>PVBE012177528.1_pt1 | contig 21681 bp, 19 predicted proteins | sample 1631181 | NCBI WGS metagenome assembly PVBE01 (sample SAMN08397723, study PRJNA350692) | Marine metagenome, whole genome shotgun sequencing project. | isolation source: water | place: Pacific Ocean | collected 2012-04 | reverse complement strand
CGCGTCTCCATCGATTGCGGCGGCTGGTTAGGATAGGAGACCGCAGCGTTCCGACGCTCGGGCACTCGCAGGCACCCCGCCGCCGCAGGGGCGCTGCCCCTGCATCCGGAACTTGACGGTGCGGGGGGTGCAGCTTCGATCAACCCAAGCCGCCAAACCGGAATGAACGGCCACGCTTTCGATCGATGCTCGGCTGTGCTACCGTTTTCGGTGGCCGGGAGGAGTCATCTGGGAAATCTCGGTTAATTTGAGCCTGATTTGCGAAACGATCGCCGTAACAAGGAGGCAAAGATGCCGTTTGAGATCACAAATCCCGCAAACATTGACAAGCCCCTTGGCCAATACTCGCATATTGTCCGGGTCGATGCGGGCAAACTCCTCTACATCTCTGGTCAATTGGCCAACCGGCAGGATGGATCAATTGTTGGCCTTGGTGATTTTGAAGCTCAGGTCGCGCAATCATTTGAAAACATGGAGGCAATTCTGAATGCCGAAAACCTAGGCTGGAACAGTGTTTTTCAATTCCGAACCTATGTGACAGATGCGCGTTTTATTCCACGTCTTCATGCCTGGCGGCTGAAGAATTTTCCGAAATTGTTCGGGGATAATCCATATCCAAGTAATACACTTCTCGTAGTAGGTGGCCTGGTCAAAGAAGAATTCCTCTTCGAGGTTGAGGCGATTGCCGCCTATTGATTGATCAAGCTAAATTGGTAAGGCGGACCATTTCGGCCGGGCCCACGAACTATATCCCGCATGGTGCGATTGCCGCCACGCTATTGGCATTCAACGATGATTTTTCGATCGATGTTGATGCGTCGCGCGCGCATATACGAGATGTTGTGGCGGTGGATGGCTTATCGGCCCTAAACCCCCGTCGCCGGCGCCAGCGGCGCGCGACCACGGATCATGTCCGAGGCCTTCTCCGCCATCATCAGCACACAGGCGTTGATGTTGCCCGACACCAAGTCCGGCATCGCAGACGCATCGACCACCCGCAACGCCTCGACGCCACGCACGCGCAACTCCGGATCGAGCACGGCGTCGTCGCCGATGCCCATGGCGCAGGTGCATGACGGGTGGTGCACGGTGATCGCCGTCTCCCGCATCCAGCGGTCGATCTCGGCGTCGCTGGCGACCTCGGGGCCGGGGTCGAGCTCGCGGCCGCGCCAGCGGTCGAGCGCGCCTTGCAGCATGACGTCGCGGCCGCGGCGGAAGCCCTCGCGCAGCGTCGCCACGTCGTTCTCGGCAGTGAGCGCGCCGAGCGCCATCCGCGCCTTGGCCGCCGGGTCGGCCGAGCGCAGCCTGACCGTTCCCGAGCTTTCGGGATGCAGCAGCACCGGGCGGATGCCGATGGCGTCGTCGAACGCGCGGCGAACGCCGGGGAACCAGAGATGGGCGCCGGGCGCGGTGCCGCGGAACAGGAACTGGATGTCGGGCACGGCGAGCTCGGGCCGGGTCTTCATGAAGCCGTGCATGCCGTTGGGCAGCCAGCTCGCCGGGCCGGTGCCGAACAGATAGGCGCGCGGCACGTTGAGCGCCATGCGGTCGAAGCGCATGTCGGCCACGAACGGTCCCGCCTCGCGCCGCTCGTAGACCGGCATCACCGCCAGATGGTCCTGCAGATTGGCGCCGACGCCTTGCAAGTCGACCACCGGCTCGATGCCGACGTCGCGCAGGTGATCGGCCGGGCCGATGCCCGACAGCATCAGGAGCTGCGGCGAGTTGAAGGCGCCGCCGGCGAGTATGACCTCGCGGCTCGCCCGCGCCGTCACCGTGCGCCCGCCCTTGGCGTACTCGACGCCGACCGCGCGGCCGCCCTCCAGCACCACGCGGTGGGCCAGCGCCTCGGTCTCGACGGTGAGGTTGGGGCGGGCGAGCGCCGGGCGCAAATACGCCACCGCGGCCGAGCACCGCTTGCCGTTCATGATCGTCGCCTGGCTGCGCCCGAAGCCTTCCTGCCGGGCGCCGTTGTAGTCGGGCGTGAAGGGATGGCCCGCGGTCTTGCCGGCCTCGATCCAGTCGTCGTACACCGGATCGGGCGTCCGCGCGCGGATCACGCCGAGCGGGCCGTCGCCGCCGCGCCACTCGTCGGCGCCGCCCTCCCAGGTCTCGGTGCGCCGGAAATAGGGCAGCACGTCGGCGTGGCTCCACCCGGTGCAGCCCTTCTGCGCCCAGCGATCGTAGTCGCCGTGGTTGCCGCGCACATAGGCCATCACGTTGATCGACGACGAGCCGCCGAGCACGCGCCCGCGCAGCGCCTCGATCCCGCGCCCGTCGAGGTTGGCATCCGGCTCGAAGTCGTAGCCCCAGTCGTGGCTCCGCTTCTTGTGCATGTGGCCCATGCCGATGGGCACGTGGATCATGGGGTCGCGGTCGGCCGGCCCGGCCTCGAGGACGAGGACGCGGATGTCGGGATCCTCGCTGAGCCGCGCCGCCAGCACGCAGCCGGCCGAACCGGCGCCGACGATGATGTAGTCGGGATTGTCAGGCGTGTTCATCGATCAGTGCGCCTCGGCGGAGGAACGGCTCATTCGGCGGCCTGCAGCCGGCCGGTCGGATCGTCGAGCGTCGCCCGGCGCGCGCTATACGCTTCGACCCAGTCGTCGGCCTCGCCGATCACCATGTCGCCGCCGCGCGCGCGGAGAAACACCTCGGGATCGTCGACGCCGGGCGGCGTGGTGCCGTCCGCGGCGAGGTCGCGGGCCGCCGTGAGCAACCGGCGCCGTGTCTGGGTGATCATGTGGTCGCTGGGCGCGAGACGCTCGAAGCTGTGATCGACGATGTCGCCCATGCTCTCGGTCACCGCCTGGTCCTGGTGGAAGATGCCGGCGATGCCGGTGTAGGTCTCGTCGCGCTGCACCGCCCGGTCGATCAGGTAGTCGTTGGACGCGTTGGCGGCCGGGCGGAAGCGGCCGAGCCAGTCGGTGGTGTTGGGCAGCAGCTCGATCGGCGCCGAGGTGCCCGGCACCGGCGTGCCGTCCCTGAGCGTCCTGAGCCCGAGGGAGCGCTGGTTCCACGACAGCTCGACGAACATGGTGTGGGTGTCGTCCATGGGCACCCAGGCGCGGGTCCAGACGTGGTCCTTCATGTCGCCATGCGGCGGCAATGTCCAGAACGGGAACATGAAATGCGCCACCCGCCAGTAGTCGGCGCCGTCCCCGATCGGGCGATAGGCGCCATACATCATGCCCCAATCGGTCTCGGCCGAGCCGTATTCGGGCGCCCGGTCGGAAACGATCACCTTGGCGACCTCGTCGGGCGAGACCTCGTCGCCGTCGACGCCGCCGAAGTGGAGAAAGCTGAAATGCGAGGTGTCGATGTCGCCCTCGAACGCCTGCAGCCAGTTGCATTCGCGCTGGGCGAAGCAGAGCCGGACATCGCTCTCGGGCAGCGACGCCGCCTCGTATCCCGGCGCCGGCGGGGCTTGCTCGCGCGGACCCATATAGGTCCAGACCAGGCCGTTACTCTCGTGCACCCGGTACGCCTTGGCCTTGACCTTGTCCTTGAAGTCCTGGTGCGCCGGCAGGTTGGGCATGTCGGTGCAATTGCCGTCCGCGTCGAACTTCCAGCCATGATAGACGCAGCGCAGGCCGTCGGCCTCGTTGCGGCCGAAGAACAGCGAGGCGCAGCGGTGCGGGCAACGGTGGTCCATGATGCCGACCCGGCCCGAGGTGTCGCGGAACGCGATCAGCTTCTCGCCGAGCAGCTTGAGCCGGACCGGCGCGCCGTCGGCCTCGAGCTCCGACGACAGGGCGGCGGGGATCCAATACTGGCGCATCAGTTCGCCCATCGGCGTTCCTGGCCCGACCCGCGTCAGGTCTTCGCTGTCGCGCGATGCCATCGTCGCCACCTCCCCGCTGTTCCATTGAGAGGATTTCAGCGCGGCGAAAAATGTCAACACCCTTGTCCGGGGCTCATGCGCAACGGCGTCGCGGGTTCCATTCGCCACCGGACCTGTTAGGCTCGCCTGGGCGCGGGACGACAGGGAGGGGACAATGAACGGTGCCGATGCGATCGCCGATATTCTAAAGCGCGAGGGGACGGAGTTCCTCGCCTGCTATCCACGCCAGCCGCTGATCGAGGCCTCGGCCAAGGCCGGCATCCGACCGGTGCTGTGCCGCCAGGAGCGCATGGGCATCGCCATCGCCGATGGCTTCAGCCGCACCACCGACGGCAAGCGCATCGGCGTGTTCTGCATGCAACAAGGCCCCGGCACCGAGAACTCGTTTCCGGGCGTCGCACAGGCCTATTCCGACAACGTGCCGGTGCTGCTCATCCCCGGAGGCGAGGCGAGCGAGAAACGTTTCGTCGAACCCAACTTCTCGGCTATCGACAATTTTCGCCGCGTCACCAAGTGGCTCGCCCGCATCGACCGGCCGGACCATGTCGCGCCCCTGATGCGGCGCGCGTTCTATCACTTGCGAACCGGCAAGCCGGGCCCCGTCCTGATCGAGGTGCCGCGCGAGATGTGGACCGCGGACGGTGCCGACACCAGCGGCTACGCGCCGGTGAGCGGCAACCGGACGGCGCCCGACCCGGCCGACGTGACCGAGGCGGCGCGAGTGCTGCTGGCGGCCAAGCGGCCGGTGATCCATGCCGGCCAGGGGGTCATGTATGCCGGCGCGACCGACGAGCTCCGCCGTCTCGCCGAGCTGTTGCAGGCGCCGGTGATGACCACGCTGCCCGGCAAGTCGGCGTTCCCCGAGACCCATCCGTTGGCGCTCGGTGCGTCGGCGGTCTCGACCACCAAGCCGATCTCGCATTTCCTCGGCGAGGCGGACTGCGTGTTCGGCATCGGCACCAGCTTCACGCGGACCAACTACGGCAAGACCATCCCGCCCGGCAAGGTGATGATCCACGCCACCAACGATGCCGCCGACGTCAACAAGGACTACGCCGCCGATCACGCCCTGATCGGCGATGCCAAGCTCGCGCTCGTCGCCCTGATCGGCGAGATCGAGACCAAGACCAATGGCGCCGGCGCGCGAAACGACCGCGACCCGGCGGGCGAGATCGCGGCGATCCGGGCCGAATGGCTCGAGGAGTGGCACGGCCAGCTCACCTCGGACGAGGTGCCGATCAATCCCTATCGCATCATCAACGACCTGATGGGCGCGCTCGACCGTGACAACGTGATCCTGACCCACGACGCCGGCAGCCCGCGCGACCAGGTGGTGCCGTTCTGGCAACCGACGGTGCCAAGGAGCTATATCGGCTGGGGCAAGTCGACCCAGCTCGGCTACGGCCTCGGCCTCGCCATGGGCGCCAAGCTCGCCGAGCCCGAGAAGATCTGCATCAACATCATGGGCGACGCGGCGATCGGCATGGTCGGCATGGATCTGGAGACCGCCGTGCGCAACCGGATCGGCACCATCACGATCGTGTTCAACAATGGCGTGATGGCGATCGAGCGCGATTCCATGCCGTTCGCCATCGAGCAATTCGGCGCTCACGACCAGGGCGGCGATTACCGCGCCGTCGCCGAGGCGCTCGGCGGCTGGGGCGCGCGGGTCGAGACGCCCGACGCGTTCGTACCGGCGCTGCGCCAGGCGATCGAGGTCACAAGAGGCGGCCGGCCGGCGTTGATCGAGTGCATCACCAAGGAGTGCCATGACATCTCCCGATACCCGTGATCGGGCCGTGATCGGCCCCGCCGTTGGGTAGATTTTGCCGAAAACCGGTACAAAGACCGAACTCTTGGTAACGATTTGGAAAAAACTTTGGTATCCTATGGGCGATCGGGTGTGCCCTTAATTTTTGGACCATGAGCGCTCACGACACCATCCGCCGCCAGCTCGCGACCCTAGAGACCGAGCACCGAGACCTCGATGATGTGATTACCCGCATCGCCGAGGGGCCGGCGTTCGATCAGCTTCAGGTTCAGCGGCTGAAAAAGCGCCGGCTGATGATCAAGGACGAGATCGTCAAGCTGCGCGGCAAGATCCTGCCCGACATCATCGCGTAAATCGCTAGGTTTCGGCGGATTTGAGGCGGTTTATGGCCTCCAGTACGCAGAGCCACACCGCACAGCCCTCGTAGTCCTTGGAGGCGCGCCGCGCATCGGCCATCGATTCGGCGATCCTGGGCGCGTCGCCGCCATGTTTTTCGATCAGCAGGTCGGCAGATTTGTCGATGTCGAGGCTCTGCATGGTCACTCTCCAATGATGCCCACGGATCAATATCGTCGACGATAACCGAGCGTCGGACAGCAAAGTGTGAGCCCCACCACACTTTGTTGATTTTCTTTCGTCCCGGACGGTCCCCGATATAGGGTCGCGAGCTGAAACTCCGGGATACGGCCAACGATGAACCAGCGAATAATCCTCGTCACCGGCGCGACCGACGGCATTGGACGCGGTACGGCGCTTGCGCTCGCGCGCGGCGGCGCGACAGTGCTGTTGCACGGCCGCGACGCCGACCGGCTCGGCGCGACGCGGGACGAGATCGCGGCCGAGACCGGCGGAGAGCGGCCGGAAACCTATCTCGCCGATTTCGCCTCCCTCGCCGACGTGCGCCGGCTCGCCGCCGAGGTGAGCGCGGCGCACCCGGCGCTTCACGTCCTGATCAACAACGCGGGAATCGGGCGCGGGCCGGTTGGAAGGCAAGTGCGCGAGATCAGCGCCGACGGGCACGAGCTGCGCTTCCAGGTCAACCACCTGGCGCCGCTGCTGCTCGCACGGCTGCTGCTCGACAATTTGCGCCGCGCCGCGCCCGCGCGCATCGTCAACGTCGCCTCGGCCGGCCAAACGGCGATCGATTTCGACGACGTCATGATCGAGCGCGGCTATGACGGCAGGCGCGCCTACTTCCAGAGCAAGCTCGCCATGGTGATGGCGACGTTCGAGCTTGCCGGGCGCGTCGATCCGAAAGACGTCACGGTCAACGCGCTCCACCCCGGCACGCTGCTCGACACCAAGATGGTGCGCGAGGGCTATGGCGCGCCGTTGGGACCGGTCGAGACCGGGATCGATTCCGAGGTCTACCTCGCCACCTCGCCCGACCTCGACGGGGTCACCGGCGCCTATTTCGACCGCCGACATCAAGCCCGCGCCGACAACCAGGCCTACGACGCTACGGCCCGCCGGACGTTATGGGAGTTGAGCGAGCGACTGACCGGCGCCTGAGAAGGGTGGGCGGTTGCGGATCAGGCAGCCGCTGGCGCCGCGTCGTTCGCAGCCTCGAGAAACGTCAGCAAGTTCTGCGGTGAGGTCTCGCCGTAAGGATCGGACTCGCAGTTGTCGGCGAGCCCCGGCTCCTCGAACCATGACTCTACCGTTCCGTCGTCGACGATCGCGGCGTAGCGCCACGAGCGCATCCCAAAGCCGAGATTGTCCTTGTCCACCAGCATGCCCATCTTGCGCGTGAATTCGCCGGATCCGTCGGGGATCAGCCGCACTTTCTCGATGCCCTGGCCACGACCCCAGGCATTCATGACGAACGCGTCGTTGACGGCGATGCAATAGATCTCGTCGATGCCGTGGCCGGCGAACACGTCGTGCAGACGTTCGAAATCCGGCAGCTGATAGGTCGAGCAGGTGGGGGTGAATGCGCCGGGGAGCGAGAACACGATAACGCGCTTGCCGTCGAAGTAGTCCCGTGTCGTGGTGTTTTCCCAACAATACGGGTTGGGACCGCCGATGGATTCATCGCGGACGCGGGTCTTGAACGTGACGTCGGGAAGGCATTTGCCCCTCATAGAAAGTCTCCTTTGTTCGAGTGCGGCCTTCGCAGATATTAACGCTATACGAATGGCTTGCGCATGAAATTAGAACAATTCTAATATATGAACGCAAGCCAGCCATTCAAGGTGTGGCGCCAATGTTTTTTTCGAAGAGAGAGCACCGATAGGCTCGCTTCAGCACGCGGCGCAACTCGGTTAAGCTCCGCCGACGAACATTCGGGGGAGAAAGGCGGTCGACATGCCGGGCCTGCTCGACGGCGTGCGCGTGGTCGATCTGACCAACGTGCTCGCCGGACCGATCGCGACATACCAGCTCGCGCTTCTGGGCGCCGAGGTGATCAAGATAGAGACGCCGGGCGCGGGCGACCTGGCGCGCCGCCTCGGCGCCGATCCGTCGCTCAACGAGGTAGGCATGGGAGCCTCGTTCCTGGCGCAAAACGCGGCCAAGCGCTCGCTGACCCTCGACCTCAAGACGGCCGAGGGGCGCGAGGTGTTCCTCCGCCTGGTCGCCGGCGCCGATGCCGTGGTCGAGAATTTTCGCCCAGGCGTGATGGACCGGCTCGGCCTCGGCTACGAAACGCTCCGCAAGACGCGCGCCGACATCGTCTATTGCGCCATCTCGGGGTTCGGCCAGGACGGCCCGCTGAGCGCCAATCCGGCCTACGACCAAATCGTCCAGGGCCTTTCGGGCGTGATGAGCGTGACCGGCGACGCCGAGACCGGCCCCTTGCGCGTGGGATTTCCGGTCAGCGACACCTTCGGCGGGCTGACGGCTGCGTTCGCGGTCTCGGCGGCGCTGTTCCATCGGGCGCGCACCGGCGAGGGCCGCCAGATCGACGTCTCGATGCTGGATTCGACCCTGGTCGCCATGGGCTGGGTGGTTTCGAACTATCTAATCGCCGGCCAGGCGCCGGTTGCCATGGGCAACGAGAATTTCACCGCCAGCCCGTCGGGCGCGTTCCGCACCGGCGACGGGCTGCTCAACATCGCCGCCAACGAACAGACCCAGTTCGAGGCGCTGTGCCGCGTCGTCGACCGCGGCGACCTCGCCGGCGATACGCGGTTTCGCGGGCGCGAGGGTCGCAAGACCAACCGCGCCGCGCTCACGGCCGAGCTCGAGGCAGCGCTGGCGGAGCGGTCGGCGGCCGCGTGGGAAGCGGCGCTCACCGCCGCCGGCGTCCCGGCCGGGCGGGTGCTCACGGTGCCGGAGATCCTGGCGCATCCGCAGGTGGCCGAGCGCGAATTGATCGCGACGTTCGACGAGTTCGACGGGGTCGATCGCGAGGTCTCGGTCGCGCGCTCGGGATTTCGCGTCTCGGGCGCGCGCCCCGATCCGGAGGGACCGCCGCCTTCGCTTGGTCGCGATACGGACGCGATCCTCGCCGAGCTCGGCTATTCCGAGGACGACATCGGGGCGCTCCGGCGGAACGGCGTGGTCTGAAAATCTAACAAGCGGCCATGGCCTCGCGACCGGAACGATGAAATACTACCGACAGGATATTTTCTCGCGGGGAGGCGAAGGATGAAGAACACGTTGGATGGTGGTGAGGCGATTCTCGAGGCGTGCCGCAAGCTCGAGGTCGATTACATCGTGTCCTCGCCTGGCACCGAATGGGCGCCGGTGTGGGAGGCGATGGCCAATCAGATCCGTGCCGGCAAGAACGGCCCCGCGTTCATGGATTGCTGGCACGAGACGCTGGCCGTCGACATCGCCGCCGGCTACACGCTGGCGACGGGCCGGATGCAGGCCGTGCTGCTGCACGCCGGATCGGGCCTGCTGCAGGGCACGATGGGGATTCACGGCGCCTGGCTCGCCAGCGTTCCGATGGTGGTGATCTCGGGCGAATCGATGACTTACGGTGAGCAGCCCGGGTTCGATCCCGGCGCCCAATGGATCAACAACCTCAGCGTGGTTGGCGGCACCACGCGGTTGGTCGAGCCGATCGTCAAGTTCGCCGCCCAGGCCGGCAGCCCCTATACGGTCTATGAGAGCATTATCCGCGCCGGCGAGATGTCGCAGCGGGCGCCGGCGGGCCCGACCTATTTGAGCGTCTCGACCGAGACCCTGATGGACGAATGGACGCCGCCGGCCAACGGGCGGACGGTTCCCGCCGCGCCCCGCAAGCTGACCGCGCCCGAGGAAATAGAGAAGCTCGCCGGTCTGCTGGCCAAGGCCGAGAACCCGGTGGTGCTGACCGAGGCGGCCGGGCGCGAGGTCGAGACCTTCGAGGCCCTGGTCGCGCTGTCCGAGAAGATCGCGCTGCCGGTGGTCGAGACCCCGAGCGCGATTTTCGCCAACTTCCCCAAGGACCACGAGCTGCACCAGGGCCAGAGCTTCGCGCCGTTCAAGGACACCGCCGACTTGGCGATCGTGATCCGGGCGCGCTCGCCGTGGTACCCGCCGAGCGACGGCCCGTCCAAGGCGGTCGTCGCGGTGATCGACGAGACGCCGCACCGCGACTGCATGGTGTATCAGAACCTACAGGCGGACATGTATCTTGAGGGCAATGCGGCCCAGACGCTCCGCGACCTGGCCGATGCGGTCGGCGCCATCGGCGTCGATGCGGCGGCGGTCGAGGAGAGGCGGGCGCGCCTGGCCGCGGCGCACGATCGGATTCACGAACAAAGGCGGGGGCTCCAGGCCGAGGCGCGTCACAAGGCGCCGATCGATCCGGTGTGGCTGTGCGCCGCCCTCGGCGAGGTGATGCCGGACAACGCGATCTATCTCGACGAGGTCACCACTCATACGCCGCTGTTGCGCCAACACATCAAATGGAACGCGCCGCAAAGCCTGTTCACCCGACAAGGCGGGCTCGGCCAGGGCCTAGGGTTGTCGTTGGGCATCAAGCTCGCCAAGCGCGACAACCCGGTGGTCTCGCTGGTCGGCGATGGCGGGTTCCTGTACAACCCGGTGCTGGGGAGCCTGGGCGCGGCGCGCGATTTCGACCTGCCTATCCTGATGGTGATCTTCAACAACAAGAAATATGCCGCGATGCAAGGCATGCATCTGAAGATGTACCCGGACGGCGCCGCGATCGAGACCGACACCTTCCATGGCACCCACATCCACGCGCCCGACTTCACCAAGGTGGCCGAGGCGTTCGGCGCCTATGGCGAGCAGGTGACCGATCCGGACGCCCTGGAGGACGCGCTCAGGCGCGGGCTCGAGGCGACCCAGTCGGGCCGGGCCGCGATCCTCGACGTTGTCGTCGGCTGACGGGTCACAAAACAGCCGATTGTCGAATCCGGCATACATCTTTTCGCGGGCCGGGCAAACAGGATGACAACATTGGGGCCTGATCCGGAACCCGTCCGGTTCGTCATCGACGGCGTCGAGCATTGCGGTGAATGGCGGGGTAAGCGCGATGCCCGGTCGCCGGCGTTCGTCCTGCTGCACGACGGCCTCGGCTGTATCGCCAATTGGCGGCAGTTTCCCGACGATCTGGCGGCGGCAACGGGATGGCCGGTGTTCGCCTACGATCGCTGGGGCTATGGCGGCTCAGCCTGGCGCGAGGCGTTCCCGACGGGTTTCATGGAAGACGAGGCGGCGCGTCTGTCCCTGGTCCTCGATGCGGCGAAAATCGAGGAGTGCGTCCTCGTCGGCCACAGCGACGGCGGCACGATCGCGCTTGTTCATGCCGCCGGGCAGGCGCGCCGGGTCAGCGCCGTGGTGACCATGGCTGCCCATGTGATCGTCGATCCGTCTTCCGGCACGCTTCTCGACCAGCTCGAGGCGGCGCTGCAAGCCGGCGCGCCGCCCCATTGGCTGGCGCGGTTTCACGGCGACCGCGGCCCGCACCTGCTCGGCTGCTGGATCGATGTCTGGCGCCGGGAGTTCGACAACGGCTGGAGCATCGAGCCGCGACTGCCCGATATCGCGACGCCGCTCCTGGCCATGCAGGGGGCGGAGGATCCCAACAAGATTCCCGCCCATCTCGAAATAATCGCCGGCGCGGTGCGGGGCGCCGAGACGCGCGCGCTGGACGGTCTCGGTCATTTCCCGCATCTCGAACGTCCCGATGTCGTGGTTCAAGAGATCGTCGATTTCGTCGATCGCAACGACTTGCGAGGATCCCGGAAATAGGCGGCGGACGACGTCTCGGTCGCCCCGACCGAGCCCTCAACCTCGCACGTTTTTGATTACGTAGGTGGCGAAGTCGGCCGGCTTGACCTTGAAGTTCAGGCTCTCCTCGCCGGCCAGCGCCTTTTCGACCAGGAGGCTGTTCTCGACCTTTTCCGGCCTGATGCGGAAGATTCCGGCGGCGCCCCTGATGCGCGGGTAATAGTTGGGCTCGACCAGCGTGTCGGTTCGGCCGAGTCGTTCGAGCGCTTGTTCCTCGTCGACATCGCCGGCGTCGTCCGATCCGACCAGCCGCCAGTCGTCGAGACCGGCGCAGTCATCTTCGTTGAGGGCGGCGACCGCGGACTTTCCCGTGCCCTCTGCGACGCCGACCTTGAATAAGTTCTTGCTGATTCCGACCGAGGCGCCCCAATCCGACAAAGACTTGCTGCGCGCGACGTAAATGACTGGCATCGGATCCACCATGGCTGATGTATCCTCCCATTCTAACGCGCATTTCTCTCACCCGCCACGGTGTGCGTCGCTTCGAGACGGCGGCGTGTGCGTGACCCTGAGGGCGCCGAGGGCGCCGGCCACGTTTCGAGTAGCGTAGAGCCATGGCCCGTTAGCCGAGGATATTGCGCAGCTGGCGCTCGCCGAGCGGCATCGGCGCGCCCGACTTGAACGCCCTCCAGACGTGCTCGCGCTCGGTATCCTGGTAATGCGCCGGCATCTGTTCGCGCTCCCGGTCGTGGCGCCACGCCGAGGCGGAATAGCGCAACGTCAGCCGCCGTACTTCGCGCGCCTTGGTCGAGAGCGAACAATCCTGGGCCACCGTGTCGGCCAGGTCGCGCAGCGCGCTGTCACGCTGGTACATGGCCTCGACCAGCCACCACGGCACGCCGCCGCGCGACTGGCGCAGCCCCATCGCATCGTCGATCGAGTTGCATTCGTGGGCAAGGAACAGATCCAAACGCTCCGCCAGCCAGTGCGACAGAGACGGATCAAGCGGCTCGCCATCGTGGCATCGCGCCCTGATCTGTCTAAGATTGTCGATTGCCGCAAGCATGAGTTCCTCCTATTCACCGGCCGACGTCACCATTAAATGAATGAATATACGTTCATTTAATGGCAATGCGTCAACGCGGCTCGTTGGTTCCATGATGATTTAACCCTGGAGAATAGCGACGCAGGCGTCGGTGACCTGGTCGGTATGGTCGGTGAGCGGACCCTTGATGTTGCCGAGGATCCGCGTGTCGATAACCTGGATGATCGCGCCGGTGACCATCGAAGCGGCGACATCGACGTCCTTATGCGGGACGTTTCCCAGCCTCATCTCATGCGCGATCACGGTGCGAAACGCGACATAGGGGTTTCCCAGGTGGCGCGTGACCTGTTTCAGATGCATATGTCGAGCGAGAAAGACGTACGAAACTGTTTCCCAATCGCGATCGAACAACCGAAAAACGTGGCCGATCATGGCTTTGAACCTGTCCCGCAACGGCGCGTCATCGCGCCCGATGCGTCTGAGCTCGGAGCCGATCTCGGAGAAATTGTCGGCGAACAGATGCCACGCCAGCTCGTCCTTGCTGCGGTAGTGATTGTACATCGCGCCCTGCGATACGCCGGCCTCGACTGCGATGTCGCGGATCGACGTCTCGGCCACGCCGCCCTGAACGAAAAGCCGCAGCGCCGCCCGTTCGATCCGCTCGCGTGTCTCGCGCCCATCGCGCATTGACTCACCTGCTCAATGAATAATCATTCACTCATTTAATCGCTTTTCGATTCGATGTCAAGAAAAAATTCGATCGGGCGCTTTGGGCGTCAGGCGCGTGACCGCTAGCGCGGCCTATTTCCGCGACTCATAGAAGTTGATGATCTTGACCACGTCGGCGGCGTCGATCCGGCCGATCGGGCCCGAGCTATAGGACGAGGTGACGATCTTGCCGTCCTCGCCGACGATGAACTCGGACGGCTGGATGATGCCGCGCCTGTCTTCCCACCACGAGCCCAGCGCGTCGGCCATCTCGCGGGTCACGCCGTGCGCGACCGGGAACGAGACCTCGTCGGCCACCTCCTTGGCCTTGTCGACAGGATCGACGCTGGCGGCGACGACCGTGGCGCCGATCGCCTCGAGCTCCTTCATTTGGTTTGCGAAGCCGACCAACTGCCGGCGGCAATACGGTCACCAGTGGCCGCGATAGAACAGGATCACTTTGTATTTCGAATCGAGCCCGTCGGGCACGGTCAACGTCCCGCCACCCACCAGATCGAGGGTAAGGCTGGGGAAGGCATCGCCGGTATTCAGTTTCTCGGCCATCGTCGCTCCCTGATAATCGGTTTATGCTGCCGCCTCCGGGCGGCGCGGCGCGCGCATTCTGGCCATATCCGCCGGGCCGTTTCAAGCGCCGAGTGGCGGCGATCAAATCCGCTTGACGACGAGGTGGCCGGGTCGCATTTTCGCGCATTCCGCTTGGCGGGATCGGCTCGTCGAGGAGGTGGCGGGAATGACGCAAACCCTGGTTCTCGCATCGGCCTCGCCCAGGCGGCTGGAGCTGCTGCGCCAGATCGGGCTGATCCCCGACCTGGTCGAGCCCGCCGATATCGACGAGACACCGAGGCCGAGGGAATTACCGACCGAGCTCGCGCCCCGCCTGGCCCGCGACAAGGCGGCGGCGGTCGCCCGGCAACATCCCGGCGCCTGGGTGCTGGGCGCCGATACGGTCGTCGCCTGCGGCCGGCGGGTTCTCGCCAAGCCCGACGGCCCGGACGACGCGAGGCGTTGTCTTGCCATGCTGTCGGGCCGGCGCCATCGTGTGCACGGCGGTGTCGCGGTCGTCACGCCGGACGGCACCCTGCGGGCGCGGCGGGTGACCACGGTCATTTCGTTCAAACGGCTGACGGCGGGCGAGATCGAGGCCTATCTCGGTACGGGCGAATGGCGCGGCAAGGCGGGCGGCTACGCGATCCAAGGCAGGGCCGGTGGCTTCGTGACGGCGGTCAACGGTTCCTATTTCAACGTTGTCGGGTTACCCTTGTACGAGACCCTGGCCCTGTTGAGGGGATCGGGGTTCCGCCATCCGGAGACGCCATCACGTGAGTGACGAGCTACTGATCAACGCCATCCCGGGCGAGATCCGCGCCGCCGTGGTCAGCGACGGCATGCTCACCGAGCTGTTCGTCGAGCGCCAGAGCCGCGAGAGCCTGGTGGGCAACGTCTATCGCGGCCGGGTCGAACGGGTGCTGCCGGGCATGGATGCCGCCTTCATCGATATCGGCATCGAGCGCTCCGGCTTCATGGGCCTCGACGGCGCGCGCATCGACGGTACCGACCCCGACGACGGAATCTCGTCGCTCTTGACCGAGGGCCAGCTGGTGACGGTGCAGGTCACCAAGGACGCCATCGGGCGCAAGGGCGTCCAGCTGACGCGCCGCCTCGCGCTGCCCGGACGTCATCTCGTCTATACGCCGCGGCAATCCCGCGTCGCGGTCTCGCGCCAGATCGACGAGGCCGAGAAGGCCCGCCTCGCCGGCATCGTCGAGGGCATGGCCGGCCCCGAGGAGGGCTTTATCGTGCGCACGGCGGCGGCGGGCGCCGAAGAGGCGGAGCTTCGCGACGACGCCGAATACCTCCGCGCGCTGTGGCTCGACACCGAAGCGCTCAGGGACCAGTCCCAGGGCCCCGCCCTGCTACGCTCCGATCTCGATCCCCTGCTCAGGCTGTTTCGCGATCACGTCGGCAACGACGTCGCGGCAATTCGGCTCGACAGCCCGGGCGGCCTCGCGGCGGCACGCGAGTTCTGCGCCCGGTTCATGCCCGAGCTGGAGCCCAAGCTCAGCCTGCACGACGGCCCGGAGCCGATCTTCGAGCTCCACGACGTCGAGGGCGAGATCGAGCGCGCCGGCCGAACGCGGTTGTCGCTCGCCTCGGGCGCGGTCATCGTCGTCGAGACCACCGAGGCGCTGACCGCCATCGACGTCAACTCGTCGAGCTATACCGGCCGCTCCCATCTCGAGGACACCGCGTTCGCGACCAACATGGAGGCCGCGGCCGAGGTGGTGCGCCAGATCCGGCTGCGTAACATCGGCGGGCTAATCGTGGTCGACTTCATTCACATGGCCGACGACGCGCGCTGGGCCGAGGTCGTCGCCACGTTGGAGGCGGGGTTCGCGGGCGATCGCATGCCGACCCGGGTGATGGGCCGGACCGCGGCCAACCTGGTCGAGATCACCCGCCGGCGCCGGCGCGAGTCGCTGGCCGAGATGACGACCGAATTGTGCGCCTGCTGCGCCGGGCTGGGGCGGATCGTCACGGCCGAGACGGTGGCCTTCGACATCATGCGGGCGCTGGGCCGCGAGGCCCGCGCGGCGGCGCCGGGCAGCCTGGTGGTCGCGGCCTGCGACGACGTGATCGACGCGCTGGAGAACGACATCGGCCGCGCTTTCGGTGAGCTCACCCGGACCCTCGGGCGCCGGGTACTGTTGCATCGCGATCCCAACATGGACGAGGACGCGTTCGATATTTCGGTGGAAGGTTAGGATGGCAAACAGCGATTGTCCGATTTGTGGCGCGCCGATGAGCAAGCGTTACCGGCCGTTCTGCTCGCCGCGCTGCGCCGATCGCGATCTCGGCCGCTGGTTCTCGGAGGCCTACGCGGTGCCCGCGGAGGACGAGGACGAGTTCTCCGAAACTCCCATGACTGCCGCTAACGATGATAGTTGACCCACCGTCCGGGTCACCTATGGACAGCCCCCGGCAATTTTCATATAAGCGGCAGTCCTTGATGCCCAGGTAGCTCAGTTGGTAGAGCACGTGACTGAAAATCACGGTGTCGGTAGTTCGATTCTACCCCTGGGCACCAATTTTTTTCCAATTCAATTGCTTACGCCTCGGTGGGACACTCGGGCATCGCATAGTTTTACATAGCTTTTCCAAACGGGTGTCCCACCGACGGGGCGTTAGGACGGCGGCGTGAGCGCGCATGCCGTCCGACATGGTTTTAGAAAAGTCCATTACGACCCGTACCGGCGGGCGCTATCGAGTGAGCCTACCGACTATCCGGCTGCGAACGCCCTGTTCGTGAAAAACCAAGAGTCGGTAGCGGCCCGACTATGGGATGCGCTACCCGTTTGAGTTCACAACCAATCCATCTGAGCCAATGCCGGGCATGTCGAGATCGAACGCCCGGCGTCATCTCGATCGAAATGGGTGTTTGTCTGGGTGGAGAAAATTCTTGACCCAATCCGTACACGAACACGGCCAAATTACCAAGATCGGCACGTCAGGCGCTCGTGCGGGGGAAACTATTCCAATCACGGTGAGAATTAGGTACTATTCGGGTCAATGTAACGGTTGTCTGGTAAATGACGGAATACAAGGGATTACCAAGGAAACAGGGACTCTACGACCCGCGTAATGAGCACGACGCCTGCGGAATCGGCTTTGTCGCAAACATCAAGAATCAAAAGAGTCACCGGATTATCCGCCAGGGTTTGCAGATCCTGAAAAATCTCACCCAACGGGGCGCCGTTGGGGCGGATCCGCTTGCCGGCGACGGCGCCGGAATTCTCATTCAGATGCCGGACTCCCATCTACGCCCGGTTTGCGGAGACGTAGGCGTCGAGCTGCCCGCGCCGGGCGAGTATGGCGTGGGAATGCTGTTCCTGCCCCGGCAAGAGGCACTCAGGGCGGACTGCGAACGGGTTGTTGAAAGCGTCGTCGCGGCGGAGGGACAGCATGTTCTCGGCTGGCGCGACGTTCCGGTCGACAACACCGGTCTTGGTGACAGCGTCAAGCCGACCGAGCCGTTCGTGCGCCAGGTCTTCGTGCGTCGCGGCGACAACTGCGCCGACCAGGATGCGTTCGAGCGCAAGCTGTTCGTAATCCGCAAGCAAATGGCCCGCGAGGTCGACGAATTGGGCGAGGCCTACGAGGATTTCTATTCTCCGTCGTTTTCGTCGCGCACGATCGTGTACAAGGGCATGCTTCTGGCCGATCAGGTGGACGAGTTCTACCTCGACCTCCAGGACGAGACGATGGTCACCGCGCTGGCCCTGGTGCACCAGCGGTTCTCCACCAATACATTCCCATCGTGGCGGCTCGCCCATCCTTTTCGGATGATCTGCCATAACGGCGAGATCAATACGCTGCGTGGCAACATCAACTGGATGTCGGCGCGCCGGCATCTGATGCGGTCCGAGATTCTGGGCGACGACCTGGACAAGCTGTGGCCGCTTATTCCCGAGGGGCAGTCCGACTCGGCGTGTTTCGACAACGCGCTCGAGCTCCTGGTCCACGGTGGGTATTCGCTGGCCCATGCCATGATGATGCTCATCCCCGAGGCGTGGACGGGAAATCCCCTGATGGACGCAGAGCGTCGCGCGTTCTACGAATACCACGCTGCGCTGATGGAGCCGTGGGACGGACCGGCCGCCGTGGCCTTCACCGATGGACGCCAGATCGGCGCCACCCTGGACCGCAACGGCCTGCGACCGGCGCGCTACGTCATCACCGACGACGACATGGTCGTGCTCGGCTCCGAGGTCGGCGTGCTATCCATCCCCGAGGAGCGCATCGTCAAGAAATGGCGTTTGCAGCCGGGCAAGATGCTGCTGATCGACCTCGAACAGGGGAGCATCATCGACGACGACGACATCAAGGCCCAGCTATCGTCGGTCCAGCCCTATCAGGAGTGGCTCGACCGGACCCAGATCGTCCTCGAGGACCTGCCTGCCACCCAGGCCAACGCCCATGTCGCGACGCCCAACAATCCGAGCCTGCTCGACCGGCAGCAAGCCTTTGGTTACACCCAGGAAGACCTCAAATTCCTGCTGACGCCGATGGCGGCGACGGGACAAGAGGCCGTGGGTTCGATGGGCGCGGACACGCCGCTGTCGGCGCTGTCGACGCGGCCCAAGCTGCTCTATTCGTATTTCAAACAGGTCTTCGCCCAGGTCACCAACCCGCCGATCGATCCGATCCGCGAGGAGCTGGTGATGTCGCTGTTGTCGTTTATCGGGCCGCGGCCCAACCTTCTCGGCATCAGCAACACCACGCCGCAGAAGCGGCTTGAGGTCCGCCAACCCATCCTCACCAATCAGGATCTCGAAAAGATCCGCTCGATCGGCGACATCGCGGACAATGCCTTCCGAACCATCACGCTCGACCTGACCTACCCGGCCGAGAACGGCGCGGACGGAATGCGCGACGCGCTGGAGACGCTGTGCGGGGAGGCCGAGAACGCGTGCCGGGAAGGCTACAACATCCTGATCCTTAGTGACCGGGCCATCGACGAGGACCGCATCGCCATCCCGGCGCTTCTCGGCACATCGGCCGCCCACCACCACCTGGTGCGCACCGGGCTCAGAAACTTCCTCGGCCTGGTGGTCGAGACCGGCGAGGCGCGTGAAGTGCACCATTTCTGCGCCCTGGCGGGCTACGGCGCGGAGGCGATCAACCCCTATCTCGCCTTCGAGACCCTGTCGGCAATGCGCGACGACCTGCCCGAAAAGCTGAGCGAGCGGCAGCTCTACAGGCGCTATATCAAGGCGGTCGACAAGGGCATCCTCAAGGTGATGTCCAAGATGGGCATCTCGACCTACCAGTCCTATTGCGGGGCGCAGATCTTCGACGCGGTCGGACTCGGCGACGATTTCGTCGAACAGTACTTTACCAGGACCGCCAGCACGATCGGCGGCGTCGGGCTCGCCGAAGTCGCGCGCGAAACCGTCGAACGCCACGAGCTCGCCTTCGGCGACGCGCCGATTTATCGCAACGCGCTCGATGTCGGCGGCGAATACGCCTACCGTCTGCGCGGCGAGCAACATTTCTGGACGCCCGACACGGTCGCCGACCTGCAGCATGCCGTACGCGGCAATGTCGCCGACAAATACCGCACCTTCGCCGAGCAGGTGAACAACCAGGACGAACGGATGATGACCATCCGCGGCCTGTTCGAGCTGATTCCCGCCGAGACGCCCATCGCGCTCGACGAGGTCGAGCCGGCGAGTGAGATCGTCAAGCGGTTTTCGACCGGCGCGATGTCGTTCGGGTCGATCTCGCGCGAGGCGCACTCGACCCTGGCCATCGCCATGAACCGGATCGGCGGCAAATCCAACACCGGTGAAGGCGGCGAGGAGCCCGACAGGTTCCGGCGCCAGCCCAACGGTGATTCCATGCGCTCGGCGATCAAGCAGGTCGCCTCGGGCCGGTTCGGCGTGACCACCGAATACCTCATCAACTCCGACATGATGCAGATCAAGATGGCGCAGGGCGCCAAGCCCGGCGAGGGCGGCCAGCTGCCCGGTCACAAGGTCGACGCTGTGATCGCCAAGGTGCGCCACTCGACGCCCGGCGTGGGGCTGATCTCGCCGCCGCCGCATCACGACATCTACTCGATCGAGGACCTGGCGCAGCTCATTTACGACCTCAAGAACACCAATCCCGACGGTGACGTCTCGGTCAAGCTGGTCTCCGAGGTCGGCGTCGGCACGGTCGCCGCCGGCGTTTCCAAGGCGCGCTCGGATCATGTGACCATCTCGGGCTACGAGGGCGGCACCGGGGCAAGCCCGCTGACGTCGATCAGCCACGCCGGCTCGCCGTGGGAAATCGGACTGGCTGAAACCCATCAGACGCTGGTGCTCAACCGGCTGCGCGGGCGCATCGCGATCCAGGTCGACGGCGGCCTGCGCACCGGACGCGACGTCGTGATTGGCGCGCTGCTGGGCGCCGACGAGTTCGGCTTTTCCACCGCGCCGCTGATCGCCGCCGGCTGCATCATGATGCGCAAGTGTCATCTCAACACCTGCCCCGTCGGGGTCGCGACCCAGGATCCGGAGCTGCGCAAGAGGTTCACCGGCACGCCCGAGCATGTGATCAACTATTTCTTCTTCGTCGCCGAGGAGGCGCGCGAGCTGATGGCCGAGCTCGGGTACCGCACCTTCAGCGAGATGATCGGCGAGTCGCAGCGCCTCAACCAGCGCCGCGCGATCGATCATTACAAGGCCAAGGGCATCGACTTTTCGCGCATCCTCGCCAAGCCCGTCGCGGCGCCGGGCGTCGCGACATACAATTGCGAGCGCCAAGACCACAACCTCGAAAAAATTCTCGACCGCGCCTTGATCGAGGCGGCGCAGCCGGCATTGACCAGCCAAAAACCGGTGCGGATCGAAATGCCGATCCGCAATATCGACCGGACGACGGGCGCGATGCTGTCGGGCGAGGTCGCCAAGCGTTTCGGCCATGCCGGGCTACCGGAGGACACCATCAGCGTCACCTTCCGCGGGACCGCGGGCCAGAGCTTTGGCGCATTCCTCGCCCATGGCGTCGGTTTCGAGCTGATCGGCGAGGCCAACGATTATACCGGCAAGGGCATTTCGGGCGGCCGCCTGGTGGTCTACCCGCCGGCCGAGAGCGGGATCGTGCCGGAGAACAGCATCGTCATCGGCAATACCGTCCTCTATGGCGCGGTCGCCGGAGAATGCTTCTTCCGGGGCGTCGCGGGCGAACGTTTCGCGGTGCGCAATTCGGGTGCGGTCGCGGTGGTGGAGGGCGTCGGCGATCATGGCTGCGAATACATGACCGGGGGCGTCGTGGTTTGCCTCGGCCATACCGGGCGCAATTTCGCCGCCGGCATGAGCGGCGGCATCGCCTATGTGCTGGACGAGAGCGGCGAATTCGAGCGGCGCTGCAATCTCGCCATGGTCGAGCTCGAGCCGATAAAGGCCGAGGATGAATCGCTCGAACGGCTGGCGCACCAAGGCGGCGACCTCGAGGCCCATGGCCTGGTCGACGTGATGCGGGACATGACCCGTTTCGATGCCGTGCGTTTGCAACAGCTTATCGACAAGCACGTTCACTACACCAACTCGTCGCTGGGCCGGAAGATTCTGGTGGACTGGGACTATTATCTGCCGCGGTTCGTCAAGGTGATGCCGG
>PVBE010124372.1_pt1 | contig 21684 bp, 19 predicted proteins | sample 1631181 | NCBI WGS metagenome assembly PVBE01 (sample SAMN08397723, study PRJNA350692) | Marine metagenome, whole genome shotgun sequencing project. | isolation source: water | place: Pacific Ocean | collected 2012-04 | reverse complement strand
CTTCTTCGCGGCGGGCTTGTCCGCGGGCTCCTTCGTCTCGACTTCCTTGCGGGGAGCACGCCGGCGCCTGGGCTTCCGAGCCGGAGGAGCAGCTTCATCAGCCTTGGTGTCAGCCGGGGCTTCGGGGGCTTCGGGGGCTGCAGGGGCTTCCTCAGGAGGGGCCTCCACGGTCTTGGCTTTCGGCGTCTCGTCCGACTCCGCGCGCTTTGCCCGCGCACGGCGCGGCCGCTTGGGGGCTGCCTCGGGCTTCGCGTCAGAGCTGTCCTTCGCCGCGGTGCTCTCGGACGCATCCGTCTTGCCCGGTGCGTCCGCCTCGGTCAGTTCCCAGGCCACCAACTCCTCGACGCTGCGTGTCTTGCTGGGGTCGCCGTAGAGAAGCTCGGCCACCTCGCCCGTGTGGGCGGACAGGTCCATCCCAAGTCCGAGGAGCTTGCTGATGAAGGCCACGTCGAGGGCCCGTCGGAGACCTGCGACATCGTGGCGAAGCTCGAAGGTCGCGAAGAAGCTTCGAACCGGCTCACCGTTGGAGTGCAGGAACACACCCCGGTTGTGCAGGACGTTGACCAGGTCACCAACGTGCCGTTTGCTGATCCGGGTGTCAGTCTGGCGCATGCGCTTGGTGACGTCCTGGGTCACCCAGTTCAGGTTGATGCGCTTTCTCTTCTGGTTGCGATGGTCGACCTCGGAGACGATGTTCTCCGCAAGGAGAGTTCGTAGTTCGTTGGTGAGAGGTTCCATGTCCTCGCCAGCGAGCAGCTCGTAGAGCCGCTGAGCACCCTCGCTGAGTTCCACCAGCTTCGCCGGCTCCACCTCTTCGGCGTCGGGGCTGAAGACCATGTATCCGCCGCCCTTCGGGTCCTTCGCGAGACGGACGGTTCCTTGCTTCTGGCAGTACTCCAGGAATCGGCCGAGGCTGCTGAAGCCCAGGTCCTGCTCGCTGAAGGCGGGCTCCTTGCGGAGCACGGTCTCCTTGATTCGACTGGCGTGGACTGGGCCGGAGTCCTCGCGAGCGAGAGCAGCGAGCGCCTTGGTGACGAGCTCGAGTGCCTCCTCTCGAGAGAGGGCCTCGGTGTTCTCGTCGCTGCGGCGTCGGGTTCGTTGGGTCTTCTGCTTGTGCAGGGTGTCGTAGAAGATGAACTCGTCACAGGCCTCGATGATGAGACGCGAGGTGCTGCGTCGAGTCCCGAGTCCCAGGACGCGCTTGTTGAGCTCCCGCAACTTGGTGATGAGCGGCGTGAAGTCCGAGTCTCCGGACACGATGACGTAGGTGTCCAGGTAGGTCTTCGTCAGCGCGAGCTCCATGCAGTCCACGACGAGAGCGACATCCGCCCGGTTCTTGTCGTTCATGCCGTGGGCGCTGAGTTCGAAGAGGCTCACCCCTTCGAAGAGCAGGTCCTTCTTGAAGCGCGCGTAGCGCCCCCAGTCGGCGTAGGAGCGTGCCACGAGCACCCGCCCCTTCTCTCGCAAGCGGTCCATGACGAGGTCGATCCGGAGCTTGCCGAGACCCTCCTTCTCACAGCCGGTGGCAATGTTCTCGAAGTCGATCAATACGGCGATGTTGGGTTCCACTGGCGCGCCCTATTCCGTACACGCCGTACATACCAGCACCACCTCTCCGGAAGTACCACGTCTGGACGCTCCACAGGAGCGATCGGGCCTCATCCAGAAGAGCCGGTATCCTGGCATTCATGGTCGACTTTCTGGCAGCTCAGCACCTCTTCAGCGCCGCTGGCGGTCGAGAATTCGCCAAGCGTTCCTTCTTGGCCCTGACGAAATGAGGTGCGGAACCCTCGCCTTCGACATCGACGGTGTGCTCATCGATGCTCGACCGTCCTATCGGCGAATCGTGAAGGAGCTGTCTGGAGCCACGGACGAGGACATTGCGTGGTTCAAGGACAAGGGGGGCTTCAACGACGACTGGGAGTTGAGCCGGGCGTTGAAGGCCTGGATCGATGGTGGACGTCCGGTGCTCCCCGAGGTGCAGGGCTGGCAGGACGTCGTCGCTGCGTGCGGCCACGATCCGGGCAGCCTGGCACCCGCGTGTGAGGCGCTGTACCGCGAATACTGGCGAGACGAAAAGCCCCTGGTGGACAGCGGGCTCTTGCACGTGCTCTCCGTGGAATTCGACATCGTGGCAGTCACCGGGCGCAGCCAGTGGGCTTTCGAGCGAGCGGAAGAGCTGCTGTCTTTCCGCTTTCCCCGGTCGACCACATCGGACCAGGTACGAAAGCCCCACGCCGAAGCCCTCCTGAGGGTTCTCGCCCCGGCTTCGCCCGTCTGCCTGCTCTTCGGAGACAGCCCGGACGACCGGCTGCTCGCCCGAAACGCGCGCCTCTATACCCGTATGCCCATCCATTACCTGCACGTCGCACCCGGCGCCTCGCCGCAGCACCTTCTCGAAGACCTGCACAGGGAGCCCGAACATGCGGTGGAGCATGCGGAGCAGTACGCGCTCTCCGGGGGTCACCGCGACTGGATGGCGTGACTCCCAGGGGCATGCACACGCACCGGGCACGTGGTCGTGCTTGCCTCCATCGGGATCCACCCAGTCCCCTGCCTGACGGTTATCGAGGGTCTACCGTCCCCTGTGGGCACCTCCATGTGGGCCCCTGGGACCGAAGTGCTGCGAGCGACTGCTCGCGTACGATCCCCGCCAGCATGAAGGACCTCTTCGATTGAAACCCCGCGTGCGCATCCTCGACTACGGAATGGGCAGGGTGCGTGGCATCCAGCGTGCGCTGGAATGCGTGGGCGCGGAGGTAGACGTCGGAGGGGTTGGTGGCGATCGATTGGTCATCCTCGGCGTGGGCAGCTTCGGAGCCGCCGCCCGACAACTGGCTCCACAGATGGATGCGATCCGTGCCTTTGAGGGGCCCATCCTTGGCATCTCGCTGGGCATGCACCTGCTCTTCGAGCGCTCTCACGAAGACGAGCCCAGCCAGGGACTCGGGCTGCTCCAGGGAGAGGTGGTGCGCATGTCGCGTGCACGGGTTCCGAACATGGGCTGGCATCAACTGCAGGGTCTGGGCGGTCCTTTCGTCTACTTCGCTCATTGTTTTGGGGTGCAGGACTCCAGCGCGACGACCGCCACCATCGACCATGGCGGGCCGTGGGTCGCGGCGGTCCAGCAGGGCGCGGTGACGGGATTTCAGTTCCATCCCGAGAAGAGTGGGAAGGCCGGGCTTCGGCTGCTCCACCGCTGGCTGCAGCCGTGAGGGGCGCCTCGTGTTGACCCGCCGTGTGATTCCCTGCCTGGAGGTGCAGGATGGCCGAGTGGTCAAGGGAGTGCAGTTCGAGCGGCTCCGGGATGCCGGTGATCCGGTGGAGGTGGCGGAGGCCTACGACATCGCGGGCGCGGACGAGATCTTCCTTCTGGATGTCAGCAACTCGCAGGAAGGACAGACGGCCTTCTTGGAGCTGGTCGAGCGCCTCTCCGACCGTCTCTTCATCCCCTTCACCGTGGGGGGAGGAGTGTGGAGCCTTGAGCAGTACGCTGAGCTGCTGGCTGCCGGTGCGGACAAGATCGCTGTCAACACCGCTGTGGTGAGGGACCCTGAGCTGATCAGCCAGGCAGCGGAGCGCTTTGGGAGCCAGTGCGTGGTCGCCGCGGTGGACGCCCGGTGGGCCGGCAACGGATGGCGGGTTCACACCCCTGGCAAATACAACCATGCCGAGCTGGATGCCGTGCAATGGTGTGTCCAGCTGGCCTCGAGGGGCGCTGGAGAGTTGCTGCTGACGAGCATGGACCGGGACGGAACCCAGGCTGGATATGACTGCGACCTCATCACCCTGGTGAGCAGCGAAGTGCGAATTCCCGTCATCGCCGGCGGGGGAGCCGGCCGAGTGCGGGACTTCGTGGAGGCCATCGACGCCGGCGCGAGTGCGGTGCTCGCTGCTTCGCTCTTCCACTTCAAGACGGTGACCATCCGCGAGGTCAAGGAATCGGTGGCTCTGGGTGGACACCCCGTGCGAACGACATGGTGAGCAAGGGAGTTGAGGCTGGCAGGCTGGCCAGCGACCGGCTGCTCGGGGGCACGGAAGGGCTTGCCAGTACACTGGATCTCTTGAGGACCTACGCGCCATGAGCGAAGCCGCACCGGCGCTGTGCGACGGACGCTACAAGCTCGTCTCCGAGCTTGGCGTGGGGGGCATGGCGACGGTCTATCGCGCCTACGACGGGCGCCTGCAGGTCGAACGCGCCATCAAGGTGCTCAGCCCGGAGCTCGCCAGGAAGCGCAGCCTTCGAATTCGTTTTGAGAGCGAGGCCAGCACCATGGCTCTGCTCGAACACCCCAGCATCGTCCGCGTCTATGACGTCGGCGCGGATGGAGACCGCATCTTCATCGTGATGGAGCTGGTGCGCGGCGGCTCCCTGCTGGATCGGGTGAAGAAACACGGCCCCCTACCTCCACGGATGGCCGTGGAGGTCACGCTCCTCATGATGGATGCCCTCAAGGTGGCGCACAGCCGCGGGGTCATCCACCGAGACATCAAGCCCCAGAACGTGTTGCTGTCCAACGACGGAGGGATCCGGGTCACCGACTTCGGCATCGCCCGCATCCAGAAGTTGGACGACGACGGCCTCACCAAGACCGGTTCGGTGATGGGCACCTGGGGTTTCATGGCACCCGAGCAGCGGGCGGACGCCAAGAGTGTGGACGTCCGTGCGGACATCTACTCCATCGGTGCAACGCTCTACGCGATCCTCACCGACCGCACCCCGGTGGACCTCTTCGCAGCCGACATGGACGCCCACATGATGGACGGCATCGAGCCCGAGCTCGCGCGCGTCATCAAGAAGGCGACCCGCTACGACCGCGAGGAGCGCTACGCCTGGGTGGTGGACATGGGCGCCGATCTGCAGGCGGTGTTGGCGCAACTCGATGAGACGCCCGCCGGGACCCCTCCCCTGGTCGAGGGCTCGGAACATCTGGAGCCGTCCTGGGCTCTGGGGGGTGGCACAGGGCTGCTCAACCAGTCCGGCATCGCGCAGGAGACGATTCAGGAGGCCTTGTCGCAGGGCACCATCGTTCCTGAGGACGACGAGGACGACTCCGTCCCCGAGCAGGACGAGCCCGCTGAAGAGGACTCGCCGGAGGGTTCCGAGGCCGAAATTCTGGAACCGGAGGGCGAAGAAGCGGTCGCTCCGGGCGGCACCGATGCCCCCCGCGGGGGAGTCAACAAGACGGCGGTCTTGGTGGCACTTCTGGCCTTGGTCCTGCTGGTCGCCTGGGAGCTGAGCAGGCCAGGACCGCCCCAATACGAGCCCGTCCCGCGGGATCCGGTCGATCCCGTGGTGGTCGAACCGAACGGCAGATTGGAGACGCCTCCTGAAGTGGTGGACCCCCCTCCCGAGGAGCCCCCTCCCGAGGAGGTCCCCGAGGCAGGAGACCAGGTTGCGGATCCGAGCCCACCAGAGACTGTCGACAGCACCGGAGTGAACGAGGCCCCTCCGCTGGACCCGCCGGACCCGCCACCACAGGCTGCCGGCCTGCTCCACACGCCGCCACGCTCCGCCACGATGGGGAGCAACCTCAACTTCTCGGTAGAGCTGCCCTCCCCCGACTACCAGGTGACCGTCTTCTACCGCCCCAAGGGCGGTGCCTACTCGGAGAAGATGCTCTTCGGGACGGGCAACACCTTCGCCGGCCCCCTCCCGATCGACGATCGTTTCGTCGAGGGCATGGAGTACTGGATCAAGGCCACACCGCGCTCCGACGGCAAGCCCTACACCTTCAAGTCCGGCTTTTCGCCACAGGCCGTCCCGGTCAGGTGATCTCGATCACCTCGAGCTGGGCGATGAGCGCGGCGTACGCGGTCAGCACCCGCTGAACATCTGGCGGGCGCAGCAGCATCAGCGACGTCCGAAGTTCCCGGCTGACCGTGTCGCAGAGCAGCTCGATCGCGAGCCTCTCCTTGGACCTGGCAAGAATCCTGCGCGAGGCCTGCAGGCAGCACTTCACCATCTGGTAGCTGATGTCCATCCCGTCTTCTCGCAGCAGAGGGACGAGCTCCTCGACCAGTCGGTCCATGCTGACAAGTCGACGGTCCCGCGTCATGTACGCGGGTTCATGTGCTCCCTTGAGTCCGGGGATGGTCTTCACCCCTTCAGTGTAGAACGAGTACGGGGCGTCGGGTGAGGCCTGGGCCCATTCTCTGCCCGAACAGGTCTGGCGTCTAGGGGGTGTCCGACCGGAACTGCAGCCACAAGCGCACGGTGTTGTTGGGGAGCGTGGTGCCACCCGTCTCCATGCGGTGCACGTAGCCGAGCCCCACCTTCAGTCGGTCCTCCATCAGGTGCGCGTTCACACCGAGCACTCCGTGCAGCAGGTCGCCGTTGTCCTGAATGGAGGTGTCCTCGTCGAAGCTCTCGACACGGAGCACGGGCTCCCACTGGCCGAGCTCGTAGCCCACCTGGCCGTAGCCGCCCCAACGCATGGTCTGAGAGAAGACAGACGCTGGTTCGATGCTGGTGTTCGTGGGGGTGATGCGCGCAGCGTGTCCTTCGACGATCGCCGTGAGTCCCCCGGTACGCACGATGAGGTCCCCGCCGAAGGTCATGGTGCTGGTCGCCCACTCGCGGTTGTAGCCAAAGTCCCCTGCGAGTCCCAGGGTCAGGCCATCGGATCCGGCTCCATGGCTACGGTACGGGTTGCCGTCGCCCAGCACGATCTCGGCGCGTGCCACGGCCAAAAGCGCCGGGTCCGTGTCGCCGAGCAGGCTCCCGTTGCCGTTGAAGGCACCCACACGGAGCCGCCACAGCCCGGCGTTGGCGTCCATGACGAGCCCCGCGTCTCGGCGCGGCACCAGGTGGTTGGACTGAACGGTGCGTTCCTGGAAGGGGATGTCGGCGGAGGACATCAGGTTCTCGCGCCCGAAGGGCACCTTGGTGGCCCCGACGCTGACGCCGATGAGCTCACTCAGCTGCACACTCGCCCACGCATCCACGAGCTGGACGTCATGCTCACCCGGGCTGTAGGCATCGGCGCCGGAGCTCATGCCCACGCTCAGCGCGTAGCTCAGCGCGTCGTAGCTCCCGTTCAGGCCAAGGCGAGCGCGCCGGATCTTGAGCCCGGGATCGTCTTCGGGATCGCCGTACCCGGTGGGGTCGGACTGGGTCCCTGCGTCCTGGTCCCACGCCGTGCCCCATATCTGCCCCAACACCCACGGCTGGAGCTCCATCTCGGACGCGAAAGCAGTACTCAACAACAGCAGCATGGACCTCTCCGGCGATGCACGGTAATAACGCGCCATGTTTATGCTGCTGGTGTCCTGCGCGACGGAACCTCAGCCCTTCGCGCGAGCCCTCACGATGGAGGATCGTTCGGACGGGATCGGGGGCCCCAAGGCCCTTGGCCGTGGGGGTGACATCCTCCTCGAGAACGACAAGGTCCGATTCGTCATCTCCGCGGGCGGCACCAGCATGGGGCCCGCCCTCTACGGAGGGACCGTCCTCGATGCCGATCTGAATCGCGGTGCTGGGCACACCGGCGGCTTCGGGAACGATCGCCTGGCCGAGGCCTTCCCCACGGTCAACATGAACGTGCCTCTGGCCATCGATCCCGAGGACGTGGAGATCGTATCGGACGGCGCGGATGGCTCTGCTGCGGTGGTGCGGGTCACTGCCGAGGGCGAGCCCTTCATCTCGCTGCTGGGCGGGCTGTGGGCCTTTATCGGCGCGCCCGACTTCAGCATCACTACGGACTACATCCTGGAGCCCGGAGCGTCCTGGTTGACCCTCCGGACAACGGCCTACCTGGCTGCACCCGAGCCTCTTCCCAGCGAGAGCGTCGAGTTGTCCTACGAGGAGGACATGCCGCTGCTCGAGTACGCCATCGAGACCGGGATGGTCTTCGGGGACTTCTTCCTCCAAGGTGGGGACGTAGACGTCTTCGCCCCAGGCATCGGGTTCTGGGAAAACGGCGCGGTCTACCAGGCGCGAGACGAAGGGCGAAACACCTTCAGCGACCCCTTCGCGCTCGACTTTGTGGGAGGCACCAGCGACGGCGTCAGCTACGGGCTGGCTTCCGCCAGCGGACCGATCTACGTCCCCTTGTTCACCTCCTCGCAGACCGCGGCGTTCGGGGTGGGACTGGCCGGGGACGCCGAGCAGTGGGGAGGCGACCGCTTCGCCCCCGGCAGTGCCTTCACCTACGAACGCGTCATGCTCGTGGGGGATGGTGACATGGGCTCGATCGTGGACGGAATGCTCCAAGCCCGTGCTGAGCCCTATGGTGAGCTTGGAGGCCACGTCCTGGAAGAAGGCACGAGCCTGCCGCTGAGCGGGGTCTACGTGTTCGTCTACGAGCCTGGTGAGACCAAGCCCTGGTCGCAGTTCACCACCGACGTGGGCTGGGCGGATGACCGCCCCGACGGCAACTTCGGCGGGATGCTTCCCCCCGGCGACTGGGAGCTGATGGTACGGCGCCCGGGCATTGGAAACGGTGAGCGAGTCCCCGTCACAGTGGAGGAGGGAGGCTCTCAGCAGCTGGTCCTGCTCGCCCCGCGTGCGGGCACCGTGTCCTTTCAGGTGGTCGATGAGAGCGGCATGGTGGTGCCCTCGAAGATCTCCATCTTTCCCCGCACTGGAGAGCCCACACGCGACCCCATCCTGGGTGATGGCTACATCGCGGGTTCTCCCGAGGCGGTGGTCTTCAATCCCTTCGGCGAAGTGGAGCTTGCGCTGCCTCCGGGCGACTACGTGGCCTACGCCACCAGGGGCTTCGAATACGAGCTGGGCCAGGCCAGCTTCACGGTGCGCAGTGGAAGCCACGATGCGCTCCAGTTGCAGGTGTGGCGCAGCGTGGACACGACGGGCTGGGTGAGCGCAGACTTTCACGTGCACTCCCAGGCCAGTCACGACAGCGGGGTCACGCCACCGGACCGGGTCGGGACCATGGTCAGCGAGCACGTGGAGTTCGTGGTGGGCACCGACCACGACTACGTGACCGACTACCGTCCGTACATCGAGGATCTGGGGCTCGAGCCATGGATCAGCGCCGCGCCCGGGCTGGAGACCACCACCCTGGAAGCGGGTCACTTCCTGGGCTTCCCGCTGGTCGCCGACCATCTCGACCCCAGCGGGGGCGCCTTTGACTGGACCGACTTGACCCCCGACGAGATGTTCCGCGAACTGAAGGCCCTGGGAGGCGACGTGGAGCCGGTCACCATCGTGTCGCATCCTCGAGACGGGATCCTGGGCTATTTCGACCAGTTCGGCTTCGACCCATACAGCGGTGAGGTCGTGCCCGGTCTGCTCAACATCACAAACCCGCTTCTCGCCGACCCGGGCAACTTCAGCTTCGAGTACGAGGCCTTGGAGTTGCTCAACGGCAAGCGCTACGAGATTCTGAGGACCCCCACCGCGCCCGAGATGGAGGCCGCGGCTCTGGGAACCCTGGAGGGCTACGAAGCCGTCGAGCGCACCATGGACGAGCAGCAGGCGTTGATCGACGGAACCTTCACCCTGGGCGCGGACTGGAAGGGCCAGATCGACGATTGGTTCACGCTGTTGAACCTGGGCTACCGGTACACCGCCGTGGGGAACAGCGACACGCACGGGACCACCAGCACCGAGTCCGGATGCCCACGGAACTACGTGGCGAGCAGCACCGACAGTCCCGCATACATCTCACCGGAGGAAATCGCGACGGTCGTGAGGAACGGCAATGTCTTCACCACCTATGGGCCCTTCGTGCGCTTCACCGCGAATGACGAGGCCATCATGGGCGATGAACTCATCGCCTCCGAGGTTGAGTTCTTCGTGGAGGTTCAGAGCCCCACCTGGTTCTCGGTCGATCGCGTGGAGATCTACCGCAATGGCGAACTCATCCGGGAGTACGAGGCCACAAACGACGACATCGTGAACCTGTCCGAGACCTTCACCGAAACGCCGGAGTCTGACAGTTGGTACGTGGTGATCGTGATGGGCGATGACAGCCTCGAGCCACTGTTCACGCCGGTGGAGTACGCGCCGGTCCAACTCCAGGACGTTGTTGTCGAAGCCTTGGGCTCGGTCGACGCGGTAGCGAGCCTGCTCACCCCCGCTCCTCCAGTGCCCCGAACCTTCCCGGTCTACCCCTTCGCGATCACCAACCCCATCTACGTGGACACGAACGGCGATGGCTGGCTCGCGCCCGGGCTACCCGAGTGGCTGGTTCCTCCGCCCGAAGACGAGGACTAAGAGAAGCACTAGTCGGGCTGTACGCCACGGCTATCCAAGGCACGTCGCAAGACCTGGTTGCCGGGTTGATCGTCCCAGGCGTCGATCAGCAGGAGCAGCGCATCGCGATCTCGACCGGCGCGGTCATAGGCCGCTGCCCCGGCAACCACGACATCCAGCCTTTCGGGATGTGCCGAGATGATGCGGTCGAGTTCTTCCGGCTGCAGCCCTTCTCCGTAGTCCGCGTAGAGATCCAGCAAGGCGGCCGCGGCGTCCCCTCGATCCTCTCCGCGCGCGAGCTCCCAGGCGTGCGAAAGCTGCACTCCTGCCTCCTCGGGGTAGCCCGCCATGGCCGCCTGGCGCCCGTGTACGAGCGCGGGTTCCCAGCTCCGGGGATGTTGGCGGGTCTTCCACCGGGCCGCCACCAGTGGTGGTGGGAGGCTCAGGTGAGTCTTCTCAAAGACCAGCTGGGCGAGCTGCCGATAGCGCCAGTGTTCAGCGCGCGGCGAATGCAGTGTCACGCGATGAACCATCGTGCCGCGGGCGATCAGGAGAGCGCTCATGGCCTGGGGATCACCACCCAACAGATAGTGGAGCTCCAGGTGCACAGCGGGCCAGCCCTCAATCTCGAGATTCCCTCGATCCATGATCTGGAGTCCCTCGGCTCGCGCATCGACCTGGTCGACGAGGGCCTCGACCGCAAGGTCCCGGGTCATCGGTTGAGCGTGCGTCTTCGTCGATACCACGAGCGTGCCCTTGCCTGTGGGGCTGGTCCAGCCGCGATCCTCGGTAAAGGTCCACCCCTCGTGCCATCCCTGTGGATGGGGTGCTGCCAGGCCCAGGTCTCCCTGCGGTTCTCCCAGGGGAACCAGGCGGATGCCCACGGTGAAGACCGCAAGCATCACCAGGGCGGCCACCCCAACGACGACACGTCGAAGAGCCCGGTTCTGTGCTCGGTAGCGCTCGAAGCCATCCGGCTGGAGCCAGGTTGCCATGGCTCCTCCTCCGATCAATCCGCCGAGGTGTCCCCAGTTGTCGACACCGGTGCTCAGCATGCCCAACAACAGCGGGTAGACCAGGTACGGCAGGATCGCCCATCCAAAATACTTCCGCGCAAAGTCCGGGAGGTGACCCTCGTTCTTCCAGCCGAAGACCACCGACGCGGAGATGAGCCCGAAGTCACCGCCCGAGGCTCCCAGAGCGGGCCGCTCCGGACTCATCAGCATGGACAGCAGGGCTCCTGTGAACACCGACAGGACGAACACCGAGGCCAGGTTGACGCGCCCCATGGCCCGTTCCAGGTTCCATCCCGCATAGCCGAGAAAGAGGAGGTTGAGCGCCAGGTGCGTCAGGTCCAGGTGTAGAAAGCCATAGGTGAGCAGGCGATAGACCTCACCCGCCTCCATCGCTGCGGGGGCCCAGTTGGTCAGGTAGTCCACGATGAACTGGTCCGCGTCCGGGAACTTGGACCACAACCAGAACCTCACCTGCAGTCCCACCAGCGCTGCGGTCATCAAGGGTGGCATCGATCGGAGTTGTTCTTCGTAGGCCTGCACCTCGGGGTCCACGAGCGCCTGGTAGAACTCGAGGGCTCCGGCGGGCATGAACTGGTGACCTGTGACCGCTTCCATCCGGACCAGGGTGTGGGGAGGCACCTCGCCCGAACGGCATGCACGTTCGAAGTCGTCGTAGCTCAGCTGACGAACGCGCCCATCCGTCTTGACCTCGACGCTCATGTGAGGGCCAGCAGGGCGAGCAGGAACTGCACCTGCACTGCGATCGCGGCCAGGGAGAGCGGGAGGGCGACCCAGGCGGCCTGTTCCCACTTCATGCTGAGGAGGAAGCTGGCCAGGGAGAGCACCAACAGGCTCGTGACGGGGGTGGTGGGAAAGGCCGCCGAGGGCAGGTCGGGTTCGGTGTTTCCGCCGTAGATCGCCAGGCCCATGGCCATCTCCGGCCCGGTGCCCAACAACACCAGCGCCAGCCCACCGGCTGCCACGACAGCACTGATGCCCGTGAATCGGCCCATCCAGCCAAAGAGCCTAGACACCGAGACGCTCCAGCGCCCAGCGAGCGTGTTCCGCGACCATGGGGGATGCCCTGTGCACTGTCTTCCTCAGTACTGGGACGGCGCTGGTGTCCCCGATGTTCCCGAGAACCACGCAGGCGTTCCTTCGAAGCCCATCCGGTCCCGGCCGGTACAAAGGGGTGCCCCGGAATCGATCGACCAGGGTGTCGTCGTCCACCTCGAGCAGCCAGCTCAGATCCAGCCACGCGTTGTGTGGCAGGAGGTCGTCCTCCAAAGAATCGGGCGGCGCAGCGTTGTGTGGGCACACCTCCTGGCAGATGTCGCAGCCGAAGACCCACCGGCCGATGCCCGCGCGCATGTCCACGGGGATGACTCCACGGGTCTCGATGGTCCAGTAGGCGATGCACCGACGAGCATCCAGCCGGTGTGGCCCCACAAAGGCCCCTGTAGGGCAATCGTCCAGGCACCTCTGGCAGCTCCCGCAGTGATCTCCCAGCGGCGGATCCGCCTCGAGCTCCGCATCGATGAACAGGACGGCCAGGAAGAACCAGCTGCCGCGTGCAGGGAGGATCTGCACACAGTTCTTGCCGCTGAAGCCCATGCCCGAGGCTTCTGCCCATGCCCGCTCCAGGATCGGTGCCGTGTCCACGCCGCCCCAACACTGGATCCCCTTCTTCCGAAGGGCCCGAGAGAGCTTCCGGAGTCGCTTTCCCAGAAGGTTGTGGTAGTCGCGACCCCAGGCGTAGCGAGCCACCATTCCGGTGAGGCCACCGGGATCCGGTGGGCGCCGGTGGTGGTACTCCACCGCGAGTGTCATGACGCTTCGTGCTTGCGCCAGGCACTCACGGGGGTCAGCGCGCTCCGCTCTCCCGCGTTCCAGGTACTGCATCTCGCCGTGGTGCCCCTTCGCCAGCCACGCATCGAAGTCCTGGATGCGTGGCGTCGGGCCGTCCAATCGGGCCACGCGAAGCTGTTGGAAGCCAACGGCCGCAGCCTCTCTACGCAACAGTTGTCGAAGCGCTGTGGACACCGAACCAGTGTAGTGGTGTCTCGGTTATGCCTCGTCACCCATAGGAGGCACTGTGTCCCAGAACGTCCAGGACGTCGTCATCTTCGGCAGTGGTCCCGCCGGATGCGCGGCTGCGCTGTACTGCTCCCGAGCCAACATGGCGCCCGTCGTCTTCGAGGGCCTGCAGCCGGGTGGTCAGCTCACCATCACCACGGACGTGGACAACTACCCTGGCTTCCCCGACGGGATCATGGGCCCAGAGCTCATGGAACACATGAAGAAGCAGTGCGCGCGCTTCGGCACGCGTTTCAGCTACGAGAGCGCCGAGAGCGTGGACTGCAGCACCTGGCCCTTCCACTACAAGGCCGGGGGCGAGGAGGGCTACACGCGGGCCATCATCGTCGCTACAGGCGCCTCCGCCAAGTACCTGGGGCTGGAGAACGAACTGCGGCTCCAGGGCTACGGAGTGAGCGCCTGCGCCACCTGTGATGGCTTCTTCTACCGAGACCAGGTGGTCTGCGTGGTCGGCGGGGGGGACTCCGCCGCCGAGGAAGCCAGCTTCCTGACCAAGTTCGCCAGCACCGTGTACCTGATCGTGCGGCGCGACGAGCTTCGCGCCTCCAAGATCATGCAGAAGCGCGTGCTCGAAAACGAGCGCGTGGACATTCTCTGGAACACCCAGATGATCGACGTGCACGGTGAGGACGCCGTGACCGGTATTCGCATCCTCAACAACAAGACCTCGGAGGAGCGCGACATCGATCTCCAGGGTGTCTTCCTGGCCATCGGGCACAAGCCCAACAGCGATCCCTTCCTGGACTTCGTGGACACGGACGAGACCGGCTACATCGTCACCGCTGCGGACTCTACGACCACGCGCACTCCCGGGCTCTTTGCCTGTGGCGACGTGCAGGATCATGTCTACCGTCAGGCCATCACCGCTGCGGGAAGCGGCTGCATGGCGGCACTGGAGACCGAACGCTGGCTCGAAGCCCACAGCTTCGAAGATCTGCCGAGGCGTCCCGGCTTCTGAGCCCCTGACCCGACTAGTAGAAGGTGGCCGGGGCGCCGGGGTTGTCCCTGCCGTCGAGGTCCGCGAGACAGGCGATTGCGGCTCGGGCGGCTTCGTTGATGTCCTCCTCGCCGCCGCCCAGGTAGACCCGACCAAAGGCGCCAAAGGCGAGCATCTCGAGGACGTCGATGTTCGCGGCCTTCTCCGCCTCGTTGGTGGCCAGCAGCGCGTAGCCCGCGGGGTGCGTCTCGAGCACCCACAGGGTGCGTCCCTCGTGGATGAAGTTGCCGTGCCGGAAGCGGTTCACGATCTGGCTGTGGTAGCCCTCGACGCCGGTGATGTTCTGGGCGCTGACCACACGGGGCTTCAGCCGCTGGGACTGGGTGATGCCCAGGACCTCGGAGATGGCATCGCCGGCGGCGCGAACCTGGCCCTGATCGAAGTGGTGCACTTCAAGAACGCCGTAGCGTCGTTCCACGACCTGCATGCCCGGGGTGCACGAGGTGCGCTTGAGCACTGCATCCGTGACCCGGTTCACGTCCATGCCGGGTGAAACCTCCACAAAGAGGCTCGCCTGGCCGGTGAGCGGCATGTAGCCCTGGCTGACCGTGCCCAGGAAGGCGGAGGTCTGAGGCTGAAGGATGTCGACGAAGGTCCAGGTGCGGAGGTCGATCATTGGATGCGGTCTACCACACTATTGCTAGCGCGGGCCTCGAGGCTGGGGCCACGTCTTGCGTCCGCGCTGGGCCTGCTGCGCCATACGCTGCATGGGAATCTGCTCGGGGAAGAACTGGTACCAGGCCTGGCCAAAGACCTTGCCCCACTTGAAACGCTTCACCTTGTCGTTGGCGACGGCGACCTGGAGCTCCTTGAGCGGGTTCGCGCCGTCCGTGACATCGAGCCCTTCCTTCAACACGGTCATGGCCGCGTCCGGGTCTTTGTTGCCGAGGTGCAGCCAGGTCAAGATGCCCCAGAGCACGGGCTCCTTTCGACCGAAGAGTCTGGCCTTCTCCACGCGCTTGACCCCCGCAGCGTGCTCGCCGGCACGGGCGTCGAGCACCGCCAGCATGGCCTGGGCCTGCCAGTTGCGAGTCCAGGCCTTCTCCAGGAGTGGACGGGCTTCCTTGTGGTTGCGCTGGATGTACTCCAGGGCGCCCAGCTGGGCGTAGATCTGCTGCCCGACCAGGAACTGCCAACGTCCCAGGACCAGCGCGCCACGGATGGTCTCCTTGGCCTGCGCGGCACGTTGGGTCTGCATCTCGTTCATGGCCTTGTTCATCACCCGCTCGAACTGTTTGCCCGTTCGGCGAGCCAGCAGGAAATAGGTGATGGGCCAGGCGAGCAAGGCCGGGGCGAAGCCGTAGTACCACTGCCCTCCAGCAAGCCCGAGAAGGAAGGCTCCTCCACCGACTCCGAGGCTGATGAGCAGGTTGTACATCAGGGTTGAGCAATAACCCCGGGTGAGGCTGGACGCCCACCCTTGCGCGGGTCGCTGGCACCCTCGAAGCTGCCGTCGACGAAATGCACCACCTGAACGCTGCTGCCGAACTGCCGCGTCTCGACGGTGTGCCCTCGGCCTTCCAAGGCGCCCGTGGTGTCCCCTGAGACACCCTCGTCCACGAAGAGCACCTCAGGCACCCACTGGTGGTGAACGCGAGGCACGCTCACCGCCTCCTCGGGGTCCATGCCGAAGTCGACGATGTTGGAGAGCACCTGAAGTGTGCTGGAGATGATGTAGCTCCCTCCGCTGCCCCCAATGGCCATGACCACCCGGCCGTCCGCATCGAGCAGCAGCGTCGGGGTCATCGACGACAAGGGCTTCTTGCCGGGTTCGACCGCGTTCGCCTCTCGCCCGATGAGCCCGTAGGCGTTGGGCACGCCGGCCTTGACCACAAAGTCGTCCATCTCGTTGTTCAGGAGTACGCCCGAGCGGGCTCCCACAACACGGGAGCCAAAGGACGTGTTGATGGTGGTGGTGAGCGCTACTCCCAGGCCGCTGCCGTCCATTACCGACACGTGCAGGGTGCCTGCGTCCTCGGGAAGGGCGTAGCCGGAGCCGTAGCTGTCCCGGTCGAAGGTGCGTCCAGGCCAGACGCTACGGCGGATTGCCTGGATGCGGTCGGGCGACAGCATGATGTCCAGGGGCACCTCGGTGAAATCGGGGTCCCCCATGACGGCCGCGCGGTCGGCGTAGGCGTGCTGGAAGACCTCGGCCAGCAGGTGGATGTGGTCCGCGCTGTTGTGCCCCAGGCCAGCCAGATCGTAGCCCTCCAGCACGGCCAGGGCCTGCAGCAGCACGGCTCCTCCGCTGCTCGGCGGAGGCATCGTGACCACCGTGTAGCCCCGGTAGCTTCCGACCAGAGGCTCACGCTCGCGCGGGGCGTAGTCCGCCAGGTCCTGCTCGCTGAGGATGCCCCCGGTGGCCTGGGTCGCTTCCACGATGTCTCGTGCGATGGAGCCCTCGTACAGAGCCTCCCCACGGCTCCGAGCCCAGGCTTCGAGCGTCCGTGCGAGGGCTCGCCGACGAACCAATTGGCCGGTGGAAGGCAGCTCGCGAAGACCATCAAAGAGGAGGATCATCTCGGGTCGACGGGTGAGGGCACCGTGCAGGTGGGATCCCACCGGAAAGCCTCGGCTCGCGAGGCGCACCGCAGGCCGAACGACCTCCGTTGGACTCATGGTGCCGTGGCTGGCCAAGAGGGACGCGAGTCCCCTACCCTCACCCGGCACGCCCACCGCCAGGCCTCCGTCCAGGCTGAGGCGATCGACGACCTCGCCCTCTTCGTCCAGGTACATCTGAGGGCTGGCAGCCGCCGGGGCTACCTCCCGAAAGTCGAGGACGTAGTGCTCCGCTCCGTCGGAGATGACAGCGAAGCCACCACCGCCCAGTCCACTGCCGGCCGGTTGAACCACTCCGCTCGCCAGGGCCGTGGCCACCGCCGCATCGATGGCATTTCCACCCCGGGAGAGGATCTCCGCCCCAGCCTGCGAGGCCAACTCGTGATCGGCGGCGACCATTCCGGCGGGGCTCTCGAGCGGGGGAGGTGCCGCGGCGAAGAGGGCCACAGAGACCAGGGTCACGGCAAGCAGGAGCGTTCGTCTCATACAGCGAAGACTACCCAGAGCAGGAGCACCGCGACCTGTCGCCACCAGAGGCGCAAGGCTGGAAGTCCACCCACGATGCCTCCGACCCCCACCCCGGCCGCGAGCACGACCCGAAGCTCGCTGGTGCGGACGAACTGCACCGAATCCAGCGACTCCTGCACCAACAGCGCAGCGCTCAGTTCACCCCCGATCAGAGCGACACATGCCGCAGCGCCCGTCAGCAATGGAAGGGCTTCCCGATACCCGACCAGGGTGACCGCGTAGTCCAGCCCCAGGGCGAACTGGTGGGTGGCTCCGGCACTGTGCGCAGCCCAGGCAACCACGGAGAGGCCCAGCAGCCACAGCAGGTGTCGCCAGGGAAGCTGCCGTCCCCACAGGCAGAGAGCCGCTCCCGCAACCAACATCGCCCAGGGTGTGAAGGCGGAGATCAGCGCCACCAGCAGGAGCAAGGCGCTCACCGCCTTGCTTCCGCCAGGCGTGGCCCCACCACGGGGCCAGACGACCACCACCAGCATCAGCGGAAGAAGCCCGAAGGCCAGCGGATCCTGCATGATCACGCTGGCCGGGGTGCCGACCGGAGAAAGCAGCGCAGCCCCGCTGGCGACCAGCGCAGCCCGGGCAGCCCCTTCAGGCTCCTTGATGAGCCCGGCCATCAGGGCAGCTCCACCGAGATCCCCCACCAGCATTCCTGCCAGAGCGGCCTGCAGTCCCAAGGGCCCGGGAAGCCAGGGGCCCGCGGCCCGAGCCCCCGCTCCCAGGAGCAGCCAGCCCGCGAGCACCGCAGCGTTGTGCACGGGAAAGGCCGCCAGCGGCGCGCCCAGGGGAATGGCCTTCAGTCCAAATCCCAGCCCCAGGGCCAACAGGGCCAACAGCGGCCCTCGATACCACCAGCGCTCCACGCGGCCCAGCACAAGGGCCAGGACGGCGACGCCACCCAACGCGCAGGCGGGCAGCATGAAGTCGACCACGATCACGAGCGGGACTGCACCGGGTTGGTCAGCCGGCCGATTCCCTCGACCTCGACCGTCACGGTGTCACCGGGCACGAGGGGACCCACTCCGCTCGGGGTGCCGGTGCTGATGATGTCGCCGGGCAGCAAGGTCATCACGTGGCTCACGAAGGAGATGAGGGTAGGCACGTCGAAGACCATGTCGGAGGTTCGCCCGTCCTGCCGCAGCTCCCCGTTGACCCAGGCCCGAACCCGCAGGTCCGTCGGATCGAGGCCCGACACGAGGCTGGGCCCGATCGGCATGAAGGTGTCGAAGCCCTTCGCGCGCCCGAAGACCCGGTCCGCCCGCTGCAGGTCCCGTGCCGTCACGTCGTTGGCCGCCGTGTAGCCAAGGACATAGTCGAGCGCCGTCTCCACGCTCGCCTCACAGCATCGGCGGCCGATCACCACCGCCAGCTCCGCCTCGTGGTCGACGCGCTGCGTGCCTGGAGGAATGCGGATCGCATCGCCGTCCCCAACCTGTGCAGTGGGGGCGACCAGGAAGATCTTCGGTACCCCGGGTACGGGCTTGCCCATCTCGAGGGCGTGCTGCCGATAGTTGGACCCGATGCCGATGATCTTGCTGGGAGGCGGCCAGTTCACGAGGCCTCCAAGCCGTCGAGAACCTGGGTGACGTCGGCGGTGAAGAGCCAGAGCCCACGCCACACCCACTTCTGCCACAGGAGGTCGGGAACAGGCCCGGGCAGCGCCGCTACCCAGGCCTTCGGGAGACGACCACCCCAGCGCTCGCTGAGCGCCTCGAAGCGTTCCTCGAAGGCCGCCTCGTCGGCTCGATAACCAAGGAACAGAGCACCGCCTCGCAGCAACCACGAGCGCAGCACCTCACGTTCGGGCAGTGGATCCGCGTGGGGAATGACCCGCCATGCCCGAGCCCGCTCGAGGACGTGCTCTGGCAGCTCTGGAGCCGCGAAGATCGTCAGACAGCTCGCGCGTGCGATCCCCACGAGATCCTCGGGAAGCCTCACGAGGTGAGGGTGTGGGCCACAGCGTTCATGAGCAGGTCTCGGTCACGGACCACAGCTCCGACCTGTTGAACGGTGAGGGCCGCGATTCGGCTGCCGAGCTCCCCACACTTCTCTGTAGACCAGCCTTGCGTCCACCCGTACAGGAATCCGGCGGCGTAGCAATCCCCGGCCCCGGTGGTGTCCACGGCCTGGGCCTCGTAGACCGGGACCATCAGGCGCTGGTCTCCCTTGGCCACCAGCGACCCCCGTCGACCCAACTTCACGACGACGGTGTCCACGTGGGGCGCGAGCATCTCCAGGCCCTGTTCGCTGTCGAGCCCGGTCATGGCGGCCGCTTCCTCCTCGTTGAGAAAGACCAGATCGGCATAGTCGCGGACCACATCCCACATCAGATCCTTCACCACCCCGATGACGAAGGGATCGGCGACGTCCAGGCTCACAGGCACTCCGGCCTGCTTCGCGAAATCCAGTGCTTGGAGCGCCGCCCCACGCATCGGCTCCCCGAGGAAGAGGTAGCCGGTGACATGCAGAACCCGGCTCTGCCGAATCGTATCGGCGAAGCCACCGATGTCCGCCAGCCTGACAGCGGCACCAAGGTCGGTGACGAGGGTTCGCTCCGCGTCGGCGCTGATCAAGGAGAGGCACTTGCCGGTATTTCCGACCTGGGCGGTTTGGAGGCTGTGGCGCCCACACGCGTCCACCAGCTCGCGTGCGTAGATGCGGCCGAACTCGTCGTCGCCGATCTGGCCGCAGAAGCTGCAGTCCGCCCCCAACAGCCCCAGCACAGCAACTCTGTTGGCACAGCTGCCCCCGCTGTGGATCTCCGCTCCCAGTTCCTTCACGGCTGCGTAGGCTCGCTCCCACTGCTCGTGATTCACCGGGTGCATGGTGCCTCGATTCAGCCCCAGGTCCGACAGCACGCCATCGCTGGGAAGACGGACCAGAGCATCGACCAGAGCGTTTCCGAGACCGGCCACGTCGAGCTTTTCCAAAGCTGCCTCCGAGCCGCCTGCTAACCGGCAAGCTCCTAGGGCTGCTACCCTCGACAGGTGCGAGGCCGGTTGTCGTGGCGCGTGTGGGTCGGATGCGGCCTTTCGCTGGCGCTGAGCGTTTGGTTCCTCCATTCAGTTCACTGGAGCGCCCTTGGTGACGCGCTGGCCGGCGTCGAGGTTCTCGCTGTCGGGGCAGCCTGCCTGATGCTGCTCGGCGAGTTCGTAGTTCGCGCACTCCGATGGAAGATCCTGCTGCGCCCGATCGCACCCACTGCCCGCATCCGAGATCTCTTCGTGGCGACCGTGATCGGCGCCACGGCCAACACGCTGCTTCCCGCCCGAGCCGGAGAGATCGCCAAGCCGCTGGTGGCCGCAAGAAAGACTCAGATCCCTTTCGGCGCTGTGCTCGCCACCACGGTGATGGAACGGGTCTACGACATCTTTGGCTTGCTGTCCGTGCTCACGACCATGGTCCTGGTTCTACCGGTCGATGTCGGGGCCACCCCCGAACACCAGGTGCTGGTCGCCAACCTGAAGCTCTACGGCGCTCTCTTCGGGCTCTTCGCCTTCGGATGCATGTTCGTCTTCTTCGCCCTGGCCAGTCGGGGGCCGGCTGCACATCGGATCTTCACCCGGATCACGCGCATCGCCCCCGCACCCATCGCGAGACGCTTCGATTCCCTCTTCGATGGCTTCGTGGCTGGTCTGGGGAACACCCGAGACGTGAGCGGAATGTGGCAAGCCGGTGCGCTCTCGCTGGTCATCTGGTTCAACGGCGTGGGCGCCATCTACATCTTGTTCCGAGCCTTCCACCTGGACCTTCCGATCGGTGCTGCTTGCTTCACCGGCGTGGCCATCGCGCTCACCGTGGCCTTGCCCCAGGCGCCTGGCTTCTTCGGCGTGTTCCACGTGGCGATCGAGAAGACTCTGGATCTCTGGTCGGTGGACCCGACCCCCGCAAAGGCTTTCGCCATCGTGTTCTGGGGTGTGAGCTTCGTGCCGATCACCCTCGTCGGCCTTCTGGCACTGTGGAGTGAGGGTCTCACCCTGGGTGGGCTATGGTCTTCGGAGGAGAAAGAACCATGAAGTGCTGGTGGCTCATCGCCTTTGTGTTCGCTTGTGGGGAGAAGGACATCCCGGTCGATGACAGCAGCCCCCCCGAGGGCGACACGGACACCGACACGGACACCGACACCGACACGGACACGGACACCGATCCGGCTCTGGAGAGCACGGCGGAGGGGTACATCAACCTCAACGACGGCAGCCTCGAAGGCAACGTCGACATCGCCCAGGCCTTCAGCTTCTACAGCGACAAGGCCATCTTCGTGTACGCCAGCTCCAATCCGGACGCGAGCTGCGATACCCTCACCGAGATGTTCGCCCCCGAGAACAAGGATG
>PVBE010465821.1_pt1 | contig 21691 bp, 16 predicted proteins | sample 1631181 | NCBI WGS metagenome assembly PVBE01 (sample SAMN08397723, study PRJNA350692) | Marine metagenome, whole genome shotgun sequencing project. | isolation source: water | place: Pacific Ocean | collected 2012-04 | reverse complement strand
CACCCAGGCGCATGTTTCCCCCGAGCCCTTCGATCTGCTTCTGCTCGGGCAGAATGTCGATCACGGGCGCCTTGCAGTCGGGGTCGATCTCCGTACTGTGGGCCCCGCCCAGACCGCAAACGTTGCGGGCAAACTCCACCACAGCCATCTGGAATCCCAGGCAGATGCCCAGGTACGGAAGTTTGTTCTCGCGAGCGTAACGAATGCAGGCAATCTTGCCGTCCGTCCCGCGAACGCCGAACCCGCCCGGCACGATGATGCCATCGGTGTCCTTCAGCGATTGGGCCACGTTGTCTCCGGTCACACTGGTGGTGTCGATCCACTTAATGTTGACCTTGGCGTTATTGGCCACACCGGCGTGCTCCAGCGCCTTGATGATGCTGGCATAACTGTCGCGCACGGTCGTGTACTTGCCGGTGACGCCGATGGTGACTTCGCCGCTGCTGTGCCCGATTCTCGCGGAAAATTCGCGCCATTGCATTGCCGCCCTGGCGTCCGACAGCGAATTGACCCGGTTGCCCAATTCCAGCAGTTGAATCACCTGGCTGTCCAGGCCGGCTTCTCGCATCATCTCGGGCAGCAAATAGATGCTGGACAGGTCATGCATGCTGAAAACGCGTTCCATCGGAACGTTCGTATAGATGCTGATCTTCTGCCTGACTTTCTCATCCACCGGCTTGCCCGCCCGGCAGGCGATGATGTCCGGCTGAATGCCCACTCCCATCAGCCGCTTGATGCCCAACTGGGCGGCCTTGGACTTCTGCTCCCCCAGCGACGGCGGCCAAATAATGTACGTCAGGGCCACGAACGACGTGCTGCCAGGACCCTCTTCGTAGGCCAGTTCGCGCAGGGCCTCAATGTAAAAACCATTTTCGAAGTCGCCTACCGTCCCGCCCACCTCCACGAACACCGCGTCAGCCTCGGTTTCCATGGCCAGTTCGCGAAGGCGCAATTTCACCTCGCCGGTAACGTGAGGAATCATCTGGACGTCGCGCCCCAAATAACCGCCCGCACGCTCCCTCTTCAGCACGCTGGTATAGATCTGACCGGCCGTGGTAAAACTCGCCGCCGTCAGGTCCTGGTCGAGCATCCGCTCGTAGGTACCCAGATCCATGTCGGTCTCCATCCCGTCATCCAGGACGAACACCTCACCATGGCGAAAGGGGTTCAGCGTGCCGGAATCAATGTTGAGATAGCCTTCCAGTTTTACAGGAGCAACCTTCAGGCCCTTGTCCTTGAGCAACTTGGCCAGGCTGGAGGAGAAAATGCCTTTCCCCAAACCGCTGATCACCGTACCAACTACAACAACATATTTGGTGCGGCCTTTGCGGTATCCTTCAGGGAGGGGGGTGTGGAATTCTGTTTCGTCCGTCTGGTCCTTCACCGATCGCAGCAAATCCATGGCTTCGCTCATGGACCCATACTATAGCAACCGCGGACAAGACTGGCAACAAATCCTTGCATCGTTGGACCCCTGGCCTACAATCCCCTTCGATTCGGACCGCGCCACCGACTCGAAAGGACCCCACGTGGCCATCGATTTCAGTTTCGACCGGTGGGAAAAGGTGCTCCAGACCTTCCGCCGCTGGTGGGCGGGCAGGTTGGACCGGCCGATCCTCGCCGCCACGTCGGGCGGGCGCGACCCGGGGCGAGCCGAGCCCTCACTGTCCTCGAACGCATTGGGGTACACCACCGGGCTCACGGCGTTTTACGACTTGTCGGTCCCCGCTGCGGAAATCGTGGACCGCTGGGATTACGACCTTTCGTGCAAGAAATTCCTTGGCGACGCCGTCCCAAGCGTCTGTCCGAACTTCGGCCCGGGCGTAGCCGCCGCCTTCCTGAGCGCAAGGCTTGAAACGGACGACAACACCGTCTGGTTCCATCCGCCGGAGGACATGGAGATTGCCGACATCCACTTCGAGTACGATGGTGACAACCGCTGGCTGAATCGCGTCAAGGACATCTGCCGGGCGGCTGTCGAACGCTGGGAGGGACTGGTACAGATCGCCATGACCGACCTGGGTGGCATCCTGGACATGCTCTCGGTCTTCCGGCCCGGTGAAAAACTCCTCCTGGACCTCTACGATCATCCCGGGCACGTCGAGCGGCTCACCTGGGAGGCCTACGAACTGTGGCACCGCTTCTACAGGGAGATCGACGAGATCATCCACCCGACCAATCCCGGATACATGGCCTGGGCCGCCGTCTTTTGCCCCCAGCCGTACTACATGCTCCAATGCGACTTCGCTTACATGATAGGGCCGGACATGTTTGACCGGTTTGCCAGACCGGAACTCCTGGCCACGTGCAAGCGGCTGCCCAACTGCTTCTATCACCTCGACGGCCAAGGCCAGTTGTCGCACCTGGGCTCGTTGTTGACCATCAAGGAACTCCGCGGCATACAATGGGTCCCCGGGCCGAGCCAACCCCAAGGCGACGAATGGATCGACGTGTATCGCAAGATCGTCGAAGCAGGCAAACTGGCCCAACTTCTGACACTTGACGCGGTTGATGCCGTCGCCGAGCAGACCGGCCGACCCGGCAATGCCCTGTTCTGGGACTGGGAGGGACGGATCGAACCCGAAGGCAAGTTCCAGCGTGCCCTGAAAAGGTACGGTGTGGCCTGAGGGCTTCTCTGGTAGTTCGCGGTCTATCGGCCTCCCTTGAGGCGCCGAACGAATGCCGCGTAGTCTTCCGGCGTATCTATGCCCCGGGCGCAGTAGTCGGTAATCCCCACGATGATATCGAAGCCGCTCTCCAACGCGCGGAGTTGTTCGAGTTTTTCAGCCTGCTCGCCGGGCGTGGGCGGCAGGGAGGTAAACTGCTTCAGGAACGCCACGCGATAAGCGTATATCCCCAGGTGCAGCAAAGACGCAACGTCGCCGGCGTTGTCGCGGTTGAAGGGGATGGCCGACCGGGAGAAGTACATTGCCCGCCCGTCCTGCCGCCGAACGACCTTGGCCTTGTTCGGATCGCCGGCTTCTGCACTACTCAGCGGGGTGGCCAGCGTGGCCATGGGGCACTGCCCGCCGGCCAGCAGGTTCACCAGTTGGTCTATGCATCCACCCGGCATGTCGGGCTCGTCGCCCTGGACGTTCACGACGATACAGTCGGCGGCAAGTCGGAGAATCTCCGCTGCCTCGGCCAGACGGTCCGTGCCGCTTTGGTGGTCGGCGCGGGTCATGACAAACTCGCCGCCAAAGGCCTCAACAGCTCCGGCGATCCGCTCGTCGTCAGTGGCTACAACAACACGCCCAACCTTGGTGGCTGTCTCAGTCGCCTCGACCACGTGCTGAACGAGACACTTGCCTGTTCGGTTCAACAAAGGCTTTCCCGGCAGGCGGGTGGAGGCGTAACGGGCGGGAATGATGGCAACCGCGTCCATGACGGCGGCGAGTGTATCGCAGATAGACCAGGCCTTGCAAGAAATACCGCGCACAGCCGCAACCGCCGGGCACCCCCCCACAGGACCGTGAGAATCACTTGACCGGCACGTCCAGGACCTCGGGGGTCAGGACCAACACGGTCTCGAATTCCATTCCCTCCTTTTGCCGCACGAAAAAGTGCCGGCCCACACTGTGGGGTCTGCGGGCCGCCGCACCGGGACCAATCACCAGGAAGTCCTTTGCGTTCATCGGAACCTGGAACAGCAGGTCCCGAAAGCCGAACATCACGGATTCCTTGATCATCCTGACGCCTCTTGCGCCCTTGGCATAGCGGGTCCTCGGACGGGTGGAGCGTACTTGCGGTATCCCGGTCAGCAGCATCTTTTGCGAGTCGTCCTGATCGACCGTACAGGCTATCGTCAGCACGTTGTCCCCGGGCGGCAGGTCCGAACCACTGAGGGTGCGGTCGGCATGGAAGATAAAGATCGTCTGTACATCTTGCCGGCGTTTGAGAGCAATGTGGTGCAGGCTGCCGGGATGCCCCACCTGGACCGACTCAGTCAACTCCCGACCCGTCATCCGCTTGAGAACCTCCGCCACATCCGCCCACATGTCGCTTCGGCCCAGCCCGACACGCAGACCATTTCGGCCCAGTTCGGCAAGCCGGTCGGCCCCGATGGGTTCTTCCGCCAGGTAACTCCAGATTTCCTCAGAATCGCTGGATTGGCCCGATGGTACCTCGATGTGACTAACGCGAATCCGCGCCACCCGCCGAGCCGGTCGCAGGTCCGATCGATCGTCCGTCTCGTTTGACCAGAACCCACTCGTATCAAGCGGGGGGCCATGAATCGCCTCGGGAGGCTCCGTGCAGCCGGGCAAGACGGCCGCCAATGTCAGCAGAAAAACAATCCAGAAGCGACTCATGGCGTAACCGGCCCGCTACTTAAGGAATACTGTCCACCGAACCACGCGGGTCACGACCTATGCTACCGCTGTGGTAGGGAGATGTCAAACGCGCCTAAAGCCGCTAACGTCGCCCGCAATCCGTGGGGCAAAAGTACAAGCCCGGGAACTTGTCTCCCCGGGCCTGCGGAACCGGATTCCCACCCATAGTCCGCTACCCCAGCGGTGGTCATGACGCGTCGTTGTCCGCCACCTGCGTGGGCCTAAGCCGCATGTAACCCCTGGCGAACTTCACCTGCACCACAAGCCACACCAGCAGGGTAAGCAGCGGGTAAACAATGTATCGCAGATAATACCCAATCTGGTCCAACGCGGTCGCGGACGGTGATTTGATTCTGCTGGTGGCGTCCTGCACCATATTGAGGGTAAACATCGACCCGCAGAAGACCGAACTGTCCAAAATCGGCCGCCAGGGAATCAACATCGCCAGAAGCAGTATCGACCAGAAAAACGCGCTGACGAAACCGCCCACTCCACCGGCGCGTTCCACCAGCGACAGTTGGGTGGCAAACAGCGCAGCCACGGCCATCAGAAGACAGGTCACCAGCGCCACGCGCCTTGTGCCCGGCAGAACCCAGTTGAGGATGCTCTCCCAAGTGGTCTGTTCTTCCACTGCTGCCACGGCGGCAATGGGTTTGGAGGTAGTCTTCTCCACAGCCGTCGCGGCATCTGACAGCGGACCCACTACGTCCGTGAAACGCACCAGCACGAACCCCATCATCTGCATCAGGATGCACAGGACGACTAGCATCGCAAGAATATGCTTCGCTGTTCGGATCGACCGAAACGCCGCGAGGGATTCCGCCTGGCTAGAGTCATACCTTAACTGTTCCACGTTAGGCTCCTTTCACTATGGGACAGTTTGTGGCCCTGCTGCGGTCCACAAACACGGCTTACAGCTTGCTGACGTATCGGTAAACCTGCGGTCCTTACATGAGCCTGGCTGCCGCGGAAAACGTCTCCCCGGCGCGCCCCACGGCTGCAAACACACGCACGGGCGAGTTCACACCTCCGACGAGCAACTTTCGGGCGTGCTCAAAGGCGGCCTTGGCTGTTGCAGACTTGCGCGGCATTTCAAGTTATTTGACCACCAGGTTCACCAATCTGCCCGGCACGATGATTTCCCTGACAAGCGTCTTGGATTCAATCGCCGAGATGACCTTCAAGTCGGCCTTGGCGGCTGCCAGTGTCTCTTGCTCAGTCGCATTCGCCGGCACTGTGATTCTTGAGCGGGTCTTACCGTTGATTTGCACGGCAAGTTCGACGGTTCGCGCGGCGATTATCGCCTCGTTATGATCCGGCCAGCTTTCGTAGGCTTGAGTGTTTTGGTGACCCAGGTACTCCCACAGTTCCTCGGCGATGTGCGGGGCAAACGGCCCCAGCACAAGCACGAATCGCTCGACCTGATCTTTGGAAATCTTCCCGGCCCTGAAAACCGCGTTGACAAACTCCATCATCGCGGCGATGGCCGTGTTAAACTTCATCGCCTCGCAATCTTCGCCGACCTTTTTGATGAGTTTGTGCAGTTCCCGTTCGATGCCGGCCTCGGCGTCCCCGTCGGTCAGTAGGGCCGCCGCGTCGTCGTCGCCGATGATCATCCGCCACACGCGGCGGAGGAACCGGTGACTGCCCGGAACGTCCTGCGTGTCCCACGGCTTGGAGGCGTCCAGCGGCCCCATGAACATCTCGTACAGCCGGAAGGTGTCGGCCCCGTACTCGGCGATCACCTCATCGGGGTTGACTACGTTCTTGAGGCTCTTGGACATCTTCTCCACCGACTCGGTCAGTTCCTCGCCGGTGGCCTTGTGACGCGGGGTCGGACCGGTCAGGTCCACGGCGTCGTATCCGACTGGGACCCCGCGCGAGTCGCGGTAGGCAAAACTGCGGATCATGCCCTGGTTGAACAACTTGCCGAACGGCTCAGGCGCCGACACATAGCCCAGATCGTGGAGCACCTTGTGCCAGAACCGCGCGTACAGCAGGTGCAGCACGGCGTGCTCGGCACCCCCGACGTACAGGTCCACACCACCGGCAGGATTGGCCTGGCTGGGCGCCATCCAGTATCGCTCAATCCCGCCGTCGCAGAAAACCTCTTCGTTGTGCGGGTCGAGGAACCGCAGGTAGTACCAGCACGAGCCGGCCCACTGCGGCATGGTGTTTAATTCACGCCTCGCCGGGCCCCCGCACGACGGACATGTCGTTTGGATCCACTCGGCGGCCTTGCCCAGCGGCGGGCTCGGCGGGGCGACGGGATCGTCGCTGACGGCCGGGGAAAAATCATCCATCTCTGGCAATTCCAGCGGTAGTTGGTCTTCCCCAAGACCCACCGTTCCGCACCGGTCGCAGTGCACGATAGGGAACGGCTCGCCCCAGTATCGCTGTCGGCTGAACAGCCAGTCACGCAACTTGTAGTTCACCGCGATCCGCCCGACACCCTCCCGTTCCAGCCACGCGGTTATCTCTTCCTGGAATTCCTCCGTGGTCAGACCGTCATACTTGCCGGAATTGGCGGCGATGCCTTGGCCGACATACCCCCGCCAGTCCACGCCATCGGGGGGCCGGACCACCTGCACGATGGGCAGGCCGAACTTCGTGGCAAACTCGAAGTCGCGAGTGTCGTGCGCCGGGACGGCCATGATAGCCCCCGTGCCGTAGCCCGTCATCACGTAGTCGGCCACCCAGATCGGAACCCGCTGGTCGTTGACCGGATTAATCGCATACGCCCCGGTGAACACGCCGGTTTTGTCCTTCGTTTCGGCCGTTCGCTCCAGTTCGGACTTGCCTCCCGCCTGGCGAACATACTCCACTACCGCGTCGCGGCGCTCAGGGGTGGTGATGCTCTCAACCAGCGGGTGCTCCGGTGCGAGGACCATGTAGGTGGCGCCGAAGAGGGTATCCGTCCGCGTTGTATAGACGCGAACAGAGGAGGTATCACCATCGATCGCAAAATCCACTTCGGCCCCGGTGGACTTGCCGATCCAGTTTCGCTGCATGATCTTGACCGACTCGGGCCAGTCCAGCTCATCGAGGTCATCCAGCAGGCGGTCGGCGTAAGCGGTGATGCACAACATCCACTGCTTCATGGCCCGGCGATATACCGGGTGATCCCCGCGGTCGGAGCGGCCCTCGTTGGTGACCTCTTCGTTGGCCAGCACCGTTCCCAGGGCCGGACACCAGTTCACCGGCACCTCGGCGACGTAGGCCAGCCTGTGGGCGTCCACGATTTGCCTCAGATCGGCGGGATCGAGTTCATAAAAACGCGACGGCCCGTCAGGCCTGCCCACAAGCAGGTCGGGCAACTGCTCCGACAGCGACCTCGCCACAACATTGCCGCCCATGTCCACTTCCAACCTGCCGGTGGCCAACTTGTCGACAAGTTCGCTGATCGGCCTGGCGGCGTCGGCCTCTGGGTCGTACCAACTGTTGTACATCCGTAGGAACATCCACTGCGTCCAGCGGTAGTACTTCACGTCGGTGGTAGCCAGGCAGCGCGACCAGTCGTACGAGAAACCAAACATCTTGATCTGTCGCTCGATGTTCGCGATGTTCTTCGCCGTCGTCTCGCGGGGGTGCACGCCATGCTCCACGGCATACTGCTCGGCCGGCAGGCCGAACGCATCGTAGCCCATCGGGTGCAGGACGTTGTAGCCCTTCATGCGATTGAAGCGACAGACGATATCCGTGGCGGTATAGCCTTCGGGATGGCCAACGTGCAGCCCCTCCCCGCTGGGATACGGGAACATGTCCAACACGTACAGCCTGGGGCGCTCCTGGAAGCCTTCATCGCCGGGGTTAGGCTGGCTGAAGGTCTCGTTTTGAGCCCAGTATCTCTGCCACTTGCTTTCGATGGCTGCAAAGTCGTAACCGGCCATGGCCTCTCCACGCCTTAGATCACGGGTACTGTCCGGGGCTTTGGTAATCAGAAGGTCCGGGAAGGTTGTCTTTTACGCGGCGGGCAGGTGGAAGTCAAGGCACGCGGGGGCCGACGAGACCTCCGCTTCGGCCGCCGGCCGAAGCAAATTCCCCTCGATCCGGCGGCGGCGATGCCTTATCTTCCAGTAGGTTGTGCAGCTTTCCGTAAAATCCGCCGTGCTGATCTTCCTGCTGATAGCCGCCGTCCTCTACGCCGTCGCTACAGTGATCCTCATTGCCTGGCTGTGGCGCAGAACCCGCCGCAAGGCTGAGCCCAAGCGGTCGTTCGCAGCCAAGTGGACCCGCCGCCTGGACCGCGCGTTGGCCGACATCCCCCACGAAGATTTCAAGGTCTTCCTGTATCACTACCCGGGTTTAATCTACACACTGGCGGACCGCGGCATTGACCTGCACTGCGCCGGGCATACGCACGGCGGGCAGGTGGCCCTGCCATTTTACGGGGCGATAACGACCATGGCGCGGTTCGGCAAGCGGTTTGAGGCCGGGCTATATCGAGTCCACAACACACAACTCTACGTGAACCGCGGTATCGGCATGGAAGGCGGATACGCCCCGCGAGTGCGCTTCTGGTGCCGTCTGGAAGTCTCCCTTCTGGAAATCGACAACGACAACACGTAGCCCCGCCGTTGCGGCCCTCGCCGGTTGCGGGAGCGGGAAAACCACGATATAGTGACCGCATGCAGCGCGTACGCGTGAAAATCGAGGGACTCGGTGATCCGAAATCCGCCATCCGGGTCGCACAGATGGGCGCCGACGCCATCGGGCTGGTCTTCGCCAAAAGCCCGCGACAAGTCTCGCCGGCCCAGGCCCGCGCGATCGTGGACGTACTTCCGCCATGGGTAGCCACTGTCGGCGTGTTCGTTAACGCCGAGGCGGATACAATCAACCGCCTCGTCGAGCGGACTCGAATTGGATACGTTCAACTTCACGGCAACGAGCACCCCGACATCCTGGGGCACATTCGCACAAAATGCATCAAGGCCTTTCGCATACGCGACGAGGGTTGGCTGGACGAGGTAAAGGATTGGCTGTCCGCCACGACGGCCCGGTCAAACCTGGCGGCCGTCTTGCTGGACGCCTATGATCCGAACGTCCGCGGCGGCAGCGGAACGCAATTCAACTGGGACATGGTGGCCGACGCCCGGGCGGCCGGTGCGATGGCCGACATCGATCCGGTAATCCTGGCCGGCGGGCTCGACGCGTCCTGCGTGTCTCGGGCAATCAGCCTGGTTCAGCCCTGGGGCGTGGACGTAGCCAGCGGTGTGGAAAAGGCCCCGGGGGTCAAGGACTACCGCAAGGTTGAGGATTTTATCCGCGCGACGCGGGAGGGCAACGAGCTGAAAACCCAGTTCTGGCTGTGATGGCTTGATCCCACCCGCACCGGGCAGGCAGAAAGAATTGACCGGCCCGCTCGCCTTAATCATACTATTGGCCTATTGGCAAAAAGACTTCAGGCGGCGGCATCAATCCATAATCCACAGGCAGAGAGAGCCCAATGGCACAAGTGACAGAATGTTTGGAACACAAAATCAGGGACATCACTCTAGCCGACTTCGGCCGAAAGGAAATTGCCATCGCCGAGCACGAGATGCCCGGTCTGATGGCCACTCGCAAGAAATACGGCAGGGACAAGCCGCTGCAGGGCGCCCGGATCACCGGCAGCCTGCATATGACGATCCAGACGGCCGTGCTCATCGAGACGCTGGGGGAGTTGGGCGCGGACGTCCGGTGGGCCTCGTGCAACATCTTCTCTACACAAGACCACGCTGCCGCAGCCATTGCCGCCGGTGGCGTTCCGGTGTTCGCCTGGAAGGGCGAAACATTGGAGGAATACTGGTGGTGCACCAAGCGGGCCTTGACCTTCCCCGGCAACAAGGGACCTAACCTCGTTGTCGATGACGGCGGCGACGCCACGCTGATGATCCATCGCGGCTACGCGGCCGAGAACGATTCATCCATCCTGGAGGGCAAGGGCAAACCGCACGACATGGTTGCACTGGACGACCTCCTGAGCCAAACCTTTAAGGAAGACCCGCAGTTCTGGCACCACGTGGTGAGAGACTGGAAAGGTGTCTCGGAAGAAACGACCACCGGCGTGCACCGCCTTTACCAGATGATGAAAACGGGCGAACTGCTCGTGCCGGCCATCAACGTCAACGACTCGGTCACCAAAAGCAAGTTCGACAACATCTACGGCTGCCGCGAGTCGCTGGTGGACGGCATCAAGCGGGCCACCGACGTTATGGTCGCCGGCAAGACCGCCATGGTGTGCGGCTATGGGGACGTGGGCAAGGGGTCGGCTGAGGCTCTGAAAAATCATAAGGCCCAGGTCTGGGTCACCGAAATCGACCCGATCTGCGCCTTGCAGGCGGCGATGGCCGGCTACAAGGTCGTCACGATCGAAGACGCCCTGCCCTTCGCGGACATTTTCGTAACCGCTACCGGCAACTGCGACGTGCTTACGGTCGAGCACATGTCCAAGATGAAGGACCAGGCCATTGTGTGCAACATCGGCCACTTCGACAACGAGATCGAGGTCGATCGACTGAACAACTGGCCGGGAATCGTCAAGACCAACATCAAACCGCAGGTGGATATGCATACCTTCCCCGACGGGCACAGCATCTTTCTGCTGGCCGAGGGGCGACTGGTGAACCTCGGCTGCGCGACAGGGCACCCAAGTTTCGTGTTGAGCAATTCCTTCACAAACCAGGTACTGGCGCAGATCGACCTGTGGACCAATCCCAACGCGGTGGGCGTGTACTGCCTCGGCAAAAAACTCGACGAAGAGGTCGCGCGGCTTCACCTGGACAAACTCGGCGTCAGGCTCACCACGCTCAGCCGGAAACAGTCTGAATACATCAACGTCCCGATCGAAGGTCCGTTCAAACCCGAGCACTACCGATACTAGAGTGCATTCTCAGTCGTTCCTTCGCACGGCCGCGGCGGTGGGAGGGGCAATCATTTCCGCCAGCGCCAAATCCGCATCCGTGAATGGCTGCTCATCCTTTCGGTACAGGACAACCAGCCCGATCAGCTCCCCCGGTGCGGGCACCAGCGGGACGGCCAGAATGCTCAGACCGGGAAGAAATTTCCGAATGGCCTCATCGAACAGGTCCGCCTTGTCGCCCGCGTCCATCAGCGTGCACTGGGGAACAGTTAGTACGGCATCCACCAGGGGTTTGGCCAGGGCGCTGCAAAACGCCGCCTCGTCGGGCTGCGGCACACCGAACCGCCCGGCGATCTGCAGTTCCGCCCGGGCGTCGCACACCATCGCCACGCCGTACACCGAACCGCTGTGGTGGACCACCAGGCGAAACAGCGACCGAAATACGTCATCGTCGGTCTTGGCGGCAATCAGTTCTCTCTGGTAGGCAATCATAACCTGCTGAATGGCCATCTGCCCGCTGAGAGCGCGGTAGGCCACAGTCAGGTCGGCGCAGGTAGTCTCCAGGCGGCCTTGGATGGTCTTGCGATCGATGTTGACCTGCCGGGCCAGACGGCGCAGGCGGCGGGTGCGCCTCTTGGCGCACCGATAACCGGACTGGCGGGCCAGTTCCTCGGCGATGGTCTTGCCAAGCCGGTCCAAATCCAGCGGCTTGGTCATCAATTCCACCGGGCGATACCGCGAAGCCTCGGTGAGCACCTCGGGGTCCCCCACGCCCGTGATTACCACTGCCGGAATGTCCCCGGATATGTCACTGTGAAGCGAGTCGATCACTTCCAGGCCGGTGCAGTCACCCAACATCAAATCGGCGACGATGATGTCCGGGCGATTCTTCCGGGCAAGCTTCATCGCCTCCTGACCGCTGGCCGCCGCATCCACCGTTATCTGCTCGCTGGCCAGCGCATCGCAAAGCATCTGGCGGACTGCTTGCTCGTCATCCACCACCAGGACCCGCACCTTCTTTTGCACGGCCATCGGCTCTGCTCCCCGGACCGCCGAATCACTTCCCGGCCCGCCGTAGTTGAACGTACACAGTGGTACCTTCACCAGCCAAAGTTTTAATCCACATCCGCCCGCCGTTGTTCACCACGTATCGCCTGGCCCGCGGAAGACCCAGTCCGCGGCGGCGTCCAGCCGCCTGGGCCGAAAAGAACGGCGTGAAGGCCTTGGCCAGCGTGTCGGACGCCATCCCAGGACCGCTGTCGCTGACGGTCAGCAGCACCGCGTTGTCGATCTCATCCACCTCAGCCGCCAGACGGATATTCGGCGTGCCTTCGGCTGCCGTGGCGGCGTTGGTCACCAGTTCCAACAGGGCCGCATGCACCTGCCCACGGTCAGCCATCATCGCCAAACCGTCGGGCGATCCGGCCACGTCTATCGCCGCACTCTGAGACTGCCGGTGGTCCGACGCGCGAAAAGACGCCACCACCTCCCCCAGCAACTCCGCTACGTCCTGCGCGGCGGCCCTGGGCTCCGGCGGGCTGGCGAAGTCCATTAGATCGCTGATAATGTCGCTGATCTTCTGGCACTGATCGGCAATGTGCCGCCAGGCCGTTCGTTCCTCCTCACTGTCGGCTCGCTCGCACATCAACTGAGCCCGCCCTGAGATCACCGTCAGCGGGTTGTTGAGTTCATGCCCCGCACCGGCCGCCATCTCCCCCACCACCGCAAGATTCTCCACTTCGGCCAGGGCGTCCTGACTGCCCGCCAAAACCTCGCTCGCACCGGCCAGTTGCTCGCTCAGCCGCACCGCACACGACTTGGCCTGGGTCATTGCAAGGGCAAGGGCAATCATCTCGCCCAGGGCCTCGAACACACCGTCAAGCCGGTCGGACCCCGCCCCGCCACCTGCACCGGGATACAGCACCCCCCCGATCCACCGCCCGCCGCAAACCAGGGGACGATGCAAATACGACGAAAGGTCCACCCACTCGCTCAGCGGCTCGGTGTCGTCCAATACCGACGACATCATCGCCGCGGCCGAGGTGCCAAACACCGGTTCGCGCTCGGCTTCAAACCGCGGGTTTCGTCCGCAGGTCATAAACGTCGGGGCCTGACCCCCCGCCGACCGCACGAGAGTTACCTCCTCGTTTCCTCGCCCAACGCAGTAAGTGACCAGCGGTTCAGCCGGCGTCGGTGTCACGCCCGCACCCGCCGCGGCAATCGTCGCCACCCGACCCAGCACGTCGAACACCGAAGCATCCGGCAGAATCGAGCCGGCAAACTCGCGCACCCGCTCAAAGGCCCCCGCCCGGCCTGCCAGAGTCTCCGCCCGCTGAGACAGTTGCTCGTTGAGCTTGCCCAATCTGCTGTTGGCCTCCATGAGTAACCCGCGATACGTCGCTTCACCACCGCCGGACCACTGCGGCGCGAACCGATCTACATAGTCCTCAACCCTCTTTGCCACAGCGTCCGATATCTCCGCCAGCCCGTCGGGGGATATGCCCAACCGCTCGGCCAATTGCTTGGGGCTGCGAGGAAACGTGAAATTCCCCGAAAAGCCCACCCGGCGATCTCGTGCAATCGCGTCGGCCAGGGTGACCACCTCCACCAGCATCCGCCCTTCGATCGCCTCGGGAATCGCCTCGCCGGCCTGGTGTGCAAGCCACGTCACAGACTCGATACCCCCCCCCAGGCGCCAGTACCGCGCCAGGTGCAGCCCGGCCACCGAGTGGTCCACCCCGATAATATCGCGCTCATAGTCGCCGATGTTGCCATTGTGCCTGACCGCCGCATCAACGGCACGGCGGTAGGTCTTAGGCAAGCCCTGGGACAGCACGAGTTTGCCAATGTCATGCAGCAGCCCGGCCACAAAGGCCTCGGGCGGATCGATCCGGCAGTTCATCCGCCCGACCAGCATTTCAGCCGCCGCCGCCACCGCCAGGCAGTGCTTCCAAAAGGCCCGCCCATCCAGCCCGCTGTCATTTGGTTGCCCCCATGCCCACAACTGAAACACCTGGCCGGACAGGACCGCCGGCCAGACCGCATCAAAACCGATTTTCTCGACCGCTCCGGCGACCGTCGCTGCGCCCCTGCCCCCGCGGCGATTGGCCAACGCCAAAAGACCGGCGGTCAACGAGGGATCGAGCCGCGCAAGGTCCGCGAATTCCTCCTCGGCGTCCGCCCCATTGCTCGGCACGCCGTCCAGACCGCTGCCGGTCGCCAGGGCCAGCGCCCGGCCGGCTACCAAACCAACCGGCGACAAGCCACGCAAACTGCGCACAAACTGATCCAACTGCTGAACGGTCAGCCTACTCCGCAGCGATTCGACCTGTCCCTGGACCTTCACTACGCCTCCACAGGCGGCAAATTCCTCAGCCCTTCACCAACTCCAGCATCCGTTTCAAAACCTTCTCGATGTTGAAGGGCTTCTTGATGAATTCGTCCGCACCAGCCTCCATGAGTCGATCGACCTCGGCGGGATTCACCACGCCGGAAATAATCAGGATCTTGATGTCCGACAGTTCGGGATTGTCCCGGATTGTCTTGCACACGACGTTCCCGTTGACGTCCGGCAGCATGTAGTCCAACACGACGACGTCGGGGCGAAACTGCTGGGTCATCACGCCCGCATCGTAGCCGGTCTGGGCGGTGGCTACCTCGAAACGCCCGTCCGAATCCAGCGCGTCCACGAACAACTCCACAATCTCCGGGTCATCATCCACCACCAGGACGCGCTTCTTGGCGACCTTCAGCCCGTCCAAAGGGATATTGTTCGCCTTCATGAACTTGATAATCGCGTCGCGCGGGATACGCCGAAACTTGCTGCCCGGGACACGAAAGCCCTGAAGTTGGCCACTGTCAAAACAACGAATGATTGTCTGCTGAGACAACCTGCAGATTGCCGCCGCCTCGCCCGTAGTGTAAACGGCCTTGCGTCGCACAGTGAAGCCTCCTATGCCAATATTGCCTGAAATGGACTCGCACGCCCTGGAATTGCCCAACCAGCCAGGGAGTCGCCCACACCTGCCATACGGTTTATATCGACTTAATCCCCCCAAACGCTATATCTTTCCAACCCTGTGTATTTTAACACCCTCTGTCCCCCCCTCCGCAACAACGCCGAGAAGCAGGCAACGATTGCAGAATTGCCTTTTGCCAACTGGTTTCTTATAGTATGGCCACAGGTTTTATTTTCTTTGTACTTTTATACCCGCCACGGGGTGGAGGCAACCATGGTACTGCACATAGTACGTCTTTTTTTCGTATTGATGGTCCTGTCCATCACCGTCCCTTTCGCCTTCCAAAAATCGATTTATTCGGCGGGACCGGAGTTTGTCACATTGTACATTCTGGCTCCGGCCCTGGTGGCGCTGGCGGCTGTTCTGTTGGACATGTTCTGGCGCCGCAAGCGCCTGGGGGAACTCAGCGGCCTGTTTTTTGGCGTGCTGGCGGGACTGGTAATCGCCTACATGCTCACGCTGGTGGTTGATCTTGTTATGGTGCTGTTCCCAGGTCCCCCGACGGCGGACCCTCCAAGCGAGTTGGTCGCCCAGGCAACGGTGCAAGACATCGAAGCCCATGAAATGGCAACGAAAGCCTACATGACCTACGCTGCCCGCGTACGCACCGTCCAGTTGGTCAAGTTGCTCTTGGGCGCGGCGGCGGTATTCGTATGTGTGAGTTTTGTCCTGCAGACCAAGGACGATTTCCGGTTTATTATCCCATACGTGGAGTTTGCCAGGGAAGCCAAGGGCGCCCGCCCGCTGCTGTTGGACACCTCAGTGATCATCGACGGACGTATCGCCGACATCGCCGACACGCAAATCCTCGAATCCGAGACCATCGTGCCGCGCTTTGTCCTGGCCGAACTGCAGGCCATCGCCGACAGCGAGGACAAACTCAAGCGGAATCGCGGGCGCCGGGGCCTGGACGTACTCAGCCGCCTCCAGAAGAGCAGTTCGCTGGACATACGGATTCTTGACGCACACACCGCCAGCGTGGAGGCCGCAACCAACGTTGACGCGAAGTTGATAGCGCTGGCCAAGCATCTCAACGGGCGGGTTATCACCAACGATTTCAATCTTAACAAGGTTGCGCAACTTCGCGGCGTGGACGTGATCAACATCAACGACCTGGCCAATGCTCTCAAGCCCGTGGCCCTGCCCGGTGAAACGATGACGGTCAAGATTATCAAGCCCGGGGAAGAACCGGGACAAGGGGTGGGTTATCTGGACGATGGAACCATGGTGGTGGTGGAGGATGGCCGAGACCACATCGGGCGAGACGTTGCCATTGAGGTCACCAGCGCACTGCAGACCTCAGCCGGGCGGATGATCTTCGGAAAAATCGACGCGGACAAAATCTTCAACCCCAAGCCCCGGCGCAAGGGCCCCACCCATCGCGAGGGAGAACGGCCGCGCAATACTACCCCGGGAAAATAGGGGTTGGCAACGGCACAGGACAAAACCACACTCACGATGCGCCGATCAGATGAAAGAATTCCTCTCGCCCAAGGCCTCGCTGGTGGAACATGTAAGGGAAAGCCTCACCTATGTGCAAGAGGGTCCAGCCAATGCCGGTCCGTTCATTACCATCCTCCAACAGTTCGGGCGCCACGACTTTTTCAGGGGCTCATACCAACCCCGACCATGCACGGCGGCTTCTGCAATTCTGCATCCTCGCAACTTTTTACTTGATATTCGGGCCGGACAAAACAATATAAGTTCCTTACGATACGATACGATACGGACTGTAAACCACTCTTATGGAGTGACCCATGGCCGAATCCATTGAGACTTTTGTCGCAAAATTACAATCCGAGGGTGTCGAGGTCGGCCGGCAAGAAGCCGACAAACTCCTGGCCAATGCCCACCAGGAAGCCGAGAAGATCGTCGCCGATGCCAAGGCCCAGGCCGAAAAGATTCTTGCCGATGCGCGAGGGGAGGCGGGAAAAACCCTCATGCGCGGAAAGACTGAACTGGAACTGGCCGCTCGCGACGCGCTGCTGCGGCTGCGGGAAGCCCTCAGCAAGTCGCTGGAGGCAGTCCTGCAATACCGGGTGCGAGAAACCCTCACCGATGTGGATTTCCTCGGCAAGATCCTGCACGAGTTGATCCTGCTGTACGCCAAAGACGAACAGACCGCCAGGGGAGGCTTCAAGGTCAACGTCTCGTCGGAAGTCTGCCAGAAACTGGCGGACTGGGCTCTGCAGGAAATCAGGCAGGAGAAATCCGACAACATCCACATGCCGATTGATCTGAAGGGCACTCTATCCGGCGCCGGTTTCGAGTACACCACGTCCGGCGCGACAGTCGAGGTCACCCTGGGGTCGGTGGTGGAAATACTGAGTGAACTGGTCGGACCGGAAATCCGCCACTTGCTGGAATCAGCCGTGACCGACGCGCAGGAGCAGGAATAGGAGCAAGATGGCGGGGCGTAACTACTACATGGTAACTGCTCTACCCTCACTGGGTCAGTTGGGAACCACACCCCCGCTTACCATTGCCTCAATGCTGGAACACGTCGCACACCGGCCCATCGCTCGGGTGCTGGTTGGGACGCTGTTCCTTGCCGACGATCTACTCCAGCGAGATGCCATGCTGGCCGGCGAACTGGAGCAGGCCCAGCCCGCCGTGTTGACCAGGCCGCAACTGTCCGACGAACAGCCGCTGCCGGCGTACCTCGCCGCTCCTGAGCAGGCAGCACCGCGCCGCGTGGCGGCCGATGCTGTTTGGGCAGACTACTTCCGACACGCTGCCGACGTCGCCAAACGCACCGGATGTCGGTTCCTGGGCAAGTGGGTGGGCTTTGAGGTCGCCCTGCGAAACGCGCTGGTAGCCGAGAGGGCAAAGACCCTGGACCTCGAGGCGTATGAATACCTGGTCGAGCCGCAACTGGCAGCGGAGGCCGACCTTGCCACCACGATCAACGAATGGGCGGCCGCGCCAAACCCGCTGGCCGGAATGAAAGTGCTCGATCAGGCCAGATGGAGATGGTTGAACGACAACGACGCGTGGTATTCTTTCGCCGATGATGAACTGGCGGCGTACGCGGCCAGGCTTATGTTGCTGCACCGATGGGACCGATTGGACCAGCCCAGCGACGAGGCAGCCACGCCGGAAGCAGCAAAACCTGACAATACCGCAATGAGGATGCAGCCGTGACAGGAAGAATCGTAGCCGTTTACGGAAACATGGTCATCGCCGAGACCGACGGGCAGATCGTGCAGAACTCCATCGGCTATTGCTGCCACGAGGACGGCGCCAAACTCCTCAGCGAGGTGATCCGTATTCGAGGGAGACTGGCCGACCTGCAGGTGTTCGAGGACACCCGCGGGCTGAAGGTCGGCGACACCGTGGAACTCCAAGACCAGATGCTCTCGGTGACCCTTGGGCCGGGCCTGCTGGGACAAATCTACGACGGCCTGCAAAACCCCCTGCCACAACTCGCCGAAGAGGCGGGCTTCTTCCTCAAACCGGGCATGTACATTCACGGCCTGCAAACCGACAGGCAGTGGGATTTCACCCCCACCGCCGACCTCGGCGCCACTGTCGAGGCCGGCGACACCCTGGGGACGGTGCCCGAAGGCATTTTTACGCACCAGATTATGGCGCCGTTCGATCTGAAAGATAAGTGGACCGTCCAGAGCATTGCACCGGCCGGCTCATACACGATTGAAAAGGAAATTGCCGTTTTGGCCGAGCTCGGCGAGCAGACGCGAAGCGTCACGATGGAGCAGCCCTGGCCGGTAAAAATCCCGCTGAATATCTCACGACGCCGCCTGATGCCATCGGAACCACTGATCACGCAGGTGAGGATCATCGACTCGATGTTCCCGATCGTCAAGGGAGGAACGTACTGTATTCCCGGTCCATTCGGCGCGGGCAAAACCGTCCTTCAGCAGATTACCTCCCGCCATGCCGAAACGGACATCGTGATAATCGCCGCATGCGGTGAGCGGGCCGGAGAGGTGGTGGAAACCATCCGCGAGTTCCCTGAACTGACCGACCCGCGCACCGGCAAGAGCCTGATGGAACGGACTATCATCATCTGCAACACTTCGGCCATGCCGGTTGCCGCCCGAGAGGCCTCAGTTTATACCGGCGCAACGCTAGCGGAATACTACCGCCAAATGGGCTTAAACGTGCTCATGTTGGCCGACTCCACTTCGCGTTGGGCGCAGGCCATGCGCGAGGTGTCCGGCCGCCTCGAGGAAATCCCCGGCGAGGAGGCGTTCCCGGCCTACCTGGAAAGCCGCATCGCCGGCTTCTACGAGCGGGCGGGCGCCATCGAACTGCGTGACGGCCGCGTGGCGTCGCTGACGATTGGCGGGACGGTGAGTCCGGCCGGCGGAAACTTTGAGGAGCCCGTCACGCAGGGAACGCTGAAGGTGGTGGGCGCGTTCCACGGTCTGAGCCGCGCGCGATCCGACGCCCGGCGATATCCCGCCATCGACCCGCTGGACTCATGGAGCAAGTACACCGGCATCATCGATACCGAAAAGGTCACCTATACCAGTAACTTTTTGCGCCGTGGCAGCGAGGTCCGGCAGATGATGACCGTCGTGGGCGAAGAAGGCACCAACATCGAAGACTTCACCATCGCGCTGAAGTCCGAGTTCTTCGACAACTGCTACCTACAGCAGAACGCCTTCGACGAGGTGGACGCCGCCACGCCGGCCCCGCGGCAGAAGTTTGTGTTCGACAAGGTGATCGAAATTCTCGAACTCGAGTTCGACTTCGAAACCAAGGACCAGGCCCGAAAGGTCATCTTTGATGTCTCGGACATGTTCCGCAACTGGAACTACGCCGCAACCGAGAGCGAGGATTACAAAAAAATCCTCGCTCAGATCGACGAATTCATTGCCAGAAAAGGCCGCCGATCATGAGAAGGTATTTCGACCAGATTACACGAATCGCCGGCAACGTGGTTACAGTCACCGCCACCGGAGTGGGATATGACGAACTGGCCGTGGTGTCCGACGGATCAAGCAGTTCGCTGGCGCAGGTGATTCACCTCAACGGCGACCAGGTTACACTGCAGGTGTTCGCAGGTACCCAGGGCGTCTCCACCAACAACCGGATCCGCTTTCTGGGCCGATCCATGCAGGTGCCCTTCAGTGACAACCTTCTAGGGAGGATCTTCGACGGGTCGGCTCGGCCGCGCGACGAAAGGCCCCAAGTGGAGGCGGACCTGATCCCCATTGGTTCACCACCGGTGAATCCCATCAAACGCCGCAGGCCCGACACAATGATCGACACCGGCATTCCGATGATTGACGTGTTCAACTCCCTCGTCGAAAGCCAGAAACTGCCGATCTTCTCAGTGGCCGGCGAACCTTACAACGAACTGCTCGCACGCGTCGGCCTGCAGGCAAACGCCGACGTCATCATGCTCGGGGGAATGGGGCTGCGCCACGACGACTACCTCAAGTTCCGCAAGACCTTCGAGGAAGGCGGCGTGTTGGGGCGGACCATCATGTTTATACACACAGCCGCCGACCCCGTCGTCGAGTGTCTGCTCGTGCCGGACCTCTGCATGGCGGTGGGCGAGCAGTTCGCGCTCCAGGGCAAGCGGGTTCTGGTTCTGCTGACCGACATGACGGCATTTGCCGACTCGCTGAAGGAAATATCGATCATTATGGAGCAGATCCCCTCGAACCGCGGCTACCCCGGCGACTTGTACACACAACTGGCCAAGCGGTACGAGAAGGCGGTTGACTTCGACGGTGCGGGCTCGATGACCGTCCTTGCCTGCGTGACCATGCCCGGCGACGACGTGACACACCCCGTCCCGGACAACACCGGCTACATCACCGAGGGACAGTTCTACCTGCGAGGCGGGCGAATCGAACCGTTCGGGTCACTTTCACGCCTCAAACAGCAGGTCAACGGCGATACGCGCGACGACCACCGCGCGATTATGAACGCCTGCATTCAACTATACGCCCTGTGCCGCGAATCACGCGAAAAACGCGATATGGGTTTCGAGATGTCGCACTGGGACCAGAAACTGCTCCGCTACGGCGAGACGTTCGAAGACAAAATTATGGACCTGGCGGTCAACATTCCGCTGTTCGACGCGCTGGACCAATGCTGGGAAATCCTGGCCGACTGCTTCGAACCAACCGAAGTGGGCATCCGACAGTCTGTCATGGAAAAGCACTGGCGCAGGAAACCTGCCGAAGTGACCGCCTGAGGGCGGGGCTCGGATTGCGGATTCCAGCACCAGGGGCCGAAACCTGAAATTGAATAGTGGCGAAAAAAAACAAACTAACTCGGCCTGAATTGAAGCGGCACCGGGACGCCCTGCAGCGCTTCGAGCGATACCTGCCGATGCTGAAACTCAAACAGCAACAACTGCAGCTCACCATTCGCGACGTGCAGAAGCAGCAACGCGAGGCGCTAAAAGCCGTGGAGGACGCCCGAGGACAGTTCGAACCCTGGCATACCAAAAGCACTGGTGGACACCGACCACCCGGGTCTCAAGCAGAGGAACATGAGGATGTAGTGCCAATTGT
>PVBE010112372.1_pt1 | contig 21693 bp, 25 predicted proteins | sample 1631181 | NCBI WGS metagenome assembly PVBE01 (sample SAMN08397723, study PRJNA350692) | Marine metagenome, whole genome shotgun sequencing project. | isolation source: water | place: Pacific Ocean | collected 2012-04 | reverse complement strand
TGGGGGGGGCCGGCCGGCCCCGCCCCAGAGGGGGCTCCGCGCCGGGGGGGGCCCCGCCGGCCCCTTCCCCCCCCCCCCCCCGCCGCCCAGGGGTCGCGGGGGCACCTTACACCGTGAACGTGTTTTCCGAGGCGGCGCCCCAGGCCTCGAGGAAGGCGCCGAGATGGGGGCGTTTCTCCTTTTTCGCCTCAATCAGGGCGACAATGTCGGCGATGGCGCGGTTGTGGCCATCCGGAGTCATGGTCCCCCGATGCAGCATGTGGCGCAGATAGACCAGGTAGGTGTTGAGGACGTCGGTTTCACAGTAGTCGCGGATATCGCCAAGGCTCCCTTCGTCGAAGAGCCCGGCCACCTGGGCGCCGTCGACGCCGAACTTGCCGGGGAACCCCATCACCGCGCACACCTCGTTGAGCCTGACCCGCGCCGAGGCGCCGTGGTCGGAGAGCACGTCCTGCAAGTCGCAGTGCCAGTCCTCGGCGTAACGGCTCGAGTAGCTGTTCCACTTATCCCCGGCTTGGTGGAGGTGGGCCGCGGCGATCCCGTGCTTCATGGCCCGGTACTTGAGTACCGGCAGGTCGAAGCCGCGACCGTTGAAGCTGACGAGACGCGGTCGCAAGCGCTCGAAATAGCCGAAAAAGCCCTGCAACAGTTGCTTTTCGTCGAACCCTGCCTCGCCGCCCGAGCGCAGCTCGCGCAGGTGATAGGCCTCAAAGGTGCCGTCGCGCTCGATCTCGGCCTCCAGGAAGCTGATGGCGACGACCCGATGGAAAGGCTGACGCGGAAAAACGTTGCGGCCGTCGGTGATGTCTAGGTGATAGCGCTCGATCTCGGCACGGCGCGCCGCCACGTCCGTGTCCTCGAAGCCGGTGAGCGCCGGCACCGCGTCGGTGTCGGGCACCGTCTCGATGTCGAAGACGAAAAGGCTTTGGTGCCGCATGACTCATACCCCCAGCCTGTTATACACTGTGCGCAGAGGTCCTCCCACCGCGGCGCCAGGAATCGGAGTCCGCCACCCATGAAAAACCTTGGCGAGATGTTGAAGCAGGCCGGGCAAATTCAGTCCCGCATGCAGGAGCTTCAGGAGCAGCTTGCCGGCGTCGAGGTCACGGGGTCCTCCGGCGGCGGCATGGTGCGGGTGACGCTCAACGGAAAGACCGAAATGCGCGAGGTGAAGATCGACCCTTCGCTCATGGAGCCCAGCGGCGCCGAGGTCCTGGAGGACCTTGTCGTGGCCGCCTTCAACGACGCCAAGGCCAAGGTCGAGGCGGTAATCGCTGATAGAATGTCGGAGCTTACCGGCGGATTGCAGTTGCCGCCGGGAATGATGCCACCTTTTTAAGAGGGCCGCCGGTCGGCGTCCGGCCGCCACCTAGCCACGCCGCATGCCGATGGCCGGAAGCCGGAAGTCATGATCACCTCCGACATCGAAAAGCTGATCCAGCTCCTCGCCAAACTACCTGGGTTGGGGCCACGCTCAGCGCGCCGCGCCGCGCTCTATCTCGTCAAGCGCCGCGAGTCCCTCCTGCAACCCCTCGTTAAGGCCCTGGCCGACACCGCGGAGAACGTGGGCGCGTGCTCGGAATGCGGAAACCTCGACGTGCACGACCCGTGTGCCATATGTTCCGACGGCCGGCGCGAGCGCTCCGTCATCTGCGTCGTCGAGGACGTGGCCGACCTGTGGGCGCTGGAGCGCACGGCGGCTTTCAAGGGGCGCTACCACGTGCTCGGCGGCACGCTCTCCGCCCTCGACGGGGTGGGGCCGGACGACCTCAACATCCCGCGGCTGATGGCCCGCGCCGAAGCCTCCGATGTCGAGGAAATCATTCTCGCCGTGAGCGCCACCGTGGACGGCCAAACCACGGCTCACTACATCGCCGACGCGCTGGGCGGTTGTGGCGTCGTCCTTTTCGGCCTCGCCCACGGCGTGCCGGTGGGCGGCGAGCTTGACTACCTGGACGAGGGAACGCTGAGCGCCGCGCTGAAAGCGCGCCGACCGGTCTAGGGGATGCGTCCATGAATGCCGCCAATGGCACAAATACGAACGAGGAGCTGAAAAAGGGATTCGAGTTGCACCGCACCGGCGACCTGGCCGATGTTGTCATCGGCTGGGCGGCGCTCGGTGAGCGCCTGCACTGGATGGTATTCGCTGGCCTCGCCACAATCCTGGCGAGTGCAGCGATCGTCAATGGCCGGATGCGCATCTTCTCGCGCGCCGAAGCGGCGGGGTAAGGCCGCCGGCCCGATCCGCCTAGACTTCGCGCAGGCGGTCTTGCGGCGGCGCTAGGTCCTCGGCCGGCGCCGGCGCCTCGAGCTGCATTCCCTCGATCTTCTCGCCGCGGCCCGTGACCTTCTTCGACGATGTGCGGATCTGCTCAACATCGCGGCCGGCCTGATCGAAATGCTTGTGCAGGCTGTCCACCCTCTCGTCGAGGCGCCGCACGTCAACGAGCATCTTCTCCACCTCGGCCTGGATGAGGCCCGCCTGCTCCTTCATCTGGGCGTCCTTGAGGACGGCACGCACGGTGTTCAGGGTGGCCATCAGCGTGGTTGGCGAGACGATCCACACCCGGCGGCGAAAGGAGTTCTCGACGACGCCGCGGAAATTGGCGTGGAGTTCGGCATAGACCGCCTCCGAGGGCAGGAACATGAGGGCCGATTCGGCGGTCTCGCCGGGTACGATGTACTTCTCCTCGATGTCCCTGACGTGCTTGCGGACATCGGCGGAAAAGGCTCGCTCCGCCCGCACCTTTTCCGTATCGCCGTCGGCCTGGCGCAGCGCGTTGTAGCTCTCCAGCGGGAATTTGGCATCGATGGCGATGAACCCCGGCGGATTGGGCAGGTTGAGCAGGCAGTCCACGATCTTGCCATTGCTCAGCTTCGCCTGCATGGCGTAGGCCGAGGGCGGCAGGATCGCCGTCACCAGATCCTGCAGTTGGATTTCCCCAAACGCCCCGCGCGCCTGCTTGTTGGAGAGAATGTCCTGCAATCCCACCATCTGCTGGGACAGGTCCGTGATGTTCTTCTGAGCGGCGTCGATGACGGCGAGGCGCTCGTGCAGCCCCTTCAGGGATTCGCCGGTCTTCTCGGCGCTCTCGGTGAGGCCGTCGCCGAGCCGCTTGGAGAGGGCGTCCAGGCGCTCGCCGGTGGTCTTGCGGGCCTCGTCGAACTTGCCCGAGAACTCGGCCTGAGTTTTCGCCAGCCCCTCCGTGATCTCGGCCAGCCGGGCGAGCCAGGCGGCACTTTCGGCGCGGGCGCCACGCAATGCCGCGAAGCCCAGAATAAGGATAACCACAACGGCGGCGCCGACAACGATCAAGAGAAGCGTGGTATCCATGGGGCGGGTCCGTACCGGGCATCACGGGGCCGAGACTGAGCGACCTTAATCCACCTCCCCCGCCCTGACCACCCTTGACGCCCCCTCCCCCCCAAGGCCATATGTGGACGGCCTAAGAACCCAAGCAAACCGGAACCACTCATGGCCATCCTGCCCATCATCATCGCGCCCGACCCGCGCCTGAAGGTCAAGTGCGAACCCGTCGGGCGGGTCGATGCCGACGTGCTAACCCTCATGGACGACTTGATGGAGAGCATGTACGCCGACCACGGCATCGGCCTGGCGGCACCGCAAGTGGCCGTGCAAAAGCGCGTCATCGTCGTCGACGTCACCCATTCCGACACCGAAAGCACGCCGCTCGGCATGGCCGACCCGGAGATCGTGCGCGCCTCGGACGAGATGATAGTCAACGAGGAAGGCTGCCTGTCCCTGCCCGAGCAGTACGCCGAGGTGACGCGGCCCGCCGAGATCAGTGTGCGCTACCTCGACCGCGACAACGAGATGCGCAAACTCGACGCCAAGGGCATTCTCTCTACCTGCATCCAGCATGAGATGGATCACCTGGACGGCGTGCTGTTCGTCGACCACCTGTCGACCCTCAAGCGCAACATCATTCTGCGCAAGCTGGCCAAGGCGAAGAAGGCAAAGGAACCGGCCGCGGTCTAGGCGGCCCCGCAGCAAGAAAGGAGAACCCGCTTTCCCGGTCACGCCCCTCAAGCTGGTCTTCATGGGCAGTCCCGACTTCGCGGTACCCGTGCTCGCTGGCCTTATCGAGACCGGCCACCATGTGGCCGCCGTCTACACTCAGCCGCCGCGACCGGCCGGCCGTGGACACCGTGAGAAACGCTGCCCGGTCCACGCCTTCGCCAAGGATGCCGGGCTTGCCGTGCATTCACCGACGAAACTCACCGGCGAGGCCGAAGGGGCACGCTTCGCCGCTTTTCGGTGCGACGCCGCCGTCGTCGCCGCCTATGGGCTGATCCTGCCCAGGGAGTTTCTCAAGGCGACCCGGCTAGGGTGCTTCAACGTCCACGCCTCGCTGCTGCCCCGCTGGCGCGGCGCGGCGCCCATCCAGAGGGCCATCCTGGCCGGCGACGCGGAAACCGGAATCACTATCATGCGCATGGACGAAGGCCTGGACAGCGGGCCTATCATGCTCGCCGAAAGCCTGCCCATCGCGGCCGACGCTACCGCCTCGACCCTCCACGACGGGCTCGTCGCCCTCGGCGCCCGGCTCATGGTTGACGCCCTAGAGGGCGTCGCCGCGGGGCGCCTGCAAGAGATTCCGCAGCCCGCCGAGGGCATCACCTACGCGGCCAAGCTGGCGCGCGGCGAGGGACGCCTCGACTGGCGGCGCCCGGCCGCCGAGGTGGAACGCGCCGTGCGCGCCTTCGATCCGTGGCCGGGAGCCTGGTTCGAACACCACGGCCAGCGCATCAAGGTGCTTACCGCCGAGGTCGTCGGGGGCACCGCCGGGGCGGCACCCGGCACCGTGCTTGACGATTGCCTAAGCGTGGCCTGCGGCGATGGCGCCTTGCGGCCGCTATCGGTGCAACGGGCGGGACGCGCCGCGGCCGCGACCGAAGCCTTCCTGCGCGGCTACGCCGTGGCGCCGGGGACGCGGCTCGATTGAGCCGGCGTGCGGCTTCATTGGGCCGTGGGGGGGGGCGTGGGGGGTTGTGCGGACGGCCATCGTGGGTTACGTGCATCCCTGAGGACCGCTCCTGAAAATAAGGCATGGGGACAGAACGGGAGGCGTATCATGACTGGCGACGACTTGTGTTTTCTCTCGGGCGGCGAGGCCGCCCGCCTGATCGCGGCACGCCAGATCTCCCCGGTCGAGCTCGTCGACGCTCTCCTGACACGCGTCGAGGCCGTGCAGCCCCACATCAACGCCTTCACCGTGGTCCGCGCCGAGGCCGCCCGCGCCGAAGCCAAGGCCGCCGAGGCGGCGGTTGGCGACGGCGAGACGCTTGGCCCGCTGCACGGTGTGCCCTTCACAGTGAAGGACATGATCGATGTGGCGGGGGAGCGCATCACCTGGGGTTCGTACATGTTCGAGAACAACGTCCCCGCCGAAGACGCCCCCGTCGTCGCCCGCCTCAAGGCGGCGGGCGGCATCGTACTCGGCATCACCAACATGCCCGAATGCGGGCCCAAGGGGGTTACCGACAACCCGCTTTGGGGCACGACCCGCAACCCTTGGAATCTGGAGCACACACCCGGCGGCTCGTCGGGCGGCGCCGGCGCCGCGCTGGCCAGCGGGTGCGGGGCACTGGCCATCGGCACTGACCGCGCCGGCTCGGTACGCATCCCGGCGAGCTGCTGTGGCGCCGTCGGCCTCAAGACGACGGCAGGCGCCTGGCCCAACACCGACGTTCTCGATTTCTTCGACAAGGCCAATGTTATCGGTCCCTTGACGAGAACCGTATCGGATTCGGCGCTCATGATGAGCGTGGTGACCGGGCCCGACGAGCGCGATCCCCTTTCTCTTGGAACGCGCCGCCGGGATTTCAGCGCCGCCGCCGATGCACGTGGAGACATGAAAGGGATGCGTCTCGCCTGGACTTCCAAGGTGGGCAACACGGAAGTCGACCATGACACCTTGGCCCAATGCGAGGCGGCGGTGGACGTGTTTCGCGGACTTGGCGCCGAGGTCGAGGAAATAGACCTCGACCTGTTGGCGTCTGTGGACATTCTGTTCGTGCTGGTAGGTACCCGCCTTCACGCCGCCTATGGCGACAAGTTGGAGGAATTCGGCAAACGAATTGACCCCGCCCTGCGCCAAGCCATCGAGGATGGCGCAAAATGGACCGGCGCGGACGTGTTCGAGGCCGCCTTTGCGCGCGTCAAGTTGTTCGAGGACATCGAGGCGCTGTTTACGGGCTTCGATCTGATCGTGACTCCGACGGTCACCATGCCGACCATCCCGATCAATCAATTTTCCTGGGACCCGGTGACGGTCAACGGCAAGGTCCTGAGATCGCCGCGCTACGACTGGCTCCCGTACTGCCACCCGTTCAACCACACGGGCCACCCGGCGATTTCGGTGCCGGCGGGGTGGGCATCGGAGGACCTGCCGGTGGGGTTGCAGCTCGTCGCGTCATGGCACGCCGAGGAACGCCTGCTTGGCGCCGCCGCCGAACTCGAGGCGGTCCGCCCCTGGGCGCATCGCCGCCCACCGCTCCTGGAAAAGCTCGCCGCCGCCTAGTGCGCGATTCACGTTTTGGATCGTTTAGATCCAAGACGCCAAGGCTCTAGCCCTTGAACTCGTCGAACGGCATCGACTCCTCGATCATCTGGATGGTCTCGATGCCCTGTTTCATCTCGGACATGATGAACTCGGCGCGCCGGCGCAGGCCGCCCGACGTCTTGTTGGGAAACAAGTCGGCCCACGCGTTCATCTTCAGCGTCACGGCACACAGAACGCCACCGATGTTTGTGTGGTAGGAGCCGATCATCCTTTCGACGCGACGAAAACGCTGGGCGGTGATTTCGCTCCACATGTCCTTGGTTTCGCGGTCGAACTTGAGGAAGCGCCGATTGAGGGCGGAGAAGTGGCACTTGACGGAAGACCCCATCAGATTGCACGACTGCATGAGGCCGGGATCGCTCTTGAGTTGCCAGTTCTTCCTGAGTTCCTCGATGGACTCCAGGAATCCCTTGGCGATGGGTGTAATTTGGTCCAAAGCCTGCCGGTAGTAGGATAGAGACAGGAAGATATCGCCGTAATCCTCCACGAAACGGGGGATGTCTTCGACCTCGATCTCTAGCTTGCTCGCCATCTTCTTGAGTTTCTGGCGCGCCTTCTCGACGTCCGGGTCCATGAACAGGGCGAGCACGTCCTCGAAGCTCTGGATATTCATGTCGCCGCCGCCGTAGATTTCGACCATCAAGGGACGGGTGAAAGTCTTCATGTAACTGGTGAGTTCCTTGCCCTTGCTTTCCGAAAGCTTGAGTTCGGCGAAGTCGTTGACCGGAATTCCATACTCGCGGAGCGTGACACGCAGACTATAGACATCCAAGCTTGGCAACTTGCCGAGCTTGCGCAGGATGACCCAGTCCGGGTTGGGTGTGTTGGGCTTCCAGCCGAACTCCGGCCCGACGTGGGCGATCTCCATCTAGCCGCTGCCTGATTTCTCGCCCTTGAAGAACTCGACTATGCTTTGCAGACGCGCGTTCTTGACCATCCGCGCCCGTTTGACCGCCGGTGTCTCCAAGGGGATGATGTATAGTGGCAGAGCGTGAAGAAAATCCCGATTCTCGTCCCCCTTTTCCGAGAGATTCCGCACATTTTCAAGCTCCGCCTTTGTAGCCATATTTCAAATAACCTCTTCGGCCACGCCCCTACCCAAGTGGTGACTCCAACAGATGCGGAGCATTGGGGGGAAGTCTATTCGGCTTAGGGTATTCACGAATCGACGCGGCCGGGCAGCCCAACAAAACAGTCGAAGCCCCGGCGCACTCCGGCTACAAATGAGCATGCCGCGCTACAAGATCACCCTGGAATACGACGGCGCCGGTTTCGTTGGATGGCAGCGCCAGGAAAACGGCCTCGGCGTCCAGCAGGCGCTCGAAGAAGCCATCGAACGGTTTTGCGGTCAAACGGCCACCACCTTCGCGGCCGGGCGCACGGATTCGGGCGTCCATGCCCTGGGCCAGGTCGTCCACTTCGACCTGGAGCGCGCCCATCCTCCCGACACCGTGCGTGACGCCCTGAATTTTCACCTCAAGCCAGTGGCTGCCGCAGTTCTCACGGCGGAGGGCGTCGGCGAAGAGTTTCACGCACGCTTGTCGGCGCGCCAGCGCGCCTACCGCTATCGCATCGTCAACCGGGCGGCGGCGCCCACCCTTGAGCGCGGACGCGTCTGGTGGCTGCCGGCGGCCCTCGACGCAGGCGCCATGTCCGAGGCGGCGCGCCTGCTTGTGGGCCGCCACGACTTCACCACCTTCCGCGCCTCCGGCTGCCAGGCGAAATCACCGATCAAGACCCTGGACACCCTGGAGGTCAAGCGCGCCGGCGACGAGATTCGCATCAAAGCGCGGGCCCGTTCCTTCCTTCACCACCAGATGCGCAACTTCGTGGGAACCCTTGAGCGGGTAGGCGCCGGCAAGTGGACGGCGGACGACGTACGCGCCGCGCTCGAGGCACGCGACCGCGCGGCGGGCGGCCCAACGGCGCCGGCCTGCGGGCTCTATCTGGTGGAGGTGGTTTATTGAAGGGGCGGACGCCGCCGCCTCCGTTGTCCCTGAGAAACGCCGCGCCTATACTCGCCGCCCCCCGCCAAGAGCCAAACACACTCCCATGGCCCAAATAGAACTGAAATTGACGCCGGAGCCGGCCAAGCGGCCCATCGTCGGCTACCTGGCGGTGGGCTTCGGCATCACCGGTATTTTCGCCAGCGGCCTCGTCTTCGTGCCCCTGGCGTTCGTCTTCAGCGTCGCCGCCATGTTCATCGGACAGGCGGGGTGGGGGGTCTTCGGTGTCTTGTTGTCGATGGTGGGGTTTCTGACGACGCCGACGTTCCTCATCTTCATCGGCCTCCAGGCCTTGCACTTGTTCCTGCAGCACCTGATAGACAGCCTGCCGGCGTTTCCCGGCACCACGGAGGTGTGAGGACGCGTCCAGGAACTCCCGTCCCCTACAGCATGCTCTCGGCGACGCTGTTGATGACGATCCCCAGCACCAAGTCGAGGGCTACGACAATGGCGGCGGTGCCGGCGCCTACGGCAAGCGCCGTGCGCGCCACGAACCACGAGTAGCCGAGGATGAGGAAGAGGGCGACGAGGCCGGCGGCGTTAGCCGATCCGACATCCATCCCGCCAGCCACCCCGATCATGGCGATGGGCAGGTAGAGGGCGTTCTGCAACACCGCCGCCCAGTTGTAGGCGACGATGTAGCCCCGGTAGCATTCCTCGCGCTCCAGCACGCGCGCTACACTCACCATGGCCAGGGGGAAGGCGACCCAGGCGATGACGTAGGCGATGATCTCGACCGCCGCGAAACTCCCCGCGCCGGCGGCCACCACCCCTGTCTCGTAACGCATCACCAGCAACAGCGCGTAGAACGGCACCACCAAGACGGCGGCGAAGAACGAACGCCAGAAGCCGCCGATCGAGCTGTCGAAATAGGCCATTCCCCCGGCGTCGAGGCGGGCCAGCCGGTAGGCGCCGTAGAGAGCTCTAAGCGTTTCGCCTGCCGTCGGTATCACGATGGTTGTTCGAAGAAACGCTCGAGCACGACCTGATAGACACTGGTGAGCATGGCGATGTCGGAAAGCGCCGCGAATTCGTCGACCTTGTGCGCCGTCTGGTTGATCATCCCGAATTCCACCACCGGGCAGTGGTCCTTGATGAAGCGCGCATCCGAGGTGCCGCCGGTGGTGCCGAACTGGGGCCTTCGCCCGGTGACGCCCTCGACGGCTGCGGCGACGATGTCGCTCAAGGGACCGGGCGGGGTCAGGAAAGCCTCCCCAGAAACCTCGATTTCGAGCTGGTAAGCCCCCCCGACCGCGTCGCAGCACGCCCGCAGCCATTGCTCAAGGCCGGCGCCGTCATGGCGGTCGTTGTAACGGATATTGAAGCGCGCCCGGCCGCTGGCCGGGATCACGTTGGTCGCCTCGTTCCCCACGTCGATGGATGTGACCTCGATGCCCGAGGGCGGGAAGTGCTCCGTGCCGTCATCAAGGGGCTTCCCGGTGATCGCCGCCAGCGTGGCGAGGAGGCGCGGCAGCGGGTTGTCGGTGAGGTAGGGATAGGCGGTGTGTCCCTGGGTCCCGAACACCGTGAGCGTGCCGTTGAGGCTGCCACGGCGGCCGATCTTGATCATTTCGCCGAGGTGCTCGGGATTGGTGGGCTCGCCGACCAGGCAGGCGTCGAGTGCCTCGCCGCGCCCGGCCAACCAGTCGAGGACCTTGGCCGTGCCGTTGACGGCCGGACCTTCCTCGTCGCCAGTGATGAGAAGACTTAGGGAGCCGCCGAAACCGGACCCGTGGTCGGCGAGGAAGCGCGCCGCGGCGGCCACGAAACACGCGATGGCGCACTTCATGTCGACGGCGCCGCGGCCATGCAGGCGGCCGTCGATGACCTCGGCGCCGAAGGGGTCCACCGTCCACGCCGCCGCATCGCCCACCGGCACCACGTCAGTGTGCCCGGCGTAACAAAAGTTGGGGGCGCCGTCGCCGAGTCGGGCATAGAGGTTGTCTACGTCGGCAGTGCCCGGCGCTGAGAAGACGAGGCGGTGGCAGGCGAATCCCAACCCCTCGAGGGCATCCTGCAACACGCCAAGCGCCCCCGCGTCCTCGGGCGTAACGCTGGGACAGCGAATGAGCGCTTGGGCGAGCTCGAACGGGTCGATGGTCTGGGTCAATCGCGTAGCAGCTCGTTGATTGAGGTTTTGGCGCGGGTTCCCTCGTCCACCCGCTTGACGATGACAGCGCAGTAGAGCCCCGGCCCCGGCTCGCCGTCGGCCAGCGGCTTGCCCGGGAGCGCGCCCGGCACGACCACCGAGTAAGCCGGCACCCGGCCAAAACGGACCTCGCCGGTGGCGCGGTCGACGATCTTGGTGGAGGCGCTGATGTAGACGCCCATGGAAAGTACCGCGCCCTCCTCGACGACGACGCCCTCGGCGACCTCGGAACGGGCGCCGATGAAGCAGTTGTCCTCGATGACCACCGGACCGGCCTGCAGCGGCTCCAGCACGCCGCCGATGCCGGCCCCTCCCGAGATGTGGCAGTTCTTGCCGACTTGGGCGCAGGAGCCGACGGTGGCCCAGGTGTCGATCATGGTGCCGCTGTCCACGTAGGCGCCGAGGTTGACGAAACACGGCATGAGGATAACGCCGGGCGCGATATAGGCGGAATGGCGCACGGTGCAGTTGGGCACGGCGCGGAAGCCCGCGGAGCGGAAGCGCGCCTCGTCCCAGCCGTCGAACTTGGAAGGCACCTTGTCGAACCAGGCGGCGCGCCCCGGTCCCCCGGCGATGGGCGCCATGTCGTTCAGGCGAAACGACAGAAGCACCGCCTTCTTCAGCCACTCGTTGACATGCCACTGGCCGCCATCGGTCTTTTCGGCTACCCGCGCCGCACCCGAATCGAGAAGGCCGAGTGCCTCTGACACCGCCTCGCGCACGGCGCCCTCGGTTTCCGGTCCGATGGTCTCGCGCGCCTCCCAGGCAGCTTCAATGGGGGATTGCAAATCAGTGTGATTCATGGCGGGAACGGCCGCAAGGAGAGTCAAAGGTGGAGATTCGAAACAATGGTCCAGGGGATGCGGACTGTCAACACGGCGGGCGGCATTCAGGTGCCGGCGCCCGCCGCCACCCCTTCGAGCCAGCCGACTAGGTCGTCGATGACATGATCGACGTAGCTGAATTCCTCTTCGAGTGGTTCCGGCCGCGGCCCCGGGGGCAGCCAGACCGTGGTCATGCCGAGCGCCGCGGCAGGCTCCAAATTGTGCACCACGTCTTCGATCATCACTGTCCTCGGCGGGTCCAGCCCGTGCCGTTCGACGAGTTTGCTGTAGACCGAAGGTTCCGGCTTGGGGGCGTACTCGGCATCTGCAATATCGAACACGTCGTCGAAATGATGGCTCACGCCGAGACGCTCCATGACCCGGCCGGCGTGGGCGGCGGAAGCATTGGTGAAGATCAGCTTGCGCCCCGGCAGGCAGCCCAACACCGCGTCCAACGACGGACTCGGCGCCATGTCGCCGAGGTCGATGGTATAGACAAATTCGAGAAACGGCGCCGGGTCCATGCCGTGGCGACTCATCATGCCGCGCATGGTCGTGCCAAACTCCCGAAAGTAGCTCTTCTGAACGGCGAAAGCCTCCTCCAGCTCGACACCAAGGTAGGTCGCAACGTACTCGGTCATGCGCTTTTCGATTTGCCAGAATACGTTGTTCGAGGGCGGATAAAGGGTATTATCCAGGTCGAACAACCAGACCGCGGCCTCGCGAAGCTCGACGGCGGACTCGCGGCGCGGCGACTTGCCGGAATAATTGTTCATGGCCAATTAGTGGCCCCCCGCCAGCCCTATGGCAAGCCCCATCGCCACCGCACCGGCAATTCGCAGGCCCCATATCCGTATTCACTAGTTGAGAGCACACCGCCATCTGGGGCAATGTCCTCATGTAGAGGCACCGCGCCAACACGCGAATGGTTTGATGAGCAAGAATAAACCGGCAAAGCCACGGAAGGTGAACGAGGACGCCGGCGCGGCAGCCGCGGAGACACTAGTCACCGGGTGCCCCGGCCCCGCCGTGCTGGTGCGTCCGGATGGCGGCGTGATCGCTGCCAACGCCCCGGGGCGCCGCCGTCCGAGCCCTTTTGCAGCGGGGCGATTTGCCGGAGATCGCGGCGCTCATCGCAACCGTGGTGGCCGGATAGTCGGTCGCCAACGGCACCCTATCCCTGCCCGACGCCGAGGGCGGCGCGGTTCAGGGATCACCGTGGTGCCGGTCCTTTCTGGAAACAGCCTGCTCGTCCTTGCCCGTGACCTGACGCTCGGCTACAACGTGCGGGACGCGCTCGTCGAATCGCGCCAGCACTACAAGGACCTGCTCGAGGCGTCGAACAATTTCGCGTGGGAAATGGGGGCCGACGGCGCCTTCGTCTTCGTGTCGCCGCGCGGCGCGCTTGGCTACAGCGCCGCCGATCTTGTCGGTCGGCGCGCCCGAAGAATTGATACTGGACACGGCGAGCGATGCGCCGGTGCCCTTCACCACCGAGAGCCCGCTCGAGGAAGTCGAGATCTGGATGCGCCATGCCGATGGGACGTAGGCCTGCATCATCCTGGCCTGCATCCCGCTTTTCGATGGCAACGGCCGATGGTGCGGCGCCAAGGGCGTATGCCGTGACGCCACCGAGGCGCGCACCTTGGAAGACGCGCTGGCCCGCACCCGCTACCGCGAACAGCTCCTCAGTCACGTGGTCAGCACGTTCCGCGATGAAGTGGAGCCGCAGAACATGCTCTCCGCCGCCGCTACGGCGCGTGCCCTGAAGGCGGAAGGGTGCCGCATCTATCGCCGCGCACCGTCGGAGACCTTCGACGTGGCTGCGGAATAGGGCAACACGGACGGGCTCAAGGTCTCGAAGTCCTTTCTCACGCGGCTCGCCGGAGTCCCCGGCACCATCGATCACGAAATCGGGCGCAACCGACTCCTGGCCGCGGCGACCCGCTACCAGGACACCGTCAACGGCGCCGTGATGCTTTGGAACGCCGAGGAAGGCGGAGACTAGAAGGGCGACGACTACATCCTCCTTGGCGACGTGGACAGCAATTTGGGCGTCGCCAACGCCCAAATTGACAAGCACGAAAAGATCGTCCGGCTGTCGCGCACCGATCCCCTCACCGAGTTGCTCAACCGCCGCGCCCTTTTAGAGGATGAGTTGCCGCGGCGGCTCAAGCGCCTGAAGCGTGGCGGCAAGCGTAGCGGTCTTTTTTACGTGGACCTCGACAATTTCAAGCAGGTCAACGACGCCCACGAACATCAGCGGGGCGACGAGGCGCTGTTGGCCGTCCGTGGCATGCTGATCGAACATTCGCGGCCGGGCGACAGGTCGGGACCGTTAAGGGAAATGCGGGCGGGAATGCCGCGCATCTAACGGGATCGGATCAGGGTACCCGCGCCGTGCTCGGTAAACATCTCCAGGAGAAGGGCGTGGGGGACCCGGCCGTCGAGGATGACGGCGCCCTCGACGCCTCCCTCCACCGCTTCCAGGCAGGTTTCAATCTTGGGAATCATGCCGCCCTCGATTGTTCCGTCGGCGATGCGCGCCCGCGCCTCATCCACGCTGAGTTCGGGGATCAAGGAACCCTTGCCGTCGAGAACCCCAGCAACGTCGGTCAGCATCAACAGGCGGCGGGCGTCGATGGCGGCGGCGACGGCGCCCGCCACGGTGTCGGCGTTGATGTTCAGGGTCTCGCCATCGGACCCCGCGCCGATGGGCGCGATGACCGGGATGACGTCGGTTTTGCGCAACACATGGAGGATATACGGCGTGATTTCCCTGGGCTCGCCGACGAGGCCGAGGTCGAGGATGCGCTCGATGTTGGAATCCGGGTCGCGCTTGGTGCGCTTTAGCTTGTCGGCATGCACCAGGTTGGCGTCCTTGCCCGACAGCCCGACGGCGAAACCGCCCGCCACATTAATCGCCGAGACGATCTGCTTGTTGATGGACCCCGACAACACCATTTCGACGATGTCGACGGTCTCCTTGTCGGTGACGCGGAGGCCGTCCACGAACTCGCTCTTGATCTTCAGGCGCTCCAGCATGACGCCGATCTGCGGTCCGCCGCCGTGCACCACCACGGGGTTGATGCCGACCTGCTTCAAGAGCACGACGTCGCGGGCGAACAGCTCTCTCAGGGTGTCGTCCCCCATGGCGTGACCACCGTACTTGATGACGAAGGTCTCGCCCGCGTAGCGCCGCATGTAGGGCAGCGCCTCGGACAGGGTCATGGCCTGATCGAGCCCTTCGTTCCGCTCTTTTTTGTCCTTCTTGTTCATGGCGCGCTAAGCCTACTCCAGTTCACTCGCGGATAGAACAGCAAGCTCGGCGCGCAGTTCGGAGAACCCCGTGCCGGCGCGGGCGCTGGTAGCCAACGCCACGGGATGGGCCGCCGGATGAGAAGCCAGTTCGCCGGCCACAGCCATCCCCAGATCGGCGAGCCCCGCCGCCGTGACTTTGTCGCACTTGGTGAACACCACCTGATAGGCCACGGCGGCGCCATCCAGGAGCTCCATGACATCTCGGTCGGCGTCCCCGATGCCGCGCCGCGCGTCGACGAGCAGGCAGGTGCGCCGGAGCTGCGCCCGGCCCTTCAGGTATGCCCTGACCAGCCGCGTCCACTGCTCGATGCTGGCCTTGGAAGCCTCGGCGTACCCGTACCCCGGAAGATCGGCCAGCATCAGCCTGCCGCCGAGAATGAAGAAATTTAGCTGTTGGGTACGGCCCGGGGTACGAGAGATGCGGGCCAGTCCCTTGCGCCCGCAAAGGGCGTTGACCAGGCTCGACTTGCCGACGTTGGAGCGCCCCGCAAAGGCAACCTCGGGCAGGTCGGCGGCAGGCACCTGGTCGGGCGAGGTGGCCCCCAGTACGAACCGGCAGTCCTGGGCGAACAGCAGGCGTCCCCGTTCCAGGGCCTCAGCCTGGCCCAGCGAATCGTCAGGGTTTTCGGAGGAGAGCACGAACGTTCCTCCCCATGGGTGGCGCCGGCGGCTACTTTACCCCCATGCGCACCATGATGACCTTTTGCTGGATGATGGACAGCAGGTTGTTCCACGCCCAGTAGATCACCAGCCCGGCCGGGAAGCGCGCCAGCAGGAAGGTGAACATGATGGGCAGGAACATGAATATCTTGGCCTGCATGGGGTCCGCCGGTTGGGGGTTGAGCTTTTGCTGCAGGAACATGGTGAGCCCCATGAGCAGAGGCCACACACCTATCACCAGGAAATCCGGCAAGTTTACCGGAATAAGACCGAACAGGTTGAACACCGTGGTCGGGTCGGGAGCGGACAGGTCGTGAATCCATCCGAAGAAAGGCGCGTGACGCATCTCGATGGTGACGAACAGCACCTTGTAGAGGGCAAAGAACACGGGAATCTGGACGACGATGGGCAGGCACCCGGATGCCGGGTTGGCTTTCTCGCGCTTGTAGAGGGCCATCATCTCTTGGTTGAGGCGCGCCTTGTCCTCCCCGAACTGTTCACGCAGCTTGATCATTTCCGGCTGCAACTTTTTCATCTTGCTCATCGACTTGTAGGACTTGTTGGCGAGCGGGAAGAAGATGAGCTTGATCAAAACCGTGAGCAAAAGGATAGCGACCCCATAGTTGCCCACGCGCTCGTTGATGTAAATGAGGACGTAGAAGATGGGCTTGGTCAGGAAGTAGAACCACCCGAAGTCTATGGCCAAGTCAAAGCGCGCAATCCCAAACTCGCTCTCGTAACCATCGAGTAGCGCCACTTCCTTGGCGCCGGCAAACACGTGGCTTTTGGTTTCCACCGTGGCACCGGGGGCGAGTTCCATCTGTTCGCCCAGGAAGTCCACCTGGTACATGTCCGCGCCGTCGTCGCGCCGGTGTACGAAGCGGGTTTTAGCCAGCGCCTTCTGGTCGGGCACCAGCGCCGTCAGCCAATACTTGTCGGTGATCCCGATCCAGCCGCCGCGCGAACTTTGCTGCACTACGCCCGTTTCCTGAAGCTCGTCGTAATCGACTTCCTTCAGGGTTTCGTCGAAGACGCCGAGCAGTCCCTCGTGGAGGATATAAAAGCCCGTGATATCGGGCGTACCGCGGCGCGAGATCAAGCCGTAGGGAAAGAGCTTGACGGCCTTAGCGCCGTCGTTTTCCGCCCTCTGGGTGACGGTGAACATATAGTTCTCGTCGAGCGCCAGGGTCCGCGTGAACCGCAGCCCGGCCCCGTTTTCCCACCTCAGCGTCACCGGCCTACCAGGTTTCAGGGTGGTGCTGTCGGCCCGCCAGGGGGTGTCGGCGTCGGGCACGCGAACGCCATCGGCGCCGACCCAGCCGAATCTGGCATAGTAGGCCTTGGGGGCGCCACTCGGCGAAAGCAGGACAATTTCTTGGCTGTCCGGGTCCAGTTCCTCGCGATAATCGATTAACAAAAGGTCGTCGATATCGCCGCCAGCCAAGGAAATAGACCCATCGAGCCGGGACGAGACGACCTTGATGCGTGGGCTTTTTTCAAGGGCCAGCTTGCGGCTGCTGGGTGCGGCGCCGGCGACCGTGGCCGACATGCCGGGAGCGGTCGGGGCGGCGGCGCCGGGCCCGCCGGACGGCGCTTCGGCGGACGGCTTGGCCGAGGTCGGAGCCACGGGAGTCGGCATCTGCTCAGTCCCCGATGATGCCGATTCCGGCGGGACGACGTCCCGCTTCTTGGAGAAGAACAGCTCGAACCCCAAGAGGATGGTGACGGACAGGACGACCGCCAGGAGCATGTTCCGGTGTTCTTCAGTCACCGCTGTCTCTCCTCCAAATGGGTCAGCCGGCCGACTGAGCGTCTATCGCGCATGGATACGGAGGCGGGCATGGAGACGGGGATTTGCGTGATTATCGTTATCCGCGCAACCGGCCTCGGATCCACAAAGGGGAACGGGGTCGAACCCCGCCCCACCCCACGGACGGCAGCGCACCAACCGCTTCAGCGCCAGCCAACCGCCGCGCACCGTCCCGAAGCGAGAAACCGCCTCCAGGGCGTATGCCGAACAGGTGGGCTCGTACCGGCAGGTGGGCGCCAGGACCGGGGAGACCAGCAACTGGTAGCCCCTGATCACTCCCCGCGACAATGTATTCGCCAACTTCATCTCGCCTCTACCCTTTCGGCCCTGGAGAACCCTTCCCCGCCATCCGTCTCGCGGTATGCCCGCACTCGCCGCAACGCGGTCTCAAGGTCCACGACCAGGGCCGTAAAAGGGCGCTCCAGGGTCGCGACGCGCCCGACGAGGACGAAATCATGTCCCGTCTTGGCGTGGACGGGCATGATCCGTTCGGCAGCGGCGCGCAGGCGTCGCCGTGCCCGGTTGCGCGCCACGGCGTTGCCAACTTTGCGGCTTACCGTGAAACCCACACGAATCGCCGGCTCCTTTCCGGAAATACCGCCCTCCGCCTCCCGCGCCTGCAGAACCAAGCCGGGCGCGGCCCACTTCCGCCGCGACCTGGCGACCCGGAGAAATTCCGAGCGCCGCTTCAGGCGCGCAACACCGGGGGACACAGCGTGTTCAGGCGGAGAGGCGCTTGCGGCCCTTGGCGCGCCGCCTGGCCAGAATCCTGCGGCCGCTAACGGTCGCCATACGAGCACGGAATCCGTGCCGGCGCTTGCGGACAAGCTTGCTTGGCTGAAAGGTGCGTTTCACGCGCCAGCTCCTGCGAAATTTAGCACCGCTGTAATACGGTCTTGCCCCCATGAAGTCAACGGCAGCGGTGGCCGCCGGCGGGATGGGCGAGGCGGCGGGAAGATTACCATTCCCTCTTCCGTTCAAGGGGGTCACGCAATGGTTACTGGTTGCGAGGATGCGGCTTTATTATGGTGCGGCGGCGCCGGGAGCGCCGCAAGAAGCGCAAATGCCCGTTCCCCTTGAGAAAGTGCAGGCGATGACAAACGAGCCTCCAGAGACCGCGGCGACCCGTTTCTCTCCGTGGCGGTTGCTACCGCTGGCCGTCATCGCCGTCGGGCTCGTCGCCTTCTTCGCCTCCGGCTTGGATTCTTATATGTCCTTCGAAGCGCTGCGCGACCGCCGCGAGGTGTTGCTCAAATGGAAGGCCGAGCACCATGGGCTGGCGATGTTTTACTTTATCGGCGTCTATGTCCTGATAACGGCGATTTCCGTCCCCGGCGCGGTGTGGCTGACCATCGTCGGCGGATTCCTCTTCGGCGTCGTCGAATGCACCATCCTGGTGGTGTTCGGTGCCACCCTTGGCACCCTGGCCGTGTTCCTCGTGGCGCGCTACGCCTTCGGCGGTTACCTGCACGCCAAAGCCGGGCCGGCCATGAGACGGATGGAGGAAGGATTTCAGGAAAACGCCTTGAGTTATCTTCTGGTTCTGCGCCTGGTGCCGCTTTTCCCGTTCTGGCTGGTCAACCTGGTGCCAGCCTTCCTCGGAGTACCGATTAGCACTTTCGCAATCGGCACATTCTTTGGCATCATTCCTGGCAGTTTTGTCTTTGCGGGCGTCGGCAACGGCCTCGGCGCCGTGATCGACGGGGGCGGCATGCCGGATCTGAGCATCATATTCGAACCCGAGATCCTATTCCCGATCATCGGACTGGCCGTCCTCGCCCTCGTTCCCGTCGCCTACAAGAAGCTCAAGACGCTGAAAGCGTAACCAGAAAGCCTTCGGCCATGGCAAGCCACTTGAATGTCGACATCTGCGTGATTGGCGCCGGCTCGGGCGGCCTTTCGGTGGCCGCCGGCGCCGGCCAGATGGGGGCGTCCACGGTGCTCGTCGAAAAAGGCAAGATGGGGGGCGACTGTCTGAACTACGGGTGTGTGCCCTCCAAGGCGCTGCTCGCCGCCGCCCATGCGGCGGAAGGGGCGCGGCGGGTGCACCGTCTCGGAATCGGAAACGGCGAGGTCACCATCGACGCAACACGCGTCTATGGCCACGTGCGCGACACCATCTCCGCCATCGCCCCCAACGATTCGGTGGAGCGCTTCGAGGGGCTCGGCGTCAAGGTGATCCAGGGCCAGGCGCGTTTTGCCGGCCGCCGCGTGGTGGAGGCCGACGGCTGCCGGATCACCGCCCGGCGCGTCGTCGTAGCAACCGGCTCGCGGCCTTTCGTACCGCCCATCCCAGGGCTTGACGCCGTCCCCCACCTTACCAACGAGACCGTATTCGAACTGCAAGCGCTTCCCCGCCACCTGATCATCATCGGTGGCGGCCCCATCGGCATCGAGATGGCGCAGGCGCACCGTCACTTGGGCGCCGAGGTCACGGTCCTGGAAATGGCCACCCTGATGCCGCGGGACGACCAGGAACTGGTCGACGTGCTGCGCACGCGCCTCAAAGCCGACGGCATCGACATTCGCGAGGGCGTCGAGGTGGTCGGCGTCGGCCAGGAGGGCGGCGACGTGCTCGCCACGCTGCGTGACGACGGCGGCGAAACCCGCGTCGAGGGCACCCATATCCTGGTGGCGGCGGGGCGGCGGCCCACCGTCGAGGGGCTCGATCTGGAGACCGCCGGAATCGAATTCAGCGCCACCGGAATCAAGGTCGATGCCCGGCTGCGCACCACCAACAAGCGGGTGTTCGCCATCGGCGATGTGGCCGGCGGCCATCAGTTCACCCACGCCGCCAACTACCACGCTGGAATCGTCATCCGCAACGCGCTTTTCCGCCTGCCGGCCAAGGTCGACACCAACGCGCTTCCCTGGGTCACCTACACCATGCCGGAACTTGCCCAGGTCGGACTCATCGAAAGCCAAGCAAAACGTCAGGCTGGCGACATCCGCCTCCTCAGGTGGCCGTTCGCGGAAAACGACCGCGCCCGAACCGAGGCCGATACTGACGGGCTGATCAAGGTGGTGACGGCGCCGAGAGGACGTATCCTCGGTGCCGGCATCGTCGGTCCACGCGCCGGCGAGTTGATTCACACATGGGTCCTAGCCGTGAGCCGCAAGATGAAAATCGGCGCGATCGCCAATATGATCGCACCCTATCCAACCTTCGGAGAAGTGAGCAAGCGCGCCGCGGGAAGTTTCTACACCTCGGCGCTGTTCGGCGAGGGCACGAAAAAGATCATAAGGTTGCTCGCCCGCCTCGGGTGAGCGGGCCTGCGGCCAGCCGGCCGACCGTCCCCGCCTGTGGTATAGTCGAACGACCATGTCGGAATCGAGCCCATCCCGCCCCACCCTGGCGACCAGCCTGTCGGCCCGGCTTCTGGTGTTGACGGTCGCCTTCGTCATGCTCGCCGAGCTCCTGATCTACACACCGTCGATCGCCCGCTTCCGCAAAACGTACCTGGAAGAGCACATCGCCAAGGCGCAACTGGCGGCTCTCGCCGTGGAGGCGGCCCCGGAAATGACGGTGGACGTCGATCTTGAGAAACGGCTCCTATCCCAGGCCGGGGCCTACGGCATCATCTTGCGCGAGCCCGACCGCAAGGTCCTGATGCTCAGCGGCGGCATGCCGCCCGACGTGGACGTCGTCATCGATCTGCGTAAGGGCAGCTTCCCGACTTGGATCCGCGACGCCTTCCTGGCGCTCACCCAGGACGAAAACCGGGTCATGCGGGTGATGGGCGTCTCGCCATCGGACGAGGCGGTGATGATCGAAACCCTGATGGACGAGACACCCATGCGCCAAGCTATGTACGGCTATTCCCAGCGCATCCTGGAGCTCTCCATCGTGATCTCCCTGATCACCGCCGGGCTCGTCTATCTCAGCCTGCATTTGCTGATGGTGCGGCCCATGCGGCGGATCACCCAGAGCATGGTGTCTTTCCGCGACAACCCCGAGGACGCCTTGGCGAGCCCCCCCCCCAGCGAACGCCAGGATGAAATCGGCGTGGCGCAACGCGAACTGGCGGTCATGCAGAAAGACCTGCGGATGGCCCTGCGCCAGAAGACACGGCTCGCCACCCTCGGCGCCGCGGTGGCCAAGATCAACCACGACCTGCGCAACAGCTTGGCTACGGCGGTGCTGGTCTCCGACCGGCTCGCCGATATCGACGACCCCGAGGTCAAGCGCGTGACACCACGCCTCTACAACGCCATCGACCGCGCCATCAACCTGTGTAGCCAAACCCTGATCTACGCCCAGGAGCCGAAGACCCGGCTCAACCCTACCCTTTTTTGCCTGCACGAGCTGGTCGCCGAAGTGAGTTCGGCCATGCAC
>PVBE012664824.1_pt1 | contig 21698 bp, 10 predicted proteins | sample 1631181 | NCBI WGS metagenome assembly PVBE01 (sample SAMN08397723, study PRJNA350692) | Marine metagenome, whole genome shotgun sequencing project. | isolation source: water | place: Pacific Ocean | collected 2012-04 | reverse complement strand
TTGACATTCCGCTGCTCCGGTCGCCCTACGGGCTCCCTCCACAGCGGAATATCAATCAGAGACCACAAGGGTAATAGGAATTATAACTGACAACTTAAGACCAGGACTTGACAGTCAAAGGCGACTTCAAAGGCAAACCCACCTCGAGCCACACTAAACCGTCCGAAACGCGCCGTCAGGTTATAGTCGTTAGCCGTTGCCAACTGCCAACTCCCAACTGCCAAGCCGTCAATAAAGCACGGCAGGACCAGTCTTGGGTCAGGTCCTGCCGCTAGTACCCGGCGGGTGGAGGGAGACCCGCCAAGCAAATATCGATGTTCTTTGATTTAATTCACGCCGTCGTTTCAGCGTAGTCAGACAAACGTTCTCCAATTCCCAAACCCTTAACCATAATAAGTGGCCCAAGCAGACAACCCGAAAAGAAAGGCGACGCCAGGACCTCTTACGCTGACATTCTATCCGATAATAACACACAACTCCGTTCTGACCAAACGAAAAGTCCCCTAATCTGATGAGAATTTATCGCCCGCCGAACGAGGCCTGCAAGATGCACATCTTACGCCGCAAATAAGTGACCCATTTTGTTGCGATCAGTACACCAGGGATGCGGTTGGGATCGAACGCCCCGCCGGCGGTTGGCGCTGGGTTCACCCGGCAAATACCGTCTATCGGGGCCAAAACGCCGCACATCACTACTCATAGTGATGGCGCATCAATTCGGCGGGCGCGGCGGCGATCTGACTTCCATCACCAGAACAGTCTGATCGTCGAGCTGCACGGCGCCCCGGGAGAACTCGCCTACTGTCCGGACTATCCGCACGACGACCTGCTCGGCGGGGCTTTGGCGACAGTCAGACACCAGCTCGGCCAGGGGTCCCAGACCGTACTGCTGACCATCCAGATCGACCGCTTCGGGCAGCCCGTCGGTGGCGAATACGAGCTTGTCGCCCGGCGACATCGACTTGCTGATGGCGGTCGGGGTAAGTTCGTCCAGCACTCCCAGCAGCACCGCGCGGGCGTCGTTGAGGGGCTCAACCGCCCTGCCGCCGTCGGCGGGAACGAGCCACGGTTCGGGCGAATGGCCGCAGTTTATGTAGTCTATCCGCCCGGCGGACGAATCGTAAACCGCGATAAACGATGCGGCGAAACTCTCGTCAGGCGTCATGCGATACAGGCTGCTGTTGAGCTGGGAAGTGAACTGCTCTATGCCCCGCCCGCCGTCGTCAACCCAGCGATGGAAGGCTGTCTTTACGATCGCGGTCACGAACGCGGCGCTCATGCCGTGCCCGCTGACATCGGTGAAAATGATCGCGACTCTATCGTCGTCCAGGGCCGCGGCGTCGAAGTAGTCTCCGCCGACGGCAGTCTCGGGAACGAAGCTGCTGGCCCAGTTCAGGCGATCGGCAAGGGGCATGTTTTCAGCGTCGGGAAGGAGCATCTGCTGGATGTTGCGGGCCAGCTGCAGATCGGCGCCGATGCGGGCGGCGTAGTTCTCCAGCCCGGCGTTGGCCACGCGAAGGCGATGGGCCTTCTCCTCGTTATCGTATTCAACGCTCCCGACAGTCATGAAGAAGCTGTATATCAGCGTTGAAATCGCCGCGACGGACATAACCGTCAACACGACCAGGACGGTCCAACTGTTCGCGATCGCATATACGATCGGCGGCGTCATCGCCAGCGCGGCGGCCAGCAGGGTGTACCGCGGGGCGGCGTGGAACATCGCCCGGTGGTCGCTGAACTTCTTCTGGCGGGCCTTGTACCAATGTACGACGCGGCTGAACTTCGTTACGCAGTAGCTGTATTCGATCGAAAGCAGCCCGTCGGCGACTGTTGTCATCGCGCACGCGTGCTGCACGCCGTGTGCGTAGTCCAGACCGCGGCGTAGCGCCAGGAGCATCAGTACGTCGGATATCTGGTTGGACTCCAGGCGTGTGGACATCTCGATGCGGAGGGCGCCGGCTTTTCGCAGCAATCGCCCCACCAGCGGCCAGGCGTCAGGCGGATCGGACAGGTCGGGCGTTTCGTTGGGATTTGCGTATACGACGCCATCGTCATCGGCGACTTTGAAGGCGACTGTCAGGACGCCTGATTTGCGAGGCCCGGGCATTACCCGACCTTCAAGCCACTCTGCGAAACTGCGCATCTCCCGCCCGAGCCGCGTCAGGCCGACAAGAAATGTTCTGAGTTTGTAGATCGTCACGCTGAAGTCCCATCAAGCCGCAGAGGCCAATCCGGCGACTTACTACATATTAGGCGTCAGATGTCTCTGGTCATTCGGAAATGCGGAATTGTGACTTGCGTGAACTGATCGCCCTGGGTCTGGTAGCCGAGCTTTCGGTAGAACCCTACGGCGGTGTCCCGCGCGTCCATTTCGATCCGCTGAAACCCCCTGCTTCGCAGTATCTCTTCAACGCCGCGGATCAGGAAGCTCCCGACGCCGGTGAACCTGCAGGCTTCGTCGACCGCCATCTGGCGGAGCTTGGCGGTGTGGGCGTCCAGCGGCTTGATCACCACGCAGGCGATAAGGGTTTGGGCGTCGTCGAACAGGCCGAAATGAAACTGCTCGGATTCGCCTGCAAGATCCTCGGGCGACCAGGTCAGGCCCAGGGGCCTCCGGAGCAGGCGGTCCCGCATCGCCAGGATGTCGCGATAACCGTCGCTGTCGTATTGTGCTTCCTGGATTATCATGTCGGCACGACTGTATAGAAGATCATGACCTGGCCGAACGCGGTCGAGGCGCCCGGTGTGAGGATCGCCAGCCAACACGCTGTCATTACTCTGTGGAACATCTTTCGCTCTCCTTAGCGTCATTGCGTTGCAGATCATACAGCGCGGGGAACCACCAGCGGCTCTGCATGGCGCGGATCGTGTCGGCGACGATCCCCTCCAGCGTTTCGCTGAGCGGCGCCAGGCGGAAGTAGCCCCGCTGGCTGTCCTCGGCGATGAAGTTGTTCTCGTGGAGAGTGGCGAACTTCTTTCCCATCGAAGCTGCGGATCGATATTTGTACCGGCGGCGCCTGAATCCGGGGCCGAAGTATCGAAACATCATCTTGATGCACACTTTGCGGGCCACGTAGCATTCGCACCGCCCGCATTTCTGGAAACGTATGTGGTGGCCCGCCACTCGGTGTTCGGTCTCCGGATTCCTGGACCCGCAATTCGGACACTCCAGGCGATCGGAGCAGTCATGGCCCTCCGAAGCGTCAACGAAAGCCGCCAGCGATCGCCGCATCGGGGAAATCGCGGTGCAGTACTCCAGAAATGACCTGTCGGTCAATGCCAGCAGCAGCAACAGCGCGATCAGCAGCGGCCAGGTCCAGCCGCCGAGATCTGCAAACAGGATCCCGTCGTAGAGTCCGTGAGCCACGCTGGCCATCAGAAAAGCGGTGAATAGAAGACCCGCGCCGCGTCCCATGCGAAGCCAAGCGTACGCTCCGAACCCCATGAATACGCTGAACAGCATATGGACAGGCGTACAGATCAGCGAACGCGTTACGAGAAGCTCGTAATCCGCCGACGCCCCGTTAACGGCGTAGAAGTAGTTCTCGATGAGCGAGAACCCCAACGCCACGCAGGCCATATAGATCATTCCGTCTACAGGCTCATTCAACTCCTTGCGTATAAAAAAATAACACGAAAAGAAAGCAGCCAGCTTGCCGAATTCCTCTATCGGACCAATTCCCAGGAGGGCTCCGGTCCAATTCCACCCGATCTCAAAGCCAATAATGTCAGCGCCGCGGTACAGCATCAGTGAGATAACAATCGACCAGATCCCTCCCCAGATCGTGGCGACTATCATCTTCGTCCACGGCTCTTTCTCGAGCAGATCGTAGGTGCGGATCCTCCAGACGCACCTCAGACCGAAGACCAGTGAAAACAGCAACGTCAGCCAATGCAAATGCCAATGCATAGTTCAGCCATCCCTTCAAACCGCATCGCGTGCGGCGGATTTTTCCGGGGCCAGGGGTCCTATTTCCCAAGAACCGCAGTCTGCTCGGGCTCCACATTGTCGAAGAACAGTCCCTGGAACTGTCCGGCCTCGAGTTCGGGCAACTCCACCGTCACACTGTATTTCTTGTCGGGCTTCAGGTCCGACAAATCGGCGTAGAAGCCCAGGAACGTATTCTTGGGATTGCTGCGGTATACGCTGGAGTAGGCCTTCTTGACCTCGACCGCCTTACCGTCGATCTTCATCGTGACTTCCATCTCATCCTTCGGATCGGCGATGTTCACGAACATCAGCAGGCGATGCGGTGCGGTCCAGGTGGCCGCGAGTTCAGCCTCGTTGTACGGGATCGGCCAAGCCTTCTTCCGGGCGGCCAGTTGAGCCATTACCCGTTTTGGCACTGAGAACGAACCTTTAAACGTTCGGGCCTTGAAGTTCGCATCGTATATGCCGATCTGCTGACATTTGGAGAATTTCCGCCCCGCAAACGTCAGAGACGCGGTGACCACGTCGCCGGTTTGAGTGAATGCTACGGGCTGACCGTTGACCAAAAGCGATGCGATCTTCTTCTCGTACGGCAGGATGACGGAGATACCGGACTTCGCGCCCGGCTCGCCGACGACTTTGGTGAGTTTCAGCTTGTCCCCTTCGAGAGCGACTTGTCCGGGGCAGCCCGACAGCAGCGGTTTGGCGATATTCTCGTCCAGGGGTTCGAGCCTCAGTACAATCGCCGAGGCGCCGTTCATCGCCAGTTTGACCTTCTGGCCGTACCGCAACGGGCCAGCCTTCAGCGAGCCCTCGCCCAGATCGGGATAAAGCTGACGCAGAACGAATCGCTTGCCCGCCGCGTCTGTCAGGCCGATCGAGTCATCCAGCGTGAATTCGGCGTCGAGTTGGCGATAGTTCGGATTGAACAGGAATACGAACCCGCGTCCATCCTTGACCGCGGCGGTCCCGTCGCATCGCCCCACCATCGGTTGCCCAATTATGGGGCGGAGCTTGCGCAGAGTCGCCAGATTCTCGTCCGTCCAGTCCAGCCAATCCTTCAGCCAGCGTTTATCAGCCTGGGAGAAGGTCTTGTATTCCGTCTCGTCGCGAGCGGGCAGGTAGTTGACCACGTGGTTGATCGGGGCGGTCGCGATAGACGAGATCACCGAGTACTTCCAACCGAGGTAGTCCATATCCCTGACACGATAGCGGTCACGCCGCATCGTGCCCTTTACATCGCTTCGCATGGTCTGGTGGGTCATATAACCGGGCATGACCTCGACCGGGGCGAAACACTTCATGCGATACCACCAGCCCATGTACCGCTGCCGGTCGGCCGATCCGCGAGACCAGTGCAGATCCGGGAACGATCGGAAGCTCTGGGGCTGTTCGTCCGAAGCCAGCGGGTGCGGATACGATCCGCCCAGCCAGGTCCACGGGCCGAACCACTGGTACTGCTGTCGCCCGTCAACCAGGGCGTCGGGGCACTTCTTCCGCAATTCCAGGAGAATCCGCCTGCAGCCGTACCACTGGGCGTATTTGCTGGTTCCGACTTCCTTCTGCTCGTATGCGATCCACCAGTGATCGAAGGCGAACCCGCCCACACCGGTCTGCTTGTGGAATGCGGCCAGTTGATCGACAAACCAATCTTGGAACGATCTTATGCCCGTGTTGGCGCCGCGATATCCACCCGGTTTGGGCGAGCCCTTGAGTTTGTCCACCCACGCGGTCCATTCGGGATTCTGCATGAACGGGAGCGTCGGGTACACGTAGGGCACAAGCTTGATGTTATGCTTCTTCGCGAACGCCAGGCGCTCTTTGACCACGTCGGGCAGCTTGTCCTTGCCCGCAATCCACTCGCCCTTGCGGATCTTCTGGCCCATTCCAAGCCACAGCAGGCTCTCCCACCGCCATGCGTCGCGACTGTCCTTCAGCGGGGCGAGGCTCTCGTCGTGCGGGCTGTACAGGATATGATCGCAGCCGACCTCGGACGCCATTTTGATAATACGCTGATACTCGGCCCAAATCCCCTTCTGGGACAGGTCCATCTGGTAGACGTTCTCGCACCAGTCAACGTGAATCCGCACCGTTTTCTTCGGGCGGTAGGTCATGAACGCCCGAACGCAATCGGTCATCGCCAGCGTACCGTTGATGTCGACCAGCGGTTTGTCCTTCTCGTAGGCCAGCGGTTTGGGCAGATACTTCCACTCGCCCAGCATATCGCCCGGATACCCCGTTCCGCTGAGGCGATATGTTCCCAGGCAGACGCGATCGGACTCGAACGGTCCGTAATCCTTCGACCATTCCATGTCAGGTTCGTACGACATCGCCATCTCGCCGTCGGCCAGTTTGAACTTCAGGAACGGGTTCTGGATCACCGCGAACATGCCGAATGCCGGTTTTGCGGACTTGGCGGTGTCCCCGAATCGCAGGAACGCACCGTAGCTGCCTCCGCGGTTGCGATAGTCGCTGAGTACGGGAGTTTTGAGTTTCGCATCGAATACGGTCGCAGCCTTGATGCGATACTTGCCCGCCGGCGAGATCACGCGCAGGTGCTTGCTGACAAATCGCCAGTCGCTGCGGAGTTCGTAAACCGCCTCGATCAGCAGTTTTCCGGCTTTGTAGAGGAGGATCACGGATCCCCGGCCATGGGCGACGGTCTGGAGCTTGGTCGTCTTGCTGTCGACAGTGATGTCATCGATCTTAATGATGAATCGATCGCCCTTGAAGTCGATTGACCGGTCCAGAGCCTTGTCATGGATTCGCGACAAACCGCTCTGGTCAAACTCGACGCGAAGCAGCTTGTTCTCCAGAACGAGGGCTTTGGGGCCTTCAGCGGCCTGAGCCCATGAGCTCGCCAGAAGAACAGAAAGAACCGCCGCGGATACTATCGCATGTTTCATGCTTACTACTCCACTTCAATTATGCGCCACTTATGTGAATCATCTCATCAACATCGTCACTCGGGGTCTCTGGGCAAATGCCCGAAGAAGAAACGGAAGACCCGTCCTATGTCGGATTTCACCACATACAGGGCGGGCGTGATTATGAGTATAACCGGTGTGGCGAACAGAATCCCGAACCCCAGCGACAGGGCCATCGGTATCAGGAATTTCGCGGAAATAGATGTTTCAAAGATCATCGGCGCCAGCCCAAAAAACGTTGTAAGCGCCGCCAGCACGATCGGTCGGAAACGCCTGGCGCCGGCACGAACGGCCGCTGCGCCGACATCGTCGCCGTCCTGGAGGTATCGATTGGCGGTAACCACCAGCACCAGCCCGCCGTTGACCACAACTCCGCACAGGGCGATAATCCCGAATATGCTGATTATGCTCAAATCGTAGCCCATTATGATGTGCCCCAGCAGCGAGCCGGTGATCCCCAGCGGGATGCTGATCATGACAAGCGCGGGCATAACGTAACTCCTGAACAACGCCGCCAGGAGGATGTAGATTCCAACCATCGCGTAGCACAAACCGTACCCCAAAGCGCCCATGGATTCGCGGCGGGATCGTTCGTGGCCTACAAACGACCACTTGAGGCCCGGATAGTTGCTCTCAAGTTGCGGCATGTACGTAACCTTAAGGTCGTCGAGAACTTTGTTTTCGTTGACAACACCGGATATCACGCTGGCCGAAACGTTCCGCACGCGTTTTCCGTTAACGCGCCGGATCTCGGTGTACGCCCGTCCCGAAGCCTTGTGTGCAGCCTCGCCCAACGGGATATCGCCTCCGTCAGGCGTGCGTAGCAACAGTTCCTCGAGGTTATACAGCGAACGCCGCTCGGACTCGGGCAATCTTACCATGACGCGAACTTCGTTTCGCCCGCGTTGTTGCCGCAGCGCTTCGGCGCCGTAGAACGCGTGGCGGATCTGTCGCCCCAACTGGCGCGAGTTCAGCCCAACGGACCGGCCGTGAGGCTTGAGCGTGAAATCAAACTGTCGCTTACCCTGTGCGAAACCCTTGTAGACATCAGTCACGCCGGTATAGTTCGGCAGCGTGCCGGCCAGATCCTCCGCAGCCTGCTTGAGAATCTCCGGGTCAGTGTGCGTCAGTTCGATTTTTATCGCCGAGGAACCTCCCGGGCCTATAAGAAAATCGAAAAAGAGCTTCTCCAGGCCGGGAATGTCGCCCACTTCCTCCCGCCAGATCGTGCTGAACTCGCGGGCTGTGGTATTTCGTTCATCGTCATCGATAAGATAGAAGTTGATTTCCGCGGTGTTGCTGCCCCTCTTCCCGATGGTCTTCATCCTCGCCTTGACCATCGAGTCTCCGTCGGCCCGCTGGACGGCGCGGAGTCCGGCCTGTTCGATCTTGTCGGCGATGTCGCGTACGTCTTCAATAGGAGCACCGTAGGGAAGGGTTATCTCCGCATCCAGTCTGGTGGCCTGTATGCTGGGGCGGAAGGAAAATTCGATCCTCCCGGTGTCCCAGTAGGACCACATCACTATCAGCGTGGCCAGCGCCGCCGACACGGTTACGTAACGATGCCTGACCGCCTGCCTGAGCACCGGTTCAAACGCGCGATGGATGAACCATTCCAGACCGGCGGCGATTTTTCGCTGGAAACGCTCGAACATTCCCAACAGACCGCGGTCCGGTCCCGTGGGACCCCACGCCAGGTGAGCCGGAAGTATGACCAGACACTCCACCAGCGATATTATGAAGACGGCTATGACCACCGAGGGCAGGATCATGAAGAATCGCCCGATGGAGCCGGGGACATACAACAGCGGCAGGAATGCTATGACATTGGTGAGCACGGCGATGGCAACCGGGGCGGCCATATCCTGCACGCCCGTAATTGACGCCTTGAGAAACCCCACGCCTTTCTGGCGTTCATAATAGATGTTCTCGCCGATCACCATCGCATCATCGACCACGATTCCGAGAGTGATGATGAAACCGAACATCGAAATAACGTTTATGCTGCCGCCAACGAGCGGAAACAACAGAAACGATCCCATGACGGATATCGGGATCCCCATCGCCACCCAGAACGCCATCCGGGCGTCGAGAAACAGCCCCAGCAGCACAAGCACGAGAGCTAGGCCCATCGCTCCGTTCTTCAGAAGCAGGTCTCTGCGGTCCCTGTAGACGTCCGACCAGTCACGGTAGGCTTCGAGCTTGACGCCGTCGGGCAGACTCGCCGACGCCTTTTCGACGTATTGCCTGACAACCTTCGATATGCCTATAGGCGTCTCGTCGCCCGTTCGATAGACGGTTATGGTAACCCCGCGACGCCCGTTGAAATACGCCTCTCGATGGCTGTCGGCGAAGTCGTCGCGAACAGTCGCGATATCGGCGAGTTTCACCTCCGTACCGTCGCGTCGGCTGATCACGGCGATATCGTTGAATTCGCTGGCGTAGTCGCGTCTTTCGGCCGTGCGAAGCAACACTTCGCCGCCGCGGGCCTTGATCCCGCCGGCGGGCAGGTCCAACGCGCTGTGTTCGATCGAGTCGGCGATATCGCCGAGCGTAATTGCATATTTGCGGAGTTCGGCTTCAGGAACTTCGACGGTGATCTCCGGGCGACGCACGCCCCCGATGTCAACATCGGTGATCGAGGGCATATCCAGCAATTCGGTGCGTATGCTCTGGGCCTTGTAGAACAGGTCCCGCTCGTCGGCGTCGCCGTAGAGCATCAGCCGCATAACGTCCCGGCGGCGCCTCTGCAGGCTTATCCTCGGGCGTTCGACATCTTCGGGAAACGATCGTATCCGATCGACTGCGGCTTTGATGTCCTGGAGCATCTTGTTCGGATCTGCGTTTTCCGCCAGCTCGATCGTCGTCTTGCCGTAGCCCTCCCACGCCGATGAAGATATCTCTTTGATCCCCTCCAGGCTCCTGACTTCGTCCTCGATCGCCAGGGTTATCCCCTCTTCGACCTCTTCGGGGCTGGCGCCGGGGTAGCTTACGCCAACGTCGATAATGTCCAGCGCATACTCCGGGAAGACCTCCTGCTTGGTATCCATGGCGACGATCAGACCGCCGCCGACCAAGACCAGCATCAGCAGATTGGCGGCCACGTGATTGCGCGCCATCCAGGCGAGCAAGCCTTTTTCGCGAGGCTCTCCGATCACACTACCGCCCCTTTCCGGGTTGCGTCCGGGGTTGCGACGCAGCCGGCGACTTGTCCGGATCGTGAACTCTGACCGTCATACCGGGCAGCGGGGATCCAAGACGACTAAGCACGAGCTTCTGGCCGGGCGGAACGTCGCAGCGCAGCAGCACATCAGTCCTCCGTCGCCAGATCACCTCTGCGTCGCGGTAAATCAGTTTGCGTTCCGAGCCCACCGTCCAGAGCCGATCGCCCTCCCGCAGCGCCTCTCGCGGCGTCACGTAAACGCCGTCCAGCCGCCCGGCCTGGATTTCAACTTTCGTATAGCTTCCCAGAAGAATGCACTGCGGGCCCATAGTCGCCGTTTGGCCCGGCGCCGGGGTTGACAGGTCCAGCGGGTTGTCTATCGCCACGAGGACTCTGGCCATCCTCCCGCTGGTGTTCAGATCGCCCAATAATCGCAGAACCCGCCCGGTGCGAACTATCGCCGATCCGCCTGCAGTGTCGCAGACCACGCTGGCCGTCGAACCGCCCTCGTCGCCCCGCGGGAAACGAATTCGCTGCAGTTTGCCTATCGGGACAAGAACCTGCACCCAGAACTGATCGGTTCCCACTAGAGTAGCCAGTTTCGCCTGCTTGCTGACAAGTTGTCCGACTTCAACCGATTCATCGATTACGATCGCGTTGAACGGACAGGTCAGCGTGGTCCTTTTTTCGTCGAGTTTCGCCTGGGCCAGGCGATTTTCCGCCGCCTGCACTCGGGCTTCAGCCCGTTCCATGTGCGGTTGCCTCAGCACAAGGCGCCGCCCGCTGTCGGAGACCTTTATCTCTTTCTCCAACAGTTTCCACTCGCGTTTGGCCACTACGCTCTTGCCCTGCTCGACTTCGACCTCGAACTTTGCCTCGATCAGAGCCGCTTCCAGCTCTTTTATCTGGATCCTGTAGTCTTCCGGATCGAGCTGCAGGAGTTTGCTGCCGGCGGGGATAAGCCCGCCGGGCACGAGCGAGGGAACCTGCTGTATGATCCGTCCTTCGACTTGGGCCTGGACGGTGAGCTGTCGTGCGGGAACGACCGTACCGTAGGCCGCAATCGTAACCGGCACGTCGGTCTTGCGAAATTCAACAACCTTAACCAGCGGAGCGGTTTTCATCGGGCGGGATTTTTTTGTCGGCGGTCTGTTCAGGTACATGACCACCGCAGTTCCCACCCCGGCGCAGATCAACAACAATGCCAGTACGTATCTCACTGTTAGTTCTTCCTCCCGAAGTCGGGCGTTTTATCGCTCTTGTCTTGCGTCTCGGTGCTGATGTACGTAAACGGTTCGGCCCCGCCCAGCGCCCGGTACAGCAGAATGCGAATCGACACCAGCTCCCGCCTTCGGGTAAGCAGATTCCGCTCGAGGGCCTGCAGCGATTGAACCGCCGCAAGTACGGGCAGGTAATCAGTCAGCGCCGCACGGCTGAAGCGGATGCGGGTCTCTTTGAGGTTCCACCTGGCGATATCCAGTTCCGCGTCCAGAGCTTTTATCAGCTCCTGCTGCCTGCGTTCCCGCCACAGGGCGTCCTCGACTTCTCCTATGGCGGTCAGATATGTCTCTGAGAACTCCAACAGTCGTTCTTTTACGATCGATCGTCGTCGCTGGACTTCGGCTTTTCTGCGTCCAAAGTCGACCACCGGACCGGCCAGGTCGCCCATCAGCGAGGTGAACAGACCGTCGGAGGTCAATCTGCGAAAATCGGAGCCGTCGTATCCGCGATCGAGCCCCAGTTGCAGTCGCGGGAGGCGGTCGGCGATCGCCTCGGCGACGCGATGGTCGGCGGCGATCAACTGGTAGCGTATCCGTCGCAGGTCCGGGCGGTTGGTCAGCAGCGTTGACGGCACGCCGACCTTGGGCAGCGGCGGGAGTTTTGGCATATCTTCGGCCGCCGCTTCCGGCGAATCGGACGGCGACCTGGCGACGAGTATTTTCAGCCGGTTTTCCAGCACGCGGCGCCGCGATTTAATCAGCGGGAGTTGGGACTTGGTGGAGGCAAGCTGCTGTCGCTGCTGGTATACGTCTACGATGTCCGACTCGCCCACGCTGAAGCGAAGTTCTATCAGCCCGAGAAGCGTCTGGCCCACTTCGATCTGTCTTGTCAAAAGCGCCAATTGTTGCTTCTGTTCAACGATTCCCAGATACGTTTCGACCACTTCGCTGGCCAACATCAGCGCCGTGGCCTGCAGATCCTCACGGGCTGCGGCGTTGTCGAACTCGGCGGCCTGGCGTATGGATGTCAATCGGCGCCACAGGTCGGCTTCCCAGGAAAGCGTTAGTCCGCCGGCAAGAGTGTCTCCGTGCGTGCCGGCGTCAGTCCATCTGCGTCTGGCGCCGCCGTCGGCGTCGAGCGTGGGATACAAGCCCGCGGCGGCCTGCTTTTCAAGCGAGTCGGCCTGTTCGATACGCAAACGGGCCTGTTGCAGCCCCAGATTATTCGACAGGGATTTTTCGACCAGCGCCGTAAGATTCTTGTCGCCCAGGGATGTCCACCATCGATTGGGCGGTTTGACTCCGTCGATGGAGACCGTAAAGGCCTGCCCGCCGGACACCGCGGGGATAACCTTCTCGTCGACCGGGTGCAGCCGGCATCCTGAAATCAGGCACGCCGCAAGCATGGCGCATAAAAAAGCCCCTGCAAACCAACGTTTCCAAAATGCCGTCCTGCTAAACAATTCGCTGCCGATCCCGAACCCCCAAACGCTCAATAGATACAAGCCGAAACAGCCCTAGATCATATCAACCCCCAAGCCCCGAACAAGCCTTAATGTGCTTTCATGAACCGTGTTGGACGATCATATGGTCGCTGTCAGGAGGAGGGTGTCGCTTGCCTCGGGATCGAAAGGACTGAACTGTAGATCGCCGAACGCTTCGATGTTTCCGAATCCGCCCGCCGCCAGAGCGTCGATCAGTTCGCTGTGCATATACGGTCTCAGCGATGTGGTGTGCAGCTTGTGCGAACATCGGCCAGCATCGCCCCACTCGATTTCAAGGATATTGAAGGAGATAAACTCGCTGTCGAAGTCGTAGAATCGCACGAATTCCTTCGGTCCTTCACGAGTGATTCCCACGATTCGCTCAGCCCCCGCCAGGACACGAGCATAATTCAGCAGATGAATCGCCACCACGCCGCCAGCGGCCAGAAGCGTTGCGAACCCCGCAACAGTACGCTTCATATCTCCATCGGTAAGAAGATGCGGAATGGAGTTGCCCATGCAAACGATCGCATCAGGTCGAATTGAAACGCGATCGCCGAGTTCCTGCATCGGAGCCTGAATCCACGAACACAAGTCTGAGTCTATCCCGGCGACCGAGGCGTTGCGGACTGCAGATTTCAACATCCCGGACGAAATATCGCTACCGACGACTTGAACTCCGCGTTCGGCCAGTTCGATCGCAAACAGGCCCGCCCCGCAGGCCGCGTCAACCGCCGAGGCGATATCGAACCTGCACGTAAGCTCCTTAATGAATCGCCCCGCCGGTCCCTTGCGGTCCGACGCACCGGTCAACTCGGCGTAGCTGTCGGCGATCTGGTCGTAGAAGTCCATGGCGATCCAGCAGGTGGACGGTCAGTTGGCTATTTCCACGACTATGCGGAATCCGGTGGCCGCGTCGCGGGTAATTGGGGAAAGTGCGTTTCTGGCGGCGGATCGGCAGGCCTTGGGCAATGAGAACCACGAACCGCCCCTGACTATGCGTTGCAGTCCGCTTCCAGGTCCGGTGGGATCAACGGCGTTTCCAGGTCGGTAAACTCCCGATCGATCGTAACACCACTCTGCGACGCCTCCGTGCATATCCTTGAGTTTCCACGGATTTTCGGCTCGGCGCCCGCATTGATCGGCGAATTGCTGACCGTCATTCTGGTCCGGGTCGCTCTCCGGCAGTTTCGAGGCCTTGTCGGCGTAGTTTCCGTATTTGTGCAGTTCCGCCGGGTCGTCGCCGAAGCTGTATGCCGTCTGCGTGCCGGCGCGGCAGGCCATTTCCCACTCCGCTTCGGTAGGAAGTCGAACGGTCTTTCCGGTCTGCTTGCTGAGCCACTTGCAGAAAGCGTCAGCCTGGGTCCAATTAACGCACGTAACCGGCGAACCGTTGTTCGATCGCATTCCCGGGTTGTTCCACCATCCGTTTTTGATTTTCGACCAGCGTTTCCCGTTCCACCCCTTGACCATGCTCTTCTTGCGGAGGTCCTTATCATTCTTGTTAACAAACGCCTTGATCTTGTTGCGTTCGTGGTTATCGGGCTGTCTTCCCTTTATGCGAACAAACTTTTTGACCCCGGACTCGACCGTACCGGCAACGCGCGCCCGGTTGTAGAAATCGTACTGGTGGCGGTTAATCTCCATCATCCCGATATAAAACGCCTTGCTGATCTGGACCTTGTGAAGCTTCTCGGCTGAGCTGCGTCCGCTCTCGGTTGCGGGCGAGCCCATGTTGAATTCGCCGGCGGGAATCCAGGCGAGTTCTATATTCGGTCCTCTATGGCCCCGATTGTCGATCTGGATTTCGCCCATTGCAAGCGAAGACCTGCGTCGTTTTTCGATCTTGGCCCTGAGGTCAGTAATCTCGCGATTGCGTCCGTCGAGCTTGAGCAGCGCCTTGACTTCCTCCATCGCCTTGAGGAGTTGCCCGTCAGCCATGAGTTTCCTCGCGGCCTGGAGTCTCTCTTTTATCTCTTTGGCCTTGGAGGCGCTGGCGACGTTAGCGGCTTGATTTCGAGCCGCAGTCGCCGCCTCGGCGGCGATCTTCGACAGGCTGTCGATAGCCTTCCCGCACTCCTTGGCGGCTGTTGCCCGATCCTGGGAAGTTTGAGCTGAGCGCGTCCTGGCGAGTGCTGCTTTGGCCTGCGTCCAGGAATCGCCTCCGAATTTATCGAGTTCCTGGACCTTGTATTTCTTGAGATTGTCCTCAAACGCTTTGGCGACCTTCGCCACAACAGAGGCCAGCTCGGCCTCGGCGAGTTTATCCACCGCGTTCCACTTGGCCTGCGCTTCGTCGAATTGGCCTTTATCGAAGAGGGCCTTGCCCTGCTTGACCGCGTTGTCGATCTTCCGCGTATTGGGGCGAACCCACCTGGTGTTGGCCTCGTCAATCATTCGCCTTGCGGCGCCGGCGGCGGTTTGAGCTTCGGCGGCTTTTATGCGCTGGGCCTGGAGCTTGTTCAATTCGGCGCACAGCTTAACCAGGCTGGCGTACAGGGGCTTGCAGGCCGAATAGGCCTCCTTGTCGTACAGATCCGACGCCTGCGAATACAGTTTGGCGCCCTGGTCTATCTTGTCTCCGAAACCCTGCGCCCGATCCAACTGTTTTACTTTGCCCCAGGCGGCCCCAGCGTCGGCTCGAATGCCTACAACGTCGGTAAGCACCGCCTTGTCACGCGTGTATTCGGCCTCGACTACCGACGATTTGTCCCATCCGTCGCGAAACGCTCTGGCCCTGAGAGTGTCGCCGGGAGATACGGTAATCGCGCCTCCGTAAAGCTGAGAGTCGACAGTGGGCACAGAACCGTCAGTGGTATAGTAGATTCTCGCCGCGGGGGTATTACACGTTATAGTCACTGAAGTAGGGCCGGATATGGGCCCTCCGCGACGGGAAAGCTTCGGATCGCCCACTTTCATTACCACCGGCGTGGGGTCGGGTTTGGGCTCGGGGGGCGGGGTTGAACCGCGGAAGAAGACAAACCAGAGCACGGCCGCCACAATCACCGCCCCAAACCCCGCCAAAGGCCAGATAAGCCTGTGCCAGTCAGGTCCGGTGAGCTTCTCGGCGACCGGTATCGCTTCCTCGGCGTCCTGTATGATTTCGGCGCCGGCGGCCCAGCAGGCCTTCAGGAGGTCTTTGAGCAGATCATCGTAAGTTGCATAGCGGTCGTCGGGGTTCTTCTGCAGCATGTGAGCCAGAACTTCCACCGTTTCCGGATGCAGATCCTGACGCACTTTGGTTATGTCGGGCACGGGGCCTTCGATCCGGACGTACAGGACCTTCATGAGGCTGTCGCCGGTGAACGGGGCCTCACCGGCCAGTGCGTGATACATCGTGGCGCCAAGGCTGTAGATGTCGGCGCGGTGGTCCACCGAGCCCCTTTCCACCTGTTCTGGCGCCACGTAATACGGAGTGCCCAGCGCGTCGCCTTCGGCGATCTTACCGCCTCCGAATCTCGCGATACCGAAGTCGACGAGTTTGGGGCGCCCCTTATCGCTCAGCATTATGTTCTCGGGCTTGACGTCGCCGTGGATCAGGCCGATCTGGCCGGCGGCTTTCAGCGCCCGGGCCACGCCGGTTATGATCTCAAGGGCCGGGACCTCACCCAGCGGTTTTTCTTTGGAGAACTTCTTCTCCATCCCGCCGCCGGAGATAAGCTCCATCGCTATGTAAAGCTGGTCCTTTTCCTGCCCCAGCGAGAAGACCCTTACGATATTGGGATTGTCCAGCGACGCAAGCGCCCGGCCTTCGGACATGAAGCCGTCGACTCGAGCGGGGTCCTGACCCAATTCGCCGTGCATAACCTTGATCGCGACATAACGCCCGAGAGACTTTTCGTAGGCTTTGTAGGTCGCGCCCATCTCCCCCTTGCCCAACTCCTTGAGCAGCACGAATCCGCCGAGTCTTCCCGGCGCGGTGAACTGGGCGCTGCACTGCGGGCAGGTGATAGTTGAAAACGCCGGCTCAGAAGACACGTCGACAACACTACCGCACTTGTGACAAGCGGTCTTAGCTACACTGTCGGCTAAAATGTTGTGACTCTGGTCGTCAGCCATAGTACGCCCTCAGCTAACGTGAATTAGTCAGTTCCATATCGGACATTGCATATTGAGTATAACGGTACTGTCGTTCTTTGTAAAACCCGACCGATCAACGAGACGAATTTACTCGCTGGGGATACTCGTGTCCACCCGCAAATGAGTTTGTATTCCAGATAGACGCCGACGGTCCAGCGATGCGGCGTTATTTGATTATCGGTCCCCTAGCGGCCTCTCGCCAGTACGACAGCGCCGTTTCCGCCAAACGCCAGCGCCTTTCCGACCTTTCCGGAAACGAATCTGGCTCCGGTTACCTTAACCGCATGGTTCTTTCTGGGCGAATTGTCTTTGCAGTCTCCCTCGAAGCTCCAGTGCCCAACCAGTCCGCCCTGGGGTCTTTTTAAGGAATCGGATCTCTCTCTTTGCGACATAGCCCGCTCGTAGAGGCACACGTCATCGAGCAGTCCGGTAAAATGGGAGGGCTTGGGGTACTCCCGGGCCGTAAAAGCAATTATTCCAACCGAACCGGAGACATCCTGGAGGCTCCTCAGGCTGCCGCTGCCGTCTGACCTCCCGTCAACATAGATCTGCTGCTTTCCGGAATCACCAACTAACGCCACGTGATGCCATTTGTTGTCGGATATCTTCGTCTTGCCAAAGAACGTGCCGCTCCACCCAATGTCGTAGGCCAGGCGCCCGTCACGTCCGACAAAAAGCGTCTTTCCCCCTCTAGCCCACGCGCCGTTGGGCGAAGTCTTGGCGAAGATCGTTCCGGCGTTCTTGGTTCGCACCCAGGCGGTGACGGTGAACTGTCTGGAGAAATCCGGCAGGAGGTCGGTCCCTGGCGGTGAGGTCGAATCACCCGGTTCCAGACTGCTCGCTTTGCTGCTCGCGTCAAATTCGCAGACGAGCTTGTTGTCCACAAAGCAGCGGATGTTGCGGCCTTTCAACTCCACTTTGATATCGTACGTCGGCCCCTGCTCGACCTTGCCGTTGACCTCTTTGACGTATTGCGGCGCCTTGCCCGGGAGGTGCTTTTCAATACAGTGCTTGGTATTGTTCTTCCCGCCGACATTGAAGAGATAGTACTTGTTCCCACCGTCATGAGCGAAAATAACCCGAAAACCCTCTTTGCCTCCGGTCTTCTTGGCCTTTACACTTACAGTGTAGTCCGTCCAGTTGGTGTCGCCGAACGTGATGAACCAGCCCTGCCCCAACCCCCTCTGTTCCACCGAGCCGCGCCCCAACCACCACTTCCCGTGTGCCTTCTTCTTCTCTCCGAGGGTGTTTTTCCAGCGGTATATTTCCTTCCCGGCTCGCCTGACAACCAAGTCCCTGTATTGAATCTTGGTCGCCCAGGAGCCTACTCCCACCCTTCCTTTCAGCGGCTTCCAGTTGGCGTCTTTGGATGCGGCGCTTCTCGCTGAGGCGGTCAACTGGGCCGCCGTAGGCGTTTTCCCGGTGGCCGCTACGCGGAATCCGATAAGCGCGCTGTGCATTACACCGGCCATTCCGCCCCGATATGCCGAACGGCATTTCGCCGGAGCCGAAACCCACGACCCTCCGCGAACAATTCGCCGTACACCGCGAGCGATTCCGGTGGGATCAATCGCAGCCTTGGCCACGCCCCCGTTGTGAGCGTACGAACCGTAAAAGTCGCTGCACCACTCGGACACGTTACCGTGCATATCGTAAACACGAGGATCGCCGTTGGCGATTTTGTAACTCTGAACCGGCGCGGTGGTGCTCTTGTCGTCGGAATTCCTTACGTCTCCCACTGCGAATCCCGAAGATCCGTCGCCGTAGTTCCCGTATTGGCAAAGCTTGGTGTAGTCGTCGCCGAAGCTGAATCGCGTCTGGGTCCCCTGCCTGCATGCGTACTCCCACTGGGCCTCTGTCGGAAGCGAAATAGTCATACCAGCGGAGCGATTGCTGAGCCACTTGCAAAACTCGTTGGCGTCTTCCCAGCTTACGCAAACCACGGGGTGGTCGTGTCCCTGTACGAAGCCCGGATTCCGCCACGATCTTCCGGTCATGCGAGCCAACTTGTTATTCACCAGGACAATGCAGCCTATCTTCTTGTTCTTCTCCGGAGCGGTCTTGTATCCGGTGGCTTTAACAAAATGCTCGAACTGTCTGCGGCTCACTTCGGTCTGGCCAATATAGAACGGCTTGGTGATTTCCACTTCGTGGAGAGTTTCATTCTTCTCTCGTCCAGCCTCGTCCTTCGGCGATCCCATCTGGAACTTGCCCGGGGTGACTAAACTGAGCTTCATCACCAGTCCGCCGCGCTCTTCCCTGGCGTTGGGCTGGAGATATATCTTGATCTCGATCGCCTGGTCAATGACCTTCTTGAAATCAACAAGACGGGGATTCGACGGGGCGCTCTTCAGCATCGGACCCAGTGCGGCTTGGGCTTTGTAATAGCTTCCCTTCTTGATCAGATCTCCGACGGATTTGATCGCCGCTTTCAGCTCTTCGTCCTGGGATGCGGTCTTGGCGGCGCTGACGGCCAGAGCCAGCAGATTCTCAGCGCGTTTATAGAACGCCACCGCCTTTCCGAATCGTCCGGCCTTGGCCGACAAGGCGGCCTGTTTAACGGCATCTTCAACATTCCGCCAGTCTTTCCCGCCGTACTGTTCCAGCGTCTGCTGGTTGCTGGCGTTCAAAGCGTTTTCGTAACTCTTGCGAACGCCGGGGAGCATACTCTTGTATCGCTGGTCGATCTGCTGGACCACTTGCCCCCACAGTTCGTAGGCCTTGGGAAACTCCCCACGATCGAACACCACTTTCGCCCTGTGTGCTGTTTCAGCCACAGGTTTCCATCCGGCCGCGGTCCCGAAATCCGGCACCAGCGCCACGGCGGAGTCGGCTTTCTGTTTCGCCGACCGGGCGGTCTTGCGGGTTGAGTCCAGCGTCTTGAAACGGTTGCACGAGAACACGACCTGGCCGTAAAGTTTCTTGGCCGGGGCGTACGCATTTTTCTTGTAGAGTTCTTCGGCCTGGTCGTAGAGCCTCTTACACTGATCCAGCTTGGCGCCGAAACCCTGACCTTTGTCGATGCCCTGCACCGACTTCCACGCCGCCTCGGCGTTGCTGCGTAATCCAATCACGTCTTTCAAGACAACCGAATCTCGATCGTAAACGGCTTCAACTATTTTGCTGGGGTCCTGGCCGTCAAGAAACGCCCTGGCTCGCAACGTAGTTCCCGGTTCGACTCTGACCGTCCCGCTCCATCTCCTGGACTTGTCGCTGGGGACTTTCCCGTCGACGGTGTAGTATATTTTTGCTTCCGGCGTGTCGCACGAAACCCTTATGTCTGTAGGCGCCGCGATCTTGCGGGCCTTGGGCGAGAACACCGGCGCCGAGACCTGCGGGCGCACGGCGGGAGTAATCGGTCCGTTCCCTCCGCCCGGCGGAGGGGCGCCGCGGAAGAACATAGCCCATACTCCTACTCCGGCTCCGGCCAGAAGCACCATCATAACCAGCATCATCTTGCCCAGCGACGACCCGTGTCCCTTTGTCGCCATGTTTATGGGGATATCGTCAGCTTCCTGGGTAAGCTCGGCGCCCGCGGCCCAGCAGGCCCTGCGCAGGTCCTTGAGCAGATCGTCGTAGTCCTGGTATCGACGGTTGGGATCGCGCTGCAGCATTTTGGCTACAACGTGAACGGTCTCCATATGCAGGCCTCGGCAGGCTTTAACAAGGCTCGGAGCCGACTTCTTCAGGCGAGCATTAAGAACTGTCTGCAGGTCAGTGCCCGGGAACGGAGGCGTACCGGCAATCATGTGATAAAGCGTGGCGCCGAGGGAGTAGATATCGGTGCGGTGATCAACCGAGCCGCGCTGAACCTGCTCGGGCGCCACATAGTAAGGCGTGCCGATCGCCGCGTCGGCCTCCAGCTTGCCCGGACCAAATCTCGCGATGCCGAAGTCCACCAGCTTGGCGCGCCCCTTCTCGTCCAGAACGATATTGTCCGGCTTGACGTCGCTGTGGATCAGTCCGATCTCGCTGGCGGCTTTGAGCGCCCGGGCGATGCCGGTGGCTATCTCAAGGGCGCGTGCTTCGGGCAATCTCTTGCCCGGACCCATATGTCGGCCGACCGAGTGGCCGTTGACCAGCTCCATGGCGATGTAGGGCTGGCCCTTTTCCTGTCCGATAGAATAGATCCTGACCGCGTTGGGATGGTCCAGAGACGCCAGGGCACGCCCCTCGGCCATGAACTCTTTAACACGTTTCGGATCGCCGCCCAGGGCGGACCGCATAACTTTGATCGCAACGTAGCGGCCGAGCATCTTCTCGAACGCCTTGTATGTAACCCCCATCTGTCCGCGACCGAGCTCCTTTAGAAGCACGAATCCGCCCAGTCGGCCTGGAGCGGCGAAACGGGCCTTGCACTTGTCGCACTCCAGCGTCGAAAACGGAGGTGTATTGCTCCCGTCAACCACGTTGCCGCACTTGGGGCACGCCGTCTTGCTCACTCGGTCGGCTTGGATTTCAATCGCACGCTTCTGAGCCATCGATCTCCTGATGGTATCTAACCCAACTATGTAGAGCAACGAGATATACACACTGCAAAGCAATTTTGCAATAATGAAAACCCGGCCCACGGGTCTGCTCAATCCCGCAGACCGGATCGAGCGTTCGAAATTCACGCCCGCCAAACGACAAGAACAGCGGCGAATACAGGCCGAAAGAATGCCGACTCCCACGGAACGCTGTTTGAGTAGAAAACCGGATCATGACTAAGCGTACCGCTTGGTTCACATTAGGTTCACAGTTCTAAAAGTGTGACCTGCCCAACGAAAAACGGACAGTCGACGGGAGGTATGATATAATGTCGGCCGTAATTGAAAGGACGTTTTTCAGATGGCAAGCAGTTCAAACGGTAATGCAAAACGATATAGTCATCAGTTTCGCCTGCAAGCGGCT
>PVBE011447259.1_pt1 | contig 21699 bp, 18 predicted proteins | sample 1631181 | NCBI WGS metagenome assembly PVBE01 (sample SAMN08397723, study PRJNA350692) | Marine metagenome, whole genome shotgun sequencing project. | isolation source: water | place: Pacific Ocean | collected 2012-04 | reverse complement strand
GATCCTGGAAGCCCAGGCCTCCGGGTTGCCCGTGGTAGCTACACAGGTAGGCGCCATCGGTGAATTTGTCGAGGACGGCGTTAACGGATTCGTTGTTCCTGCTGGTAACTCTACGCTTCTGGCCGATAGAATAGTCGAATTGATGAACGACCTCCCGCAACGGCAGAGAATGGGATTGGCCGGCCGGGCTAAAGTTGAGAAGCACTTCAGAATCGATGATAACATACAATGGCTGCTGACCCTCATCGAACGCGGAGCAGGGGATCCCGGGGAGAGCAATGACAGAAAGTGAAACAGGGCATTCAGTCGGCAAAAAGATCGTACGGGCAAGTATAGCGGTTGTTATTGCTCATTTTCTCTTCAAGTTCGCCGGTCTTCTCCAGGTCATGGTCCTCGGCTATTACCTGGATCCGGGGATCTATGAATCCGTATATGTAGTCGTGTTCGAAGGATGCATCTTCAACATCTTCCTCATAGGAGAGGAAGTTATTGGTCCGGCGTTTCTTCCCGTGTTCATGCAGGAGATGGATACGAAGAATGAAGCCGCCGCCTGGCGATTTGGAAGTATAGTTCTTACCATTCAGTTTGTACTCCTGCTGGGTATCGTCGCGGGTCTCATGTTGGCGCCCGGGGCAATGATCGAACTTATGACGGCGTGGGACGCGGATAAGAATCCGGAGAAGTTCGAACTCGCGAGGAAAAGCCTTTTCTGGCTCGCCCCGGCTCTGGTTTGCCTGTCCCTTGGTTCCACCACGTATATGCTCCTCAACGGATACAAGCGTTTCTTTTTTGCCGCATTCGGGGATGCGGCATGGAAATACTGCGTCCTTGTTTGTGTGTTGGTTGGCATGGGAGTGTTCGGCTTTGATTTTCGGGCGCTCATTTTCGGTCTCGTCGTGGGTAGTGTTGCGAAGTTGGTAACGCACTTGGTTCGTCTTCCGGAAATCAGACAGTTCCGTCCGTCCCTCGGGTTTCGCAATCCCGCCGTTAAACAGATGCTGCTGCTGATCCTGCCGCTGATCTGCGGCATCGTGTTCGCCAAGTACAGGGACCTGTATAACAACGTTACAATCCTCAGTCGTCTGCAAGAGGGGCTGATGCAGGCCAACTCGTTTGGGAGAAAACTTCACGGGGCGATTGGATGGCTTGTGCCGTATGCGCTATCCATCGTGATGTTTCCCTTTTTCTGTGAAATGGTGGATAAGGACGATAAGGAGAACTTTGCGTCACTGCTTTCCGGATCGGGCCGAATGTTACTTTCCATCCTCATTCCTCTCTCGCTGGTCTGCGTGGCCGTATCAGAACCTCTCTCGGCAGTGATGTTCCATCGGGGCAAGGTTACGGCCGAAGTGGCATCATGGACGGCGGTCGCTATGTCCTGTTACATATTGGTGTTGCCGGCCCAGGCTACTGAATGCCTCCTGATGCAGGCATTCTTTGCTCATCGCAGAATGGTTGCCGCAACAGTGATCGGTGTTGCTTTCTCTTCTTTGTCCATCGCCATCAGTTACATTGGGGTGGTTGTGTTTGGCGCTACCGGTGCAGCCGCACTCGCCGTCATCGCTCTTGGATACGCCCTCAGTCGCACTCTGAAGGCGGTGACACTGGCTGTGTTTCTCAAGAAGAACGTGCCAGTATTCCCCACACACGAAACTCTCGTATTCATGCTGCGTGCCGTGGTGGTGGGTGTTGTATCGGCGGGGCTGTGCACAGTAAGCCTCCGGCTTTTCGAACGATATGTGTCATCTTCGAGCGCTGATATAGTGTTACTTGCGAAGCTGGCCACGGGAGGCGCGGCCGCGGCATTCGGATTCGTGATCTCGGTCTGGCTCTGTCGCCTGGACGAACCAGGCGATATGCTGAAATGGGCATTTCGCCAGCTAAGCGCCAGGCGAAGCGGAAAGGCTTAGACCAGGTATGCCGGCACTTGAAGTACTCGAGATTCTGGAGGCAACAACGGGCGGTACACGCCGCCACCTCAACGATCTCGTATCGCACCTGGATCGCAAACGCTTTCATGTATCGGTGCTCTGTTCCACAAAACGCAACAAGGCATTTGTCGGCGATGTCGAAAGAATGCGCCGGGAAGGTATCGAGGTTAAGATAGTTCCCATGGTGCGCGCGATCTGGCCGCTCGCCGACTTGATTTCGTTCGTCCGTATCCTTTTGCACATTCGCAGCAACAAATACGACATCGTACATACCCACAGCTCGAAGGCCGGGATGCTGGGGCGCTTGGCGGCACGGCTGGCCGGGGTCCCAAGGATCATTCACACACCACATGTTTTCCCCTTCCAGATGCGTGTGGCTCATTGGCGCCAGGCGTGGTACTCGCGACTCGAACGCCTGGCTGCCGGCCTGACCGATGCCTTCATTTGCGTGAGCCGGCAGGAACAGCAGGTTGCGATAGAGCAATGCCTCGCATCCGAAAAGAAATTCGTGGTTATCGAAAACGGCATCGATATTCCCGGCAGTACGGATGCCGCAGAGGTCGCTCATCAGCGGTCAATTCTTCGCGCCGAGCATTCGATCGGTCCTGGCGCCCCCGTCGTAGCGACCGTAGGAAGATTCGCCCGCCAGAAAGGTCACAGGTACCTGATTGAAGCTGTGTTCAGGGCCCGGGAGCAATTTCCCGCCCTGAAACTCGTATTGGCCGGCGGAGGCAGAGAGACGCACGCGATCCAATCCCAAATTCACCATTTGGGATTGGAAGATGCCACCACTATACTTGGTTAATGTGAGAACTCCACGGTGGTACACCGAATGGCGGACATTGTTGTCCTCCCTTCTCTCTGGGAGGGGTTGCCATACGTTCTCATCGAAGCGATGGCCGCAGGCAAGGCAATTGTGGCATCGGGAGTGGGAGGAGTAACCGACGCCGTCACGGACGGAGAAAATGGACTCCTGATCCCTCCCGGAGACGTTGATGCGCTCGCCGGGGCACTGGTGTGTCTTCTGGGGGATCCCGAGCTCAGTGAGCGCCTTGGCATGAACGCAAGGGCCACTGCGGTCGAGAGATACGGGATAGAGAATATGATTAATCGGCTTGAGAAAGTCTACGAATCTCAGGCAGAGTAACGGTTTGTGAGAATACCGAAAGAAAAACAACTGACGCAGCGAGATTAGGGATGCCCGTACACACAAGAAATTCGTTAACGCTTCTTGCAACGGTAGTCTGTACCGTGAACACGCTCCTGGCCGGCCCCATATGCTTCGAAGGGGAATCCGCCACGCAGGTTGCTGAACCAATGGAGATTTCCGGTTCAGAAACCGCAAAAGATGCCGTGAGTAAGGCCGCCCTAAAGGATGCTTCAGGCAAGAAAGCCCTCGATATTCGGCAGGGCAAGGGCAATCCTCCGAAGGTCACAACGGGGAAAGCCGAGTACCAGTTTGACGTAGCCGCGGATGGGGAATACTTTCTCTGGTGCCGGGTCTGGTGGCTTGATGAGTGCGCCAACTCTTTCACCATGAACCTCGATGAAGCAAGGAGTTTCACGTTTGGGCAGGATGGAACATACAAGAGCTGGCACTGGGTTAAGGCACCGCCGAGGTTGAAACAGCTCTCCCTGTCAAAAGGGCGGCACAAGCTGGTCGTCGCTTGCAGGGAGGACGGGGCAATGCTCGACCAGGTCATCCTCACCACGAACAAGCGATACGTTCCTGTAGGAATCGAATCCCCGTCAAAGTAGGCGTGCAGCGAGGAACATGAAGCGCATTCTTCTATTTTTTAACACGGCACTTCGCGTCGGTATCCCGGCCGTGATCGTCGTTGGGGCAACCCAGTACGCGATGGAAGTCGCCAACGATACTTACCTTTCTCTCGTGGACATCATCCTGTGGCTGATGGCCGGCATATGGGGCCTTAGTATTCTGCTCTCTGGCAAGTGGCGCGAAATAACATGGCCACCTCTCTTCTCGGTCTTGTTCGTGGCCCTGACTGTTGCATCGGCAGCTGGGGCCGAGGACAGGATGGCAGTGGCGAAAGAAGTATTCCAGATGGTGGAGTACTTCGTCGTTGCGTTCATGCTTTTTCACGCGTGGGTCAGAAATAGACGGGACCTTGTGATGCTGGCCAGGATCTTCCTGGGGGCTACTTCGGCCATACTTCTTATGGCGCTGGTACAGTACTTCGGTTCATCCCGGGAAGTAATTGCGGTAGGCGCGACGTTTGGTAACCGAAACGTACTGGGCGGTTTCCTTTCGCTGGCCGTTCCCGTTGCCTTCGGCCTGCTTCTGCATGATTCGGGGTGGAAACTGAGAACGTGGTATGCGGCCATTCTTGCGGCATCATGCATCGTTCTTCTGTCCGGCGCATCATACGTCGCGTTGCTGCTGTCATTTGCGATCGTGTCGGCGCTCACAAGTAAACGCGCGTTCCTGGTATTCACGATTGTGGCGGTCATCGGATCTTGCTTCGTTCTCCCCCGCCTGCCCCGCGACAATGGCGTGGCCCTGTATGATTCGATAAGCCTCTATAACGAAACCGAGCCCGATGTTTCCCGGCGCTACCCGGAATGGCAGGCGGCCTGCGAGATGATCAGGGAGAATCCGCTCATGGGAGTTGGTGCCGGGAACTACCAGAGGAATATCGGGCGCTACTATGGAATCATACCCAGCCCGGCGGGGAAAGCAGAACCGGACACCCAGAACCTATACCTTGTAATGGGCTCCTCGATAGGCCTGCCCGGACTGGCATGCTTTATCGGGCTTCTTCTCCTCTTCGCCGGGCGGGCCGCCCGGCGATACTTCGTGGCAGGTGACGGGTTCGAAAAGGGCCTGTCGGTTGCACTTCTAGGCGCCCTGATAGCCTACATGATTAACAGTCTATGGAGCCCTCTTCTTGTTCGCGGCATCGGCATACCTCTCGCCCTCGTCCTGAGCCTCGTAAGCCTGCTGGAGAAAACGGGCACAGAAGAAGTGTCTATGTAGCTCGCCCTCCAAAGCAGGACAGGTGTCCACTCCTGTCCCACAAAAGATCAATCACCCTTCAAGTGCACGTCAAAAAAGGCGACCATCCGCTCCGCCAACCCCTCCTTGCGCCGAAAGTACGCCGGAATTCGATCATGACCGGCACCTTCGATTATATGCAATTCTGAAGGAACCCCCGTTTTCTGTAAGAGCTCGAAAAGCTCCCGGGTTTGATCAACCGGAACAAACATGTCCCTGGTCCCATGGACAATGAAGAACGGAGGTTCATCACCTGAGACGAAGTTAACCGGACTTGCCTGTTTCGCTTCCTCGGATTTCTCGGAAACCACGCCCCCAATGAGTTTTCCCTCTGGCGAGTCCGCACCATCATGGTCCATGCCGCGTTTCTGGAAAGGCATGCTCTCCAGGTTCGTGGGGCCGTACCAGTCACAGACCGCCTGAACGCGGCTGGACTGATCGGGCCAGCCACCGTTTCCTTCAAGATCTTTCTCTCCTGCGGTTACACCAAGGAAAGCTGCAAGATGGCCACCTGCAGAAACACCACACACGCCAATTCGGGAGGAATCAATCCCGAGCGATTCGGCGTGAGCACGAACATATCGAACCGCACATTTGCAGTCCTCCAGTTGTGCGGGGAAAAGCGCATCACTTGTGACGCGGTAATTCACGGTAAAACAGATATACCCGGCATGGAGCAATGGACGCAGGACGGGGAGCCCCGTCTCCTTACTGCACTTCTCCCACGCACCGCCCGGGAAATAGAGAACGGCGGGAAGCGGATCGGCAGGAAGCACAACGGGTCTGTACATGTCCATACGAAGGATACTGTCAGCACCCTTGCCGTACTCGATGTCCTTGATTCTTTCGAATCCTCTCGGCACGCGCCGCCAATGTATTCCCATCCGGCTCAACATATCGCCTCAACTCTCCTTCCCGGGTAGCCCCCCCCGGACATCCGGGGTGGCTCTCCCTCTCCTCTATCACAAGCACAATCCGAAAACCAAACCACTAAGACCTCGATTCAATCAATAGGTTTTGCTTGAATTCGACCATGAGCAAGCCCCGAACGCGGACAGACACAACCGGCGAGAAGCAGTTACTTCTTCTCCACGTGTGCTGCGGCCCATGTGCAACGCAATCCGTGGTGCGCCTTCAGGAAGAATACGACGTTACGCTCTTCTTCTCGAACTCAAATATCTCTCCACGCTCTGAATATAGGAAACGCCTGGATGAGGCAAGAAAACTCGCCAAAGCTACAGGATTACCCCTGGTGGAAGACTCGTACAACCATGAAGACTGGCAAAAGTACATCCAGGGATTAGAAAAAGAACCCGAGCGAGGCCGCCGCTGCGAAAAATGTTTCGAGTTCAATCTCTCCCGCGCGTCCAGCTACGCAATTGCAAACGGCTTTGCCATGTTCACCACCACACTTACAATTAGCCCGCACAAAGACGCCAGGCAGATCTTCGAAATCGGCACCCGCCTCGGCGCTAACGGGTTGGTGGATGTCCCCAATGGAGGGTCACGGGTCTCCGTGACTGCGGACGCGGAGGCCCGCGTCCCTCCAGGCAATGTTTCCACAACATCCGCTTCCACTACTTTCCTCGCCATAAACCTGAAGAAAAAGGATGGGTTCAAGAAAAGCCTGGAGCTAAGCAAACAGTACGGCCTCTACCGCCAGGATTACTGCGGGTGTGAATTCAGCCGCCGCCCGAAAAGCACATCGGATGCGGACAAGGACAAGCCGCCGCCATTCTACACGCACAAGCAATACATGATAGACACATACGGGTACCCGCTCTATCGTATCCCTATTGATCTGGCCTTGGGTTGTCCACACCGCCGGATCGATGGTGCCGGTGGTTGTTCATTCTGCCCGGAGCACGGCGCCCGTGCGGCACAAACCATGCGCTCCGAAACCATAGAAGAGCAGGTGTCATCAGGGGTGGCGTTTGCGCGCGATCGATACAATGCCGAGCACCTCATGGCCTACGCCCAAGCCTTCACGGGGACCTTTGCCACGGAATCGGAGCAGCGGGTCACGTACGAGCGCATACTGAAGATGTTCGAGTTCGACGCGATCAGTATTGGTACCCGGCCGGACTGCCTGCAAAAGACGACGCTCAATTTCTTGTGTGAACTGAACCAGAGACTTGAGGTATGGATCGAACTGGGAGTTCAAACCGTTCATGATGCGACGCTGAAGAGAATCAACCGCGGTCATGGCTGGGAGGCTTCCAGGAAAGCCATTGTTGCCTTGAAGGCAAGAGGAATCAAAACGGCCGTCCACGTCATCCTTGGGTTGCCGGGAGAGACGCCGAAGGACTTCAACACTACTGCCGAAACGCTTGCCCGGTTTCCTATTGACGGAATAAAGATCCACAACCTGCACGTGATAAAAGGAACGGCACTGGCGGAGGAATTCAAGCGCGACCCGTTTCCTGTCTACGACGAACATGAATATGCCGATATACTGATAGACTTCCTCAGAAGAATACCGGCCTCGGTAGCAGTAATAAGGGTTAATACCGACACACCAGAATCAGAACTCATAGCTCCGCACTGGAACATCTCAAAACCGATATTTCGGGATTACGTAATCGCGGAGATGATCCGCAAAGGCATCCGGCAGGGCGATCTGGTCCAATGACCCATGTCCAATGGAGCGCCACCAGGGATCACGCCTCCCGCAGTTCCTTACACCCAACCCGCTCAGAAACCCACCCGTACTCATCAACCAGGCTCGCAACAATCCCTCGTTGGCGGAGAGGCAGTGGAAGAACATCAAACGTGTACGTCTCCATCTCGAGATGGGAACATCCAGATTCTCGAACGGCGGCGAAAAACGCGTCGTCCATAACGTACGATGTCGAAGCGATTGCACCCTCGCCCTGCCAGTACAGCGGTACATGACAATGCACCCGCCACTCGCACTGTCCGTCGAGGGTAAGGTCCGTTTCGGCGAGAGCCAGCGGAAGGTCGCTGAAACGCTGAATGTCGCCGCCTGCCGTCTTCACGCGAGTCTGGTGAAGATACACGGAATCCGCAAAGGCCCCGAGCTGTTCCTTAAGGCTCTCGCCACCATGGGCGCGCAGGGCGGCACTGAGCTGGACCTTGGAGATTCGCACGCCGGCATTGGTGAGGCGTCGAACGCTTTCCGCCGGATTCTCGAATTGAAGGGCCATGTGGCACGCGTCGAAACACACGCCGAGATGACGCCGCACAACATCTTCAGAAACAGACCCGCCGGATTTCATCGCCCGGGCCATGTCTTCGGACAGGAAGGCAATGACCTCGTCCGTCGTCTCCAACAGACAATCGGGTTCAGGCTCCAGGCCAAGGTGAATCTCGTGCCCAGTCTCATCCGCCAATTGGGCCAGTCGGCAGCTCACAGCCAGGAGATTCTCCGCAATCTGCCGCCGGTCCTCGTCCGTCCGTACCCAGGCCTTGTATGAGCCGGGGGCCGTACTGATGCTTCCGTCAACGCCGTCAGGTAGCAGCTGGGCAAGAATGTGTGCCAGCAGATTTGTGTACGCTACGCGTTCGGGTCGACGCCAGTCGGGGGCGTATACCTGTTCTTTAACCGCGGCGGCATGGAAAGTTCCGTAAGGAAACCCGTTAACCGTGAATACATATAAATTGAGATCGTCGAGAATGCTGCGGAAATCTGCGATTGCTGCAGGAGCCGCCAGCACTTCCGCCGCGGCTGCACTTAGGCGCAAGCCCAGGCCAAAGGGTTCCTCTACACCCACCTGATCCCTTACATCACAGGCATACTTCCTGATGGCGTCAAGGTTCTCTTGCCAGGATTCACCGGCATGCACATTGAGGCAATATGTCAGGTGCTGTTTTCCTTCAGGTCCGATACGCATCTTGCTGCCCCCTGACCCTCGCACCGAGGAAATCAATCCCTTCCTCAATGATGGTCTCGTCCATGACATGGATCTCGGTGCCCGTGCCGATGGGGGCGGGGAGTGTCACGGAGAGCTCGCCACCCAGATGCTCGCGAAATTCCTCAAGGCCCCAAAGGAGCTCCCTTCTCCCGTCCGCGCCACGACGGTCCAGCAATCCGGCCCAGACGGGGAGCCCGCAACCCTCGAATGCGGCAATAAGCGACTCGAATTCGTCCTTCCCAATCAGGCCGGTCTTCCATGCGTAGAACGAATCCAACGCAATTCCGATTCCAACGGCTTGCCCGTGTCCAATTTCGTATCCGGAAAGCACTTCAATCCGGTGAGCGCTCCAGTGGCCAAAATCGAGCGGGCGAGCCTTTCCAAATTCAAAGGGATCTCCCGCAGTGCGGATATGTTCGAGATGCAGCAGTGCGGAGCGTTCAACCACGCGTTCAATGATGGCCTCATCCCGTTTGCCCAACCGTGCCGCATTTTTGCAGAGAAACTCAAAGAAATCTGCATCACGGATCATGGCCACTTTGAATGCTTCAGTCACGCCGCCGATCCAGTAAGACCATGGCAGAGTTCGAAGGAAGTCAAAATCCACCAGCACCGCGTCGGGCGCCGCAAAAGTGCCCGCAAAGTTCTTAACCCCGTATGCATCAATGCCGGTCTTAACCCCTACGCCACTGTCTCCTTGGGAGAGTACGGTCGTAGGCATTCGCACCACGCGGACGCCACGGTGCACGAGCGATGCTGCCAGCCCCACGATGTCCAATACGCTGCCACCACCTATAGCCACCACGTAACTATGCCTGCACAGGTGATGATCGGCGATGCTTTCCATAACCTTCTCGGCCGCCTTGCGGGAGTTCTTGGCTTCCTCGCCTCCGGGAACAAGTTCCGGCTCGTCTACGAGATCCAGCTGTTGGGAATGTTTTTCGAAATACGCCGTTATCCGGGCGGATAAATCAGGGGAGGCTTCTATCACTCCCGAATCGATAAACACCTGTAGACGATGTCTTCTCTCCGGCTCACGCCGGCACATGGTTTCCGCGAGTAACTCGTTTTCCGGCGCAAGCATGTTGCGACCGAAGTACACGGGGTACTCGAACGACACCGAAAAGGATTGTATGTATTCACTCACTTGATTCACCGATCAGAAAAATTAGCGCTTAAGGATTCCCCAACAGCATTAGATAGGTCAAGAAGTGTTTGTGGCGAACCCACATCATATGATGCCGCCAACGCCACTTCGCGACCCTTCCCCGTCCTGCCATGTGTCCCGCCGACCCGGGACGCATCCAGGCTGACGCTTCCCGGCGGCCAGCCCCAGAAAAGTTCCCGTGGATCAAAGCCCGGCTTGTTGTGGATATCCACGTGGCCCGCATAGTCCGGAGCCTCTCTCCGGTCAGTCCACCAGTCATGAGCAAACCAATCACCGTCTTCGGCAACGGCAATTAAATCTCCGCCACGCGGGTGTATAAGGCCACGGTCTTTCTGTTCGCCAGGGTTCAGGACGGACTTTACCCCTTCCGTATCCAGCAGACAGGCACCGGCCTCACCGGCATCGCCAGGATTGCGAAGGTAGATATGGGCGATTTCATGGTCGACTACCGCCACCGCGCGGCTGGTATGCATATCCGGATACGATCTCCCGGCTATCTCCCTGGTAGCCATCCATCCCGCGTTGCGGAGACTGCGATTAAGAAACACCGGTTTCTCGGCACGGACAATGGCGTAATCGCCGAAGACCAGCCAGTCGTAGCCTGCCGCGGTGGCCGCTTCCAGGAGGTCTTTCAACTGTTGCTCAACCGACTGTATGGCACTGTCGGACCGTGGATGTCCCGGACCGAAGCGTTGCAAATCGTAGTCGAGACCCGGCAAATAGGTCAGGCAAAGATCCGGCGCTAACGCCTCATCTTGCAACAGCTCTGCGGTTGCTTTTGCAATCCACCTGGAAGAACGAACGGAAGCCATAGGCCCCCAGTAATTTCTGAGATTGAATTTTTCACCCACCCGTTCGGCCACGGTATCATAAAGTCCTTCGGGCAGTGCATACGTGGCATCGATCAATCCGCCATGATGTTTATGAATCGGCGCCGGAGACAGGACCGTGTCAACGGCCTCACCAAGACTCTGCTGCCAGAACAGCATGGCAACCCGGTTACCGGACTCACGGAAATCCGACCAGATACGCGGCCCGCCGACGAGCGCGGCCGATTGCTCCCAGAAGAATGTGCGACGCAAATCCCGGTCCATCCATCCGTTGGCCACGATTCCGTGCCGGCCGACGGGAACCCCCGTGCGGAAGGAGGCTTGCACGGTGCATGTTACGGCCGGAAACACACTTTCCATGGGCTCCCACTCCCGGCCCAGGATGGTGCCTTGCCAACGGGCCTGGACGAGGTCCCATCCCAGTCCCGCAACCTGCACCACGAGCAATCGCCTGTTGGTTTTACTAGTCACGCTTAACACCGGTCCTAGAGAAGAGACGTACTTCAGCCCCGTTCAAGCATGGCCGGTCTCTTCCCGTACATCCCCTCTCCGAGGGGATCTCTCACCAACTTCGGCTCCCCTCAGAGAGGGGAGGTACTTTCCGCGATTCAGAAGACCCAAAATGACATATCCCAGCCCTTCAAGCCGCCAATGACTTCCGTGATATACGTTGCCAAAGTTACGATCCATAAAACCGGCGACCAAGGGCAACCGCCATGACGTGCATCATCAGCAGGGCAACCGCGAAGAAAGTACCCGTCGCCCCGCAGTTCAGACACAAAAGCAACTGCAGAAGGATTAATCCCCGTATCAATCCGCCCACCGCAGCGGCAACGTGTTGAGGCGGAAGTTTCCTTCCCAGCTGAACGGAGTATAGCAGCGTGTAGACAACAAGTACAAATCCGACAACCAATCCCGTTACACTGGCCCCGATATACTGGGACACAGAAACTGCAGCGACAACAACGAATGGCATTGCCCATCGCCGTGGCCCGACAGGACCACCTTGTGTCTCTCCGGCCGCAATCGTGGTAACCGCGACGATGTAGGCGGAAATCACTGCCACCGCCAGCCAAACCGCCCGGGAAGGCATGAGCGTACCGGATGCGCTCCAACCCAGCAGCACGCTGAGCCCCCGGCACGAGCCCATGGCAAGCGCCCCAAGCACCGGTACCCGTTTGGCCACCAGGTCATAGAACACGATCGTGGCAGACAGTATCAACGCCACGACGGCGCACCGCAGCGAGACGGCGAACGCCAGCCCAATGCCGGCAGCCAGCAGAAACAGGGCTAATCCGAGTGCGGCAGATCTTCCGACGCTTCCGCTTGGAATGGGGCGGTCCGGCCGGTCCCGCGAATCCTCTTCCTTGTCCGCCCAATCGTTGAGAACAAGCCCGCCCATGTACAACAGCAGTGCAACACCAACCGGCCCGGCGACCTGGGGCCAAAGAGACACGGCCCCCGTTGCAGACAACAGGAGACCCACGAGGGGATCCCCGGGTACAGTCGGCAGGTTAGGCGGACGGATCAACTGCAAACGGGTGGCCCATGCTGATGATGAGTCGTTCATTGTCTTTCTCTGAAGAGCGGTCTTTCCATGTTTTGTGGGCGGCCCATCCCCATGGGCCGCTCTCCCACATCTTCGTTATCGCTGGAAGGTTTCCGGGGCAACCGGCTCAAGGTCGAGCTCGGGTTGCCAGCGGTCAGAGCCGCCATAGAAAGCCATGGGATTGTTGAAGAGCAGATTCTCGATCGTCTCGTCCGTATGTCCGTCCCCGCGCATATAATCAACCACCTTAACCAGGCTAAGCGGATCAGATACCCCCCAGTCTGCACTTCCGTTCACTATCATTCGTTCACTCCCGTATGAACGGATCATCTCGGAAACACGCGCGGGAGTCAGCTTTGATATCGGATACACGGTCATACCGCAGTAGCACCCGGTGTTGCGGCTGACTTCAATGGTCTCCTCCGTGTTGTGGTCCACGACCACCTTGTCCACGTCCATATCCATGTTCTTCAGAATGTCTGCAATACGTATCGTACCCTCGAGTTTGTTTACGTGCGGGGTGTGGACTATGACAACCATCCCGCGCGCGCGCGCGATTTCAAGCTGACGGGAGAAAGCGTGTTCTTCATTGGGGGTGATGTTGTTGAAACCTATCTCTCCCAGGGCAACGCACCGCGGATGATCCAGATATTCCGCCAATCCGTCGATCACGTCATCCGCAAGCCCGCGATCTTCAGCTTCTTTTGGGTTAAGCGAAACAGCGGCGAAGTGATCGATGCCGAAGCGGCGGGCGCGCACGGTTTCAAACTCAAGGATAAGCTGGAAGTAATCAAAGAATGTCCCCGCATAGCGCCGGTTGGCACCCATCCAGAATGAGGGCTCAAGGCATGCGCGTATGCCGGCCGCATACATGGCCTCATAATCGTCGGTTGTTCGCGAGTACATGTGAATATGAGGTTCAATTATCGGTTTCATCTTCGGTTCCCCGTTTTGGACTTAGTCTCATCAATACCCATGGCAACAGGATAGATGCTGCGAGGGCCGGAAAGAAAGAGTGAATTCCCGCCGCCCATGCTCCCGCGGCCGCGTACACAATGGAAATCGCCAGGTTCGAAAGCGTGGACAACACCGCAAAACGCGCAAACGACATGGCGCTGAGCCCCAGGAAAAGAACAGACGCCTCCGCCAGTACCGGAACCGGTCGCGCAACAACGATAATCCAATCCCCATACTTTTCCTCCATACCGTGAAGCCGGTCCAGTTCCCGGTCTCCGACAAACCGGGAAACCAGGGGACGCCCCATCCATTTTGCAATTGCATATCCGGCCAGACAGCTGAAGGTCATTCCCAGCATCGAAATAAGCGCGCCTCCCATGAATCCGTGCACCACGCCGCAAGCGGTGCTGACAATGCTGGACGGAACAGGAAAGAGAATGTCGCTCCCGAGCAGACCGCCAAGAACCATGGCACTTGTCCATGGGCGCATCCTTGCCGATTCCAGAAACGTTTCCGTCCATGCCTCTATCTGTTCCCCGAACACGATGAACGGTCCAATAATCGCGATAGCCACAACCGCACCAATAACCGCCCACCTGAGTTTTTGCCGCTTGTGATTCATTCTTTTGCATCCCACTATGTAAACGCTGTCCGACACAGAAAGGTTTGCGGACAACGAAAGACTACTATTTACAACGGCTGAATGGAAACGCTCCGTAGTGGAGGAATAATGAAAGAAGACCGCACGGCAGAGAACCAGAACCGCCCCAATCCGCAGCGCATCATGCACATGGCCAGCGCGTTCTACGAATCCTGCGTTCTGTTTGCGGCCACCGATCTCGGAGTGTTTGATGTTATAAATGAAGCAGGCAACGCGGATGCAGAAACCGTGGCAAGTGCGAAGGGTCTGTCATCACGCGGCACCCGACTGTTGCTGGATGCCTGTGTTGCGGTGGAGCTTCTACGCAAAGATGACGATCGGTACCACAACACGGAGGAGGCCACGGCATTTCTCGTGTCAGGACAACCCGGAGATCTGAGCCGTGCGCTGCGTTACAACCGCGACGTCTATCCTGCCTGGGGAAAACTGGCCGAGCTCGTCCGCACCGGCGAACCGGTGGAGCGCCCACAGATTCACCTGGGCGAAGACCCACAACGTACGCAGGCATTTGTCCACGCGATGCACGGTAGGGCGTTGGCCATCGGGCAAGCGGTTGTCCCGCGTCTTGAGCTCGGAGAGTGCATTCAGTTACTCGATATCGGTGGTGGGTCAGGCGCCTATTCAATGCTGATTGCCCAGCGCTTCCCCGGGCTGAGCAGCACGGTTATCGATCTCCCCGGCATTCTGGAAGTATCGCGCACGCTGGTCGAAGGGCTGGGCTTGTCGGATCGGGTTCAATGCCTGGACGGCGACTACCACACCTTCGATTTCCCCGGCGGTAACGACGCGGTGATCATATTCGGCGTCCTGCACCAGGAAGGACCGGAGTCGATTCTCGATATACTGAAGCGTGCCCACGCGTCTCTGAACCCCGGCGGACGAATCTACATCCTCGATATGATGACCGATGCAACGCGCTGCAACCCGCCGTTCTCGGCGCTCTTCGCCGTAAACATGGCCCTGACCAAAGAAGAGGGCTGGGTCTTCGCCGATACTGAAATAATGACATGGCTGACAGAAGCCGGCTTCCAGAACCCAACCTGCCAATCGCTACAACCCCCGATGCCCCACTGGCTCGCCACGGCAACAAAATGATGTCAGCGCCGTGCTCGTCAGCGAGCTTGGTTTATGTCAACCCTCATGCCTTCCAGCGGGGCCCCGTTGGGTTCGCAGACGCGAAGGGTTGCCGCCCAGTCGCCTCCGCCCTGGGAGATCTTTACCAGGAATGTGTTCCAACCCTTCTCGAGCTTTGTGTTGACCTTGTCCTCTCCAACCGTCATTCCGCGGATGACGTTGTTGGCGTGTGCCTGCTTGCCGTTGATCCATACCTTGATGCCGTCATCGCTGCCCATCTGGAGGTTAACACTCTTGCCCTCGGGGCAGTAGACGCCGGTCTTGAGATAGGCGGCTCGGTTGGAGCCACCAATGGCCTGCAGCAGGTCGACGCTTTGCGGGCCGATTCCCTTGACGAGAGGTGTCCACTTGGCCGTGGTGCTCTCCTTCTCGGGAGCGAAAGCGGTCTCGAAAGGGTTGCCCTCTGTGTAGGGCCCGCTGATGAGCCAGGTAACGACAAATCCGCGGTTCTTATCCATTTCCTCAATCAGGGTTTTGGCCTTACTGGCCAGTCCGCTGTTCTTTGTGTCGTCCAGCACCTTCTTCAGCGCCGCCCGCGCCGCTTCCGGATCGGCCTGGCGGACGTTGCCGGCAATCTGCACTACGGCCAGCTCCGCCTCCGCCTTCACACCATCATCCGCCAGGAGACCGCTGGCCAGTGCCAGCGCCTCGATAGAGTGTGCCTCGGCGAGCCCTCCAAGCACGGCCTTCTTCTCTGCGGCGGTAGACGCCATCTTCAGGGCGTTGCCGTACATGTCGGCCGCCTGTTTGGCAGACTCCGTCCCGGTCATGTTCGCCATACTGACATAACCCCGGAAGGCAAGTGTCTTGCACACCGGATCCTTCGTGGTTTGTATTACCTTTAGCAGATCCGGAGCGGGAGACGGATCCGGCCACGTCTGCAGTGCCTTGACCGCTGCGCGCGTGGTTTCTTCTCCTCCTCCTCCAAGTTCCTGGCGTACGGCCGCCAGGGCTTTTGCGCCGCCTAAGCGTCCAAGAGTAGCGATCAGAAGCGGCTTCGTCTGGCCGTCAGCCTTCCTCAGTCCATCCGCAATGCCGCCGGAACAAGTCGTGGGGTCATCGGTGCGCAGGGATGCACGGGAAAGTGCGTTTGCCAATGCCGAGCGCTGAGAGTCGTCCTTGGTGGAAAGCAGCAACTTAAGAATGCCGGGAACCTGTTCGGGGCCGGCGGCACTCGCAAGACCCTTTATGGCCTCGCTGCGTATATTCGGGTCCCTGTCCGAGGCAGCCTTCAACATCGCCGGCGCCACGGTCCGGTCGGCACGGGTCGCCATGACCTTGATAATCCCAGCCTTTACGCCAGCGTCCCCGGAATCCAGAAGACGGCTCATTGCCTCCCCGACGCCCTCGCCCCGGATACTGTTGAGGGTTTCGATCGCCGCGTTCCCGGGTTCGTCTCCCCCTGCGGCCACTTTCGCCAGGGCCGGTACGCACGAGGCGTCACCGAGTACGGCCAGCGCCTTGATGGCTGCGATGCGCGTTTCTGCATCACTCTTGTTTATCAGACCGGCCACGGCAGGTGAAGCGGCCTTGTCGCCACGCTCGGAGAGCAGGTCCAGCAGTTTTGCACGAGGCTCTGCGGCCAGACGTCCGAGACCGTCGGCGAGTGCCTCAGTCATAGCCGTTCCTGGTGTCTCAATGATGTATTTGGCGGCCGCGTTTGCGAGATCTTTGTCGTTGCCTTTCAGCAGGTGAAGAAGCTGAGCAACCGCCTTTTCCTTCTTCGCAAGGACGACTCCCCGAAGTGCAGCGATTTGAATCATCTTCGAACTGCCTGTGTCAACCATGGTGTCGTAGATCCCGGCATCCTCGCCGGCGGCAAGGATAGCGTCAGCGCACTTGAGCATAGCGTCTTCTTTCTCAAGCGATAGTTCAGCAGGTACGTCGGCCCCTGCCAGCGCCTTGAATGCATCCTTTCCGCCGATATTGCCCAGGGCGCGGATTGCAGCAAGCGCTGTATCTTTGTCTTTGAGAAGCTTTTCAAGTGTAGGTACATCCGCGGCGTCACGACGGCGGCCTATGGAATCAATCATCCCGATTCTCAGATCGCCGCTCGTCTCTGCTATCGCTTCCCTGAGAGCGGCTCCGGCTTCCGGACAGCCCATGCGGGCGAGGGCGAAGCGGGCCATGTGCGAGAGCTTTTCATCCGTGAGCAGCATGGAAAGCGCGGGTACGGATGCCTTTGTGCCCGTGCGCCGGAGCATCCGGCAAACGAATTGCTTTGCGGGGTAGCCGGCCTCTTTGGTCTCAAGAACCCGGATGAGTTTCTTCTCTATTGCCGCTTGTGCCTCTGCGGTCTTGGCGTCGCGTATCTCCTGGGCAATCTTGGTCAACGGATCGTTACTCGAGGTCCAATCATACTTGACGAGGTCCTCGTACAGGTCTCCCTGCACGCCGTTACAGAATGTCAGCATCAAGGCTGCGACGGATATGGCAGTCATTACTCTCTTGGTCATCGGTTTCTCCACTTCGTACGTCATCTTCTCTATAGGTTCGTGTGGTTTCGGTTACGACAATTTCCAGGGCTCGCGGTATGGTCTTCCGAGCAGGGCGGAGGCACCGGGGTCGTTGATGATTTCCTCCGTGTCGGGGTTCCATTTGATCTTCCGCCCCGTCAGCATGGCTATTTCTCCGAGTAGCCCTACACTGATCGAACGGTGTCCGACCTCGGCAGGGCAGACCGTCTCTTTTCTGTTGATTATGCAGTCCACGAAGTTCTTCTTGTGGCCGCCGCTGTCGTAGAGCTTGATCTCTCCGGCCCCGATCTTCTCCCTGAGTAGGCTCTTGGGTTCGGCGTCGATCTTGCCGCGCTTCACGTAGACCCAACCCTGATCACCGATCCATTTGGTTCCCTGCGCGTTTATCTTGTTGTTCGTGACGTTTATCTCGACACCGCCGGGGGCGGTGCTGATCCCGGCGCCATCTTTGTACTTGCAGGTGAAGTTGTATTCGGTTGGAGCGTCGTACAGACCCGACGTGGGGTAAACGCCCTTGCCCTCGATTTCTATCGGTCCGGTGCGATCGAGACCAACTCCCCAGTGAGCTATGTCAACGTGGTGCCCGCACCAGTCCGTGAGCTGTCCTCCTGAGTAGTCGAGAATCCATCGCCAATTCCAGTGGGGACCAAACCCCTGGTAAGGACGCTCGGGGGCCGGGCCGAGCCATCGATCCCAGTCCAGCGTTTCCGAGGGGGTGACGGGACTCGTATTACCACCACCGCCACCGGTCGGCAACCCGACTTCCACGCGATGGACTTTGCCGATTCGACCGTTTATTACCAGCTCGCAGGCAAAACGGAACTGCCCGCCGGATCTTTGCTGGCTGCCGGTTTGCCAGATTCTCCCGTACCTGTGGACCGCGTCGCACATTGCGCGGCCTTCGACGATGCTCCTGGAGAACGGTTTCTGTCCGTGGATGTCGCACCCGGCCTTGGCCGCAGCTATGGCCGGCAGGGCATGCCAGTGGTCGGGCAGGGCGGTCATCGCGGCGTCAAGTTTGTGTTTGGTCAGCATCTCCCTGAAATCAAGATACGTTTTGCAGTCCTTATTGCCGTACCGGCCATCCACACGGCCTTTCGCGCGGTTCTGGTGTTTTGTGTCGACGTCGCAGACAGCCACCACCTGCACCCGGCCATCGCCCAGGAATCCGTTCAGGTCGCCGGAGCCCATTCCGCCTAAACCAATTGCACCCATCACAATCTTGTTTGATGGCGCGTCTTTACCGAGGACGCGCGCGGGAATGATAGTGGGGAAGGCCGTAGCGGCCCCTGCCACCTTGAGGAATCTCCGTCGGTTGAAAACGATCTTTGTGAACATGTTTTCCTCTCCTTCGTAGTGGTTGACGATGAACGGCACTATCCCTCGGCTGACGAGAGAAATCAACATTTTTCCAGCACCTCATCATACCCTCGTTCACGCCACATCTTTCAGTCAAAAGTTGACATTCTTTCTCCTTACGGTGAACATGGCGGCGGAGGGGAACGCGATGGGTTCAGATGAAGATTATGTGATGGATGTCTACAAAGATCCGTCGGGCGCCATTCACCTTCATCCAACTGCTCCCCAGCCACATAAAGCCCCGCAAGTATCGAGACTTGTTGTGCGACTCAATGGCGGTGACCATGCGATATCGGGAAAGACTCAAAGCCATCTGGCAAACGGCGAGGAATTGGTAATCGGCAGATCAATGGATGCAGATGTATGGATATTCGAAGAGCAGGCGTCTCGACATCACGCGTGTCTCTCGGCGAATGAGACGGATGGCAAACTTGAGCTCTTGCGGATGGATATGCAGAGTAGTAACGGAACCAAGGTGAACGGTAACGCGGTCACCGAGCCGATTATTCTTCACAGCGGTGATTTCATCGGCATTGGAACCATGACGATTGAAGTTGTGATCGGGGGACAAGGCACGAATCCGTCTGCTGTTCTGGAACCTTTACTTTTGCCGTAGCCGCGGTGTAGCATGTCGTATCGAAAAGGAGACGCGGGATGGATACAGAGAAGAAACCTAAAAGTTTCCTTGCCACCCTGTTTCGTCGGGGTGCATTGATTCAGACGGGGATCTTCGTCGTTCTTGCCATCGTGATCTTCTACGGCATATGCATTCCCATCCGCATCAACGAAAATGGGATGGATCCGGCCTACCATTCCGGGCAACTCAATTTCTGTTGGCGACCCCGGTTCTGGTTCTCGGATCTACACAGGTTCCAGATCGTTGTCATCAAGTTGCCGGGGCGCCGTCAAATGCTGATACGGCGTATTGTCGGCCTGCCCAACGAGGTGGTAGATATTCGAAAAGGCGGGGTGTACATCAACAACCTGCTGCTTGATGAGCCTTACCTGGAGCATCCGTGCGACTGGGATGCGCGCCCAACGAAAGTAGCCAAGGACGGTATCTTCGTCATCGGAGACAACCGGGACGTATCTTCCGACAAGGCGAGGTTCGGGCAGATCTCGAAAGATTGCGTGATTGGTGCTCCACTCTGGTGATTCTCACTGGTCCGGCACGCAGAGGGCCACTCATACCGTTTCAGATCTTGTCATTCCGAACGTAGTGAGGAATCTCGGCCGCGGGCCGCTACGCTGCGCTCCGCGGAGATCCCTCGACAAGCTCATGATCAGAAATGCGGAAACACGAAGAGTGCGGCAATCACGCCTGCGGCGTGTGAAGCGTCAGTATGAAATGAGCTCCCCGGCTCGAGTCCTTTAGAGCAAGATCTCCTCCGTGCAGACGTGCAAGGTCCCTCGCTATGCTCAGACCTATGCCCGTTCCGGAAACCCCGTCTGTCACCTTATTGCTCAGCCTTTCGAATGGCTTGAAAATCCGCTTTCTCTGACCCCTCGGAATCCCCGGGCCCGAATCCTCAACCGAGATGGTTGTAGTGTCGCCATCCTGGCTTGAACATACATGCAGTTCGCCGCCGGACGCGTATTTCTCCACGTTGCTGAACAGGTTTCCGAGGACCTGTTCCAGCAAGTCTGCATCGAAAAGTACCTCGTTGCCGGCACCCCTGGAAACCCCCACGTCTATATGGCCGGTTCTGAACGCCTGCTGAAAACCGGAAAGAACCGATGTAATGCATGCGTCGGGAATGCCGGGTGCTGGTTTGTGCGACAGGCCGTTTCTCTGTCCCTTCGCAAACGTCAGGACATTGGTGATCAACCGCGAAAGGCGCTGGCTTTCCCCTGCAACAATTCTGGCCTGGCGTTTTGCCTTGTCATCCTTGTCCGAAATCCGCTTCTCGAGAAGTTCCGCATACATGCGGATATTCGTCAGGGGTGTCTTTAGTTCGTGCGATACCTGGTTAACGAAGCTAACTCTCTGAACCGCCTCCCTCGATTCCCTTGCGCTCTCCCTGTAGAAGTAGATGGTAAGCCCTATCAGCGCAATGGCCATAACCGCAAGCCCCGAAAGAACGTTAAACGAAGTGCTTCTTCCAAGGTTGGCCTGCAGTACATGCGGCGCCACGAAGTACTGTAACCGCCAGGACGAGTACGGCTGACACAACGGGACTTCGGCCGGCGGCACCCCGGTTGCCGGTTCGTGCTCTCCCCACTGGTAAAGAGACTTGCCGGAGGTATCGACCAGCGAGATTCGTCCATCCAGCAGTCTCGATCCGCGCGTCCCCGATGGTAGCGAGGCCACAATATCTGCCATCACGGCGATACGGTCGACTTCGGCGCCAACCACGTGTCCGGAATCAAGACGCTGCCAGAAAATGAAACTGAGGCCCTGTTCCCAGAACCAAGTATGCCATCCGTACCTGTTGGACGAACGCGTTCCGGTGTCGTGTTGATGGTAAAAGGTCTCGCCGCTTACCCATACACTTCGGGTTCTCTCCAGGAAATCCCGCTCGCCCGATGTCAGGGAATTAGTGGATGCCGCCTCCGGGTAGATGAGCCTGTGCTCGGAATCGATAACGAACAACTGCCGGGTCAGGCGGTTCTGGCGCATGACTGAGCGCAGGGACTCCGCATCAAGGGATTCCGGATCCGTTGCTTTAAGGAGCGAAGTTTCGTGTCCGGCAACGAGCCTTGCGATGCCGTCATTTATCTCGGAAAGGCGGCCCTCCAGAG
>PVBE012794890.1_pt1 | contig 21700 bp, 14 predicted proteins | sample 1631181 | NCBI WGS metagenome assembly PVBE01 (sample SAMN08397723, study PRJNA350692) | Marine metagenome, whole genome shotgun sequencing project. | isolation source: water | place: Pacific Ocean | collected 2012-04 | reverse complement strand
GACCCGCCGGACGGCGAGAACTCCGGATCGCAATCGCGCCGTCCACGAGAAAGCGACTTGAAACGATCGAAGCGGCGATTGCTGCTTGAACACCGCCGAGATCGCTTCAATCGTTGTAATCTAATGACCTTTTAGGGCTAGCTCATCACCGCGAAGCAGGCCTTCGAAAGACTCTACCGGAACGGCGAAGCCCGACCGAGACCCGAGACGCGCAAGCCGTAGAGGATCCCGGCCAGCACGCTCAAGCCGAGCAGCTCGTCGGCGCCCGCTGGACGCGCGGGCGCGCGAACCGGCACACTGTCCACGAGGCCGTCGCGATAGGGCACGGCCGAAGCGGTTGGGCGCGCTCCCCGTGCCTCGAAATCGCGTGCGAAAGCAACCTGAGCAGCGAGGGCCAACCCACCGAGCAGCGCGAGCAGAGCGATCCACCCCACTCGCCTGCGCGCCTTCGATGGCTCCACCCGGTCGGTCGTCCAGCGACGTTCTTTCGACATTCCGTGCCTCCCCTCATCGAGCACCCAAGGCTTCGGGTTCTCGCATGCTGAGTGCCCGGGTGGCTTCCCGGAGTTACCGTCAGAGACAGGATTCCCCGCGCCTCGAGCCTCTCCGAGCCCCGCCGAACCGAGAGTCAGAATAAATTTCATGAGTTAATCCGGATATTTAAGATCAAACTCCAAAGAGAATTCTCCAGTCGAGCCCGAAGCCCTCCGGCAGCTGCCCGACCACGGACCGGCACAGCGGACTTCGGGTTTCGCGACGCGAGCCCGGGACCACGACCGTACGGCGGCGGGCACACTCACCCCGACCCCGCCCGGAGCACAACGCCGTGGCCGACTCACCCGACTGTTCGAGAATCTGCCTGGTCAGCCCCAGCTCGACATAGCGTCCGGCCTCCCGCGCAGTCTCGAAGCCGTTTGCGACCGGGCTCATCGCGCCTCGAATCGATCTCCGGGATCGCAGCTCGGCGATCGGACGAATCGTGACCCGATCTGTCACTGCGCCACGACAGACTCCGAAGCGTGGCGCGTGCACGGGCGCCTGAGAGTGCTGACATGAGAGTGCTGACAACGACTGCTGGTAGACAGTGCTGGCAGACAGTGCTGGCAGACAGTGCTGGTAGACAGTGCTGGTAGACAGTGCTGGCAGACAGTGCTGGCAGACAGTGCTGATAGTCAGTGCCGACAGTGATAGTGTAAGCAGGGATTCAGCTGCTCCGCAGCAAGCGGCACAAACCACCGACATCGGGGCGAGCACGTGGCGCTGTTCTCCAATTCGGAACCATCCGCTGACGAGCTCACGCTTCTCGCCATCGGCGACGTACACCTCGGGACGCGCCCCGGGAGTCTGCCCGAAGATCTCCGCGAACAGGGCGTAGACCCCCGCGACCTCACACCCGAGGCCGCGCTGCGGACGACTGTCGAACGGGCTATCGAGGCGCGCGTCGACGCGGTGCTGTTCGCCGGTGACGTTGTCGAGAGCACAAACGCTCGCCTCGAAGCCATGCGACCACTCGAAGCGGCGGTGCGCAGTCTGCTCGACGCCGGCATCCCGGTGCTGGGCGTGGCCGGCAATCACGACGTCGAGGCCCTGCCCCGACTCGCGGATTTGATCGAGGGCTTCGAACTCATCGGACGAGACGGCCGTTGGCAAACGCGCGTCATCGAGAAGCATGGCCGACTTGCGGTCGAGATCCTCGGCTGGTCCTTTCCCGAGAGAAAGGTGCGCAGTAGCCCGGTCGCCGAGCTGTTGCGCCACCCCATCGCGGCGACACACCCCGGTCTCCCCCGCATCGGTCTGTTGCATGGCGATCTGGACGCTTCGGGCGGGAGCTATGCGCCCTTCAGCAGTCGCGAACTCCAGCAGGCGGGCCTCGACGCCTGGTTGCTGGGCCACATCCACAAACCAACACTGCCGCAAGGCCCGAGTCCCGATGGCTCCGGGCCTCGCGGCTATCTCGGTTCGCTGGTGGGCCTCGATCCGAGCGAGATGGGTCCACACGGTCCCTGGCTGGTGCGCGTCTCCAGAGCCGGCGAGGTCGCGCTGCAGCAACTCGCGATCGCCCCCTTGCGTTGGGAACGATTCGAGCTCCGCGTCGGAGTGGACGAAGGACCCGAAGACGTCGGCGACCGACTGCTCGAGGAGGCGCAGCGCTTCGCACGCGACTTGCAGGCCCAGGCAAGCGCCCCTCAAGCCCTGGGTCTGCGGCCTCGCCTCGTCGGCCAGACCCGATACTACGACGCGCTGCGGCGGCGCATCGACGACGCCAGCTGGAAGGGACGAGCGCGCCAGACCGGCGACACGCTCGTCTTCATCGACAAGGTTCTGGACGGCCTCGATCTCGCGCACGATCTCGAAGAGCTCGCGCGCGGCAACGACCCGCCCGCGCTGCTGGCACGCAAGCTCCTGATCCTCGAAAAACCGGGCGGGCAGCGCAGCGCCCTGATCGAAGCAACGCGCGCAGCACTGCAGGGTCGCGCCTCTGAGCCCCGCTGGTCGGCCCTGGACCCGCAGCCTGACACGCAGCACAACCCGCAGGATCCGCTCTCCGACGACGCGCTCATAGCCCTGCTGACGCGATCCGGAACCGCTGCACTGAGTGAGCTCCTCTCGCAGACTGCACCAAGCTCGCCCAACACGGAATCCGCGCAGCCCGAACTCGGCGCAGGCGCCGATTCATGAAGCTGCATCGGCTCTCGATCGAACGCCTACCGGGCATCGACCAACCTTTTGAACTCGATGATCTGGGCAGCGGACTCAATATCATCGTCGGGCCGAACGGCATCGGAAAGTCGCGGATCTGTGCTGCGGTGCGCGCGTTGTTGTGGCACGAGCGGGGAGAGTCGAATGACCGGTTTACGGCCCGCGCCGTGTTCGGACACGACGATGCGCTCTGGCAGGTCGTACGCGACGGTTCGCTCCACCGCTGGCAACGGGATGGCATCGACGCGACTGCGCCCACGCTGCCGGGTGAGCGCCTCGAAGCCTGTTTCTTTCTCGGCCTGCGCGACCTGCTCGATGGATCGGTTCGTGCCGACCTGGATCTCGCAGGCGAGATCCGACTGCAGATGTCCGGCGGCTTCGACCTCGACGCAGTCAAGCGGCACTTCCAGGATTCGATTCCGGCAAAGATCGGAATCAAGGAAAGCAAAGCCCTCAGCGAAGCGGATACGCAGATCCGCAAGGCCGAGCGCAGCCAGATCCAAATCCTGGAACGGGAGCAGGAGCTCGAATCTCTCGAGACCCGGGTCCAGGACGCCAGGCATGCGGGACAGCGCCTGCCCCACTACGAGCGGGCCATCTCCCTGCAGACGTTTCGCCGCGACTTCACAGGGCGGCAGGCACAGCTGGACGAACTCCCCGAAGCCCTTGCCAGTTTCGACGGCAAAGAAATCGAGCGGCTCGACAAGCTCGAAGAAAACCTCGGCCAGAAGCGTCGCGACCAGCAGGCTGCGAACAACGCGCTCGGCGAGAGCCGCGAGGCCGCGCGCGGTAGCCGCCTCGCGGAGCCGATCGAGGCCGCGTTGCTCGAAACATGGCGTTCACGCACAGAGAAGCTCGGCGAGTCGGAGCGCGGACTTGCCTCGGCCAGAGAGCGGGCGGCGACGGCCCGAGCGAGCGCAAACGAATGCCGCAAGGCGCTGGGCAGCCACGCTGCATCCGATGCCCACCCGCTCGCGATCGACGACGATTTCGATCTCTTCGCGTTCTTGAGAGAGAGCCATCGGCTCACGACGCAGAGCATGGTGTTACAGGAGAGGCTCGAGCTGCTGAGCGCGCCCAAAGCATCTGACGACGACGCGCCGCAGTACGCTGAGCAACGGGGGCGCGGGGTCGAGTCACTGCGCGCCTGGCTCCGCGCACCGGATCCATCGGCGCATGCGAACGAGGCGACAGCCTGGTCTTCGCGCAGCTTTTTCTTGATTGCAGCCGTCGCAGCCACGACGATCGGCCTTGGGCTGCAGCAGCTGGTGCCGTCGTTTGGCATCGCGATCGTCGGGGTCGGTGTGGGCATCGGTCTCGCGCTGGCCGGTCTGCTCTCCGGAGGGCGCGGACAAAGATCCGCTGCACCGGATTGGCGCTCGATCGCAGAGCAGCAATTTCCCGCACTCATCGAAGCGCCCGCCAGCTGGTCCCTGGACGCCGTCACGGCGCGCTTGCGCCAGCTCGAGGAAGAGCTAGCGCAGCACGAAGCGAGAGAAAAGCTCGAGAACTACCGTGTGATCGATCGAGCCAACCTCGATCAGAGCCTGAAAACGGTCGATCAGCAGCTCGACGATCTGGAAGCCCGTCGCCAGGACCTCGCCGATCGCCTCGGCCTGGAAGCGCTGCGCCCCGATGCGGATCTGGTCGACCTGGCGCGCGCACTCGACGCATCGCGTGCGGCGCACGCTGAGGCCGAGAGCGCGACCGCGGCCGTCGATCAGCTCGCCGAACAGCAGCAGGCGCTGCTGCAGGCGATCAGCGCCTTTCTCAGCGATCGAGCTGAGCAGAGCCCCGGCGACGCCGCGTCGGCGCGGGCCGGTATCGACGCCCTCAAAGAGCGCAGCCGCGTACTGGCGAGTGCAAACGCGGACGCGATCCGAGAAGAGAGGCGTCGCAACCAGCTCGACGACGAGATCGAGCAGCTCGAAGTGGAGAAGTCGAGCCTTTTTCGAATCACCGGGATCGAGGCAAACGATCGGTCGGGGCTCACGCGGCGTCTCGACCTGCTCGACCGCTATCGCGAGCTGAGCCGCGAACAGAGCGAGCTATCCACGAAGATCAAGCTCGTCCACGAGGAACTCGACCAAGCCGGGGAAGCTGAACTTGCGGCTCTCGACCTGCCCCGCTTGACGGAAGAGAAAGCGGAGCTCGAGAACCAATCCCAACGCCAGGACGAGCTCAGCCGCCAAATCGCCGAGATCGAGCTCGATGCGCGACTCGCTCGCGAAGGCCACATGCTCGAAGACTCGATTGCGAAGCGAAACGCGGCGCTGAGTGAGTTGCGCGATCGACGAGACGAAGCGCTCGCAGCCGCCGCGGGAAAGCTCCTGATCGAGCAGGTGCGACGCGAACACGAGATGAATCAGATGCCGCGCGTCCTCGAACGCGCCCGAGATCACTTCGGCACTTTCACTCACCACCGCTACGAGCTGCAGGTGTCCGCCGTGGGCGGCGGCGCCTTCGTGGCCGTCGACAACAAGCGCGGCGAGGGCCTCGGTCCCGATGAGCTCTCCGACGGAACCCGCGCGCAGCTCATCCTGGCGGCTCGTCTGGCCTTCGCCGAGGAGGCGGAGCTGGAAGCCGATCTCCCGCTGTTTCTCGATGAAGCCATGGATCACAGCGACCCGGAACGATTCCACGCCATCGCCCGCAGCCTCGCGCGCATGGTGGTCGATGGAGGGCGTCAGGTCTTCTACCTGAGCAACGACCCGACCGATGTCGAACGCTTCCGGTCGGCCTTCGACGAGGAGGGCTGCGACCAGCTGAAGACGATCGACCTCGGAGAGATTCGCGGCCAGGCGGCTCGAGCCGACGGGCCCGGTGCGCTGCGCGTCGCGCCGCTCCCCGCCGTGCCGAGTCCAGAGGACCAGGATCCCGAAAGCTACGGTACGGCGATAGGCGTCTCGCACCTCGACCCCAGCCGCGATCCATTCAGTCAGAGTCTCTTCTACTTGCTGCGCGATGACCTTTCCTTGCTTCATGATCTTCTGCAAGCGGGGATCAAGACTGTCGGCCAGTGCCGAAACCTCTTGAAAGGACGCTTCGATCTCGCCGAGAAATTCGCGACTCGCAGCGAGGTCGCCACACAGCTCGAAGCGCGCATCGAGCTGCTCGAAACCTTCTGCCTGGCGTGGCGCGAGGGCCGAGGCAAAAAGGTGAGACGTGTGGAGATCGAGGCGAGCCGCAGCGTATCGGAGAAGTACCTCGACGCGGTGACCGGAATCGCGACGAAACTCGATGGCGATGCCGGGCAGCTACTCACCGTGCTACGCGAGCGCGCCGACCCGGAGCTCAGGGGCTTCCGCAAAACGTCAGCAGACGAGTTCGAACGATACTGCGTCGAACACGGCTACATAGACGAAAAGCCGGTTCTCAACGAGAACGAGATCGCCGTGCGCGCAATCGAGACGCCGGCCGCCAGCCGGCTCTCGCCCAAGATCGCAGCCGAACTCGTGCGTCAGTGGTGGAGCTTGAGCGACCACGCCACCACAGCCTGACAACCCACCAAGAACCGCGGGCCGCCTCTCCGGGGGACCCCGCAACGTGAGCCCGAAACGATTCCCCGCTATGCCCCGCGCCCTGCCTCGGACGCCTCCGGCGCCTGCAGCCAGCCCCGTTCGACCGCCCGGGCCAGCGCGGAGAGCACGGCCGAAAAGGTGGCTTCCACGATGCTCGCGGCGGCGCCAGCACCGAACAAGCGCTGATCCGCTCCGAACACGAGCTCGACGTAGGCGACGGCCGTCGCGGTCGAACCGACACCCAGCGCGTGCTCGTGGTAGTCGCCGATTCGCAGCTGGAACCCCAATGCCTCGTTCAACGCCTCGACGAACGCATCGACCGGTCCAGCCCCCTCGCCTCGGAGCGCAGTCCGCGCGCCACCCCAGGCCAGCTCGGCCTCGACCCGATCGCGACTGCCATCACCATGAGCCGTGATCAAACGATCCCCGACCAGCCGCGGCCCGCCCTCCGTGCCGAGATAGGTGCGCTCGAAGAGCGCGCGCACCTGTTGGGAGACGATCTCCTCGCCCGTCGTATCGGCACTCGCCTGCACGACCTGCGAGAACTCGATCTGCATGCGGCGCGGCAGCTCGTAGCCGAACTCCGTCTCGAGCAGGTACGCGATCCCGCCCTTGCCCGATTGGCTGTTGATGCGAATCACCGCCTCGTAACTCCCACCGACGTCGACCGGATCGATCGGCAGATAGGGCACCTCCCAGAGCTCGTCGCCAGCGTTGCGCAGCTGGGCCAGCCCCTTGCGAATCGCGTCCTGATGCGATCCCGAAAAGGCCGTAAAGACCAGCTCTCCGGCGTAGGGATGGCGCGGGTGAACCGGCAAGCGGTTGGCGTACTCGACGCGCCGGACCAGCTTCGGCAGATCGCGAAAGTCGAGCTGGGGGTCGACACCCTGACTCATCAGATTGAGAGCCAGGGTCACGATGTCCACATTGCCCGTCCGCTCGCCGTTGCCGAAGAGAGTGCCCTCGACCCGATCCGCGCCCGCCAGGATCGCCAGCTCCGCTGCGGCCACCGCGCAACCGCGATCATTGTGCGGATGCACACTGACCAGCGCCGCCTGGCGATTCTCGAGGCTGCGCACGAAGAGCTCGATCTGGTCGGCGTAGACATTCGGCGTCGCCATTTCGACCGTCGCCGGCAGGTTGAGAATCAAGGGGTCTTCGACCGAGGATTCCAGCACCTCCATCACCGCCTCGGAGATCTCGACCGCAAAGTCGAGCTCCGTCGAGGAGAAGCTCTCCGGGGAGTACTCGAAGCGAATCGATTGCTCCGCTCGCGATGCCGCCTGCGCCTTCACGCGCTCGGCGGCCCGGACAGCGATGTCGCAGATGCCGCTGCGCCCCAGCCCGAACACCACCCTGCGCTGGAGCGGCGAGGTCGAGTTGTAGAAGTGCACGATCGATTGCGACGCGCCCTCGATGGCCTCGAAGGTCCGGTCGATCAGATCGTCTCGACATTGGGTCAGCACCTGAATCGCGACACCCTGCGGAATCCGATCCTCGTCGATCAGACGACGAACGAAATCGAACTCCGTCTGGGAGGCACTCGGGAAGCCGACCTCGATCTCCATGAATCCGCAGGCGACCAGCGCCTCGAAGAGCCGGATCTTGCGCTCCCAGCCCATCGGTTCGACCAGCGCCTGATTCCCATCGCGCAGATCGACGCTGCACCAGCGCGGGGCAGCCTCGATCGAGCGCCCCGGCCAGCTCCGATCCGGCAGCTCGATCGCCGCAAAGCGGCGGTATCGACGATACGGCATGACATCGGGTCGATGCCCGGCCACGCGGCTGCCCGCGGCCCCCCGCCCGGCGACGTCGGAACTCGATTCTCGCATATTCATTTCGGACTCTCCTGGCCTGCTGCCCGCCGCCCGCTGGAGAGTGTTTCTCGCGTGATCTGGCTCTGGATCGCGAGCTGAAACGACGAAACCCTCTCTGCCGGGTACGGCGGGAGAGGGCTTGTTTGCATCGCATTGCTGTGTCGATCGCGCGCGCTAAGCCTCTCCCGCCTCGCTAAGGAGCCTTTCGGCCCCGGGTGCGAGGAGGTCTAGAAGCTCTAGCGAGCGGCGGTCCTGGTCTGCGTCCAAAGCGGTCATGGCGGTTGTAGTTACTCCAGGGCGCAACGCGCGTCAAGCGAAGCAGGCCAGTGCGATTCAGCCCACGCTGGACAGGTCGATCCGCTTCCCCCAGCGCTTTCTCACCGCGCGAAGCGTCCCGGGGACTCTCGAAAGCCCCGGATCCCGAGCGATCTCGGCTCGCGCAACACCCCGAGCGACCGCGACCAGCAGCGTATCGCGCAGCAGGTCCGCAATCCGGAGCTCCGGTAGGTGACCGCTCTGGCGCGTCCCGAGAAAGTCCCCCGGCCCGCGGATCTCGAGATCGGCATCCGCGATCTCGAAGCCGTCTCGCGTCCCGATCATGGCGCGCAGCCGCAGCTCACTCTTCTCGCTGCTGCCTCGTACGACCAGCACACAGCGCCCGCCCCGCTCCCCTCGGCCCACCCGCCCGCGCAGCTGATGCAGCTGCGCTAGGCCGAAACGCTCGGCGTGTTCGATCACCATCAAAGTGGCGTTCGACACGTCGACACCCACCTCGATCACCGTGGTCGCCACCAGGATCGAGGATTCGCCGGAACCGAAATCTTCCATCGCCTGGTGGCGAGCGGCCGCGTCGAGCTGTCCGTGAACGAGGTCGACGCGATGCTGCGGAAATGCGCGCGCAATCCTTTCGCTCGATAGGATCGCCGAGCGCAGGTCCATCTTCTCGCTCTCTTCGACGAGCGGATAGACGACGTAGACCTGTTCGCCTCGACCCAGCGTATCGCGGATCAGCTCCATCACGCGCTCGCCCTCGCCCGCGCGAAGCAGGATCGTCTCGACCGGCTTGCGCCCGGGAGGCAGCTCGTCCAGCACCGAGAGATCGAGCTCACCGTAGACGGTCATCGCCAGACTCCGCGGGATCGGCGTGGCCGTCATCACGAGTCGATGCGGAAAACGTCCATCGGGGCGCGCCGCCGAGAGCGCCGCCCGCTGCATCACGCCGAAGCGATGCTGCTCGTCGACGATCGAGAGTACGAGGTCGCGAAACTCGACCTCGCCCTGGACGAGCAGATGGGTACCGACGACGAGATCGATCTCACCCATCGCCAGCGCGCTGCGCAGCGCCTGGATCTCGGCCCGCGGCAGCGAGGCCGTGAGCAGCCCGATTCGCAGCGGCATCTCATCTCCAGCCGCCTTGGCCAGGGACTTCAGGGTACGAAAATGCTGCTCCGCCAGCAGCTCGGTCGGCGCCATCAGGGCGGTCTGCCCGCCACAAGCAGCGACCGCCACGGCGGCCAACACCGCGATCACGGTCTTGCCACTGCCCACGTCGCCTTGAAGGAGTCGATTCATCGGATGCGACACGGCGAGATCGTCCAGGATCTCCTTCACGACGCGCCGCTGAGCCAGGGTGAGCTCGAAGGGCAACGCCTTCGCGGCGCTGCGGGACTCGGGACGCGCCGCGTCGATGGCAACGCCCGGGCGAGAGGTGCCCTGCGCGCGACGCATCGCCAGTCCAAGCTCGAGCAGATAGAGCTCTTCGAGCACCAACCGTTCGTGGGCCGGCGAGGCGAAGCGCTGATAGGCGTCGATGTCGAGATCGGGTTCTGGCCGATGCAAGGCCCGCAATGAATCCGGGACCGCCGGCAAGCCCCGCTCCGCCACCAGACTCGCCGGCAGATGCCCGACTACGAGATCGGCGTAGGCGTCGACCGCCTGGCCCACGAGTCGCCGAAAAGTGCGGGGATTGATCCCCTCCGGCGCCGAGTAGACAGGAACCACGCGTGCATGATCGGGCTCGCGACTCGCAGCGAGCTCAACGGCCTCCGGTTGACGCGCCGCCACGACTTCGATCTCGGGATGGATCAACTCCTTCGAAAATCGGTAGCGCTTGACCTCGCCACTCACCAGCAGCCGGCGGCCCTTCACGACCTGGCGAGCGAGCGCCTCCCCACCTCGAAACCATTTGAGCGTCACCACGGCGGCGTCGTCGCCGACCACCGCCTGGAAGATCTTGCCGAAGCGGCCGCCGCGACGTGTCGGAACCCAGTCGACGATCTTGACTTCCCCCACGAAGGTCGCGCTGCGGCCTACGACCAGGTCGGCCACGCTCGAGACCTGACGCCGATCCTCGTAGCGACTCGGCAGCCAGAAGAGCAGATCCGAGATCCGCTCCAGACCACGACGTGCGAAACCCTCCGCACGCTTGGGCCCGACGCCGGACAGAGCCGTCAGGGACTGCGCCAGCAGCGTCTCCGCCCAACCCGAACCCAGGAGCGGATCGAGGAGTTGGCTCAGCTCACGGCCGAGGTCGGGCCGCGGCGCTTCGGGCTGCCTCGCCTCGAGCCGCTTGCGAAGCTTCTCGAGCCGACGCCGCAAATCGACGGGGAGCTTGCGGTCGAGGATGCGCTCGAGAGTCTGGCTCACCCGCACCTCGAGGGCGGGGTCGGGTCTGGGAGTCGCCGACGCAGACCCCTCGTAGCGCGCGATCGTCGCGATCGCGCGGCCAGCCGCCTCGATCTCCTCGTGCAGCGTCTGCGCGCTCAATCGCTTCCCACCCTCAGGACCCAGAGCCCGGCGACGCTCAGACTTCCGTCGCAGCCGGGAGCCCGCTGTCGTGGATTTCTTGTAGAGATCGGACGCCGATGTTCTGCTCGCAGAGCGCCGCGATCGCCTCGGCGGAGGCCCGGGCAGCGGCCAGGGTCGTGCAATAGGGCACACCGGCCAACAGCGCCGCGCGCCGCAGCGAAGCCGAGTCTTCGATCGCTTGGGGATCGGGACCGACGGTGTTGATGACGAGTCCGACATCGCCTGCGGCGATGCGATCCGCCGTATGAGGCGAGCCCTCGTGGACTTTGTTGACCACCTCGGCTTCGATGCCCATCGACTGCAACATGCGGGCGGTGCCCCGCGTCGCCATCACGGTGAAGCCCTGGTCCACCAGGGTCTTGATCGGCTGCTGCACGAGTTGGTGTTCCTCGGCGCACACCGAGACCAGCACGGTGCCCTCGGTCGGCAGACTGTTGCCCGCTTGAATCTGGCTCTTGGCGAATGCCCGTCCGAAGGCAGAGTCGATGCCCATGACCTCGCCGGTGCTCTTCATCTCGGGCCCGAGCAACACATCGACGCCCGCAAACTTGACGAAGGGGAAGACGGCTTCTTTGACCGAGAAATGGCTCGGCACGATCTCGCTCGTGAAATCGAGCTCATCCAGGGTCTTTCCGGACATCACCAACGCGCCCAGCTTCGCAAGCGGTCGACCGATCGCCTTGGAGACAAAGGGGACCGTTCGAGAGGCGCGAGGATTGACCTCGATCACGAAGACTCGATCATCCTTGACCGCATACTGCACGTTCATCAGCCCACGGACCCCGATCGCGAGGGCGAGCTTTCGCGTCGCGACCAGGATCTCCTCGATCCGCTCGGGCGGAAGCGAGAAGGGCGGAAGCGAGCAGGCACTGTCGCCCGAATGGATCCCCGCCTCCTCGATGTGTTCCATGATGTCGCCGATGACCACGCGCTCGCCATCGCAGATCGCGTCGACGTCGACCTCGATCGCGTCCGCCAGAAAGCGATCGACTAGCACCGGATGCTCCGCCGATGCCCGCACGGCAAAACGCATGTACCGCCTCAGCGCGTCGACGTCCTGGACGATCTGCATCGCGCGCCCACCCAACACATAGGAGGGGCGAACCAGGACTGGATAGCCGATCCGTGCAGCGATCTTCTCGGCTGCACTGGCGCTCCGGGCCACGTCGCCCGCGGGCCGTTCGAGCCCAAGCCGCTCCAGAACCGCGTCGAAGCGTTCGCGATCCTCCGCCGTATCGATCGCGTCGGGAGAGGTCCCGATGATCGGCGCCCCCGCCGCTTCGAGGGCGACGGCGAGCTTCAGTGGGGTCTGCCCACCGAACTGCACGATCACGCCCTCGGGCTGCTCGACATCGATGATCTCGAGGGTGTCTTCGAGTGTGAGAGGCTCGAAGAAGAGCCGGTCACTGGTGTCGTAATCCGTCGAAACGGTCTCGGGATTGCAATTCACCATGATCGTCTCGAAGCCCGCTTCGCGTAGAGCGAAAACGGCGTGGACGCAGCAATAGTCGAACTCGATGCCCTGCCCGATGCGATTCGGACCGCCGCCCAGGATCACGATCTTGCGCCGATCCGTCGGCCGCGCCTCGCATTCTCCCTCGTAGCACGAGTAGAGATAGGGCGTATGCGCCTCGAACTCGGCGCCGCAGGTGTCGACTCGCTTGTAGACCGGGCGAACACCGAGCTGGTGCCGCAAGCTGCGCACCTCGGCCTCCGTCAGGTTCCAGAGCGCGGCGAGCCTCGCGTCCGAGAAGCCCATCTGCTTGGCCGGTCGCAGCCATCGCTCTCGCTGCGACGAGTCGGCGCTCACAAGTCGCGCTTCCGCTGTCGCGATCTCCCGCAGATTGCGCAGGAACCAGCGGTCGATCATCGTGCGATCGAAGATCTCGTCGACGCTGGCACCGCGTCGAAACGCCTCGACGATGGCCCACGGGCGGCCGGGTCGCGGCGTGTCGATCTGGTCCCAGAGTCGCTTCTCACCGGCCTCGCCCTCGGGCAGGTCCGGCGCTTCTAGGCCTGCGTGACCAATTTCGAGGGAGCGGATCGCCTTCTGGAAGCTCTCCTTGAAGGTCCGGCCGATCGCCATCACCTCACCGACGGATTTCATCTGCGTCGTCAGCTCGGAGTCGGCCGAGGGGAACTTCTCGAAGGTGAAGCGGGGAATCTTGGTGACGACGTAGTCGATCGTCGGCTCGAAGCTCGCCGGCGTCTCCCGAGTGATGTCGTTCTTGATCTCATCGAGCGAATATCCGATGGCGAGCTTGGCCGCGATCTTCGCGATCGGAAAGCCCGTCGCCTTCGAGGCCAACGCCGAGGATCGCGAGACGCGCGGGTTCATCTCGATCACGATCAACGTTCCGTCCTCCGGATTCACTCCGAACTGAACATTCGAGCCCCCGGTTTCGACGCCGATCTCACGCATGATCGCAACGGCGGCATTCCGCATCTCCTGGTATTCGCGATCGGTGAGGGTTTGTGCCGGAGCCACGGTGATCGAGTCGCCGGTATGAACTCCCATCGGGTCGAAATTCTCGATCGAGCAGACGATGACGACGTTATCCGCGCGGTCACGCATCACTTCGAGCTCGTATTCCTTCCAACCGACCATGCTCTGCTCGACCAGGCATGAAGACGACGGCGACTGGTCGAGCGCCCACGCCACCATCGCGTCGAAGTCTTCCTGCTTCTCGCAGAACCCGCCGCCACTGCCTCCCATCGTGAAACTCGGTCTGATGATGGCGGGCAGCTTCGTGCGCTTCAGGATCTCACGTGCCTCGGCGACGCTGTGTGCGATGCCCGATGCGGGCATGCGCAATCCAATCCGATCCATGGCCTCGCGAAACAGCAGTCGATCCTCCGCCTTGTGGATCGACTCGAGGGTGGCCCCGATCAACTGGACATCGTACCTCTCGAGCACAGCCGCATCCGCGAGATCGATTGCGAGATTGAGAGCGGTCTGTCCGCCGATTGTCGGCAGCAGCGCATCGGGTCGCTCGATCGCGATGATCTGCTCGACCGAGGACACCGTCATCGGCTCGACATAGGTCCGATCCGCCGTCTCGGGATCGGTCATGATCGTCGCCGGGTTCGAATTCAAGAGGACGACCCGATAGCCCTCCTCGCGAAGTGCCTTGCAAGTTTGAGTTCCCGAGTAGTCGAATTCGCAGGCTTGACCGATCACGATCGGCCCGGAACCGATCACGAGGATCGTATTGATGTCATCTCTTCGCGGCAAAGCTTCTCCTGCCCCAATCGGACACTGGACTCGAGAGATCAGACGACGGCGTCTCTCGATGATCGCGCGATTTCCGCACCGCTGATCGTTTCGCCGTTTGCACTGCGCTCCACCATTTCCCGAAAACGGCCGAAGAAGTAGGACGCGTCGTGGGGTCCCGGTGAGGCTTCCGGGTGGTACTGGACCGAGAAGAGCGGCCGCTCGGCATGGGCGAGACCTTCGACCGTGTCGTCGTTCAGGTTGATATGCGTAATCTCGACCGCTTCTCCCGCGGCGCGCAGCGAGTCGGCGTCGACGGCGTACCCGTGGTTCTCGGCGCAGATCGCAACTCTTCCCGTCGACAGATCCTTGCCTGGCTGATTGCCACCGTGATGCCCGAACTTGAGCTTGTGCGTCGACCCGCCGAGAGCCAGTCCCAGGATCTGGTGACCGAGGCAGATTCCAAAGACCGGCTTCTTCGCAACGAGCTCGCGCACGATCGACTGCACACCCTCGACCGCCGCCGGATCGCCGGGCCCGTTGGACAGAAAGATGCCATCGGGCTCCATGGCCAGGCTGTCCGCAGCAGGCGTCGTCGCGGGTACCACGGTCAGGTCGAAGCCCTGCTCGACGAGAAGCCGCAGGATGTTCCGCTTGATGCCGAAATCGTAGGCGACCAGCTTGAGCAATCGCTGCGGACGCGGATTCCGCGGAAGCTGTCCCCCGATACCCGGCCAGGCGCCTTCGTCGACGTCATAGGGCGCGTCGCAAGTCACCTTGGCCACCCAGTCGTGGCCATCGAGACCGGGCGCGCTGCGAGCGCGAGTCACGAGCTCCGCATCGTCCTGGATTTCCGGATCCGTCGAAAGCACACCGACCTGCGCGCCCCCGTCTCGAATACGCCGCACCAGGGCGCGCGTATCGATCCCCGAGATCCCCGGTATTCCGGCCTCCGCAAGCTTGGCGCCGAGCGTCCCCTGCGAGCGGTAATTGCTGGGATGATCGAACAGCTCCTTCACCACGAAGCCCGAGAGAAAGGGCCTGCGCGACTCGTCATCGTCCGCGTTCACACCCACGTTGCCGATCTGGGTGTAGGTCATGGTCACGATCTGCCCGGCATAGGAGGGGTCGGTGACGATCTCCTGATACCCCATCAGGCTCGTGTTGAAGACAACCTCGCCGGACTGCACGCTTCGGGCACCGAATGCGCGGCCGTGATAGACGCTTCCATCTGCCAGGGCCAGCGCCGCCGGCGCGGGCGGAAGGCCCAGAAGCTCCGCAATATCAGCATCGGAGTCGAGTGACTGCTCGGTCATCGGATCAAGACTCCGCGCTCGTGTTGATAGACGAGTCGACCGTCGACGATCGTAGCCATCACTCGTCCCCGCATCTTGTGTCCCGACCACGGGGAGTTTCGACTCTTCGAAAAGCCCTGGGACGCGTCGTAGGTCCATTCGCGATCGGGATCGATCAGCACGACATCGGCCGGGCTTCGCGACACGAGGCTGCCACCCGGCAGATCCAGGAGCTGCGCGGGGTTGGTCGAGAACCTTCGAATCAGCTCGAGCGGGTCGAGACAACCCTCTCGAACCAGCTCCATACAAACGGCCAGAGCCGTCTCGAGGCCCAACATGCCCGGGGGAGCCTTGGTGAACTCGACCTCTTTTTCGTAGGTCGCATGGGGTGCGTGATCCGTCGCGATGGCGTCGATCACACCCTCGGCCAGCGCCCTGCGGAGCTCCTGGACGTCCGCTGCAGTGCGCAGTGGCGGAGCCACACGGGTGCTCGTATCAAATCCCGTGGTGGCCGCGTCGGTGAGCGTCAAATGGTGGGGCGTGACTTCTGCCGTCACGCGATGCCCAGCCTCCCGGGCGCGACGAATCAATTCGACCGTGCCCGAACACGAGACATGTGCGATATGAAGCTGCGCTCCGGTGAGTGCCGCGAGTCGAATATCACGGGCCACCATGATCTCTTCCGCTGCGACGGGATTTCCCGGTAGCCCCAGACGTGTCGAGACCGCACCCTCGTTGATCACACCGTCGGCACGCAAATGGCAATCTTCAGCATGCACGATGACAGGCGCGCCGGTGAGCGTCGAGTAATCCAGGACGCGGCGCATCACCTGGGTGTCCATGATCGTCGCGCCATCGTCGCTGAAGGCAATCGCCCCGGCCTCGCGCAGGGTCACCATCTCGGTCATGACCTTGCCCTCGAGCTGACGAGTCGCCGCAGCGATGGGGCGGATCTTGGCCAGAGAATTCTTCTCGGCGCGATCGAGAATGAACTGCGTGACGGAAGGATCGTCGTTGACCGGATTCGTATTCGCCATACAAGCGACCTGGGTGAAGCCCCCGGCCACGGCAGCCATCCCTCCGCTCGTCAGGTCTTCCTTGTACTCCTGCCCGGGTTCGCGCAGGTGCGCGTGCATGTCGATGAATCCCGGCGCGATCCACGCGCCTTCCGCGTCGACGATCTCGGCCCCCTCGGAGGGCAGATCGGTGCCGACGTCGACGATCTCGACGCCGTCGATCAGACAGTCTCCCTGCGTATCGAGATTCCGGCTCGGGTCGAGAATCCGACCATTGCGAATCAGCAGACGTCCCATCGAGCTAACGACCTCCGGAGAGATGAGAGCCTTCAGCCCGCCGAGAGCCCTCAGCCTGCCGGGAGCCTTCAGCCTGCCGAGAGCCCTCAGCCCGCCGAGAGCCTTCAGCTTCGCCAGCAGCGCCTGGCGGCCGGCCAGCAACCAGGTAGAGGAGTGCCATCCGCAGGGCGACGCCATTGCGCACCTGGTCGAGAATCACGCTCGGCCGATGATCCGCGAGTTCATGGGCGAGCTCGACGCCGCGATTCACCGGCCCAGGGTGCATCACGATCGCGTCTTCTTTGGCGAAATGAAGCTTCGCTCGATCCAGCCCGAAAGTGGCAGCGTACTCTCGAACGCTGGGGAAGCAGGCGCCTTCGAGTCGCTCCATCTGGATACGCAGCGCCATGACGACGTCCGCCCCCTCGAGCGCCTCGCGAAGATTGGTATACGCCTTGACGCCCAGGGTTTCGACCTCCGCGGGCAGCATCGTCGGCGGCCCGACCACACGCACCTCGGCGCCAAGCTTCGTGAAGCCGTAGATGTTCGAGCGCGCCACACGGCTATGAGCGATATCGCCGATGATCGCCACGCTCAGTCCCTCGATTCGCCCCTTCTGCTCGCGCACGGTCAGCATGTCGAGGAGCGCCTGCGAAGGATGCTCGTGAGCTCCGTCACCGGCATTGAGGACGGGCGCTTCCAGAACCGCCGCCAGACGATGCGGCACGCCGGCGACCTTGTGACGCACGATGACTGCGTCGGGATCCATCGCGTCGAGGGTCTTCGCGGTGTCCAGGAGCGTCTCGTTCTTCATCACGCTCGAACTCGAGACCGAGAAGTTCACCACATCCGCCGAGAGGCGCTTGCCAGCGATCTCGAAGCTGGCCAGCGTCCGGGTCGATGGTTCGAAGAAGAGATTGATCAGGGTACGACCGCGCAGGGTCGGGACCTTCTTGACCTCGCGCGTGCCGATTTCCTGCATGCGCTCAGCCGTCTCGAGAATCAGCTCGATCTCGTCCCGTGACAGATCCTCGATACCCAGGATATCTCGGCCAATCATGATCTGGCTCCCCCTCGAACGATCAGCTCGAGCGGACCCGATTCCACGGCTTCACCGCCCGCGGCGTCCGCAGCCACCTCCCGGCTGGCGGTAAAGACGATCTCGTCATCGGGTTGGGTCGGAATGTTCTTGCCGACGTAGTCGAGCTTGATCGGCAGCTCACGGTGACCTCGATCCACCAGGGCGACGACTCGCACCTGGGCTGGCCGCCCAAAGTCCATCAACGCATCCATACCCGCCCGGATGGTGCGACCGGTGTTCACGACGTCCTCGACGAGAACCACGACTCGATCGTCGACGGACGAAGGCATCTCGGTATGTCGCAGCGGAGGCCGACTGCCCCGCCTCGAGAGATCATCGCGATACAGCGTCGTGTCGAGGATGCCGAGGGGAACCCGGAGATCGGTCAGACTCTCGAGATTGTCGACCAGGATTCGGCCCAGCGGCACCCCGCCATTGGGAATCGCGACCAGATACAGCCGCTCCGGCTCTTCGGTCGTCTCGACAATCTCGTGCGCTATTCGCATCAGTGCGCGCCGAATCGCGCGATCGTCGAGGAGCGTCCTCTCCGGCGCGCCCCCCTTCCCCCCCGCACCAGACGATTCGCCAGCACCCGAGGTCAGAGCGCCCGCGGCGGAGGGTCCGCCGCCGCGGGGGCCCAAAGAAGCGCCTGCGGCGGAGGGTGCGTCAGCACCCGAGGTAAAAGAAGCGCCTGCGGCGGAGGGTGCGTCAGCACCCGAGGTAAAAGAAGCGCCTGCGGCGGAGGGTGCGTCAGCACCCGAGGTAAAAGAATCGCCCGCGGCGGAGGGTGCGTCAGCACCCGAGGTCAGAGTGCCCGCGTGGGACACCGCGTCGATGTGGGACAAGTCCAGGCCTCCGTCCTTCCCCGACTCACTGGACGGGTTTAAAGGACGCTTTGGGTCGGGCGGTAGAGTACCGCGGCGACGGCGGCTGGCAATCTCTCGACTGCCCCAGGCAGACCGAAAATCACCCATTACGCTCTGCCAAGACCTCGTTGCCGTCTGGCGATCCTCTCGGGGCGTGTAGGGCGCCCAAGAGGTCCGGCCGGCGGCCCCTCTAGCCGGCGGCGGGCTCCACGACGTCGCAGCGAACGCGCTGAAAGACGCGATCCCAGCGCTTCTCGGCAGTGAACCAGTTGAGCGGGTTGAAGAACGAGAGCATGTTGCCGTTCACATCCCAGGACCAATAGAGGATGAACGCAGGTCCCTTCAGATCTGCGAGGCGCACCGTTCCCCAGGCCCGACTGTCGTTCGAATTGTCGCGATTGTCTCCGACCATGAAGTAACGGCCCGGCTCGACGATCCAGGTGCCGTGGTCGAGGCGGCTCGGACGCGGGTCGTCCAAGATGGCATGTCGACAGTCGCCGAGGTCCTCGTACTCCACCGCCAGCGCCCTTCCTTCGTCGTAGAAGGTCTCTCCGTTACCAGACTTATTGAGAAGCTCCCCATTTACGTAGACTCGTCCGTTCTTGAGTGTGATCCTGTCTCCGGGCAACCCCACCAGACGTTTCACGAAGTCTTCGGTCGCCGCGCCCGCGGGCGCACGATCGACCGGCTTGATCACCCGTTGGCCGTTCTTGTTGAGCGGGCGAGCCACTTCGAACACGACGACATCCCCACGTCTGGGTTCGCGCAGACCGGGCAGCCGCGCCTCCGCGAAGGGAATTCGAGGGCCGTAGCTCAGCTTGTTGACGAAGAGATGGTCACCCACGAGCAGCGTCGGAAACATCGAGCCGGACGGAATTCGGAACGGTTCGACTACGAAATGACGAATCGCTAGAGCAATCGCGATCGCGATTGCCAGGGTCACCAGTTGATCGACGATCGCCGCGACCGTCCCCCCCTCTTCCGAGACCCCATTCGCGATTTCGTCCTCGGTTTCGGACACCTATTCGTCTCCCAATCGGAGTGCAGCCAGGAAGGCTTCCTGCGGTATCTCCACGGAACCGACCATCTTCATTCGCTTCTTGCCGGCCTTCTGTTTCTCGAGGAGCTTACGCTTTCTCGAAATATCGCCCCCATAACACTTCGCGATCACGTTCTTTCGCACCGCTCTCACGGTCGTGCGCGCAACCACCCGCGTCCCGATCGCCGCCTGGATTGCGACCGGAAACTGTTGGCGCGGAATGAACTCCTTGAGCTTGCGAGTCAGTTCGGCGCCGCAGCTGTAGGCCTTGTCCCGATGCACGATCAGCGAGAGGGCATCGACGGGCTCGCCGTTCACCAACACGTCGAGCTTCACGAGGGCGGCCGCGCGGAAACCGATCAGCTCATAGTCGAAGGAACCGTAGCCGCGTGTCGCACTCTTCAATCGGTCGTGAAAATCAGTGACGATCTCGTTCAGCGGGAGTTCGTATCGGACCTGCACGCGATTTCCATTCACGGCCATGTCCTTCTGAGTTCCGCGCCGGTCCTGGCAGAGTCCGAGCACCGCACCCAGATGATCCGAGGGAACGTGGATCGTCGCCAGCACGAGCGGCTCCTGGATCTCCCGAATCTCGGAGGTGTCCGGCAACGCGGCGGGACTCTCGATCTCGATGTCGGGTCCATCCTTGCGGACGACGTTGTAGCGAACCGTCGGCGCCGTGGTGATCAGGTTCAGATCGTACTCGCGTTCGAGACGCTCCTGCACGATCTCGGCATGCAGAAAGCCCAGGAAGCCACAGCGGAAGCCAAAGCCCAGAGCAAGGCTGGTCTCGGGCTCGTAGCTGAAAGAGGAATCGTTCAGCTCGAGCTTCACGAGGGCCGCCTTCAGATCTTCGTAGTCCTCCGAGTCGACTGGATAGAGCCCCGAGAAGACCATCGGTTTCACAGTCTGGAAGCCCGGCAAGGGCTCCTCTGCTCCGCCAGAGACGGTCGTGATCGTGTCGCCGATCTGGATGTCCGCCAGGTTCTTCACCCCGGCCAGGACCATGCCCACTTCGCCGGCGCAGAGGGTCTCGACGCTTCTCGGTTTGGGGTCGACCACATCGAGTCGGGCGATCTCGTGCTCGATCCCAGCCATCATGAACCGGACGCGCTCTCGACGATGCAGGGTTCCCTGCATCACGCGAACCAGCATCACGGCGCCGACATAGGGATCGAACCAGGCGTCGAAGACCAGAGCCTGGGCCGGCTTCTCGGCATCTCCAGAGGGCGGCGGAATGCGCTCGACGATGGCCTGAAGAAGCTCCGGCACGCCCTGGCCAGTCTTCGCGGACACCGCCAACACGTCCGCGGCGTCGAGCCCGACGACGTCCTCGATCTCCTGGGCCACCCGATCTGGATCCGCCGATGGAAGATCGATCTTGTTGACGACGGGAATCAGCTCCAGGTTCGCATCCACGGCGAGATAGGCATTTGCCAGCGTCTGCGCTTCGATCCCCTGGGCCGCATCGACGATCAGCAGCGCGCCCTCGCAGGCGGCCAGCGCCCGAGAGACCTCATAGGAGAAGTCCACATGCCCGGGGGTGTCGATCAGATTGAGGATGTAATCCTCGCCGTCCGCCGCTCGGAAGACCATCCGGGCGGTCTGCGCTTTGATGGTGATCCCGCGTTCGCGCTCGAGATCCATATTGTCGAGAAACTGGTCCCTGCGTTCGCGATCAGAGAGCGCGTTCGTCGCCTCGAGAAGCCGATCGGCGAGGGTGCTCTTACCGTGATCGATATGCGCGATGATGCAGAAATTTCGCACCCGGGTGCGGTCAATGCTCATCGCTGGACCTCGTGTGCCGGCCAGTTTCGAGTGCCTTCGAGCTGCTCATGCTGAGATCCGTCGGGGCCCGAAAATCGTCTGGGCCCAGAAGATAGCCCGCCAGCGCCTCGAGCCAGGGCCGGAGCGCGAGCCCCATCCGGCTCGCCCACGCACGATCGACCATACGAGCGAGCCAGGTTTCCGACTGGCCGCTCGCCCCGAGGACACCGATTCGAGCGGACGTCGCCGATGCAGTCTGCACTGTGCTCTCATTCATTGACCGGAAGGCGCCTCCAGCGG
>PVBE011862016.1_pt1 | contig 21700 bp, 21 predicted proteins | sample 1631181 | NCBI WGS metagenome assembly PVBE01 (sample SAMN08397723, study PRJNA350692) | Marine metagenome, whole genome shotgun sequencing project. | isolation source: water | place: Pacific Ocean | collected 2012-04 | reverse complement strand
CCCGGTTCGTTTCCGGTTTCGACTGGAGCCCGCCGTTTTCCTGGCCCACACATACGGCCCTGCCGATTCCCTTCGATATCCAAGGGCGCCGGATCATGGTCGTCGCCGATGAAGACGTGGCTCGCCTGGGTCTCTCCTATCCATCCTTCCTTTGGCTGGTCGACATTAGCGACGAGACCAGGCCCATGCCATTCGCAAGCTTTCAGGTCGAGGGCATCGATGGCTCCGCGCAGCCGGAATACACCGGCTGTCACCAGCCCTGCGAGAAGGTGACCGGCACCGAGATTCCGGTTGCCTGGTTTGCCCACGGGCTGCGCATCGTCGACATCGCCAACCCCCATGCCCCGCGCGAGGTGGCTTCCTACATGCCGCCGGTTCCCGAGGGCGAGGAACGGGTCCAGAGCAACGACGTCACCGTGGACGACCGGGGCCTCATCTATCTCCTCGACCGCGGGCGCGGCCTGCACATCCTGGAGCGGGTGTAGAGCGGCGGGTGATTCCGAACGGCGAACGATCCCGGGGTGCGCTACACGCAGGGGAGTCGTGATGTCGGGCGCGAGGAAGCTAAGCCGGAGAATCCGGCCAAAGTATGAGCCGCCGACTCCCGCCTCATCGGCAAGGTTCGATAACTTCTTTCCCGGGTCGCGCAAGACCATCTCCTGGTAACGGAATGCCTGACCGAGAAGCCTGTGAAGGCTGTGATCCGGGTCCCGCTGTTTCCCTGCGTTCATACCCTCGATCGAGAGGTTAACTGGGAAATTGCGGTAGAATACCCGCGCACACAGGGTTTCGCGGGAGGTTCCATGGTCACGTCGAGCATATCCGAGGTCTTCGCGGAGTGGATCGCGGGGCTCGAGTTCGCCGACATCCCGGCGGCCGTGATCGCCGACGTGCCCCCCCGGGTCCTCGACAACCTGGGCGTCCAGCTGGCGTCGCTGGAGCTGCCCTCGACCCGGGCGGTCCTGGAGACGGTCTCGGCCTGGGGTGGCGAGGCGCAGGCCAGCGTTCCCGGCCTCGAACGGCGCCTGCCGGCGCCGTCGGCAGCCTTCGCCGGCGGCGTCATGGGCAACAGTTTCGATTACGACGACACCCACACGCCGAGCATGTTGCACGTCCACGCGGTGACCATCTCGGCCGCCCTGGCGGCGGCTGAGGCGGCGAACCGAACCGGCCGCGAGGCGCTGGTGGCCATCGTCGCCGGGTTCGAAACGGCGCTCCGCGTCGCTCTCACCGATCCGGTCCGGTTCGAGCTCCTGGGTGTTCAGCCGTCGTCCTTCGTCGGAGTGTTCGGTGCCACCGCCGCGGCCTGCCGCGCCATGGGACTGGACGCGCGCCAAGTGCGCAACGCCCTCGGCCTCGCCGGCAACCAGGCGAGCGGCCTGTTGCAGTCGGTGGTCGACGGCACCGACGCCAAGACGTTCAACTGCGGCTGGGCGGCGCATGGTGGCCTCGTCGCCGCCGAGCTGGCATCGCGGGGCTACACGGCGCCGCGCCAGATCTTTGAGGGCAAGTTCGGCTTGTTCCCGGTCCACATTGGTGCCGACGTCGGCGCCGCGGCCGAGGTCTTCGCCGACCTCGGCGAGACCTGGCATACCCCCGACATCGCGTTCAAGCTGCACTCCGCCTGTCACCACGGCCACAGTTTCATCGACGCCATCTTCGAGCTGAAGCGGGCACATGGGCTGCGGCCCGAGGACATCGAGGCCATCGAGTGCGAGGTCATCGAACAGCAAGTGCCCATCGTGTGCGAGCCCCTGGCCGCCAAGCTCGATCCGGCGACGCCCTACGGCGCTCGATTCAGTCTTCCCTACCTGGCGGCGGCGGCGTGCGTGCTCGACGAGATAGGCCTGGACGCGTATTTGCCGGAGCGGCTGCGGGACCCGCGTATCCGCCGCGTCATGGAGCGATTCCGCTACACCACCCGGGCCGAGCCCGGGTTCCCGCTCCGGCTGCCGGCTCACGTGACGGTGACCATGGCCGACGGCCGCCGGCTCGAGGCCCGTCGGGACCACTGCCGCGGGCCGGGCGGCGAGGCGATTGGACTCAGCGACGTCGAGCGCAAGTACCGCGCCAACGCCGGCCGGATCCTCGCTAAGGAGCGGATCGAGGCCATCGCCGGGGCCTGCTCGCGGCTAGAGGAGTTGCCGAACGTCGCCGAGCTCCTGGCCTTGGCGCGACCGGCGCGAGTCGAGCCGGCCGCTGGCGCCTAGGCTCGCGCCGCCCAGACGTCCACGCGCGGCGCGGGGATGCCTTCGGCCTTCGGACCGCTGTACACCGTGACGCCGAGGGGCAGGGCAAGAAGCCGATTCAGCTCTACCTTTACTGTGAGCCAGCTTCTTGACCGGAGGGGCGATCCGTTTCAGACGCCGACACGTTGACGCATAGGTCCGAAGTTGAGCGTTTTGCGAAATCGGTTGATGGCGATGAGGTCGTGTTTAGGGCATGCACCTACCGCCAAATGCTGGACACCTGGCGGGCTAGTCCTTTGGCCGAAGTCCGCGACCATGCGGACGCAGTGGTGGATCGGTTCGTCGTCTGAAGGGCCATGCGCCTAAGGTCCGCTTTGGGTCATAAGCGGCCCTAGGCGCTAACCTCTAAAATGGTCTGCTATGCGGGGGAAAGCGGACACCACGCCTCAGAATGTCCACTTGCCGTCCGCTGGCAGACGGACGGCGCGTCAGCCCTCTCCGATGACGATCTCCATCAAGTCCTCGCCCCAGATCAAGGTACCCTTGTAGATTTCAGCCATCTCGGCGATCACCCGCTGGCGCACGTTGTCCCGGCTGACTCTCGCTGTGACGTGGCTGGCAACCAGGGTCTTGACCCCGGCATCGCGGCCCAGTGCCGCCAGGTCCTTGTGGGACATGGCATCGGGAATAGGCTCCGGGGTAACATCCAAGCCCGCGATCCTGGATAACATATGTACCAGCACGTCGGCCTCGCGCGCGAGTTCGTGCATGGCCTTGCAGGGACCACAATCGCCGGAATAGGCGAAGACGCCGTCCTCGGCCTCAAGACGGAACCCATAACAGATCAGATAAGGCTGGAAGTGGGGCACGTTGGCGAGTTCAACTCGCCATCCGTCGCCTTCCACGACGTCGCTTTCCTTGATCTCCGTCACGTCCGTTTCCGGTAGGAGACGCGGCGACACACCACCCCGGGATTTGTAAATGTTGATGCTTTTGACGTGCTGGGTCCGTGCCGTCAGATCGAGGGCGAAGGCCCCCTCGGGTCCGAATAGCCGTTCGACGAATTGCGCCGTGCCGGGCGGACCGTAAACCTTCATCGGCGGAACCTTGCCGGCACCCATGTCCCAGCGATTCAGGAACAGGCGCACGAAGTCGGCGCAATGGTCATAGTGAAGGTGGCTGAAAAAGACGTGTGTCACATCGGTGCAAGCGACCCCCACCTCCATGAGGCGGTGATAAGCACCAGGACCAAGGTCGAAGAGGATGACGTCCTCTCCCACCCGCAGCACGTATCCCGACGACATGCGCTTCAAGGAGGGCTCGGGGGTTCCTGTCCCCAGAAGATGGAGTTTCATAGTCACCTCGGTATTGTTGTGTTGGTTGACGACTTCCCGGCAAGAGCGCGTTCGTTTGGCGCCGCGAACCTGCCCGAGAATGCCGCCGATCATCGGTAATGTAGCACCCGTCCCCACGGCTACGCTCGCGAAGCTGTGACGGAGAACGTGCATCCGTAGGTTCTCGATCCCCGCGGCGCCAATGAGCCGACGCCAGGCTTGCGCGGGGCTCGCCAGATGCCCCTCTGGGGGTCCGACCCTCTTATCACCCAAGGCGCACCCTCGGAACGCTCGTCGTAGAGGGTCTGGAGGACCGATACGGTCGGGAGCGGAAGCACGATCTCCTTCTCTCCCGTCTTTGAGTTCGGCAGTCGTAGCCGAGCCGATTCCCAATCGATCCACTCCCACCGGGCGTTCATGATCTCGCGCAGCCTGGCTCCCGTCAGGTAGAGCAGGCGCGCCATGCCTGCGAATCGCCGCTCGCTTCTCCCCTCCGCTTCGAAATCCAGCAACATCCGCCCCAGGCACTTCGCCTCGTCTTGGGTCAGGTATCGCCGGCGCCGATTCTCCGGGTATCGATCGACACCACGGCAGGGGTTTGTCCCGGTCGGGCGCCATCCCCATCGTTCCGCGAGATTGCACGCCTTGGAGAGCAGGGCCAGGGTGCGGTTGGCGGCACCCGGTCTAGATCGCATCGCCGTGTGAAGTTCCTCGACGTCGCGCGCACGCACGTCGGCAACGGTGCGCGTTCCGAGCTGGGGTAATATGTGGAGCTTCCACAGTCGCTGATCCTCGGCGGCGCTGCGCGGCTTTTTCCGGGGCGCTTGCTCGCGCATGTACCGTCCCCCGAGATCCTGGACGGTCGGCGCCACGCGGGCGTCCTTCTTGTCCTGGGACGGGTCGTCGCCGTGCGCGATTCGCCGGCGCCATTCGCGAGCGATCTCTCGCGCTTGATCGACGGTGAGATCGCCAAACGTCCCGATCTTCGGGCGCCGCTCTTGCCCGTTCCGCGTCCGGTAGTATAGGAAGAAAGTCCGTGCGCCGGTCGGCGAGACCCGGCATTGGAAACCGGGAACCTCGTTGTCGCGCAGGATGACGCGTTGCCCTTCGGGGTGGGCCCTCTCGACCAGGGTCTTCGTCAGCTTTGGCATCCGCTCGGGGGTCGCAGCTGGGTCGTACGGAAGCGTGGAGCGGGATGGTGCAGAGTAACAGGCCGTTATGCAGGAAAGCTCAAAAAACAAGGGGTTTGAGCGGTTTTCGTGGTTCGTTGTGGGGCCCCGTGGAACCCGCTTGAACAGACTCAAAATCTGGTGACCGCAAGGTCGTGGGGGTTCAAGTCCCTCCACTCGCACCAGCCTCGAACGCCCCGCCCAAAAGGAGAGTCACCATGGCGGTACTGCTTGTCAGCGAATGGGAGGATGCCGGCGAGTGGCGCGCGCGCCTGGCCGCGATCGACACCGCGATCGAGCTCCGGGTGTGGCCCGACATCGGCGTCGCCGAAGACATCGTGCTGATCGCCGCCGACATGCTCCCCGAAGGCGTGTTCGCAGGCCTTCCCAACTTGAAGTGCGTCCAGTTCCTCGGCCATGGGGCGGCGCACGTGATCGACCATCCGGAGCGCCCCGCCCATGTCGCCGTGGCCCGGCTCGTCGATCCCGGGATCATCAGTTCAGTGACCGAGCACGCGCTTGCCCTTCTTTTGAGCCAGCGCCGCTTCCTTTCCGTCTACGACGCCCAGCAGCGCGACCGGCTGTGGCGGCATTACGCGTCCGGCGACCCGAGCCGGATCTGCGTTGCCGTGCTCGGTCTCGGCTCCATCGGGACGCGCATCGGCGAAGCCCTTTCGGGCCTCGAATACCAGGTCGTGGGCTGGGCGCTGGGCCCGCACCGGATCGCGGGCGTCGACTGCCGCCAGGGCGCGGACGCCTTGGCGGGGGTCTTGGGCGACGCCGATTTCGTGATCTCGATTCTTCCCGGTACCAAGACGACCGAGGGGCTGTTGGGCGAGCGCGCGTTCGCGACCATGAAGCGCGGCGCTTACTTCATCAGCGTCGGCCGCGGGCTGACGGTGGACGAGGACGCGCTGATCGCCGCCCTTGACGAGGACGCGCTTTCCGGCGCCGCGCTCGACGTCTTCCAGACCGAGCCGCTGGTCGCAGAAAGCCCGCTTTGGGATCATCCCAAGGTGCGCATCACGCCGCATGCGGCGGGAGGCCGGGCGGCGGCGTCGATCGAATCGATCGCCGAGAACCACCGCCGGGCGATGGCCGGAGAACCGCTAATCAACATCGCGGACCCCGAGAAGGGCTATTAGACCAGATCGCGGTCGGTCGGAATCGCCTGTGGCGATCCAGCGGGCGCGTGAATCTGGTCTACACTATCGAGGTCGAGCGGATTCACGTGTTTGATTGGAACCGTGATGCAGTTCCAATCAAACTCGATCCGCTCTAGCGGTCCCGGTCCGGTTCGCACGCCCCGTGTCCGCAACTGAGGAGACGTCCATGCCCTCGATTCCGACACCGTCCTCGTTCCCCCGCGCGCACCGGCCCGCCGTCGCCGCCGCCCGGCACGTGGTGGTCTCTGGCCACTACTGGGCGTCCCAGGCGGGCTTTCAGGTCATGGAGGCCGGCGGCAACGCGGTAGATGCGGGCGTCGCCACCGGGCTCGCCATCAACGTGCTGGAAAGTCAGTACACCGGCCTGGCGGGCGTCGCGCCGATCATGATCTACATGGCCGAGACGGACGAGATCGTGACCCTTGGCGGCGTCGGCCCCTGGCCGAAGGCCGCGACGTGCGAGTACTTCATCGAACGCCACGGAGGTCGCATCCCGGCAGGCCACCTGAACACGGTGGTTCCGTCGTCGGCCGGAATTTGGCTGACGGCGCTGGAGCGATACGGGACCATGTCGTTTGCCGAGGTGGCGGCTTCCGCGATCCGCTTCGCCCGGGACGGCTTTCCCGTGTATCCGTTCTTCGCCCGCATCATCCGCGAGCGCGAGGCGACGCTTCGGGGCTGGCCCTCGTCCGCCGAGGTGTATCTTCCGGGCGGCCGGTTGCCGGAGGTGGGCGAGCGGTTCGTTCTCGCGGATCTTGCACGCACCATCCAGTACATGGCCGACGAAGAGGCGGTGGCCGCGAAGAAAGGCCGAGAAGCGGGGATCCGGGCCGCCTACGACGCCTTCTATCTGGGCGACATCGCGCAATCGATCGTCCGCGATCAAGAAGCGAACGGCGGCCTTCTCACCGCGGCCGACATGGCCGACTACCGGCCCCACGTGGAGACGCCGGCGCACATTAGCTTCGGCGATCTCGATGTGTACGCCTGCGGGCCGTGGTGCCAGGGGCCGATGGTGCTCGAGGCCTTGAAGGTGCTCGAAAGCTTCGATCTTGTAGGTATGGGCCACAACGCAGTCCCATACGTTCATACCGTGGTCGAGGCGCTGAAGCTCGCCGCCGCCGACCGCGAGGTCTATTTCGGCGATCCCGATTTCGTCGACGTTCCCCTGGACGTGCTCTTGTCCAAGGACTACGCGAAACGCCGCGCAGAAATGATCCGCGCGGGCGAGGCGTGGGCCGAGATGCCGCCGCCAGGTGAAGTGGCGGGACGGCTGCGACCGCGCTGGGAGCCCGATCCCACCGCGCTGGCGGAAGCCGAAGGGCCGCAGGCAAACCTCGCCACCTCGTATCTTTGCGCCGTCGATTCCCATGGCAACGCCTTTTCGGCGACTCCCAGCGACGGCACGCTGGGGGCGCCGCTGGTTCCCGGAACCGGGATCTGCGGTTCGCAATGGGGATCGCGCGGCTATACCAACCCCGATCACCCGGCTGCCGTCGGGCCGGGCCGGCGGCCGCGAATGTCGTCCAATCCCGCGATCGCGATCCGCAAGGGCGAGACCGTGATGCCCTTCGGCTCGCCCGGAAGCGAGGTGATCGCCCAGGCCATGGTGCAGGCGTTCCTGAACGTTGCCGTCTTCGGCATGGACCCGCAGCAGGCGGTCGAGGCGCCCCGCTTCGCGAGCTACAGTTGGCCGGCTTCCGTGATACCTCACGACTACAAGCCCGGCGTGTTGCGTATCGAAGAACCGATCGGGACCGAGGCCGCGGATCGGCTTGCCGGCCTCGGCCACAAGGTCACGCTCTGGCCCGAGCGCGAGGTTGCCGCGGGCTCGGTGTGCATGATCCGCGCGGACTTGCGGACCGGCTACAAGGTGGGCGGCGCTGATCCCCGGCGCACGGCCTACGCCGTCGGTTGGTAGAGCGCGCGGTCCCGTCCGGGGCGCGCGCGGGCGCTTTCGGGACGAAGTTACTCGGTCGTTCGGGGCGTTGGGCCCGATGCGCCGTCCTTGATATGCGTCAAGGCGCGGCGCCCAAGGCTCACCTATGAACGGCCCCGCGAAGCGCCGAAGACGCGGCGTTCCAGCATGGGGAGAGGAGATTCCGATCGACCCTCATTCGAACGGTCGTGAGGCGGGTCGCGACCGCTTGGTCCCGCCGCTGTCTCCGGTCCTGTTTTTGGGAATGGCGCTGCGGCACGTACCGCTGCCCGTATTTCAGCTTCCGCTTGCTCTCGCCATGCGGGCGGTGCGGCGCCGTCATGGCAGCGTTTTCGAGCGCCTGGAGGATCTCGATGAACCGGTATTCGTCATCGATCCCGTAGACCTGCCGTTCCGTTTCCTGCTTCGCGCGAGCGCGAAGCAGCCGAGCCTGAGGGCGATCGCCAAGGACGGGCACGTGGACGCGAAGGCGAGCGTGCGCGGGCCGCTCAAGTCCTTGATCAAGCTGTTGGAAGGCCGCATTGACGGCGATTCCCTTTTCTTCTCGCGCGATCTGGTCGTGGATGGCGATACCGAGGCCGTCGTGGCACTCGGCAACGCCGTCGAGGGATCCGAGATCGACGTCGTGCGCGATCTGCTCGCGCCGCTCGGTCCCTTGTCCGGCCCGGCCGCCCGCGTCGTTGCACGTGCGCGCCGAACCGCGGGGCGGATCGCGGCCGACTTGGAGACCATGCGCGATGCGACCGTCGCGCCCGCCATGCGGCGCGCGGAGGCGCTCGCGGGCCGCCTGGAGACACTGGACCAGAGGGTGTCGGAAATAGAGCGCGGGACCAAGCGCAGAGGTAGAGTGCGAAATGGCCAGACCCCTTGAACTCGTGTGCCCTGCCGGAACACCGACGTCGCTCCGTGCGGCTGTCGCCGCCGGCGCCGACACGGTCTATCTCGGATTTCGGGATTCCACCAACGCTCGCAACTTTCCCGGCCTCAACTTCAGCCGCCCAGAACTCGAAGCCGGTCTCGCCCATGCCCACGACCATGGCGTCAAGGTGCTCGTCGCCGTCAACACCTACCCCGAAGCGGACAATCCGGGTCCCTGGCACCGTGCCGTCGACGACGCCGCCGCCTTCGGCGCCGACGCCGTGATCCTCGCCGACATCGGGCTCGCCGACTATGCCCGCCGCGCGCACCCTAATTTGCGCCTTCACCTTTCGGTACAGGCCTCGGCGTCGAGCGCCGAATCGATTCGCTTCTATCACCACGAGTTCGGAATCAAGCGCGTGGTCCTGCCGCGCGTGCTCACCATCGCCGAGATTGCGGCGATCAACCAAACCGTTCCGGTGGAGACCGAGGTCTTCGTGTTCGGCGCCATGGGAATCATGGCCGAGGGGCGTTGCGTGCTGTCCTCCTATGTCACCGGGCAATCGCCGAACACGGTGGGGGTCTGCTCGCCGCCGAGCCACGTGCACTATGAAGAGGAGGGGGACCGATTGGTCTCCAAGCTCGGCGACTTCACCGTCGACGTGTTCGGAGCCGACGAACCGGTCGGCTATCCGACGCTCTGCAAGGGTCGCTTCGTTGCCTGCGGGCGGACCTCGCACCTGTTCGAGGACCCGACCAGCCTGAACGCGATCGATATGCTGCCCGAGCTAATGGATGCTGGGGTGACGGCGCTGAAAATTGAGGGCCGCCAGCGCGGCCGGGCCTATGTGTCGCGCGTCGTCGGCGTGTTCCGCCGCGCCGTCGACGCCGCCGCGCGGGGCGAGGCGCTGCCGGTGGCCGACCTTCGTGCGCTGACCGAGGGCCAATCGGAGACCACCGGCGCCTATCGGAGGACCTGGCACTGACAAAAAAGGCACGGCGCAGCCCCGAGTCCAGCCCGTGCCTTACCCTCGGGCCGGTGCTGTTCAACTGGCCTGCTGAGAAGTGGTGCGACTTTTATTTCCGCATCGCCGACGAGGCGCCGGTGGACACGGTCTGTGTGGGTGAGGTCGTGTGCCTCAAGCGGTGGTCCTTCTTCGAGCCGTTCGTAACGGATGTCGTCGAACGCCTGCAATCCGCGGGCAAGGAGGTGGTGCGTTCCACGCTCTCGCTGATCATGGACGCGCGCGACCTCGAATCGGTACGGGCGATTTCCGTCGATGAATCGCATTTAGTCGAGGTCAACGACGTTGCGGCCCTCACGCTCCTCGCCGGGCGTCCGTTCGCGACCGGCCCCATGGTCAACGTCTACAACGAGGGAACGCTCGAATTCTTGGAACGCCGTGGCGCGAAGAGAATTTCGTTGCCCGTCGAGCTGCCAAGGGCCTCGCTCGCGGCCCTGGCCGGCCGATCCAAGGCGGAACTCGAGGTCCATGTCTTCGGCCGTCTGCCGCTCGCCATCTCGGTGCGCTGTTTTCACGCCCGCGCCCACGGGCTCCACAAGGATGGTTGCCAGTTCGTTTGCGGCGAGGACGCGGACGGCATGTCGCTGACGACGTTGGACGGGACAGCGTTCCTGCGCGTAAACGGCACCCAGACGCTATCCGATACTTACGCCAACCTGGTCTGCGAACTGGACGAGCTTCGCGCAATGGGGATCGGCCGGTTTCGCCTCTCGCCGCAGGACGTGGACATGGTCGCGGTGGCACGCACCTTCCGCGACGTGCTCGCGGGTTCGCGCGAGCCTCAGGCGGCCCTCGACGATCTCGCGCAACTGGCTCCGGGGATCGCATTCTCGAACGGTTTCTTCCACGGCATCGAAGGGGTGGGTCGCGTCGGGCCACTGGCGCGCGCCGAATAACGGGGCTCGTCCGCGGCCGGCCGGGGGTGCGGCGGCGGGCGCATTCCGCGCGGTCTACCCGAGGTGCGCGCGCTAGGCCAGGGATGCAAACACGATGGAAAGCGAGAACGTTCGCCTGACAAGCCTCTCCCACGGCGGGGGTTGTGGCTGCAAGATCGCCCCGGCGCTGCTGGAAGAGTTACTGGGCGCGGTTGAGGGCCAGAAAGCCGAGCCTCGGCTGTTGGTGGGAACCGACACCCGCGACGACGCCGCTGTCTACAAGATCAACGAAAGACAGGCGGTCGTCGCCACCACCGACTTCTTCATGCCCATCGTCGATGATCCGTTCGATTTCGGCCGAATCAGCGCGACCAACGCCTTGTCGGACGTCTACGCGATGGGCGCCAACCCGATTCTCGCGCTCGGTATCGTCGGCATGCCCGTGGACAAGCTGCCCGCGACGGTCATCGCCAAGATCCTGTCGGGCGGCCGCGCCGCATGCGAAGACGCCGGCGTGGTCATCGGCGGAGGCCACTCCATCGACGCGCCTGAGCCGATCTACGGCCTCGCCGCCGTGGGCCTCGTCGACGTGGACCGCGTTAAGCGCAACGACACCGCCAGACCCGGCGACGCGCTGATCTTGGGCAAGCCGCTCGGCATCGGCATCCTGAGCGCGGCATTGAAGAGGGGTGTTCTCGACCGCCAAGGCCATGACGAGCTCGTCGGCACCGCCACCCAGCTCAACAGCGTCGGGATCGAGCTTGCCTCGATCGCCGCCGTGCACGCCATGACCGACGTGACCGGGTTCGGCCTGCTGGGCCATTTGCTCGAGATGTGCTCCGGCGCCGCGCTGGGCGCCAAGGTGACCTTGGACCGGGTGCCCATCCTGCCAAGCGCGCGCGTGCTCGCCGCTGATGGGGTCACGACCGGCGCCGCGGAGCGCAACTGGGCGGGGTACGGCGGATCGATCCGGCTGCCGGACGACGTGGTTCCGTGGCAGCGGAACCTGTTGTGCGACCCCCAGACCAGCGGGGGGCTCCTCGTCACCTGCGAGCAAGGCGACGCCGAGCGTTTGGTGGAGGTGTTCCACGGCCGCGGATTCCTCGAGGCCACCGTCATCGGCGTCATCGAGGAAGGGCCGGCCGAGATCACCGTGCGATGACCGAAGGGACGGAGCGTTCGCGCGGCCCGATCATGCGACTTCGCCCGCGCCGTCTGAGCTAACGCCGCCTTTCATTCGCACCACGTTGCCTCTGGCGTCCAGGGCGACGCCACGGATGCGCGCGGCCGCGACGATGCTCTCGGCCAGGTGACGCGGCCGGGGTGCGTTCCGCGGTGCGGTCTTGCCGGGGGAAGCCAGCCTCGGCGGAGTCGGGCTGGGCGCCGCCTAAGACGCTTACTCGGCGGCCTCGATGACGCCTCCCGGTCCGGCGGCCGAGTCGCCGCCGTCGGCGGCCAGCGTGGTTCCGGTGATGAACGAGGCGTCCTCGGACGCGAGGAATGCGATGGCCTTGGCGATCTCGTCGGGCCGGCCGAGGCGGTGCAGCGGGACGAAGCGCGAGATGCGGGCGACGCCCTCGTCAACGCTCAGGCTCCGCTCGGTGATCGAGGACTCCAGCGAATTGGTGTGGATCTTCCCGGGCGCGATCGCGTTGACCCGGATCCCGAACCGCGCGAGGTCGAGGGCGACGGCCTTGGTCAGCTGCACGACCGCCGCCTTGGTGGTGCAATACGAGATTGCTTCATCGACGGCGAAGACGCCGAATTCCGAGCTGATGTTGACGATGGCGCCGCCCGTCTCCTTCATCGCCCGCGCCGCCGCGCGGCACATGAAAAAGACGGCGTTGAGGTTCACCGCCATGGCCTCGAGCCATTGCTCGTCCGAGGTCTCGAGCGTTCCCCGGCGATAAAGGACGCCAGCGTTGTTCACCAAGATGTCGAGCCCGCCCAAGCGCGAGACGCCCGCCTCGACGATCGCGTCGCAGACGCTGTGGTCGCGAAGATCGGCGGCGAAGAACTCGACCGTCCGCCCGGGACCTGCGAGCGCGGCAATCGCTTTCGCTCCTCGCTCGGCGTCCATGTCGGTGATCATGACCCGGGCGCCGTCGGCGAGAAACAACTCGGCGACCGCGGTTCCGATGCGCGAGGTCCCACCCGTGACCAGCGCCGCCTTGCCTTCGAAGCGCAATTTAGCAACTCCCCTGAGTGGTGATAGCGGTGGCGAGCGGCCACTGTGCCAGTGCCGGCCGCTTCGCACAACCTCTTGCGCCGTGGACGCGGTCGGGACCGCGCGACCCGCCGATACACGCTGGGCTCGTCCGGGCGTGCCGGGTGCGCGGGCCGGCGAAGGCCCGCTTCAGTCTCCGAGTATTCGTCGCCGCTCCTCGAACTCCTGGGCGTCGATCTCGCCGCGCGCAAACCGCTCCTTGAGGATGTCGAGGGGCGCGTCGCGCGACGGCGCGCCAGCGCCGCGGCCGCGATGCGATCCGCCGGTCCATCGCACTGCGAAAGTGACGAGGGCCACCAGAACGGCAAGGAACACGATCATCATGATCGGCCCGATGACCCATCCTTGCCAGCCGTAGCCCCACATCATCCCATGGCCGTGAAAATCGTCCGGGCCGCCCGTCCCGGCGAGGGCCGGCCATCCGGCGATCGCGGCAAGCATGACCACCGCCCCGAAGGCGGCCGCATATCCACGTTCAGTCATCGGACAAACCTCCTTGCGATTACGGGTCCAAGCGTGTGGGCCGGTTCCAAGTAAACGGACAATGCGTTAGGCATCCAACGAATCGAGGAATGCGCCGATCTCGGCGTTGAAGCGCTGGGGCTGCTCAAGGTTGCATATGTGGCTCGCGGGATCGATTTCAGCGTAACGCGCACCGGGAATCGATTCGCACATCGGGCGCATAATGGCGGGCGCGGCGCCCGCGTCCTGGGCCCCGGCGACAATCAGCGTCGGAACAGTGATGTCGGCCAGGCGCGGGGCGAGATCGAGGCCCATGAGCGCGTCTGCGCACCCGAGGTAGCCTTCCAACGAGGTGGCGCGGATCATGGCGCGCACTTGGTCGAGCACGGGCGGATCGGTGGCTCGGAACCGGGGCGTGAACCAGCGTTCGATGGTGGTCTCGACCTGGCCCTCGAGACCGCGTTCGTTCACGTCGCGGATCCGCTGCCTCCAGGTCTCGATGTATTCCGGGGGCGCATCGGCGCGGCAGCCGCAGGCGACGATGCCGCCCAGGCGCGAAGCGTGGGTCTCGGCCAGCGCAAGCGCGGTCGCGCCTCCCAGCGAAAGCCCCACCACGTGGGAGCGCGCGATCCCGAGCGCGTCCCACAGCCCGACGACGTCGCCCGCGAGCGCTTCGATGGTGTACCCGCCCGACCCTGCTTCGGTTCCGCCGTGTCCGCGGGTGTCGTAGCGCAAGATCCGGTAGCGGTCATCGAGTGCCGCGACCTGGTCGTCCCAGAGCGCCAGCGAGGTGGTGAGCGAGTTCGAGAACGTGACCCACGGCGCGCCGTCCGGGCCGTCGACGCGGGCGTTGAAGGCGAGCCCCGAGGCGGTGAGCTTGATGGTTTCGGTCATGGCGTCCGGCTCCTTGTTAATGGGCCGCGTTCGAGCGCCTGATAGCTTCGTTCACGGCCGGCATCACGTCGTTCGCCATCAGCTCCATCGACCGTCGCGCGAGCGCCTTGTCCGCCCAATCGTGCCCGGCGTACAGCAGCGTCCCGAAATCGCCGACACTTTCGCGGAAGGCGAGGATCTGGTCGACCACGCTCGGGACCGTGCCGCTGATGACCAGCGAATCGAGCACGTAATCGAGGGTGACGGAGGAATCGGCGAGCGCGAGGTCGTGCTTGAACATCTCGGCGCCGCGCGCCGGGTGGTTGTTGGGGAGATTCACGGTGCCGCTACCGAGCGTGATTCGTTTGGTTTCGTGGGCGAGGCTAGCGATGAACATCAAGCACGACGTGATCGTCTCGGCGCGATCGCTGACGTGCTCGCCGATAAAAGCTTCCGCGTAGCCGAGCGCGTCAGCGAGCACGATCGCCTCGCGGTCTTCCTTCAGCGTTTCGGCGTAATCGCGCTTGGCCGGGTGCAACGGCATGGTGAAGAACCCGAGCTTCATCGCGTTCAAACCCCTTTACGCCGGACCGGTCCGAGGGACCGCCACCTTAGCCGCACGCGTGGGCGCGCGAAAGGGCCGAAGGCCGGCGCCGGGTAGTGTCTCAGTCCAAATTTTGGGCGAATTGGTCCGGTCAGGAGGGGCAGCTCAGGAGCTTCAATCGGCCCAGTTCAGCGCGGGGCGCTGCGTGTGCCAATCGGTTTCCCGCTCGTAGGCCTGGGCCACGCGCAGGGCCATATGCTCTTGGAAGGGCTTGGCCATGACCTGCAATCCGATGGGAAGTCCCTCAGAGGAAAACCCACACGGAAGCGAGACTCCAGGCAGGTCGAGATAGTTACCCGGCATGGTGTTGCCCATGTATGCGGGGTAGAACGCGCGATAACTGTCGAGGCTGGCGTCCACGACTTCGATGGGGCGGGCCGGTTGTTTGGTGGTGGTGACGATCACGGCGTCTACATCGCGCAACGTGTCTGCGATGCCGGCCTGCAGGGCCGCCAGCTTGTGCAGCCCGGCCGCGTGCATGGCCGCGGACATGCCTTGACCGCGTTCCAGCAGATCACGCACCACCGGATCCAGTTGGTCGGAGTGGTTTTCCAGCAGCTCCCGGTTGATCGCCACGGCCTCCCCCAGGACCACCGAGCGGAAATCGGAGTCACCGAAGATCTGTGCGACTTCCGGAATGTCTACGGTGCCGAGCTGGGCGCCTGCGGCTTTGAAGACCTTGCCGGCCTCGCGCACCGCCGCTTCCACATCCGCGTCCAGATCGTCGAAAAACGGCGCCCCGCCAAATGCAATGCGCAGCCCCCTTACGCCGCCGTTCAGCCCCCGCAACACGTCATCGAGGGCAACGCCCAGCGTGGCGCGGTCGCCAGGGTCCGGGCCCCGAAGCGCGTGATAGACCAGGGCCGCGTCTTCGACCGTACGGGCCAGGGTTCCCGGCGAATCGAGGCTCCAACTGAGGGGATAAATGCCGTGGCGGCTGATGCGGCCGATCGTTGTCTTCAGGCCCACCACCCCGCAGAGCGCCGCAGGCGCGCGCACCGATCCTCCGGTGTCGGAACCTAGGGCGACGGGCGCCAGCCCGCTCGAGACAGCCACGGCGGAACCACTGCTGGAGCCGCCGGGAATGTGCGGGGTTTCATGCCACGGGTTATGGGGTGTGCCCTGATCGTGGTTGACGCCGATGATACCCAGGGCGAATTGCACGATGTGGGTTTTGCCCAGCAGCACCATGCCCGCAGCGTCCAGTCGGGTCACAGCCGTGCAATCGCCCGTGGCTATGTTGTCTTCGAGCAAGCGGGTGCCGGCCGTCGTGGGTTGGCCACGGACGTTGAAGAGGTCCTTTGCGACGTACGGAATGCCATGCAGCGGCCCTAGATCGAGCCCCCCCTTCAACTGAGCTTCGGCCGCCTTGGCTCCGGCCAAGGCCCGCTCCCGGGTGATCCCGATGAAGGCGTGCAAGTGGGGGTTCAGCTTATCGATCCGATCGAGCAGAAGCGTGGTCACGGCCACGGGACCGGTCTCGCCCGTCCGGTAGGCTCGCCCCAACTCCGTAATGCCGCGGTAGGGGATATCGGACTCGCTCATGTTTCTCGCTGCTGGCGGAAATGCAGAAATATCAAACGGCGTATATTTGAGTGGCCGCCGGATTGGTGCCGCCAGATAGTTTACATTCGTGGTGCCTTGGCGGAAGGGACGATTTTCCGGCCGCCTTCCGATAGCGAAGCACAAGTTGTCATGTCCGCTTCGTGCTTTCGGCACGTCAAGTTTCGAACTGAGATACTTCCCGGCGCCCGCGTCCCCGGACGACGCTCCGGGGTGTCTCGTGGAATCGCATCCATCGCAAGATCGAATCGCAAGAACGGGGGTTCGCGATCGCCGCGTTGGGTGACCTTTGGGTGTGGGCGGACCGCCGCATGGCGGACGCGCTTGCGTGGTGCCGGGACGTGACCTGCGATCCGTGCGGCCACATCTACAACTCGCGATTCGAAGAGCTTGCGCGCCGGCCAACGTCGGACGAGCTGCTTTCGGCGTACCGCTATGCGCGGCGCCGCGGCCTCGACTTCGAGTCGGTGAGTTTCGAGAAAAGCGCGGCGATCGCCCGGACGTAAGCAGGCTCGCGCCGGCGCCGTCAGGATTCGGACGTCGCTGAGTGAATGTCGACGTAACCGCGCTCGATGGTGCGCTCAAGGGCCTCGAAAGCGGCCGTGGCCTCTTCGTACTTCTCGCGCTTCGAGCGAAGCGAACTGAAGTCCGCCGTTTCGTCTTCCCAGTTCATGGTGAGCACGGCCTCGAGGTATTCGGCTCGCAGTTTCGCGACCGAGACGGCCAAGCGGTAGAAGCCCTCCTTGTTGAGATTCGGGAGTTTCTGGCCCAGGATCTCGCGATTGGCGGCGCGGATGGCCATTTCGATTTCTTCGATGAGGCGCCGTTGCGCCCGTGTCTGGTCGCTGTGCATGGTCCTCTCTCCCCGTTCGCACCGTGAGCGGGCGCGAGTTTACGGGATCGGACCGCGCCTATCCAGCCGTCTCCTGGCCGTCCTCGAAAGCGACGGCCGGGCGTGTCGCCGCCTGGGTGCGCAGCATGAGGCGGCGTTCGTCGGGCGAAGGATTCGTCGGCAGGCGGCACCTCGAGCTCGCCGAACCGGCGGCTGAAAGCGACGAAGCTCGCCTCGTCCATGTCTTGGTCGGGCAGCACGAGGACGCCGTACCGCAGCCACGCGTCGCGGATTCTCGCGAAGCTCGCCTCAGTCAGCGCCTCGTCAATCTCGACGCGGCCGATCTCGGCGGCGAACGCACGCGTCAGGGGTCTGATATCCGCGGCGTCCCCTATCGTGGTCGGCTAGACCGGCCGTCCACCCGCGTGCGACGACGTTACCGTGATCTCATGGCCGTCGGGGTCGGTGATCGTGAACCAATCGTGGACGGTTCCGCTCTCCATTTCCGAGGGCGCGAGGCCCTTCGCCGCGTACGCGTCGCGGGTCTTCTCGATGTCGTCCACCATCAGATCGAACGGCGCCTTGGCGCCGTTTGCGATGGGTTCCGCCTGGGCGCGGAGGATCAGGTGCGTGCCGCCGCGCAGCTCAAGCACCGTGATGGTGTCGCCCTCGTGCACCGAGCGCATCCCAATCTCCGTGAAGTACGCGGTCGCCCGCGCAAGGTCCGTGACGTTCAACGACAGGTGACCGACGGCGACGGGCGGGCGCTCGTCCTTGGTCATGGGGCCCCTCCCTCGATGGTCTTGCAAGTGTGTCTCGAGCCGGTTGTGATCAGTCCTCCTTGCCCGATTTTGCAAGGCCCTGCGTTCCGTCGACGAGCCGTCGCAGCTCGCTCAGGATCGTGTCCTGACGCGAGGCAAGGTCCTTCAGGTAATCGAGGATCGGGATTTCCTGCATTGCCTCGCCGATGTCCACGTCCAGGCAAATCCGGTCATCGACGATCCTGAGCGTCTTTTCCGCGCCCCGGGGCAGCGGGATTCCCTCGCGGATACAGAACTCGATCATCGCCGATTTCACCACGTCCTCGGGTATGCCCGCCTTACGAGTCTTGCGTGAGGACAATTCGATGATCTCGAGATCGATCTCGAAACGGTTGTTTCGCCGCGCGGCCAACAGCGCGACGATGTCTCCGGCCGGCAGCCGGCTCTTCTTGGTCCCGGATTGCGCTTGCAGGGCGTCCCTCAACTCGGCGCCGGTGAACTTGAGACGGCGATATTCCGTCGGCATTTTGGCCCCCACTCGTCTCTCGCCATTGCCAAGAGCGGTCCAATCCTAGCACAGCTTTCGCGACCACGGTCCACCGCCGTCACCGATACCGCGAAGGGGTTAGTCGCGGTTTGCGCCTTGACGTTCGCGCCATCGGTGCGACCATGGAAAGCGGAAACGAAGCCACGACGTACGAGGCTCCGTTGATCCCCGACGAGGAGGCGAAGGATGCCGTACGATCGAACCTACACCCAATCGCCTTGGCGCGGTCAGGTCTACGCGCCGGCGCCGGTAACGCCGTTTACGCTGGCGGGCGAGCTGAATTACGACGCCTACGAGGAGATTCTGAAGTTCCACATCGGGGTCAATCGCTGCGATTCACTGCTCGTTGCCGGCGACAACGGCGAGGGCTACGTGATTGCCGACGACGAGCTCGCACGCATGACCGAGCGGGTGGCCCGCGTGGTGAACGGCCGCTTCCGTTTTTACGTACACGTCAGCCGCATCGCTACCGCTGAGTGCATTCGCCGGGCCGAGATCGCCGCGGCGGCCGGGGCGAGTGGGCTCTGTCTGCAACCCCATTCGTACCTTGCCCACACGACCACGGCCGAGGTCGTCGAGCGGTTCGAGGCCGTGACCAAGGCGGTGCCGCTTCCGATGATGCTCTACAACTCGCCCCGGCATACGGGCCTCAGCCTGACGCTGGACCAGGTGCGGGCGATCGCCGACGTGGCCCCGGTCGAGATATTCAAGGACGGTGACGGCGAGATGCAGCACGTCACCGACATGGTGGGCGAGATGGGCGAACGCTTCCCCGTCATCAGTGGGCTCGCGCTGTCGCTGGTTCCGGGTCTGCTGCTCGGTGCCGGCGGCATGGTCTCGACGGGTCCGGAGCTGTTCGGCGCGGACGCGAAGAAGGTCTTCGACGTTTACGAAATGACGCTCGACGAACGCATGCGTACCCATCGTCGCTACGGCGCTGTGATCACGGCGGTTTCTTTCTTCGGCACCTCGCCGTCGGGGATCAAGGCCGGGCTCAACATGCTGGGGCTGCCGGCCGGCGTCCCGCGCGCGCCGGTGAAGCCGCTCGAGCCGGATGCCGAGGCCCGGCTCAAGAGCCTGCTTCTCGCCAACGGGGTGGGCTTGGCGGAAGGCGCCCGAAAGGCGTCCTAGGGTATTATCCCCGTTCGTGGAATCGCATCAGCCCACACCTCCTTCCGGCTTCCCCGATCTTTCGATGCCGTGGGAGGCCGGGTAGGGGTGTGGGCTGATTCCGCTTAAACGGATAATGCGCTAGGCCGACGCGCGGGCTTTACGCGAACGCGCTCAGATCAGGCGTCGGCGGCGGGCCGAATACGTCTTCGAGGGTAAGCGCGATCGAGAGCGCCCGGCGGTCCTCGCCGCCCGCGCACATGACTTGCAGGCCGACCGGCATGTCGGACCCGAAGGCGTGGATCGGCGTCGTCGTTGCGCACAGCCCGAACAGGTTGGCGGTGTGCGCGTTCTGGGCGATCCGCGCGTGGGCGCGCTCGGCGTCGGCGGATTCCAAGAAATACGAGACCGGCGGCGCCGTGAACGCGGTCGTCGGCGTGATCCAGCCATCGAGCCCGCGAAGGCGCTCGCGCGCGATCTCGCACAGTTGGCGGTGGCGCCACAGAAGGCGGATGTATTCGTCGGCCGGGGTGTCGATGCCGCGTTCGGTGCGCTCGAGGGTGAAGGGATCGAGGCGCTCGCGGGTCGCCTCGTACCGATCGCGGCCGTAATAGCCGAGGAATTCCGGCGTGATGAAGCCGGGGTAGAACGTGAGCTGCTCCGCGACCTCGGGAATCGAGACGTTGACGATGGTGACACCGGCGTCCTCGAGGGCCGCGAGCGCACCCGCCGTGCAGAACTCGGTCTCGGCGTCCAGATCGGCGTAGAAGTGCTGCTCCGGCTTGCCAAGCAACAGCCCGCGGGCGGGGTGCGGCGCCGGCACCGGCGCGTCGGCGAGCGCCGCGCAGACGATCGCAGCATCCGCGGCCGAGCGCGTGAGCGGCCCCAGCGTGTCCAGCGTCGGCGAAAGCGCGAACACGCCGTCGGTGGGCCACAGCCCCTTGGTGGTCTTCCAGCCGAAGGTCCCGTTGAAGCACGCCGGTTGGCGGACCGAGCCGCCGGTGTCGGAGCCGATGGCGAAGCCGCAGAGGCCGGCGGCTACGGCGACGCCCGAGCCGCTTGAGGATCCGCCGGGAATCCGATGCGTGGCCGCATCCCACGGGTTCCACGGGGTGCCGCGTGCCTGGTTGACGCCGTGGCCCGAGCGGGCAAACTCGGCCGTCTTGACCTTGCCGAGGATGACGCAGCCGGCGCGTTTGAGCATGCCGACGAAGGTGCCCTCGGGACCGATCAGATCTTCGACGTCGACGTTGGACCCAGCGGTGGTCGGCATGCCTTCGACCGCGATCAGGTCCTTGATCGCCACCGGAACCCCCATCAGCGGCCCCAGGTCGGTACCGGCCGCGAGCAAGGCGTCGAGCGCCCGGGCCTGGGCCAACGCGCCGTCGCGGGCGACGTGTTCGTAGGCGCCGAGGCGCCCATCAAGGGCCTCGATGCGCGCGAGGTAAGCGGCCGTGGCAGATTCCGAACTCGTACGCTGGGTGCGAAACTCGTCCGCGAAACGCGCGATGCCGCCCACGCCAAGCGGATCGGCAGGAATATTCACCATGACCGTGGTCCTTTGCGGGTGCGAAGGCCCTGGTCTAACCCGCGACGCGAAACCGGTCAAACGGCATCGCCTCGCCCGCGAAACGGACCGCTATACTGTTCCGACGACGGCGCCCGATTGCGCCTGCGCCACCGCGTGGGAGGGGCGATGCGCGCACGCATCTTCGGGGCACTCTTGATCGCCTTGGTGACGCTCGCGGCGCTGCCGGCGGCGCTACGGGTGCAGCAGGCCCCCGGCCCCGGAGGCGGCGACGGCGGCCCCTACTGCCACCAGGTGCGCGAGACCGAACGCGTCGATGGCGTGACTTTCCGGGCCAAGGACGGGGTGATCCTGGATCGTGCCTGGTTAGAACCACGATGCGGTTCCAATCCGGCGTGCCAATCCGCTCGATCTCAATGGTGGAGACCAGATTCACGCACGCTGGATCGCGGCCACGCGATTCCCAGCGTGCGCGATCTGGTCTAGGTTGGGTCGGTCACGGATCGGCCGGCGGCGCACTATGGCCGCTCGAAGGGAGAGACCATGACCGAGGCGACGGCGGGCGAGCAGACGCGCTGGGGCATGGTTTCCCTTGCCTTCGCCGCGGGCATGATGGCGGCGGCGCACCTGGGAAAGGT
>PVBE010606367.1_pt1 | contig 21700 bp, 21 predicted proteins | sample 1631181 | NCBI WGS metagenome assembly PVBE01 (sample SAMN08397723, study PRJNA350692) | Marine metagenome, whole genome shotgun sequencing project. | isolation source: water | place: Pacific Ocean | collected 2012-04 | reverse complement strand
CGTGGACATGCGCCGTCAGCCAGAGATTGAATTTTGTTTCCCGATGGTGCTGGAAATGGAATTTCCAGAGCCACGGGTGGGTATGTTTGACGTAATGGATTCCATAATTGAGAAGTTCCGCTGCGAGGAAGATCCCGACCAGATCGAGTACAAAATGCTCCTGTATCGGGAAGAGTTGGGGAAGATGTTCCGCCATGAGGGGGGTTGTCTTCCGAATAAGCGTCAATGTAACGAGGCTTCCGATCAGGTAGGCGTAGTTTCGGGCGGCACGTTTTCGATCGGCCCAGAAAGATTCCCGGAAGGAATGGATCTTGAGTTCCCTCAATATGAGGAGGAGCGTAATGCCTCCTGCCAGACCAAAGAAAACCAGAGAGCTCATCGTTCCTTTTATCCCTTCTTTACCAGGAGGACCTGGCTCTCGTCTTCGTCGATTTCAATCATCTGGTCGGCCGGGATTCCTTTGAAGAGTTGCTTCTTTCCATTCGGCCAGGAGACTTCGAGTTCATCGATCCGTTCGTTCTCTCCAACTCCGAAATGGGCCACCCGGGAGAACTGGGAGGCGTAGCCATCCCCGGCGGAGATGATTCTCAACTGTTTGTTCTCTCCGGTTCGAACCCGGATGATCGCTCCGATTCCATCCCGGTTGTTTTCCCGTCCGCGCAGGCGCACCTGAAGCCAATGTCCCTTTGCGACCTTGTTTACATAGTAGTGTGTCGGGGATTTGTAGTTGGTGATGATCATGTCGACATCCCCATCCCGGTCGAAGTCCGCCTTTGCCATTCCACGATGGGCGCATCGATCTCGAAGCGCATGAGGCTTTCCGGATGAGTCTCTCCAGAGGACGATCGATTCGCCCTCCACCTTCCGCTTGATCGGCTTTTTCGTAAGCTCGGAAGCGGGAGCGGCTATATACCAATATCCATTAATGATAAGCATGCTAAAGGGTTCTCTTTCCGGTTTGAAGGGGGCTCGATGTTGGCTGATTCATATCCACGTTCCAAATTTCCCGTTCACGCAAGTCTACCCATACCGCCCCCATATGGGTTCTGGTGGGGACATTTCGACTCCAAATCAACGGAATTCCAGGAAAGAATAGATATTCTGCGGGTTCAGTATAACTTATTGATTAATAGTAGTTTATGAGTATTGCCCAGGGCCTTTTCAGTCTTTAGAAAGGACGAGTCTTCTCTATTTCTCTTAATACGAGTAATGTGGGAAAATATTACAAGAGATTGGGTGTATTTAACGATATAGCGTAAATTTTTGGGTCATCGGAGGGATGGAATGGGCCTGTTCATATGGACCCTCTTTTTTCAGGTTGCCGTTTCTGTGGACACGACACAAGAGGTGGTGATCCTCACGAATGAAGCCGTTCCCGCATCGATCGATTTGGGGCAATATTACGCATCTCGAAGAAATATTCCTCGGGAACAGATTCTTTCGGTAAAGACCGGTACGAAAGAGGGGATCTCCTGGCCCGATTATCGGAGTCAAATTGAGGAGCCTCTTCGCCGATTTCTCAAATCCCGGCCGGGCGTGAAATACATCGTTCCCATCTATGGCATTCCGGTGAAGATACGGGAGGAGAACAAGGAAAACGATCAGAAAACGGAGGCGTCTGTATCCCGATATGTGAAGAGTCGCGATTATTGTTGCCTGGATCGTGAAATTGAATTGCTTCACAAAGAGCACGAATTGGAAGGGTGGGTTCGTTCGGAAACCTTCCGACGGAACCGCCCCCTCTCGCTGGAGGACGGAGTCTATCTGGTCTGTCGTCTTGATGGTCCGTCTCCCGAAAGTGTTCGGGCGATGATCGATAACGCGATCCATGGAGAAACCTATGGCATCGAAGGGACCTCCTTCCTCGATACTCGTGGATTGACCGAAGGAGGGTATGCCGGAATCGATCAGGAGATGAAGAGTATTGTCTCGGTCTATGAGAAGTATGAGATTCCTTTTCAGCATGATGATCAGGCGGAGGTTGTTCCTCTCGGAAAGAATCCCAATCAGGCGCACTATTGGGGTTGGTACACCACGCATGTGAAAGTGGAGAAAGGGTTCCGATTTGCCCGAGGGGCGGTTGGGGCGCACATGCACTCCTATTCCGCGGGTCGACTTCGAACCAAAAACAAGAACTGGACGGGACCCCTTATTCACCACGGGATTACGGCGACATGTGGAACGGTTTATGAACCTCTCGCTTCCGGCTTTCCCTATGGGACGGTATTTCTGGATCGCTTTTTCCAGGGGTATAACTTCGGCGAAGCGATGCAGATGGCAAATATGTTTACCTCCTGGATGGCGGTTTTTGTCGGGGATCCTCTCTATGCTCCCTATGCGAAGGGGCGTTCGGAGCGACAAGCCCGGAACCGGAAACTGATCCGGGAAGGGGCTCGGATGTTGGAAGAGAAACTCGATGCAGGAAAAATAGAGGGCGCAGAGAAGATGGCACAAGAGATACGCTCTCTTCCCAGCCTTTCTCAGGGGGATCCCTTTCTCTTCTTTCTCCTGCGGGAGGTTCGGGCTCGATCGATGGAGTCTTCGTCCTCAGGGGGATCAGTTCGGGATTTGTGGGTGGCAATTCAGGATGGGGAGGGCCAAAAGGGTCTTGGTTTCAGTTCGAATAACTTCGAGTGCAACCTTCTGTTTGGGGAATCCCTTCTCCAAAAAAAGAAGGGAAAAAGCGCGCTCGAATATCTTCGACGGGCGGTGGAGGTTGATCCCGAAAGCAGTCGAGCTCACGAGATTCTCGGAAAGGTTTTTCTTCAGATGAAAAAACGGGAAGAAGCTCTCGCCTCTTTGGAAGAAGCGTATCGACTGGGCCGGAGGGAGTCTGTTCTCGTCGAAATCGGAAGCCTCCTTCTCTCTCAGAAAAAGCACCTGGATGTCGTGGCCCGATTAGAGGGGATCTCTGCGAAGAATTCGAATGCTCTTCTTCTGGTGGCGCGCTCCTTGTTGGAATCGAAGCAGTCGGCCCGTGCGGTCGCCCTTTTGGAACAGGGGATAAAGGCCCCTTCTGCGACCGTAGATACATGGAATCTTTTGGGGAAAGCGTACCGGTCGGTCGGAAATCGTACCGAAGCGAAAAAGATATCGGTGGTTGTAAAGTCGTTCTCCGCCCGAAAACGGGTTGATTGGAAAGGAAGTCGTCGTCTCTCTGTTCAAAAGAGAGTGAAGGAACTTCTCGCAAAGAATCCAGAAAATCTTCTCTCTCCTCTGAAATCTTCGAAGGGGTATGGTCTTCCCGTTCTTCTTCTCGCAAATAAGTCGGGGTGGACGATGGAGGTTTTGATCGATGGGGCTCTTGTGCGCAGCGAGATCGTTCGAAGTTCCTCCCGTCCGCGGGTAACGAAAGTTCCGCTCTATCCGGGAACATCACGCATTGTGGCGATTGCGAAGAAAGGCGGCGAAGAAAAGATCTTCGCGGTCGAAATTGTTTTTGAAGTGGATGGAGTCTACTCGTATGGATTCGAGACTCTTTCCAAACTTTACCCTCTCGAGCCCTGATGGCTACAGGTCGTAGAGGTAGAAATATCCCCGGAATGGTTTTGCACTGAGTGGTTTTTTCATTCGGGGGCGCATTCTCATGATCTCTTCAAATTCGGGGTGGGCGACGATAAAGGCGGCTCGCCACCCTTTGAATTGAGGGAGCCACTCTCGAAGGTCCCTGTAGAGGGCGGTTACGTCCTCTCCCCCGACCCGTTCCCCATAGGGAGGGTTGCAGAGAATCACTCCTTTATCGAAAGGGAGTCCCCTCATCATGGGACCGGCTTTCATATCTCGAAAGTCCCCGCGGGTGTGAATGATGTCATTGGAGACCCCGGCCGCTTTCATGTTTGCCTGGGCGATCTTATAGGTCGAGTCTTCCAACTCATTCGCGACGACACAGGGGCGGGTATCGGCAAAGAGGGGAGAGACCGGTTTTTTTACGAGATCTGCAAAAGGAGGCAGGCGGTGGTGCGCCGGTTTGTTTTTGGGGCTCCAGATGGGAGTCGCCCGGGCCATGAGTGCCCCTTCGATCGCGATCGTTCCCGAGCCGGACATCGGGTCGAAAAGAATTTCCGAGCGCGAATCGTACCGGGCAAGCATCACGCAGACCGCCGCAAGGTTTTCACGAATAGGTGCAAGAGCTCCATCCATTCGATATCCCCGCTTGTTCATCGGGCGGCCCGCAAGATCGATCGAGACGGTCAGGAGGTCGTAGTGCATTCGGATGCCGATCTCGATATCAGGATTTTCGGGATCCACGTGCAGTTCGATCCCCTGCTCTTTCGCTCCATCGAGGAGGGCATTCTTCACGGTGCCTACAACCTGTCTCTCTCCGGCGGGGAAACCGGCGACGTTACGGGCCCGGATGCTGATGCCGGCTCCGTTCCACCACCAGTTTCGGCTCTCCGCTGTTACCTGAGAAAGAAGTTCATCATAGAGCGGTTCAAGTCTGGAGGCCTGGCTGGTATAGAGATCCCAGAAGACCCGCGCACAGGTTCGGTGATGATGGACGGCCAGGTGGGCCAGTTCGGGAGTGAAGGGGTAAAGGAGTTGACCGGTCCCTTCTTTTTTTGGATCGGGTAGACGAACCCTGTGAAGCCCTCTTTTAACGAGGCGCATCATTTCGCCTCCCATGACCTTGTTTGTTTCGGCACCGCCGACAAGGCGAAGGTTCCCCAGGGCTTTCTTTTCCGGATCGGGTGTCTTGTCCATTGGCGGCGGATCGTACATTGCGGGAAGGGATGTTGCAACCGGGAGTCTCGATTCTGCTAAGATGGAAAAAGATGAAAAGAAGTTATCCTGTTTTCCTTGGCCTGCTCGCGGCTCTCTTCTTCGGGGCGGCGACGCCGGCGAGCAAAGCTCTTCTCAATGACTTTCATCCCTTTTCGTTGGCGGGATGGCTTTATCTCGGGGCTGTCGTCGGCGTTCTCCCTCTTCTTTTACGGAAGGGTTCTGTTCGTGCTCCCTGGAAGTTGGGGAAGAAGAACGGTCGTCGTCTCGTGGGGGCGATTGTTCTGGGTGGGGTGATTGGTCCGGTTCTTCTTCTTTTTGGACTGAAAGTCGCTTCCGCCGCGTCGGTTTCGATGTGGCTCAATCTGGAACTGATCGCGACGGCACTTCTGGGAACATGGTTTTTCAAGGAGCAGCTTGGGGCTCGTGGTTGGATCGGGGTTCTGGGAACGGTTTGTGCCGCAGTTCTTCTTTCCTGGGGGGAGGGGATGCCTGGGGTCTGGGCCGTTCTTCTGGTGACAGGGGGGTGTTTCTGTTGGGGTTTTGATAACCACTTCACGGCGCTGATTGATGGGATTCGTCCCGCCGAAATTACTCTTTGGAAAGGACTGGTCGCGGGTGTGGTTAATTTGGGGGTCGGGGTCGGTCTCTCGGGAGAAGTAGGGGCTCTGAGCGGAATTGGAATCGCCCTCGGGGTGGGGGCCCTTGCATACGGACTGAGCATCGTTCTCTATATATTGTCCGCACAGATTCTTGGAGCGACCCGGGCTCAGATGATCTTCGCGAGCGCTCCTTTCTTTGGTGTGGCTCTAGCGGCGGCGGCTCTTGGGGAGCCCATCTCTCTTCTTCAGATTGCGGCCGCCATTCTGCTTGTGATCTCTCTTGCTTTCCTCTTTCTGAAGAATCGCCATACGCATGAGCACACGCACGAAGAATTGGAGCATGAGCATTGGCACCGGCACGATGACAAACATCATACGCATGTGCATGAAGGGGAACCGGCCTCCCTCTGGCATTGTCATTCCCATCAGCACGAGCCTCTTACCCATACCCATCCCCACTGGCCCAACCAGCATCACCGGCACAAGCATCCGCGGATGGTGAATTAGCTCTCAAACACCGATTCAAGGAGAAGCTTCGTCTGCTTTTTTCTCTCGCGCAGGGTGGCGGGTGCCAATGGATCGGTTCGAAGCATGTCCCCGAGGGAGGAGGCGTAGGCGAAGTAGTAGGTTGTGGTTGCCAGAAGGCTGATGATCAGATGTCCCGGATGGAACCTCTTGTTGAGGAGCCCTTCCTTCTGTGCTTCTTGAATGAGGAACTCTGTCTGGATGAAGAGGGGTCCTCGGATCTCTTTCCAAGTTGAGCGGGATATCTCTCCTCCTTCCAGACCATCCCACATCATGAGGCGGGTGAAATGTTGGTGTTCTGCGAGGAAGTCGAAAAAGACGGCGACGAATTTTACGAGAAGATCTCGAATGTTCCCGGTCGATTCCAGGTTGACTTGCATCGCTTTATCAAGCCAGGTTTTTAGTTCCGACCATTCGCGGACGAAGATCGCCTGGTACAGGCCCCGCTTGTCCCCGAAGTAGTGGTAGATCATCCGCTTATTTATTCCGGTTTCGGTGACGATTTCACGGAGAGAGGTTCCTTCGTACCCCGATCGGGTAAAGAGCTTTGTTGCTGCTTTTAGAATGCGCTCCCGGGTCTTTTCTGGATTCCGAACCTGTTTTTTCTTCTTCATAAGTAACCGATCGGTTATTTACATTGACTTTTCTTTTTGAGCGGGTTATATAGTAACCATTCAGTTACTTAAGGGAAGCGAAATGATTGGGCAGGGTGGACCGATGGAGTGGGGAAGATCGAACCCCTTCTATCCTCAGTTTCTTTTTGGGGCAACCGCAATCGGTCTCTTGGGAACGGCTGTGGGAACCGGCGGGATCTCCCTTCTTTTGGGAGGGGCTCTTCTCGTGGGAGGAATGCTTCTCTGGACCCTCCTCGAATATATTTTCCACCGCTTTCTCTTCCATGTAATCGGAGGGTTTCCCGGGGAGGATCATCTGCGTCACCATGATTTGCCGAGGGATATCGACAAGGTGGCCGCCCCCATGACTCTCTCGTACCCGGTCTTTCTCTTGATTGCCGGAGCGATCTGGATCGCTTCAGGAACATTTGAGATTGCCGCCTTTTTCGGATCGGGAATCTGCATCGGCTACATGATTTACGAATGGATCCATTACAGTACGCACAATCGAATCCCTCGTACACGCTTGGGGAAATATTACCGGCGGTATCACATGATTCACCATTTCAAAGATACCGGGAATTATTTCGGAATGACCTCTCCGTTCTGGGATTGGGTTTTCCGAACGAAACCCGTTATGGAAGGGCCAGAGGAAAGGTCATCCTCGCCCCAATTGTCGGAATCGTAATTGTAGCGGGGATCGAACTCTCTTCGAGAATTTCCTGGGTTCTTACGAGAAACCCATCGAGATGGCAGTTCCGAAGGATCTGAAAGCCCTCCTCCGGTTCCTGTAGAAATTCATCAAAATGGCTCAGGACAATCTCCCTCGGTCGAAACCTTTCCAAAGAAGGTTTGGGGTACTCTTCTACCTGCGTCCATCCCGGGACGGTCAAGAGGAGAAGATCGATCGGTCGGTGTTCGACGGTGGGGAGGCCCAACTCTCCGGAGACCACACCATCCTGATAGAAAAGTGTATAGACCGGTTTCTCCTCTTCATTGAGAAACTCAACGAGATAGTTGAGGTTTTTCCCTTTCTGGTATTCCCGGGCATAGGTCGGCGGTTCCGTGAGAGGCTCCTCAATCGTTCCATCCCAGATCCGGATGACGCCGGCTAAATGGGGGGCATGGTCTCCTTCGAAAGAGATGAATCGAATTCTCCGGCTCTTTGTATAGATCCACTTCTCCTGGGGGATTTCGATTCTTCGTTCTTCCGGGATTCCACATCCGGCAAGGATATTAACCGCCGTGCGGCTGCCGTAGGTTGCTGCGTTCGTGGCATGCTTCTTCATGATGTAAGGGACATCCAGGATGTGATCATAGTGGGCGTGAGGGATGAGGATCGCTTCAATATTTTTTGCCGGAGGCATCTCCCGGTCGATGAGTTCTGTATTCACTTCAATTTTCTGGAATCCAATTTTCCCGATCGGTTGCTTGGAAAAGAAGGGGGCGAAGAGGAGTGCGTGTTGGTCGAGCGAAACAACGAATCCGGATACGCCGAGCCACTGGACGCGAACGGTACTTTTGAAGTCGGGGTTTTCGGGAGAGAGCGCTTCCGGGCCTTTCTCAAAACGGACGACATATCCGTTTTTGATCCAGGACGGTTGTGCACACCCCAGGAAGAGGAGCAGCAGGAAAAGGGGAAGGGCACGTTTCATGGTCGTCTTTGTTCTCCTCTATCAGGAATACGAGCATCTTATTCGTCTGAAGAGAGTCTGACAAACGATCGATTTTTAGACAATCTAAATAGAATAGTTTATTTAAATTATATGGCGATTTTCCTGGTACTTTTGTTACGATGAAGGTCTGCTAGTGGGCTTATTCATCAGAGGAGAGCGTAATTCATGTCCGAAGAAGCGAAAAATGAAGTATCGGTGGCCAATTCCGCCGCGAATGAAGCAGAGCGCCAGGCGCTCAAGGTTGCGGAGGCTTCGCGCGAGAAGGATTGGAAGCATCCGAGCTTTCTGAAAGAACTGTTCCTGGGGAATTTCCGGTTTGATCTGATCGACCCCTTTCCCGAATCGGAAGAGCGTCCGGAATTCATGGAATTCTATAATAAGTTCAAAGCGTTCATGATCGAAAAAGTCAACTCGATGGAGATTGACCGGACCGGTGAATATCCCCAAGAGGTGATTGATGGCCTCGCCAAGATGGGAGCTTTCGGAATGAAAATTCCGAAAGAGTACGGAGGTCTCGGTTTCACACAAGCCGAATATGACCGGGTCATGAAACTTCTCGGTAGTGTAGACGGAAATGTGACCGCGCTCCTTTCGGCGCACCAGTCGATCGGGGTTCCTTCTCCCTTGAAAACCTTTGGAACCGAGGAACAGAAGAAGCTCTTTCTTCCCCGCTGTGCGAAGGGAGCGATTTCGGCCTTTGCCTTGACCGAGGCTCAAGTTGGGTCTGACCCGTCATCTCTGAAGACGACCGCTACGCTGACTCCCGAAGGGGACGCTTATATCATCAACGGAGAGAAACTCTGGTGTACGAATGGGACTCTTGCCGAACTTCTCGTCGTCATGACCAGTGATCCGAAAACAAAAAAAATCAGCACCTTTATTGTCGACACCAAGACCGAAGGGGTGAAGGTGGAAAGACGGTGCTACTTCATGGGGCTCAAGGCGCTCGCCAACGCGGTGATCTCCTTTACCAACGTTCGCGTTCCGGTGGTAAACCGGGTCGGGAAAGAGGGGGAAGGGCTTAAGATCGCCTTGGTGACGTTGAACACGGGGCGGCTCGCTCTTCCGGCGACCTGTTCGGGAACCGTGAAAGTCTGCATGGAAATGGTTCGTAAATGGTCGAACGAACGTGTCCAGTGGGGGTTTCCCGTTGGAAAGCACGAAGCGATCGCCCACAAGTTGAGCGATATGGCGTCGACCTCTCTTGCGATGGAGTCGGTCTCCCAGCTTTCAAGTCGTCTCTCCGACAAGGGCGGATACGACATTCGCCTCGAAGCGGCCGCGGCGAAAGAATGGAACACCTGTCGGGGATGGGAGATCGTCGATGACACCATGCAGATTCGGGGTGGCCGTGGTTATGAAACGGCGGAGTCTCTTCTGGCCCGCGGGGAAAAGCCGTACGGCATTGAAATGATTATGCGCGACTCCCGGATCAATCGGATCTTTGAGGGGTCGAGTGAAATAATGCACCTCTTTATCGCCCGGGAAGCGCTCGACAAGCATCTACAGGTTGCAGGTGCGCTCATCGATCCGAAACAGAGCTTCGGGAAAAAGTTCTCCGCCTTCTGGGGAGCGGCCCGATTCTACAGTCTCTGGTATCCAGGCAAGTGGCTCGGCTGGGGCTTCTGGCCCAAATATAACGGGTACGGAAAGATGGCACGCCACCTTCGGTTTGCCGAACGGGCGAGCCGGAAACTCGCGCGCGAAATGTTCCACGGCATGATGCTCTTTGGGGCGAAGATGCCGCGCAAACAGGGATTCCTCTTCCGGGCGGTCGACATTGGGCTGGAACTGTATGCGATGTCCGCCACCATTTCCCGGGTAACTCAGATGAAGAAGAAGGGGAATGCGGACTGGAAAAAAGCGGAGACTCTCGCAGAGATGTTCTGTCGGAATGCGCGTCGGAAGATCAGGAAACTCTTCCACGATCTTTGGCACAACGACGATAAGTTCAAAACGGCGATTTCGAAGGGGGTTCTCGAGGGCGATCACAAATGGTTCGAGTCCGAAGGGGTGCTCAGCCTGGAACGGCTTGATTCTCTCGTGGAAAGTTCAGAAGAAAAGGCTCGAGAGCCACAAGCGGTATAGAGCAGCGATTTATTTTACGCCAGGGTTCCTTTTGGGGCCCTGGCGTTTTTTATTTCTTCTTCTGAAGCTTTGCCTTCAGTTGCCGGTACCACGCCTCATCCGCTTTTATGTGCAGCTTTCCCCTCTCTTTGAGGAAGTGAAGGTGAAAGGGCCATTTTCCGGGATAACTCTTCTCCAGATTTTTCAAATGCGTTCGGTACTCCGCTAAGAGGTTCAATTTTTGATCTACCGCCTCCTCGAGGAGGCCTTTCTTTACGTGGGGCGCAAAGAAGAGGGCCATGTCGAAAGCGAAGTAGGGTCTCTCTTCCATGAAGAGGCTTCGTTCGACAAGAGAATGGAATTCCTTCTTTCCTCGGGCGGTGATGGTGTAGACGCTTCGCTCAGGCCGGTTTCCTTTTCGCTCTTTTTTCTGCGAGACCCAACCATGTTTTTCCAATCGGTGCAGTGTGTAATAGACCGTAGCGGACGGAATCCGGGCAATATCTCCGAGGGTTTCATTGATCCTCTGTTTGAGATCGTACCCGTGTTGAGGTTGTTCCATGAGTTGTCCCAAAACGGCGAGATCCTGCATCCGGATCGGTGGGTCTGTCTTCGGCTTGACGGTTGTCATGGTGGTCGGTAGTGTGTTCCTATTATTCAGTTCTGACTATATGGATTACACGTCGTGGAAACCGAAGCGTCAAGGAAAACGGAATCGGAAGAGATCCGGATCATTGCGGAAGATGGGGTGGAACTTTTCGGGACCCGCTTCCCGGGTGGGGATCGAGTCGCTCTTCTCTTCCCAGCGCTCGGGGTGGTTCGAAAATATTACGATTCTTTTTGTCGATTCTTGCAGGCGCGAGGATGGACGGTTGTTTCGATCGACTATCGTGGTATTGGGGGGTCTCTTCATCATCCGATCCGCAAAGCCCCCGGAACTCTTTTGGACTGGGCGACACTCGACATGGATGCCGCGATCGGCTGGGCAACCCAGAACCGAAAACCAGAGAAACTGGTCGTTGTGGGGCACAGTATTGGTGCTCAGATCATGCCCCTTGCTCCTCGTCAGGACCGGGTTGATGCTTTTGTGCAGATCGCCGCGCCCACCCCTTTTCTCGAGGCGTGGGAGGGTTTCCAGAAACTGAAACTCCTCTTCTTTTGGTACTTTCTTATTCCCGTTAATACCTGGCTCTGGGGTTTCCTTCCGATGAAGGCTTTTGGAATGGGCGAAAATATCCCGCGAGGAATTGCCTATCAGTGGGCCCGGTGGGGGAGGTCGAATGATTATACCGATGCGGAAGGGACTTCGTTACGGGGAGAGCTTTCGAATTATCGGGGTCCTCTTCTGAATATCAGTTTTACCGACGACCCCTTCTATGCTCCTCTTCGCTCGGTGAAACGTCTCCTGGAACTCTACGCCAATGCACAGAAAGAGCATCGACATATCGATCCGAAAGAGGTGGGGTCCGAGGGGATTTCTCACTTCGGCTTTTTCCGTTCGGGCGCTTGCCCCAAACTCTGGGAAGAGGTTGCCGAATGGCTGGAGAAGAAGTAGTCGCTACTTCGATTTCTTCTCTACGATCCGGATCCCAACGAGAACACTCTCTTTGGGGCTTTTTTCTCGAATTCCGATCGCTTCCCTCTCATGGGAGGCCCAGAACCAGTAGGTTTTGGAGGCACCGGTAAAAAGTTCCTTCTGGTTCTCTTTCCACCACGCTCTCCATTTGAGGTGATTGTTCTCTTTTCCCCCGGTAATCGCTTTGAGCGCCGCGATCGCATCGTTCTTCATCTTCTTGGTGTTCTTCCAGGGCTTTCTCTTCCGGTTGTTCTGAAGTTTCGCAAGAAGGTCGAGAAGGGGTTCGATGGAAGAGGTGCTTCCAATCGCCCCAAGAGCCTTGATCGCCTCCGGGATAATGGCGCGAATCTCTTCTTTTCCGATATCTTTGAGCAGTTGATGCAATGAGCTTGCCGAACTTTCCCACCCCAATTTTCCCTGGGAGGTGGCGATGGCGGCGAGAACCGCTTTGAATTTAAGGTTGGCTCGAACCCCTGCATTGAGAACCTGGACCGATGTAGGGTGATCAACATCCCCGAGGGCGAGGGCGACGGCGATGCGGACCCGTTCGGTATCCTTCGTAAGAAGTTTTCCGACCGATTTGATCACATCAGAATGAGGTGTCTGGAGCGCTTCTCGTGCGGCATCGATTCGTTCCGCTTCGGCTCCCTGTCTCACCGCCTCATAAAATCGCTCAAGAGTACCCGCTGCGTCTTCTTTGGTCGGGACCGCGGGGGCGTCCTGGAGAAGAAATGCTGCGAAAAAGAGGATGATCTTCATGTATCCATAACCCTTCCAGCGTCCGGAAAGTTCCTACGAATCTTTAATTTGTTGAAGAACTTTTTGGGGACGTTTTCCGGCATCCGGAACCTTCATCCAATGTTTTTTGACGACTCCAAAGGGGGCGTCAAGAAAGGAAGTTTTTGATCGCCAGGTTGACCTCTTCCCGACGTTCCCAGTGGACCGCATGACCGGCATCGGGAAAGGAAAGTGTGCTGGATCCGGGAAGTAACTCTTCAAATCGAACCGCATTTTCGACCGGTACCTTCCGGTCTTCCTTTCCCCAGAGAAGAAGAATCTCTTTTCGCCTCTGACCGAGGTCCCGGTAGATCTTTGTGAAGTCGGTTGGGGTATTGCGGATCGTGGAGAGAAAGGCGTATCCATAGCCGGGACGATCGAGCTGTTTCTGGAAACGTTCGTAAAATTCTGGAAAGCGTTCCGGATGGAGGAACGTTTTCTTCGTATCGCGCAGGAGCGAGCGGTTTCCGAAGAGCGTGAGGATCGTTTCGCCGAGAAGGGGCGTCTTCAGTACCCCAAAACTTTTCTGATAGAGATGGGGGAGCCCTCCCGGGGCGAGAAAAATAATCCTTCGGATTCGATCGGGATGTTGGTCGGCGAAACGAGCGGCGAGACCGCATCCCCACGAGAAAGCGATGAGATGAAACGGTTCCTCTCTTTTCAGTTCTCCCAGGAGTTCGGATAATTGGCGGTAGAGGAGGTCGAGGTTGTAGGCTGTTTTTGGACGGTCGGATTCTCCTCTTCCGAACAGGTCATACCGGAGCGTTTGGAACCCCGCCTCGTTCAATGCGGTAACCGTGGGGTCCCAGACATGCATCGGTGCGGTCATTCCATGGATCAGTACGACCAGCGGTCCTTCTCCGGATAGTTCGTATTGGGTCTGTCCATCGGAGAGAGAAATCGATTCGCTCTTTGACATCTCCCCATGATACAGCGGTTGTTGAGAGCGGAAAGGAGTTGTTTTATCGACCTCGCCCGGGAGGATGTGGTACCGTACTTTTCACATGACCCTCGAAGAGAGAAAAAAGAGATTGCAGATTGCCATTGAACTGGCTCGCAAAGCGGGTCTTCTTACGTTGAACCATTATCATGGTGATCATCTTGTGGTTGATCGAAAGTCAGACGACAGTCCGGTTACGATTGCGGACCGGGAAGCCGAAGCATTTCTCCGTCGGGAACTCGAAAAGGCCTTTCCCGAAGATGGGATTCTGGGGGAAGAGGAGGACGAGAAAGTCGGTTCGAATGGGAATCGATGGATCCTTGATCCGATCGATGGAACCGAATCTTTTATCCGTCGGGTTCCCCAATACGGAACGATGATCGCTCTGGAAGTGGATGGGGAATCGGAGATCGGGGTGGTCTCTCTTCCCGCCTTGCAGGAGATGGTCTATGCGGCGAAGGGATTGGGGGCGAGATGGATTCCTCCTGCGCGGGCCACTTCGGTGGAGGCAAAGGTCTCTTCCGTTTCCACTCTGTCGGAGGCGGTCGTTTTGACAACATCGGTCACCGGGATCGAAAGGGTCGGGCAGGGCGAAGCGTGGAGATCTCTGCTGAAAGCGACTCGAGAGTCGCGTGGATGGGGCGATTGCTATGGGCATCTTCTCGTGGCGACGGGGCGGGCCGAAATCATGGTCGACCCGGTCATGAAGATCTGGGATTGTGCACCTCTGAAGCCGATTCTGGAAGAAGCGGGAGGCCGTTTTACGGATTGGGGTGGCGTTGGGACCATTGATGGAGGGAATGCTTTCTCCTCCAACGGGGTTCTTCATGACGAGGCGCTCGCTTTTTTCCGGTCGTAAAAATTCCCTCTTGACCTCGACTTCCCGAATGTCTATAATCCGAGTAAATACTCAGGTTTTTAGAGAGGTGACCCATGCAACTGCCCGGAAAGGGAATCGACGCAAACGAACTCCTTGCCCAACTTGCCAAAAGAAAAGAGAGCAATGTTGACTGGAAGGGAGAGAAGACTCTCGCCTATAGTTTTCATCTAAACGACGAAGTGACAAAGCTCGCCGAAGAGGCGTATCGAACCTATCTCTGGGATAATGCGCTCGATCCCACCATCTCTCCCGCTCTTCTGCAGTTTGAATCTGAGATCGTGGCCATGTGTGCGTTCCATCTGCACGGAGATGACGAGGTTGTCGGAAGTTTTACGAGTGGGGGGACAGAAAGTGTTCTTCTCGCGGTCAAGACCGCTCGAGACTTTTCCCGGGAACATCGTCCCGGGATCAAGAATCCGAACATGATTCTCCCCTCCACGGCGCACCCTTGTTTTCACAAGGCGGCCGAATATTTCAATGTGAAAAAGATCGTTGTCCCGGTCGATCCGAAAACGTGTTCCGTACGTCCCGAGGATATGGAAAAGGCGGTCACTCCCGATACGATTCTCCTGGTCGGATCGGCGACTTCCTACGCTCATGGTTCGGTCGATCCGATCGCACAAATAGGACAGATCGCTCTGGAAAAGAATCTGCTTTTCCACGTGGATGGATGTATTGGTGGATTCCTTCTCAACCTGTTCCGAGAACTGGGTGAAACCGTACCGGAATATGATTTTGCCGTTCCCGGAGTGACGTCGATCTCGATGGATCTTCACAAGTATGCCTTCTGTCCAAAGGGAGCCTCGGTCGTTCTCTATAAAAATGCGGATCTTCGGAAGTACCAGATCTTCTCCTACTCGGGATGGCCCGGCTATTCGATCGTCAACCCGACGATGCAGAGCAGTAAAACGGGAGGACCGATAGCGGCCGCCTGGACCGTCCTGCATCACCTCGGAAAAGAGGGGTACCTCAAGGTCGCCTCCGAACTTCTGGAACTGCGGCGAAAGGTGATCAAGGGAATCAAAGCGAGCGAAGATTTCTATCTGCTCGGTCGGCCGGAAATGACGCTCTTTGGGATCGCCTCCAAATCGACCAATATCTTTGCTCTAGAGGATGAATTAAAAAAGCGGGGCTATGTATTGCATGCGCAATTAGAGAGGGACGGGATTCCAGCGAATCTCCATATTAATTTGTTGCCCGCCAATGCAGGGATACTCGATCTCTTCCTTGTGGATCTGGAGGAGGCGGCAAAGACGGTACGGGAGAATTCCTCTGAGGAGCCTGGGATGTTGCGCGCGGCGATGGAGAGCGTTGATCTTTCCGAATTGGATGATGAGGGGATCGCGGCACTCCTTGAGATGGTCGGTCTTGGGAGAGGTCAGTTGCCCGGAGGGGGGATGGCCGAAGTAAACGAGATCTTTAATGCTTTGCCTGCAGAACAGACCGATCGACTCTTGAAAATTTATTTCAACGGGCTCAACCGGATCCGAAAGGAAGCGGTGGCGGAAGCGTGACGATGGTTCGACGTGCTCCCAGCCAGAATCGCGCGAAGAAAACGGTCGATCGCATTCTCGATGCGGCGCGGTCGATTCTCTCGGAAGAAGGCGCAGGGGCTTTTAATACGAACCGAATCGCCCAAACGGCCCGGGTGAGTGTAGGCTCCCTCTACGAATACTTCCCTGATAAAGATGCGATCATCGATCGTATTTCAGAGGACATGGCAAAGAAGGAGACCGGGGAGGTACTCGATCTTTTGAGAAAGAAATCGGGAGGTTCACCAACCGAGGTGGTGGAATCGGTCGTGGGCCTGTTGTTCGATCTCTATCGGAACCACCTCTCTCTTTATCGCGGGGTTCGAACCATTCGAGCGGTACGAGAGAGTGTCGGTACCCGGCCGGCGGAGCAGGTCATCATGGAAGAGGTTCGTGCCATTCTCGCTCCCCATGCCAGGAAACTGGGGATCGTGGATCTGGAGCGCACGAGCTTTACGCTCTTTCATCTGGTTGAGTCGCTCTCTTTCCAGATGGTCGAGCATGGGGAAGGGCGATGGGGGAAGAAGCGGTGCCGGGAAGAGGTCGTTCAAGCGGCGCTGCGGTATGCCGGTCTTGATCAAATCAAATCCTAGATCCCTATTTCCCTACGTAGATCTGCAACGTTTCTTTCCACCAATCACTCGACAGCCGTTCAATCAGGATATGGTTGATCGGTTCTCGAAGAGGACTATTTGCCGGGAGGCCAAAGGCGTAGTCTTGCCGTTCAAAGGTAGGATGCAGAACGGTGACCCTTTTATATCGATTCTTCTTGGTCAAGAAGCGCAGTATCGGTTGGTCATAGATGACCGCATCCAGCTTGCCGGCATCAAGAGCGTCGAGAGCTTCCTGCGTATTATTGAACTTCTGGAAAATCAGCCGGTCATCTTCCAGGTAGGCGGCACTCGTAGAACTTGTCACGGAACCCAACCGGGCCCCTCGTAGATCTTCAATCCCTTCAATCGAAGAAGAGAGTTGCTGTACGGTAAGCGAGGAAGCGATGGCGGCCGTAAAGCCGGAAATGAGCATGATGCTGGCAAACATCCAAAGAATAGCGATGACGCGTCCGCCTATGGATGCAGGGGATTTGTCACCATAACCCACGGTGGTCATGGTGACCGCCGACCACCAGAAGGCGGCTCCCAATCCCCGGGAGGTGCTTCCTCCAAATTGTTCCGGATTCTTCTTTCTCTCGAAGAACCAGAGGAGGAATCCGATGGAGAAAAGAACCGCGGCCAGGACGAGAATGACTTTGAGAAAGTTGAAAGAGAGAATCCGGGCCAGGATCGAAGAGAAGTTGTCCGTCGATTCCGGTCGAACGGCAATCCCCAGCCCGGACGAAGTGAACGGGTGTGTAAAGTCGAACTTTTCTTCCCGTTCGCGGGTGACGGTAAGGGCTCCGACAGCGACATCAAAGGAACCCTTTTCCATTCCCTCCAACATTCCCTTCAGGTCCACCTCATGGAATTCATAAGACAACTTCAATTCTTCTGCGATCTCTTTCCAGAGATCAATGCTGATGCCGCGCCATCGCTGATCTTTTCCTTTGTAGGCGAACGGACCGGTCGATTTCACCGCTATGACGAGCTTTTCTCTCTTCGCTTCTTCCTGAGAGGTCTCGCCGGATACAGGGAAAGGGATCAGGAAGAGGAGGGCGATCCAGATCGTTTTAATCACCCCCACATCCACCGCAGGAACTTCCACAGGAACTGCCACAGGAAGATCCGCCCGAATCACCACTGTCGAAAAAGCCTCCGGAATCACTTCCGTCGGCGGTTCCTCCACCATCGAAAGAGGCGGATTCCGCGGCTTCTGCCGCCTCGACCAGTTCGGCCGGTTACTGCGCGGCCATATCGACCCCTTTTTCGTCTACCTCAAGAAGGTCTCCTCCTGTTTCCGTAACCAGGGAGACATCTTGAACGTGGATCGAATGGTCATGGCACATGTCTGACCAGAGCCACGAGTAGAAGAAGTAATCGTTATATCCGTAATATCCGTAGTAAAGCGGATCATGGTAGTCGTTGTGTCGAGAGACGGTGGTCTCATTTTTTCGGTTTCCGATCTCTTGTGCCGATTTCAGAGATTCTTCTTTTGAGCAGATGATTCGGGTACGGGAGCTTCGTTCCACGGAATCGATCTTCATATGCTGACGGAATTCCTCTTCGATCGCATCGAGGAAGAGCTCGAAGGAGGCTTTCGATCCGGTGAGGACCGCATCATATTTATCCTGCGATTCGAAGTGGATCGCCATCCGGGATTTCAGATCGTCTGCGGATTCTCCCTCCTTCGCGGCAAGTTCCCGAATTAACCCGTTGACAACAAGGGTGATCGGGAAGGCTCCCACCTCATGTGTCCGGTTGATTCGGATCTCCATCAGATATTGCATGTCTTCTGTTGGGTGTTCGAGGACGAGCGATAAGGTATTGAAAAGGGTATTGTTCCCCCTTTCATGAGATTCGAGGAAAGCGTTCAATGCATCTTGAAGGTCATCCTCTTTCCCTTCCGTATCTTCATAGAAGGTGACGTCATCCTTTGCGAGCTTGACGATGTTGTTCCCCCCTACGGCCCGGAGAACCATATTGATATTTTGGAGAATTGCGACCGCGGTGAAGGTCTCTTGTTCTTCCTTTTTGGAGACGAGGCCTCCGGTCAGGAAGTGCGCCATTTTGGCAAAGCCTTTCGTCGGCTTCGTCTTGACGATGCTCGTGACTTGGGATGGATCGACCGCAATTTGTCCGCTGAGGTACATGAATATCTCCTGTTAGATCGTTTCGCACGCTCCACACGATTCGTCCCGTAGATCGAGACAATCGTGCCCCCAGAAATAGGGGTCGGGTGTGCCAAAATTTTCCTGATAAAGATTCACGGTTCTCTGGAACTGTTTCTCGTTCTCTTTTCGTTCTCCTCCCGGAGAGTGGTGGATATATCGACCAAAATGGTGTTGGCAGAATTTGTGATAAGAGCGGGTGGTCAGAATGAATTCGTGCCAGGCGAGGTCAACTTTATGAGAGGGTGTGAGCACTTCGTTATGGAGAGAAACGAGAAAGAGAAATCGAATCGCTTCCTGCAGGGCCTGTTCTGTCCGTTCTTCATTCGTGTTGAGTGCGGTACGGATCTTTTCCTGTAAAACCCCGTTTTCTTGAAAGAGGTCTCGCACAAGAGCGACGTCGTCTATTTTGCAGAGCGGCTCTCGATTCATAACGCGTTCGTTCTCCGTCGTGGTTTTTCAGACTGGAGGGAATCTTACAGAATCTTCTTTTTAAGATCCATGAAGAGGGGGTCTTTTTCGATGAGGATATGATTCCGGCTCGTTATGGGGTAAAAAGAAAAATGGCTCCCCGGGTTGGACTCGAACCAACAACCTGCCGGTTAACAGCCGGACGCTCTACCAATTGAGCTACCGAGGAGAATGACTTGCGTCGCCGTGATTATAAAAAGGGGAAGATTCATCGTCAACGCTTCCTCCTCCTTGTTCTCTCCCGGAGGGGCGGATAGAATCCGCCCCATGATACCCGATAAAATTCTAGAGGCGATTCAGTTCGCTTCCCGGGAGCATCACGGTCAGATGCGAAAAGATGGCAATACCCCGTATGTTTCGCATCCTTATCGCGTGATGTTTCTTCTCCGCCATGTTTTCAAGGTCGAAGACCCTGAAGTTCTGACGGCCGGGGTTCTGCATGACACCATTGAAGATACGACGACCGATTACGATGCGGTTGTAAAGCGGTTTGGTCCCCGGGTGGCGGGAATGGTTGCGTCGCTCTCCAAAGACAGTCGATTGGAAGAGAAGGTGCGGGAAGAGAACTATCTATCCCACCTTGCGCAGGCTTCCATCGAGGTGAAACTCTGTAAGCTGGCCGATACGCTCGATAACCTGCTCGATTCACGTGAAGCGAGACCGGAATTCCGAAAGAAGACCATTGGGAAGTCCCAGGAACTTCTCCGTCGGTTCGAGCCGGGTTTCCCGAAGGAATGGAATCATGCTCTGGAGGCGGTTCGCGCCGCAGCCCAATGATTCTTCTCGCCGCCGTCTCCTGGAAACTGATCGCTGTCGTTGGAGGTATTTTCATCTACCTCACGCTGATGCTCATTTACTGGAAGGTAAAAAAGCAGAAAAAGGATCGTTAACGGCTTTCCCGCGAGCTTGGATCGAGAGCATCCCGAAGGCCATCCCCAAAGAGGTTGAAGGCCATGACGCTTATGGAAATGGCGAGCCCGGAGAAGAGCGCGAGGGAGAGCGACCGACGCCAGTAATTATATCCATCATGGAGCATCGCCCCCCATTCCGGTGTGCCCGGTTCCACGCCGAGCCCAAGGAAGGAGAGGCCTGCCGCGGTTAAGATCGACGTGCCGACTCCGAGCGTCGCCAGGACAATAATCGGGCCAAGAGCGTTCGGAATAATTCCTGCGAAGAGAACCCTTGCATGGCTCGCTCCGAGAGAATGGCTTGCGAGAACGAACTCCTGTTCCCGCAGTTGTAGAACGCTCGCACGCACTTGCCGGGCGAATTGGGGGATCCCGACGACTCCGACCGCGATGATGACGGTATTGATTCCGGTTCCCATGGCGGCCGCGATACAGATCGCCAGAAGGATGCTCGGAAAGGCGAGCATCAGATCGACAATTCGGGAAAGTACCATATCGGTCTTTCCTCCTGCGTATCCGGCAATCGCACCCATCGGGATTCCGATGCCCATCGAAACGAGCACGCATCCGATTCCAATAAGGAGGGAGACACGGGCTCCGATCCAGATCCGGGTGAAAATATCTCGCCCCGAGTTATCCGTTCCGAACCAGTATGTCGCAGAAGGTCCCTGTTCTTTCGCTGTCGCACTCATCTCAAGCGGGTCGTGTGGACTGATCAGATCGACCGTGCAGGCGAGCAGAACGAAGAGCATGAGGATGAGGAGTCCCGCCATCGCGCTCTTGTGCCGGAGGAGGACGCGTAGTTTACGACGATCCATATCGAATCCTCGGGTCGACGAAAGCGTAAAGGATATCGACCGCCAGGTTGACCAGAACAAACATGACGGCCAGGACCAGAACGGCTCCCTGGATCGCCATATAATCACGGTTGTTGATGGAATCGATAATGTACGTTCCCATTCCGGGCCAACTGAAAACGGTTTCGGTGAGGACGGCGCCGCCAAGCAGGTATCCAAATTCGAGGCCCGCCATCGTCAGAATTGGAATGAGCGCGTTGCGGAGGCCGTGGCGCATCACGACCTTTTCGTTATCGAGTCCTTTTGCGCGTGCCGTACGAATATAGTCGCTTCCCATTACTTCAAGCATGCTCGACCGGGTGATCCGTGCGATCATCGCCATCGGGATCGTGCCGAGCGCGATCGCCGGAAGAAGGAGGTGGCGCAATCCATCGAGGAACATCTCTATTTCCCCATGGATGAGTGTGTCGAGGAGGACGAAACCGGTGGTCCGTTCCAGGGTGTATTCCGGATTAAGGTTCCCTCCTGTGGCGAGTGCGTTTCCAAAAGCGAGGAGGAGCAACAGTCCCAACCAGAAGACCGGAATCGATACCCCAAGCAGGGCGAAGACCATACTGAGGTAGTCGGCCCAACTTCCTTTCTTTATGGCAGAAAGGATTCCGAGAATGATTCCTCCAAAAACGGAAAAGAGCATCGCGGCCAAGGTCAACTCGATCGTCGCCGGAAGGTACCGGATGATTTCTCCGGTGATTGGCTGATTACTGCGGACGTAAGAGGTCCCAAAATCCCCCTTTGTCAGCAGGTTTTTCATGTAGATGCCGTACTGGACGAAGATCGGTTTATCGAGACCGT
>PVBE010318531.1_pt1 | contig 21700 bp, 22 predicted proteins | sample 1631181 | NCBI WGS metagenome assembly PVBE01 (sample SAMN08397723, study PRJNA350692) | Marine metagenome, whole genome shotgun sequencing project. | isolation source: water | place: Pacific Ocean | collected 2012-04 | reverse complement strand
GTCTTCTCGCGCTCCAGGGAGATCGCCGGGTTGTAACCCTCACAGAAAGTGCCGTCGCGGTGGCAAGACAGCAGATGGCCGATATGGCCGAGTCCCATGTCGCTGTACATTTCGACGAAGCGGCAGCGGGTCACGTCGAAGTCATAGCGGTCCTCACCCTCCTCGATATTCTCCACCTCGATCCCGCCGTCATGGATCCACAGGTCGAAGAGAGCGATGAAGCTCGCCATGTCGGGCCGCTTGCCGAGGGCCTGCTCGGCAAAATCCCGGCCCTCGACCAGGGCCGCCTTGCGGATGGCGTCGGCCAGGATCTGCTGGGCCTTCTCGGCGCCCAACACGTGCTCCATTTCTTCGTAAATCGGCCTGATGACCTGCGCCTGCAGGTGCCGCTTAGTGAGGATGGATATCTCGGTCATGGTTGGCTCCGCTGCTGTGGGATGGCGGTTACCTTGCCAAGAACCGGGCGATCAGGCAACTGGCGAGACGCCCGGCACTTGTTCCGCCGCCAGCGACCGGGGCACGTCCGGTAACGAGGCTTGCGCTCACTGGCCGGTGTTGGTGCCGTCCTCCGGTGGCGAGGCGCGGAATTTCTCCATCTTGCGGCGCCTTTTGGGCTCGCCGAAGACGTGTTCGGACGGCGCTCCGGGCGGTGCGCCGGGGCGCGCCGGGCGGCGCTGGAAGCGCCCCAGGCTGATCAATCGGTCGTACATGACGATGGCCCCGGCGATGCCGACGTTCAGGGAGAACGCCGTCGGGATACGCACCACGAAGCCACAGCGCACCGTCAGTTCCGGCGACAGCCCGCCGCGTTCCGGTCCCAGCACGTAGGCCGCTTGGCGCGGGTGGTGGAAAGTCGGCAGCTCCACCGCGTCGTCGGCGAGTTCGACGCCGACCAGGACGCAGGCCTTGGGCAGCACCAGCGAGCCGGCGTCGGGGAAGCCGTAGAAGGGCACATGGCCCGGCGTGTCCGAGGTGTCCGACTTGCCCCCTTCGCGCCGCGCATAGGCGGCGGCGACGGTGAACACGAAGCTCGCCCCGAAGGCGTGGGCCGAACGGAAAAGGTTGCCGACGTTCATAGCCTTTGAGACGCCCTCGACGCCGAGCCCGAAATATCCCCGCATGGCGCTCTCCCGCCGATGGTGGTAGAGGGTCTAGTGGATAGAACCTACAAAGCCCGAAACAATCAAGGAGGTCTCGATGCGCGCCGTTGTCTGCAAAGCCTGGGGCGAGCCCGAAAGCCTGACCCTGGAAGACGTGAAGCCGTCGGCGTTGGGCCCCGGCGCCGTGCGTATTGCGGTCAAGGCGTGCGGCGTCAACTTCGCCGACGTGCTGCTCGTCGCCGGCACCTACCAGACCAAACCGGACTTTCCCTTCAGCCCCGGTCTCGAGGTCGCCGGCGAGGTGTTGGAATGCGCCCCCGATGTCGGCGGTTTGGCGTCCGGCCAGCGGGTGGTCGCCACGGTCGATCACGGTGGCTTCGCTGAGCAGGTGGTGGCCTCGGCGGAACGGGTCATCCCCATTCCCGCCGCCATGGATTTCACCAGCGCCGCCGCCTTCCCCGTCGCCTACGGCACTTCCCATCTCGGGCTTACCTACAAGGCCGGGCTGAAGGCGGGAGAGACCTTGCTGGTGCTGGGCGCCTCCGGCGGCGTCGGCCTGACCGCGGTGGAGATCGGCAAGAAAATGGGCGCCACCGTCATCGCTTGCGCCGGCGGCCCCGAGAAGCTCAAGGTGGCGGCCGAGTACGGGGCCGACCACCTGATCGACTACGCCGTCGAAGACATCCGCGCCCGCGCCAAAGAACTAACCGAAGGGCGCGGCGTCGACGTGGTGTACGATCCCGTCGGCGGCGCCGCGTTCGACGCCGCCATGAGCGCCGCGGCGCGTGGCGGGCGCGTCCTCATCGTCGGTTTCGCCAGTGGCAAGATTCCGCAAATCCCGGCCAACATCCTCCTGGTCAAGAACATCACCGCCATCGGCTACTACTGGGGCGGCCATTGGACGCTGGACCCGGCCCTGGTGCGCCGCTCCTTCGATGCGCTGTTCGAGTGGTATGGGAAGAGGGCGCTCCGGCCCCGCGTCTCCCATTCGTTCGATCTGGCCGACGCGGCGGCGGCGCTGCGCACCCTGATCGCCCGCAAGTCGACCGGCAAGATCGTGATCACCGTCGGCGAATGACGGACCTTGCCCCTCAGGCGGCCTGACGCTGCAGCCGGGGTACCGGCGCATCAGCGATCGGTATGTGGATGATCGCGGCGGCGACGCCGAAAGCGATGGAGCCGATCCAGAACCAAGTGTAGGAGCCGGTGGCGTCGAACATCCAGCCGCCCAGCCAAATGCCCAGGAAGCTCCCCACCTGGTGACTGAGGAAGATAATGCCAAACAGGGTGGTCAGGTACCGGACGCCGAAGATCTGGGCAACCAGCGAACTGGTCAACGGCACCGTGCCCAGCCACAGGAGCCCGATGCCGGCGGAGAACATAAGCACCGAGACCTCGGTCTTGGCGGTCACCAGGAAGATGGCGACGATGGCGCCGCGCACCAGGTAGAGCAGGCTGAGGAGGTACTTGCGGCTATAGCGGTCACCGAGCCAGCCGCACCCGTAGGTGCCGATGATGTTGAAGAAGCCGATGAAGCCGAGCGCCCAGGCGGCGATGTTGGCCGGCAGGTTCACATCCTGGATGTAGGCCGGCAGGTGGACCATGATGAAACCCACTTGCCAGCCGCACACAAAGAACCCCGCCGTCAGGTAGATGAACCCCTTGTGTGCCGCGGCCTCGGCGATGGCCTGACGTAGCGTCTGCCGTGCACCGCCCGCGGTTTCTCCAGGCGTGTCGGCGGCGCGGCCGGTCAGAAGGAGGGCTAGCGGCGCCATGACGGCGGCGATCAGGGCGAGGCTGACGAGGGCCTGCGACCATTCCTGGATGCCGATAAGGCCTTGCGCGATCGGCGCCACCGCGAACTGGCCGAAAGAGCCGCCGGCGCTGACGATGCCGAAGGCCACGCCGCGTTTCTCCGGGGCCACGACGCGGCCGACGGCGCCGAGGACGACGGCGAAGCTGGTCGCCGAGAGGCCAAAACCGATGGACAGCGCGGCGCCCAGGTTGAGCTCCAGGATCGTCGACGCTTGCGACATCACGACCAGTCCCAACGCGTAGATGGCGGTGCCCCCGACCAGGGTACGGCCACTCCCCCAACGGTCGGCTATGGCGCCGGTAAACGGCTGGAACACCCCCCACATCAACTGTTGCCCGGCGAGCGCGAAGGCGAAGGCCTCGCGCCCGATTCCCAAGTGCTCCGTTATCGGCGGCAAAAAGAGCCCGAATCCGTGACGGATGCCCATGCTGACGGTGACCAGCAGACCGCCACAAAGGATCACCAGGGGCACGTTGCGTCGAAGGTTGGCCATCATGGTTTCAGGTCGTCTCCTTGGGTGTTGCCGGGGGGGGCGAGGGGTGCCGCCCGTTCCGCCCCTCCCCTAGTCAGGATGAGGGCATTGCCAGCGAGGACGAGGGCGACGCCAAAAGCCGCCGCCGGCGTCCATTGGTAGTCCTCATACACCGTGGACAGGGCCAGCGCCACGATGGGAAAGAGGACGCTCGCGTAGCCGGCGCGATCGGCGCCGATCCGTCCCAGAAGGGTCAGGTAGCTCCAGAACGCGATCACCGTCGCGAACACGGAGAGGAAGATCAGCCAGCCCACGTAGAGCGGACGCGGGTCGAAGCCGAAGGGTGTTCCGGCAGCCAGGCAGTAGGCGGCCATGAACAGGGTCCCATAGGTCATGCCGTAGGCGTTGGCTTGAATGACCGGCAGCCTTTGCTTTTGGTTGCGGCCCGAGATCAACATGCCGAACGAGGCAGACAGCGTGCCGGCGAGGATGAGCACGAGGCTGAGCGTCCCCTGCCGCGCCAGGTCGAAGGCAACGATTTCCGGCCAAAAGACAAGGCCGATGCCGGGCAGTCCGACGAGGGCGCCGAAAACCACCCGTCGGCGAACGCGGGAGCCGAAGAAGAGGGCGCCGAGGAAGATGTTCATGATTACGATGGTGGAGAAGAGCACCGCGACCAGGCCGCTGGTCAGATGTTGGGTGCCGAGATAGAGCAGCACGTAGTTGGCGCAAAACAAGAACAGGCCCTGTAGTGCCATGAACGCGTGCTCGGCAGGCGAAAAGCGCATGCGTCGCCGGGCCAGAGCACAGTAAAGAAGCATCAACGCCGCGGCCAGCGCGAAGCGATAGACCACGGACGCCTCGAGCGCCACGACGCCTATCTGATACTTGATCCCCAACCACGAGGTTCCCCAAATGGCCACGGTCAGGGCATAGAGCAGGATATTCGTCAACTCTTGAAGCCGTAATCTCGCACAACCTCGGCGACACGTATGCGGTACCGGTCGAAAATTTCCGATTTTCCCTTGTTCTGGGCGGCCTAGTGCTCGGCGACCTCGCGCCAGTCGCGCACCGCCTCTTCGTCGTGCCACACCAAAAACGACAAGTACTTGCCCTCCTCGGTGCGGCTTTCGAAGCGCTTCACCGAGATGAACCAGTCGATTTTCTCGAGCTCCGGGTGCAACTCGGCGGCCATGTCAAAGTAATCCTGGGCCCGGCTTGGGCGTTACCTCGAATACGACGACGATCATGACAGGCACCTCGCGTTCGTGGAATGTCGCGCCAGGGTGTCTCTCTCCCCGTGGCCTCGGGAGGTGCCGACCCTGACCTCACCTACGCGCGCCAGAATGGCTTGCGCCCCTCCCTTTCGGCGATGTCGGCGGACAAACCTACGTCCTTCAACATGCGCTCGTCCAGTGTCATCAGGCGGTGACGCGTCGATGCCCGTTCCTGCCACTCGTAGAGAACGGCAACGGCGCGGCTAGCGATTTTAGTCAGAAAGCCCGTCGGCAATCACGTTGTCGGCGCCAGTGTGTGGAAAATTGCGGTGTCGGTCTTGATCATGGTCCTACTCCTTTTCGTGGGCTAGGGGTTGCGGGTGCCCCACAGGTAAGGGGTATCGGCGCTTCGGACAAGTGATACTTTCTTAGATTTAGATAAGAAAACTTTATGTTATATCAAAAATATAAAAATCTTTGTATGGACCATAAAATAACGTTTTATACCTTTATTTAACAAAGATTTTGGTGATTAATCCTTGCATTAAGAATTAATAATAATTATCTAAACACATGTCCTACCCCCTGCCCTCCCTCGACGCGCTCCGCGTTTTCGAGGCCGCCGCCCGGCACCTGAGTTTCACCCGGGCCGCCGACGAACTGCACGTCACCCAGGCGGCGGTCAGCCAGCGCATCCGGTCGTTGGAGGAGAGCCTGGGTGTGCCCCTGTTCAGACGCCTCAACCGCGCCCTCTTGTTGAGCGACGACGGGCAAGCGCTCTATCAGCCGGTGCGCGACGCCCTCGACCAGATAGCGGACGCGGTGGAAAGCCTGCACGCCGGCGACGCCACCGGCGTGCTCACCGTCACCACCATGGATTCGTTCGCCGCCACCTGGCTGGTGCCCCGGCTGAAGCGGTTCCGTGGCGCCCACCCGGAGATCGACGTGCGCATCTCCACATCCGACGAGGTGCTCGACCTGACGCGCGAGGACGTGGACATGGCCGTGCGCTACGGGCGCGGCGACTGGCCGCAACTGGATGTCGTGCGCCTGATGACCGAGGAGGTGTTTCCCGTGTGCAGCCCGGCGCTCGTCGAGCGCGGCCCGCCGCTGGAGAAGCCGGTCGACCTGGCGCGCCACACGCTGATTCACGACAGCCTGCACGAAAATTGGCGCATGTGGCTGCTGGCCGCCGGCGCGCCCGAAGTCGATGCCATGCGCGGCCCCGGTTACTACTTCTCCAATCTGGTCGTGCAGGCCGCGGTCGCCGGGGAAGGGGTGGCGCTGGGACGCAGCGTGCTGGTCGCCGACGAGCTCGCCTCGGGGCGCCTGGTCAAGCCCTTCGACGTGAGCCTGCCGGTAGAGTTCGCCTATTACGTGGTGTCGCCGCGAGTCACCAAGGACCGCCCTAAGGTTAAAGCCTTCCGCGAGTGGCTGCTGCAAGAGGCGGGGACGGGCAAAGCCCGAACAGGGAAAGCAACTTGATCGGCGGGAGATAGGGCGCCCGAGGCTCAGCCTCGCAATTCCTCGAGGCCGGCGTAGAGCGCCAGTGCCTCGGGGTTGGCCAGGGCCTCCTTGTTCTTCACCGGTTTGCCGTGCACCACGTCGCGCACCGCCAGCTCGGTGATCTTGCCCGACTTAGTGCGCGGGATGTCGGCGACCTGGATGACCTTGGCCGGCACATGGCGCGGCGAGCATTCGACGCGGATTTGATTCCTTATCTTCGTGGAGAGGTCGTCGTCGAGCACCAACCTGTCGCGCAGCACGACGAACAGCACGATGCGCGTGTCGTTGTCCCACTCCTGGCCAACGACGATGCTCTCCACCACCTCGTCGAGCTTCTCCACCTGGCGGTAGATCTCGGCGGTGCCGATGCGCACGCCCCCCGGGTTGAGGGTGGCGTCGGAGCGCCCGTGAATGATCATGCCGCCGTGCTCAGTGAATTCCACCCAGTCGCCTTGCGCCCACACGCCCGGGAACTTCTCGAAGTAGGCGGCGTGGTACTTCACGTCGCCAGGGTCTTTCCAGAAGCCGACCGGCAACGAGGGGAAGGTCTCGGTGCACACCAGTTCCCCCTTCTCACCGCGGATGGATCTTCCCTCTTGGTCGAAGACCTGCACGTTCATGGCGAGCGCCGGTGCCTGGATTTCGCCGCTCCACACAGGCGCCGTCGGGTTGGCGCCGACGAAACACGCGATGATGTCGGTGCCACCCGACATGGAGGCCAAGTGAACGTCCTTCTTGATCTTCTTGTAGACGAAATCGAAGCCCTCGGGCACCAGGGGCGAGCCGGTTGACGTCATCGTCTTGAGGGTGTCGAGCCGGTGGGTGTTGATGGGCTCTAGGCCGGCCTTCTTGACGGCGTCGATGAACTTGGCCGAGGTGCCGAACAGGGTCATGCCCTCGGCGTCGGCGTAATCGAACAACACGTTGGCGTCGGGATGGAAAGGCGCCCCGTCGTAAAGCAAGAGCGTCGCCTGGCAGGCCAGCACCGAGGCCAGCCAGTTCCACATCATCCAGCCGCAAGTGGTGAAGTAGAACACCCGGTCGTCGGGCTTGATGTCGCAATGCAGCATGTGCTCCTTCAGGTGCTGCAGCAGGGTACTACCGGCCCCGTGCACGATGCACTTGGGCGCGCCGGTGGTGCCTGACGAATAAAGGATGTAGACCGGGTGGTCGAAGGGCAGGGGCTCGAAATCGATCTCGCCGGGCGAGAAGCTGTCCGTGAAGTCGACGAGCACGACGGCGCCGGGAAGTGCTGCCAGGGACGGCACCTCGTTTATGTAGGGGACGACGATGGCGTGCTCCACCGACGGCAGCGCTTCGGTGATCTCGCCCAGTTTTTCGCGGATGTCGTGGCTCTTGCCGTTGTAAAAATAACCGTCGGCGGCAAACAGCACGCGGGGCTCAATCTGCCCGAATCGGTCGAGCACCCCCTGCACCCCGAAATCCGGCGAGCACGAGGACCAAATGCCGCCGAGCGCGGAGGTGGCCAGCATGGCAACCATAGTCTCGGGCACGTTGGGCATGATAGCGCCGACCCGGTCACCGGCCTTCAGTCCGGCGCCGCGAAGCGCCTGGGCGAGGCAGGATACCTGGTCGTAGAGTTCGCCGTGGGAGAGCCGCCGCCGCACTCGGTTCTCGCCCCAGAACACCAGCGCGTCCGCCGCGTCGCGCCGGCGCAACAAGTTCTCAGCGAAGTTCAGCCGGGCACCCGGAAACCACTTGGCGCCGGGCATCTTGTCGCCATCGACCAGCACCTCGGCACCCCAGCTCTCGGCGATGATGCCGGCGAAGTCCTTGAGCGAGGTCCAGAACTTCTCTTTTTCGGTGATGGAGAAGCAGTAGAGTTCCTGGAAGTCACCGATGGTTACGTTCCAGTCCTCCTCCACGGCTTCCATGAATTGGGCCATGTTGGTTTGCCGGACCCGGTCGTCCGAAGGCTGCCAGATCGGTTCGGCCATGGGGCGCTCCATCGAAAGGGTTCCCGCACTCCGTCACCGGGGAGGGATCGGCCGAGTATGCGGAGGGGCGGCGCGGTGCGCAACCCAACCCCGCCTGGTGCGAGGTGGCGTTTTCGCCGGACACAACTTAGATTGTGGGTCGATGCCGCCTGACGCCTCTCCCGCCACCGCCGTCTCCCGCATCCCCGCGCCCGTGCGCGGGGCGCTCTGGATGGTGCTGAGTTGCCTCTTCTTCTCCCTCATGAACGTGCTCGTACGTCATATCGCGGGCGAACTTCATCCCTTCGAAATAGCGTTCTTCCGCAACGCCTTCGGATTGTTGTTCATCTTGCCGTGGTTCTGGCGTTCGAGCCTGGCGAGCTTCGCCACCACGCGGATCAGGCTATACGGTTTTCGGGCCATAACCAGCACCGGCGCCATGCTGTGCTGGTTCACGGTGCTGACCATGATGCCGATCGCCGAGGTGACGGCGCTCAGCTTCACCGTGCCCCTGTTTGCCACCGTCGGCGCCGCCTTGTTCCTGGGCGAGGTGGTGCGTATCAGGCGCTGGGCGGCGACCCTTGTCGGTTTCACCGGCGCCATGATCATCCTGCGCCCGGGAATCGAGACGATCGACTTTCCGGTCATTCTCGTCCTCACCGCGTCCATCTTCATCGCCATCTCGATCCTTTGCGTGAAGTCGGCGTCGAAGACGGATTCGGCCCACGTCATCGTCTTTTACGCCGCGATGTTAATGACCCCTCTGTCGCTGGTACCGGCGCTCTTGTTCTGGACCGCGCCCGCACCCAAAACCTGGGCGTGGCTGGCGGCCCTGGGGCTAATGGCGACCCTGGCCCACATCTGTCTCAACCGCGCCTTTGCCATCGCCGACGTGACGGCGGTGCTGCCCTTCGACTTTTTCCGCCTCATCTTCGTCGCCATCCTCGGCCTCGTGCTGTTCGGCGAGCGGCCCGATATCTGGCTGTGGATGGGTTCGGCCGTGATCTTCTGCGCCACCCTCTACATCGCCCACCGCGAGGCGGTGACGGCCCGCGAGCCGGTGCGCCAGACCGTCGCCCAGCCGGTCATCGACGGTGCCGGACCGGCGGGCCCGGCGGGCCCGGCGCAGAATGAGGACGACACGGAGAAGGAAGAAGCGGCCTAGGCCGAGGTTTCGGACCCGGAGCCCCTTGCGGTCCCCGTCCCTTGCGACGATAAGGGCCGAAGCCACGCATCAAGACAAGAAAGGGATGATCCAATGAAATACCGCTACCTGGACTGGAAGATCGAATCGTCGCCCGGCAACCCGGGCGACAACGCCGTCGGGATATTGACCCTCAACCGACCCGAGCATTCCAACGCCATCGGGCCGCGCCTGACCATGGAACTGCACCAGATGATGGACGAAATCCGCTATTCGCCGGTGCGCGTCGTCATCATCACCGGTGCCGGCGGCAACTTCTGCGGTGGGGGCGATCTGCAGGTCGAGACCATCCCCAAGGAGGACCAGGACGACAGCTTCAGCGACGAGCACGGCCTCGGCGGCGAGTACGGCGAGATGCTGGTGTGGTTCGCCAATGACCATTTCCACATCGTCGCCCAGCGCATGTGCCGCAAGCTCGAGGACTTGCCCCAGGTGACCATCGCCGCCGTCGACGGCATTGCGGTGGGCATCGGCATCGAGATGGCAATCTCGTGCGACCTGCGCATCTGTTCCGACAAGGTGCGCTTCGCCGAGATCGCGGTGCCCGCCGGCTTCATGAGCGAGTGGAGCGCACCGCGTTCGTTGCCCGCGCTGGTCGGCCAGACCATGGCCAACGAGATGATCCTCACCGGACGCTTCGTCTTCGCCGACGAGGCCAAGCAGATCGGCCTCGTCAACAAGGTGGTGGAACCGGCCAAGCTGTTGGATGAGGCCCGCGAATGGGCCGGGCGCATGGCCTCCTACCCCCCCCTCGGGCTTCGCTACGCCAAGGAGACCATCCGCCTTTATCAGAACCAAAACCGCCTGGCCAATCACGGCGAGACAGAAATGGAACGCATCTTCGAGATCACCCGCACCAAGGACTGCGCGGAAGGTATCTCGGCGTTCCTGGACAAGCGCCCCCCCGTCTACCACGAGGGCTATCCGGTCGACAAAAGGGCGGAGTGGCACAAGAAATAGGACGCGCGCCCCGTAACTGTTCCTCGAAGACCAAGGAGGATTCTCATGGATGCGAAAGGACAGGCGGCGCTGATTACCGGCGGTGCCTCGGGATTGGGCGCGGCGACGGCCAGGGCGCTGGCCACCGCCGGCGCCAGGGTGGCGATTCTCGACGTCAATGGCGAAGCGGCCGCCAAGACGGCAGCGGAGGTCGGCGGCCTCGGCCTCGCCTGCGACGTCACCGACGACGCCGGCACCGCCGCCGCCCTGGTCGAGGCCCGTGACGCCCACGGCGCGGCGCGCATACTGGTCAACTGTGCCGGTGTCGGCACGCCGGGGCGCATCGTCGGGCGCGACGGGCCGTCGCCGCTCGACGATTTTGTGCGCGTCGTCAACATCAACCTGATCGGCACCTACAACACGCTGCGTCTAGCGGCGGCCGACATGAAGGGGCTGGAGCCCCTGGAGACCGGCGAGCGCGGCGTCATCGTCAACACCGCTTCGATCGCCGCGTTCGAGGGCCAGATAGGTCAGGCCGCCTACGCCGCCTCGAAGGGCGGCATTGCCGCGCTCACCCTGCCCGCCGCCCGCGAGTTCTCGCGCTCCGGCATCCGGGTGCTGACCATCGCGCCCGGCATCTTCGCCACACCCATGCTGTTCGGCCTTTCCGAGGAGGCGCAGGAGTCGCTGGCCGCGTCCATCCCCTTCCCGTCACGCCTCGGCGAACCGGACGAGTATGCCAGCTTGGTCATGCACATGCTCGACAACGTCATGCTCAACGGCACGGTGGCGCGCCTCGACGGCGCCATCCGCATGCAGCCGATTTAACGCCCTAGGCGCCGTGGCGGGGCGGCGTTTCCCGGAAGCGTTCGACCAGGAAGTAGGCAAACACCCCACCTTCGGCGCCAGGTGGCGCTGCTGGGGATAAACCGCGTAGATGAGCATGGCGTTCGGCACCGCCCGGTAGTCGGGCAAGGCTTCTTTGAGCCGACCTTCGGCGAGATCTCTTTCGATCAACCAACTGGGCGCCAGTATCAGGTCCAGCCCGGCGGCGGCCGCAGCGGGCTTTCCCCAAGCCTGCCGCGCCCCTCCTTCGACGTGCCCCTCCTTCGATATGCTCAGGAGGCCGCCGGGTCCATGAACTGGGCGAGGCGAATATCGCGCCCGGTGACGCCGCTCGCGTCGTAGTTGCTGAGCGTCACCTCGACGCGGTCGTAAACGTTGAACCATTCCAGGTGATGGTCCGTCTTCTCCGCCATCATGGCGACCCGGGCCATGAAGGCGAAGGCGGCGTTGAAGTCGGCGAAGCGGAAGGTCTTGCGGATGGCGTCGCGATCCTCCGCCTCGCTCCATCCTTCGAGGCCGCCAATGGCCGCCGCGCGCTCGGCGCCGGCAAGCTTTTCGATCATGGTGCGGTTTCCATTCACGGTCATCGCCGTAGGTCTAGAGTGGCGAGCATGGGTCGGCTTGGCGGTGCGCTCAAGGCACGCTAAGCTCGCACCATGGCCAGCCGATTTACCGCCGCCCCGGGTCTCGGGGAGCTCGAGGACTTCGCGCGCCAGGCCTTCCGAAGGATCCCCGCCGAGTTGCGGCGTTATGCCGACGGCGTCGTCATCCAGGTCGAAGAATTTCCCGACGCCGAGACGGAGCGCGAACTCCGCCTGGAAAGCCCGTTCGATCTTCTCGGGCTGTACCGCGGCGTGACCCTGGACCGGAAAAGCGTCTCCGAGACGCCTGCCGACGTCGACATGATTTTCCTGTACCGCCGTCCTATCCTGGATTATTGGTTGGAATCGGGAGAGGACCTAACCCATATCGTGCGCCACGTCCTGATACACGAGATCGGACACCACTTCGGCCTCAGCGACGAGGACATGGAAAGGATCGAGAGCCAGCCATGAGGGAAGAGGCGAAACCGTTCCGCCTAAACGACTTGGCGTGACCTGCCGCCCGAAGCCGGAGGCGTAGGGTGGTGGAGCCGAGGGGAATTGAACCCCTGACCTCGACGTTGCGAACGTCGCGCTCTCCCAACTGAGCTACGGCCCCGAACGCTCGGCCCGCGGGCACGGGGTGGGCGGATAATGTGGGCGCGCCGAGCCTGCTGTCAAGGCTTGCCGCCGCCCCCGGCGCGCCGCCGCCCTTGCGTCACCCCACCATCGCAGCTAGGCTGCCCAGCGCTTTCACGGAGCCCGGATACCGCCGCCATGGACGTCCTCTTCGTCCCCCTTCTCGGATTGATCGTCAAGGCCATTGAAATCTACATCTGGCTGTTGGTGATCTCCGTCATCCTCAATTGGTTGGCCGCGTTTAAAGTGATCAACATGTCCAACCGGTTCATCTACATGGTGGGGGATTTCCTCTATCGCATCACCGAGCCGGCCCTGCGCCGCATCCGCGCCTTCATGCCGGACCTCGGCGGCATCGACGTCTCGCCGGTGGTTCTTATTCTGGTTCTGTGGGCCGTCCAGGCCATGCTCATCCGGTTGATCGTAAAGTTTGAGTAATCCCGATTCCTCCACTCCCTTCGTCGCCGCGCCTGGTGGAATCCGGGTCCGTGTGCGCGCCAGTCCCAGGGCCGGCGCCACACACGTCGCCGGTATCGCGGCCGAGGCAGGCGGCGGCACAACGCTCAAGGTGGCGGTGACGGCGGTGCCCGAGGGCGGCAAGGCTAACGCGGCACTGCTCCGGATGCTGGCCAAGGAGTGGGGGCTGCCAAAATCGACCATGTCCATAACCGGGGGCGTGGCGTCGCAGCGCAAGACCCTGTTCGTCTCCGGTGACTCTGGGGAACTGATGACGCGCTTGAAGCGATGGTTGGAAGACAAGCTTTGAAGCGGTGGATGGAGAGCAACGATGGCTGAGGCGAAGATGCTCGACGGGGCGGCGCTAGCCGCCACCCTGCGGCGCAGGATCGCGGACGCGGTGGAGCGCCTGGATGACTACCATAAGCTGACGCCGGGCCTCGCCGTGGTGTTGGTCGGAGAGAACCCGGCGAGCCAGATCTACGTGCGCAACAAGTCCAAGCAGTGCGCCGAAGTCGGCATGCGCTCCCTCGATCATCACCTGCCCGACGACGTCACCGAGCACGAGCTCCTGACCCTGGTCCACGGGCTCAACAACGATCCCCAGGTGAGCGGCATCCTGGTGCAGCTGCCGCTGCCCGAGCAAATCGAGCCGGGCGCCGTCGTCAACGCCATCGACCCGGCCAAGGACGTCGACGGCTTCCACGTCATCAACGCCGGCCTTCTGTCCACCGGCGACACCGGCACGGCGCTGGTGCCGTGCACGCCGAGCGGCTGCATGATGCTCATCGGCCAGCACCTGAGCGAGCTCGCCGGCCTCAAGGCCATGGTGTTGGGACGCTCCAACATCGTCGGCAAACCGGTGGCCCAGTTGCTGCTTGCTGAGCACTGCACGGTGACCATGGCGCATTCGAGGACCCGCGACCTGGCCGGCGAATGCCGTCAGGCCGATATCCTGGTCGCCGCCGTCGGCCACCCGCGGATGGTCAAGGGCGACTGGATCAAGGAAGGGGCCACCGTCATCGACGTCGGCATCAACCGCGTCGAGGCAGAAGGCGGCAAGACCCGCCTGGTCGGCGACGTGGCCTTCGACGAGGCCAAGGAAGTGGCCGGCGCCATCACCCCGGTGCCAGGCGGCGTCGGCCCCATGACCATCGCGTGCTTGCTGCGCAACACCGTGATCGCGGCGTGCCGCCAGCACAAGATCGACGTGCCCGATATCTGAGGAGCCGTAACAGGCGCGCGGCGACGCGCCAGGAGCCACCGCCCATGACCGGCACGTTCGCCGAGCTTTTCCTCGCCGGCTTCGTCTTCGTCGGCAGCCATGTCGTGGTGTCGAGCACGGCGCTCCGCCCGGCCCTGGTCCGTGTCGTGGGCGAGCGCCCCTTCCTGGTGCTTTATTCGCTGCTCAGCATCGCCCTTCTAGTGTGGATGGTGCGCACCCACGGCGCCGCGCCCTACGTCGAGTATTGGGCGCTCGGCACCGGGCACAGGCACCTGGCCATGGGCATCATGTTCGTCGCCTGCATGTTGGTCGCCGCCGGGTTGTCGCCGAGCAGCCCCACCGGCGTGCTCGCCGCCGAGACGGCACCCCGGCCGGCCGGCATCTTCAAGATCACGCGACACCCGGTGATGTGGGGGGTGGGCCTGTGGGGGTTCGCCCACATGGCGGCCAACGGGGACGCTGCGTCGTTCCTGTTCTTCGGGTGGCTGGCCGGGCTGGCGTTGCTCGGCACTGTCTTCATCGAGCGCAAGAAAAAGGCGGCGTTGGGGGCTGATTGGGAGGCCTTCGCGGCGGCGTCGTCCAACGTGCCCTTCGCCGCCGTGCTCGCCGGGCGCGCCCGTCTCGGCCTGGGCGAGATCGGCTACTGGCGCCTCGCCGTCGGGATGGCGCTCTATCTCATTTTATTTTTCGCCCACGAGTACGTCATCGGCGTTTCACCACTCGCCCCTTAGGGCTATAAGCGGCCCCATGAGCGACCTCGCGCGCATCCGCAACTTTGCCATCATCGCCCACATCGATCACGGCAAGTCGACCCTGGCCGACCGCATGATCCAGTTGTGCGGCGGGCTCTCGGAGCGCGAGATGAAGTCGCAGGTTCTCGATTCCATGGATATCGAGCGCGAACGCGGCATCACCATCAAGGCGCAAACCGTGCGCCTCGCCTATCGGGCGGCGGACGGCGCGGACTACCAGCTCAATCTCATCGACACCCCGGGCCACGTCGATTTCTCCTACGAGGTGAGCCGTTCACTCGCCGCCTGCGAAGGGTCACTGCTGGTCGTCGACGCCACCCAGGGCGTCGAGGCGCAGACCCTGGCTAACGCCTATCTCGCCATCGAGGCCGGACACGAGATCGTGCCGGTGCTCAACAAGATCGACCTACAGGCCGCCGAGCCTGAGCGCGTGCGTACCCAAATCGCCGACGTCATCGGCCTCGACGCCACCGACGCGCTTTCCATCTCCGCCAAGAGCGGCGACGGCATGCCGCAGGTGCTGGAGGCCCTGGTCCACCGCCTGCCGCCGCCCACGGGCGACGCGGCGGCACCCCTCAAGGCGCTCCTGGTGGATAGCTGGTACGACCCCTATCTCGGCGTGATGATCTTGGTGCGCGTCATTGACGGCACCCTGAAGCGCGGCGACAAGGTGCGCATGATGGCGAGCGGCGCCGTCCATCAGGTGGAGCAGGTCGGCGTCTTCACGCCGAAGCCCGAGATTGTCAAGGCGCTGGGCCCCGGCGAGGTGGGCTACATCACCGCCGCCATCAAGACCGTCGCCGACACCCGTGTCGGCGACACCCTGACCGGGGACAAGCGCCCGGCGGACGCACCCCTGCCTGGCTTCAAGCCCTCGGTGCCGGTGGTGTGGTGCGGCCTTTTTCCGTTGGATTCGGCCGAATACAAGGACCTCAGCGAGGCCCTGGCACGCCTCCACCTCAACGAAGCCAGCTTCCATTACGAAGCTGAGACCTCGGCGGCGCTGGGGTTCGGGTTCCGTTGCGGGTTCCTCGGGCTCCTGCACCTGGAAATCGTCCAAGAGCGCATCGAGCGCGAGTTTGATCTCGAACTCATCACCACGTCGCCGAGCGTCGTCTATGGCGTGCACAGGGACGACGGCCGCGTCCTCGACCTGCACAACCCGGTTGACCTTCCTGACGCGGTGCACATCGCGCACATCGAAGAGCCCTGGATCAAGGCCACCATCATGGTGCCCGGCGATTATATCGGCGCCGTCCTCCAGCTATGCACCGAGCGCCGCGGCGAGCAGGTCGAGCTGACCTACGTCGGCAACCGGGCCATGGCTGTCTACCGCCTGCCCCTCAACGAGGTAGTGTTCGATTTCTACGACCGCCTCAAATCGGTGTCGCGCGGATACGCCAGCTTCGATTACGAGATGGACGGCTACGCGCCGGGCGATCTGGTCAAGGTCTCCATCCTGGTCAATGGCGAGCCGGTGGACGCGCTGGCCTTCATCGCCCACCGCGGCCACGCCGAGCAGCGCGGCCGCGCCATCTGCCGCAAGCTCAAGGAACTGATCCCGCGCCAGCTCTTCAAGATCTCCCTGCAGGCCGCCATCGGCGGACAAATCGTCGCCCGTGAAACCCTCGGCGCGCTCCGGAAGGACGTCACCGCCAAGTGCTACGGCGGCGACGTGTCCCGCAAGCGCAAACTCCTGGAGAAACAAAAGAAGGGCAAGAAGCGCATGCGCCAGTTCGGCGACGTGGAAATTCCCCAGTCGGCCTTCCTTGCCGCCCTCAAGACGGACGGCGACTAGGCGTCCTAGAGCAACCCCCGGTTAGTTTCACGGAGCGTAATGCCTATTCGACACGATCGGGCCCGAGACCCCCGCTACATTCAGCAAATAGAGTATGGGCCTGTCTCAGACCGGCCCGCTAGCGGTGATTACATCTAAACGGATAAGGCGCTAGCTCTTTCCGGGAAGGTCGCTGCTGTCGCGGGGGCCCGGGGCCTCCCAGCCAGTCACGTAATCCTCCATGAATTCGGGGGCGGTGAGACCGGCGGAGTCGTAGTTGTCCTGGATCGTGTGTTGGGTGTAGACGTCTTCTTCGGTATCGGGGTAGCCCTCCTCGCGCGCCCTTTTGACGAGGCGGTCGAACAAGAAGAACTGGTCCTCGTCGATGTCTTCCGCGTAGCTACGCGGCGTCCGGTAGCGCATCATCAGATAGATGCCGGGGATGCCTAGAAACGCCCAGGCCGGAAGGCGCACAAGCGTTACCAAGACGGGATCCCACAGCGCCCAGTGGAGAGTGCCTTCGATCCATTCCTGGGCGGCGCGCAGGTATTCCGGCCGATAAGCGCTGAGCAGTTCCTGAGACGATATGAAGAAACCGACCTCGACGCCAAGCCGGTGCTAAGGAAGGCGAAGACCAAAAGGCCCCAACCCGCGAGGTGCCTCACGTCCATCGACTCATCATAGCGCCCCTGGCCCAGTAAAAGCGAAGATTCTCGGCGCGCGTCCGCTTGACCGAAGTCATGGAAGGGGCGTCGCATAGTCTCTAAGAGGCGCCTTAGCCGCCCGCAATCGGACAGGGAAGGGACTGTGAGCCCACCTCGGCGCCTGACGCCACCGCTATCGCCGGTCCTCCTGGCGGGACTGGCCCTGCGCCCGTTGCCCCCGGTGCTCTTGCAGCCGGCGTTGAATATCGCCGTCTCCGCCCTGCGCCGCCGGCATCCCGAGGTGTTCGAGCGTCTGGCCGGACTGGGCGAGTTGGTGATGGTGATCGATCCCATCGACCTGCCGTTCGTGTTCGTCCTCGGGGCCGGCTCCGAGACGGCGCGACTAACGGCGCACGCCGACACCGGGGAGATGGAGGCCGCCGCCACCATTCGCGGCCCACTGTTGACGCTGGTCGAGCTGCTGGAAGGGCGCCTCGACGGCGATGCCCTATTTTTCTCGGGCGAGCTGGCCGTCGAGGGCGATATGGAGGCCGTGGTGGCGCTGCGCAACGCGGTCGACGGCGCCGAGCTCGATCTGACCGCGGAGGCGTTGTCGGTGTTCGGTTTCCCTGCCGGCCCGGCCGGCGTGGCCTTACAGGCGGCGCGCGCCGTTTACGCGCGCCTCAGCCAGGACCTCGCAGTCGTGCACGCGGCGGTTGTCGCCCCCGTCCTCGGCCGCGCCGATGCGCAGGCCGCCCGGCTGCGCGAGTTGGACGACAAGATCGAGGCGTTGACGCGGCGCCCCCTCCGTCGAGGAAGGCGGTCCTCATGACCAGGACCGGTACCCTGGAGTTGGTGTGTCCGGCGGGGACGCCGCCGGCGCTGCGCGCCGCCGTCGACGCCGGCGCCGATGCCGTCTACCTGGGCTTCCGGGACGAGACCAACGCCCGCAACTTCCCCGGCCTCAATTTCAACCGCGACGAACTTGGCGACGGCGTTGCCTACGCCCACGAGTACGGGGCGCGGGTGTTTCTCGCCATCAACACCTTCCCCCGGGCCGGCCACCCCGAACCCTGGCGGCGCGCCATCGACGACGCCGCGACGCTCGGCGCCGACGCCGTTATCCTCGCCGACATCGGACTCGCCGAGTACGCCCGGGACACCCACCCGCGCTTGTGCCGTCATCTTTCGGTGCAGGCGTCCGCCTCCAATGCCGAGGCCATCCGCTTCTACCACCGAGAGTTTGGCGTCAAGCGCGTGGTCTTGCCGCGGGTGCTCACGGTGAGCGAGATCGCGGCGCTCAACAAAAGCATTCCGGTGGAGACCGAGGTCTTCGTTTTCGGCGGCCTGTGCGTGATGGCGGAGGGCCGCTGCGCGCTATCCTCGTACGTCACCGGCCAATCCCCCAACACCCACGGGGTGTGCTCGCCGGCCAGCCACGTGCGTTACGAGGAGAGGGACGACGGAACGGTGTGCCGGCTCGGCGATTACACCCTCAACGTCTTTGGCGAGGGTGAGGCGCCGGGCTATCCGACGCTCTGCAAGGGACGCTTCGACGTCGGCGGGCACACCGCCTATCTGTTCGAGGACCCGGTCAGCCTGAACGCTATCGACATGCTTGCCGAGCTCATGGATGCCGGCGTGACTGGGTTGAAGATCGAGGGGCGGCAACGGGGGCGCGCTTACGTTTCCCAGGTGGTGGCGGCATTCCGCCGCGCCGTCGATGCGGCGGCGCGGGGCGAGGCGGTGCCGGCCGAAGACCTGCTAGCGGTGGCCGAGGGCGGGCGCCAAACAGCCGGCGCCTACCGCTCCCGCTGGAAGTAGGCTAGCCATGACAAAGACGCCCGCCGCCAAGCTAACCCTCGGGCCGGTATTGTTCAACTGGGCGCCCGACAAGTGGCGCGATTTCTATTTGCGGATTGCCGACGAAGCGCCGGTGGATGCCGTATGCGTCGGCGAGGTGGTGTGCTCGAAGCGGATATCCCTTTTCGAGCCGGTGCTGGCCGGCGTCATCGAGCGCCTGCAAGCCGCTGGCAAGGAGGTAGTTCTGTCCACCCTCGCCCTCATCATGGACGAAAACGAGATGAACACGGTGCGCGCCCTGACCACCGCTGACGGCTTCCTCATCGAGGCCAACGACATCGCCGCCGCCGCTCTGCTCGATGGCCGCCCCCACGCCATCGGCCCGTTCGTCAACGTCTACAACGAGGGCACGCTGGGGTATCTGGAGCGGCGCGGCGCCGTTAGGGTGGCGCTGCCGGTGGAGCTCGACGACGCCTCGATCGCAGCGCTGGCGGGCTCGGCGGACGCCAAACTCGAGGTGCAGGTCTTCGGGCGCCTGCCGCTGGCCCTCTCGGCGCGCTGCTATCATGCGCGCGCCCACGGCCTGCACAAGGACGGCTGCCAGTACGTGTGCGGCGACGACGCGGACGGCATGGAACTACGCACCCTCGATAGCGATGCGTTCCTCGCCGTCAACGGCACCCAGACCTTGTCTTACTCCTACGGTAATCTGGTCGGCGAGTTGGCGGCACTGCAAGCCATGGGGGTGCGGCGCTTTCGGCTGTCGCCCCAGGACATCGACATGGTCGCCGTGGCGCGTGTCTTCGGCGACGTGCTGGAGGGCCGCCAGGCGCCGCTGGCGGCCCTCGAGGCATTGGGCGTCCTGGCCGCGGGGAAGCCCTTCGCCAACGGCTTCCATCACGGTACGGTGGGCGCCCAATTGGTTGCGGCATCGGGGTCTGGCGAATAACCCCGCCCTTGCCGCAACCAGGGGGCTCATCTACCTTGACCAGGCCGCCGGAGGGGTGGCCGAGTGGCTGAAGGCGCACGCTTGGAAAGCGTGTATACGTTTACGCGTATCGTGGGTTCGAATCCCACTCCCTCCGCCAATTATTCTTTATAAACGCTGATTTAATTGATTTATTTTGGGATTACCTTATTTAACCCCCCACTCTACCCCCCATAAAATTGGATGTGGGTCGGTTCTCGGTCATGCCGGTGCGTTAGGGCTTGGCACCACGCTGCAGACCTTTGCCGAGTGTAGCAGTCGCGCTGTTACGATGGATCGCTATGGGCATCTGTTCCCGTCCGACGATCACAAGGTGGCTATTGATGCGATTGCACGGGAGTTGATGGGGTGAGAAGTAAGCCAAACAGTGCAGCTATGGGCGGCATTTGATGCTATCTGATGAAGACATAAAATTTTTACCGGGAGCTATTGTCAAAAGTTGTGTATGGGCTGATCATGCGGCGGCGCGATCCAGGCGTTCTCCATCTACGAATTTGATGCCGTGAATGATCTCGGCGAGATGATCTGAACCATTGAGCTTCCTCCATTTTCCCTGGGCGCACTGGCACAGTTTGAATACCATGGCCATCGCCGTCTTGCGCGACAGGCAGCCCTTGGTCCGGTAGGTGCGCAGACGAACCGTGGCGAAGGTGCTCTCGATGGGGTTGGTCGTCCGAATATGCTTCCAGTGCTCGGCGGGGAAGTCGTAGAAGGTCAGCAGGACGTCCCGATCCTTGGCCAGGCAGGCTGTGGCCTTGTCGTACTTCGGCCCGTAGGCCGCCAGGAAGAAGTTGAAGGATTTCTCGGCGTCCTTCCTGGTTTCGGCCATCCAGATGTCTTGCAAGTGCTGCTTGGCTTTCTTTTGCAGACCCTTGGGCAGTTTGTTCAAGACGTTGCTCGTCTTGTGCACCCAGCAGCGTTGCTCGCGGGCGCCTGGGTAGACTTGGCGGAGCGCCTTCCAGAACCCGAGCGCGCCATCGCCTACCGCCAATTCCGGACCCATTTCAAGGCCGCGCCGCTTGAGATCGAGCAGAACTTCGAGCCAGGACTGCTCGCTTTCGCGATAGCCGTCGGTGATGGCGATCAGTTCCTTCCGTCCCTTGTCCGTGGCCCCGATGATCACCAGGATGCACTGCTTCTCCTCTTCCATGCGGGCGCCGAAATAGATACCGTCCGCCCAGAAATAGACGTAGCGCTTGGCCGTGAGGTCGCGCCGATGCCAGCGCTCCGCCTCAACCCCCCATACCTCCTTCAGCCGGGTGATCGTGGAGGCCGAAAGCCCCGGCGCTTCCGTCCCCAGGAGCGCCGCCAACGCGTCAGAAAAATCGCCGGTGGAGATGCCCTTCAGATACAGCCAGGGCAAGAGGTCTTCCAGGCTCTTGGTGCGGCGCAGATAGCGTGGCAGGATCGCCGACGTGAACCGGATGGCGCCGTCTCCCCGGTCCCGGACACGGGGTTGGCGCACCCTCACCGGGCCGATCCCGGTCTGAATGGCGCGCTCCGGCAGATGCCCATTTCGGACAACTCGGCGATGGCCAACGTCATCTACAAGCGCCGCGTGGGTATCCAGAAACGAGGCAACCTCCGCCTCAACAGCCTGAGACAAGAGCTGTCGGGCGCCCGTTCGCAGAACGTCCGTCAACGGGTCCTCTTGAAAATCAGATGGGTTCCGAAAGGCAACAACGGTATTCTCTTTCATGGCGTATCCTTCCTTGGCTTAGGTCAAGTGGTGACATCAACAATCACCAGGATACGCCGCCTTCAATTCAACGCCGTACACAAGATTCGGTTATAGCTC
>PVBE010231903.1_pt1 | contig 21707 bp, 13 predicted proteins | sample 1631181 | NCBI WGS metagenome assembly PVBE01 (sample SAMN08397723, study PRJNA350692) | Marine metagenome, whole genome shotgun sequencing project. | isolation source: water | place: Pacific Ocean | collected 2012-04 | reverse complement strand
TGACCGCCGAAGAAGCAGCGAAAGCCAGCCATGATGAGATGGAGACTGTACAGAGCATCTGGATCTCAACCACGGAGGCGCTGGTTCGGGCGACAGGCCCTGAGTTCTTTCTCGCTCCTCCGACGTTTCGAACACTCGAAGAGCTGCAGGTGTATGCCTGGTCTGGAGAGGTCGGCCAAGAGCTCTGGCAGCTCATGGACTCGACAGAGGTAGGCGAGTCTTTGACCGACGGCCAGACCCTCCTCGCGAGCGCGGCGATCGACCCTGACCTGAGCTTCCGCCTCGAGATGATGACTGACCTAGAGGAGGTCGTCCTCTACGTGAGAGGACGACTCGCATACTCCGAGACCGGTGTATCGACCGCGCTCTCCGAGCGCGAGAACCCGACCTATCTGCAAGCCATCTGCGGAGCCTGCATCGAAGGAGAGCTCATGGGGATGGGAGAAGAGGACCCCGCTGAGATAGAGATCACCCTCTCCTCCTCAACCCGCCTCCTTGGAAGAGACACTGGAGAGGGTGGTTTCAGCCCACAGATCATCCAGCCGGACCCGGACGGCGAGTTCGTTCTCCGAGCTGTCCCGGCAGAGCGAGCCCTCGAGGTGCGAGTTCTCCCAGAGGAGTTGGCGCCCGAGCTCATCGACATCCAGCGACTCTCCCAAGGTGACACACACCAGATCCGCTTCAACCTCAGACCAGGCGCGGTCCTCTCGGGGAAGGTGATGGACTCAAGCGGGCTCCCGGTCGAAGGCGCAGAGGTACGGGGGATCGGCGGACGCGCTGTGATCTCACTCGCAGGCTGGGTTCGCAGGAAGGACTCTTCCGATGCGGACGGTAGCTTCTCACTGCGGGGGTTACCCGTGGGAGAGGTGCTCGTCTCCGCGAAGAAAGACGGCTTCCTTGAGAGCGGCCACAAGACCCTCCAACTGATCGAAGGGGAGAAGGCGCGAGACCTCGTGCTCACGCTCTCCGAAGGAAACTCCGTCGAAGGCACCGTGCACTGGCCTGACGGGATGCCTGTCATCGGCGCTTCCGTCTCAGCACAGTTCGACCGCGCCGCCCTCTTGGGGGCCGACTCGATCAATGCGGCGCGGGGAGGAGACGGCTACGCAAACACCAACGAAGAGGGACACTTCCGCATCACCGCGCTCGGACACGGACCCTTCACCGTGTCTGTGTCTGCCAGCCCTCAAGGCGAACGCCTAGAGAGCTGGCTCGCGTTAGAGACCCGCCTCAGCTCCCTCTCTGACGACGTGGAGTTGGACAAAGAGCAAGCCTATGGGTGGACGGATCAGGTGGATGGAGTTCGCCCGGGCCCCTCTCCCCTAGAGTTCGTCCTCGCCCCGCCGGAGGTGATCGCCGGCAGAGTCGTGGACGACGCAGGGCTCGCCGTACAGGCGTATGAGTTGGTCATGATCCGCCTCGAAGACTCAGCGCTCGGCAAGATCGGAGTCGATGACAAGCGACTGCATGTCGAGGACCCGGAGGGGCGCTTCCTCGCTCCTGGCCTCAGCAACGCAGAGTGGCGCGTCTATGCCTTGGCGGACGGCTATTCCATCCCAGAGCCGACCCTCGTGACGATCCCCCAGTCCGAAGACGCAGACGCGATCCTCATCAGCCTCGAGCCCGCCGCGAGCGCGAGCGGGGTCGTCCTCAACCCGAACGGCACACCAGCAGCGAACGCTAGGGTGACGATCAAGAGGGCCGCCGCTGGGATACTGGCGGGCATCTCGGAGGACCTGAAGGATGCCTCGACGATGAGCGACACCTCGGGACATTTCTCTTTGGAGAGGCTCCACAGTGGGATCATAGATCTCTTCGCCGCCGCTGATGGCTACGCGTCGTCCGCCCCAGAGGCGGTCACCCTCGTCGCTGGGGAAGAGACCAAGGGCTTGAAGCTGAGCCTGCGCTTGGGCGGGACGATCACGGGAGAGCTCTTCAACAAAGATGGAGAGCTCACCTCGAACGCCACGATCCAGGTGATCAAACCGGACGACTACTCGACCCAGCTCTCAAAGACGGACGCTGAGGGTTCGTTCCGATTCGAGAACCTCGAGCCCGGATCCTGGCAAGTGCTCGGGATCCCGAACCTGACAGGCGCCCTCGATGACTCTGAAGGCAACCAGGGCGGCAGGGCCGAGATCTTGAAAGACATGGAGATGAGCTTCGTCGAGCTAGCGGACGGAGCAGAGGAGCACGTCATCTTGGGCGCCCCACCCGAGGACCCAGTCACACTCTCCGGCATCATCCGTCACCATGAGGAGCCCGTTAAGGGCGCGACCCTCATCTTCATCATCGAGGGTGAGACGACCATGCCGAAGATCGAGGTCTCAGACTCTGAGGGTCGCTACTCCGTCAGGCTGGACAAGCCCGGACAGTACCTCTTCACGGTCCAGCGGTCCTATGGAGGCTCCTACCAAGAACAGAGTCAGAACACCTACCGCGTCACGGTGCCGAAGACTGTTGAGCACCGCTACGACATCGACCTCCCAGGCGCGATGATCTCCGGACGGGTCACCACAGAGAGCGGGACCGGCATCGCAGGGCTCCCGATAACGCTCAGCCCGAGCTATGAGGAGGGCTACACGCACTCAGCCGAATTCAGCGTCTCCCAGATCTCAAGCTCTGAGGATGGGGCGTTCTCCATCGACGGGGTGCGCCCAGGCAAATACCTCCTCCGAGCAGGCGGCCTGAGCATGGGGAGGAGGGCCCTCGGCGTGAAGGCGGAGGCTAACAGCGAGCACGGACAAGCGACGATCGCCCTAGAGATCTCAGAGGATGAGCGCCTCAACGATTTGAGACTCGTCGTCGAGGAGGGCGGCAGCCTCAACGTGCTCGTCACGGACGCCAGCGGCGCCCCTGTCAATGGCGCGTCCATCTTCATCAGGGATGCAGCTGGGATGCCAGTGGAGATGATCTCTGTAGCCACCACAGGCCCGAGAGGGACCTGTGTGTACCCGGGGTTGACAGAGGGTGATTACCAAGTGAGCGCGAGGACGGCTGACGCCGCGACGGTCGAAGGGACAGCTGTCCACGTCAGCTCTGGAGAGACTGAGAGCGTTGAGCTCCAGCTGGACAAGGGCACCCTGCTCAATGTGGTCATGACGGACGGCGAAGGGAACCCCGTCAACGGCAGGCTGCGCGTCGTCGACTCCGATGGACGCGAGCACGCCGCTTACCCCTCCTTGGCCGCGATCATGACGAGGATGGGAACAGATGGATTCTCAGGGAGCCAACAAACCGTCGGCCCCCTCCCGCCTGGCCGCTACAGGGTCTATGCCGTGGCAGAAGATGGCCGCGAGTCGAGCAAACCAGTGAGCCTGCGAGGACAAGACGCGCGCTCTATCAGGATACGTTTCCGTTGAACTGCGTAGGATCTAGAGCATGGAACACGACGTGCTCTCACTTCGGTACCTAAACCCATGAAACGCGCCCTCCCCCTCCTCCTCTTAGTCCTCGCCCTCTCTGGCGTCGCGATCTCGCTCTTGAACTCGGGCGGGTCGGACTCCGGTTTAGAGCTCGAAGCCCCCGCGCTCGCTCAACAGAGCGGAGCAAGTGAGGCAGAGAGCCTCCCCCTCTCCACAAGCGAAGAGCTCGGCTCACTCCCGCAGAAGGCCCAGCGCCTCGACGCCGGGACGGACACTCCCGACTCAGCAGGCATGGCCGGCGTGGAGACTCGGACCTACCAAGGCGGGCTCTCACTCCCCTACGGCAGCCCCCAAGACCCCACGCTGCGCGTCGTCGCGATCAGCATCGAGTGGGATGAGGAGCAGGCCTTCATCGCCGAGCTCAAAGAGCTCGGCGAGACCGATCCAGAAGCGATGAGGCAGCTCGCCGAGGAGTACCGCGAGAGGAACGAGACAGAGCCGTACGAGGGGCGCCCCTATGACAAGGTCGAGGTCAACCCTGACGGGAGCTTCTCCTTTGAGGTCACAGCCGCTGCAGAGAGCGTCGAGCTGCGGCTGGATGGACGCTACCTCTACCTCGAAGAGATGTTTGTTGAAGAGGTCGAAGAGGATCGCATCTACGAGCTTGAGCCGACGCTCGGTGCCTGCCTCTCCATGAGGATCACTCTCCCCATCGGCGCAGATGCCGACGAGCGAGTTGAGGCCCTCGAGCGAATCCAGGTCGCGCTCCGCGGCTCAGAGTCTGGCGGGATGATGGGGATGGTCCGCTCGGCTGAGCAGGTCGACATGGAGCACCTCGGAGACGGGCTCTTCGAGGCACGGAGCCTCCCCACCTCCCTCTTTTGGCTCGGAGGTGTCGAGAGCCCGGACTACGTCGACGCGCGCACCAACACCACCAAGCTGGAGCCAGGCGAAGACCACGAGATCTCTGTGATCCTTGAGATGGGCGCGCGCTTGAGCGGCGTCACCGTGACCGAACGTGGAGAGCCCGTCAAAGACGCCGAGGTGAGCGTCCGCGCGACCAATGACACACGCTTTTGGATGGGCGGCGGCCGGGGGCAGAACGCTAAGAGCGACGAAGAGGGTCACTTCGAGCTGCGCGGGATCCCCGCGGGTGAGGTCCGGCTCTCTGGCAGCTTCGACGGGAGCAAGAACCCTGAGCCGATAGAGCTAGAGATCGGAGAGAGCGACGTACGAGGTGGTTACGAGCTCGTCTTCGGAGACGGGCTCGCCATCCGGGGTGTCGTGTTCTGGAGTGATGGCGCTCCCGTGAGCGGTGCACGAGTCGGGCTTGAGACGGGGGACAGACCTCAGACACAGCGCTGGGGTCGCTCAGCAGAGCAGCTCTGGGTCACCACGGATGAGGCCGGCGCCTTCGCCCTCACCGGACTGGAACCGGGGAGCTATCGAGTGCGCGCGAACCAAGACTCACCTGAAGGAGGTGAAGCCCTAGGGCGTTGGCGTGGCGTCAAGGAAGACGTGACCGCAGGGACCTCAGGGATCGAGCTCAGGCTCGAAGAGCCCGCCGTCGTCAAAGGGCGCGTGCTGAAGACGGACGGGACCCCCCTCAAGGCAAAAGAGATGGGAAAGATCTCCGTCACTCTCTCTACGGTCTCCGAGAGCGAGGCCTCCATCAAAAGCGCCCACGGGAGCATCTATCGAAGAGGCGACGTGGAAGAGGACGGGACCTTCCGCATCAACGGGATCTATCCGGCCGAATACAACGTCAGCCTCGACTCCGACAAGTTCGTGCACGCCGAGCCTGACCAGAAGCACATCCACCCCGGCGCTGAGCTCATCGTCCGCGTGAGCCTCGGCGCGAGCATCACTGGCGTCGTCCTCGATCCGAACGGCGGCCCAGTGGAGAACTGTGAGGTCACCGCTAGCACAAGCGAGGAGTCCAACCGCGGCCGCTGGGGCGGCGGCGGCGGGTCGCCCGATGACGTCCGCACAGGTGAGGGAGGGGTCTTCGCGTTCGAAGGACTCAAAGAGGGTAAGTACAAGCTCACCGCAGATTCAGATGAGTGGGCCAGGAACCTCCCGGTCGAGGTCCAGGTCGCTGAGGGACAGGAGATCGCTGACGTCACTGTCCAGCTCCTGCAAGGAGGGACGATCATCGGGACCGTCTTTGGTGAGGACGGACAGCCCGTAGCTGGCCGCTCAGTCATGGTCTCCCAAGGAGGCTTCATGGGCATGGGCGGAAACATGGGTGGCGAGGAGACCACCGACGCCTCCGGGCGCTTCCTCGTCGAGCACGTGACCCCGGGCTCTTACCAGGTCATGACCCAACCCACGATGGAAGAGATCGGCGAGGTGTTCGGGGACGGTGAACGCGAGCCGGGCTTCGCAGACTTCATGTCCCTCATCGAGACCGTCTCTGTGGAGGTCGCTGACGGCGAGACCGTCGAGGTCGTGCTCGGCGCGCCTCCGGCGGCGCCGGTCGTCGTGAGCGGGAGAGTGCTTGAAGGCGACCAAACCATCACGACCGGGAGCGTGCTCGCCGTGGCTGACGGCCAGGGCTTCATGCAAGGCAGCGAGACCGCACGCATCGGCAGCGACGGCCGCTATGAGATGACCCTCGACGCAGCTGGGGACTTCGTCTTCCTCGTCCAAGGCGCGGGCGATGGCTTCGGCGGCTTCGGAGTGGATTTCCCCGTGACCATCCCAGAGGTGGAGCGCTTCGAGTTCGACCTCACGATGCCTGCCTCAGAGATCACGGGGGTCGTGTACAGCCCCGACGGCACCCCACAGAGCCGCGTGGGTGTCTCGCTGCAGCCGAGCGGAGCAGGGATGGGCATGGGAGGTGTCTCCGGTATGCGCTATGAGACGTCAGCAGAAGACGGCAGCTTCGCCTTCAAGCGCCTCCGCGCAGGCAGCTACGTGGTTCAGGCTGGGGGACGAGAGTGGAACGACAAGCCCACCGGTGCGGTGAGCGTGACCGTCACCATCTCAGAAGACGAGGGCGCGGACGTTCGCCTCGAGCTGCAAGAGGCTGGGACCATCGAAGGGATCGTGCTCGGACAAGACGGCGCACCCCTCGAGGGGGCCACGGTCTTCTTCCGCTTCGGCGGAGGGACCGTTCAGACCTCCCGACAGCCGGTGATGTCAGGCGGAGACGGCAAGTTCCGCAACAACGGCCTCTCGCCTGGGGCCGTCACTGTCGTCGCCCGCACTGGCAGCGGCTCAACCAAAGAGAGCGCGCCTGTCATGGTGCGCTCTGGCGACATCTCAACCGTAGAGCTCATCCTCGAAGAAGGCACCCTCTTGCGCTGCGTCTGTGAAGACTCCGCAGGCGACCCAATCCGAGCGTCTGTCAGCGTCGTTGATGAAGACGGGCGCGAGCAGACCGGGCTGAGGACCCGTGAGCAGTGGATGGAGGTCTTCACCGGCGGCGGAGAGCAGCGCGAGACCCGCGTCGGGCCCGTGCCGCCGGGTAAGTACGAGGTGATCTTCACGACCGACGACGGCGACACAGCGAGGCGCGTGCTGCGACTCACCGGCCGTCCAGAGCGCAAGGTGCGGGTCAGGATCAGAGACTGAAGCTCAGGACTCCACCTTTGAACCTCCGCACCCCGCGAAGCGCGCTCACGCTCACCGCACTCTCGCTCCTGTGTGCCTGTGGGCGTGCGCCAGAGCGCCCCAACGTGCTCGTCGTAGTCGTCGACACCCTGCGCGCCGACCACCTCTCCTGCGCCGGCTATGAGCGCGACACGACACCCAACCTCGACCGCCTCGCTAGAGAGGGCTTGAGGTTCACACACGCTCAGAGCCCGCGCGCCAAGACGACCCCAGCAGTAGCCTCAATCTTCACGGGGCTCTACCCCCACGGACACGGCGTCCGTGACCTCGTGACTCCCCTACCTACAGACGTCCCTGTGCTCGCAGAGCGCTTCCGAGACGGCGGCTACGCGACCTGCGCGATCATCTCCAACTTCGTGCTCCGTGATGACTTCTCCGGGCTCAAACGAGGCTTCGACACTTGGGTCGAAGACTTCCCCAGCGCCCACGGGGTCCCGCCCAATCACGTCCCTCAGCGCCTCGCCGCCTCAGTCACAGACGGGGTCCTTAGAGCGCTCGGCCTCCCCTCTGGCGCCCCTGATGGCGCTGGCCCGTCAGGTCCCATCGCGGCGGATGGGCAGCCTTGGTTCCTCTGGGCGCACTACATGGACCCACACGGACTCTACGCCCCTCCAGCCGAGCACGACCGCTTCCGAAGCGCGGCTCCTGAGGCGGTCTCTCTGAAGCCACAGCAGCGCGAGGGGGCCCTCACAGAGCCCTGGGTCGGCCACTACAACCTCCTCCCGTCCGACCGCATCGGGGAGGAGCGCTTCGACGCCGCGAGGGTCCTAGATCGCTATGACGGCGAGATCAGCTATGTCGACGCTGAGCTTGGGCGCCTCTTTGACGGGCTCAGAGAAGCTGGAGCCTTCAAAGACACCCTCATCGTCGTGGTCGCAGACCACGGCGAGAGCTTGGGCGAGCACGACTACTGGTTCGAGCATGGCCGGCACACCTACGAGGCCACCTGCAGAGTGCCGCTCCTTGTCAGGCTCCCAGATGACTTTGAAGAGCGCCCGCGCCCCGGAGTCCGCACCGGTGATGTCTCGCTCGCAGACCTCGCCCCCACCCTCACCGAGCTCCTCTCCCTCGGTCAGCTGGGCGCCTCTTCACGCCCCACCGCAAGGGGCCGCTCCTTCGTGACGCTGCTCTCGGAGGACCGCCCGAGCGATGGCGCTGTCTTCTCGGAGAAGGTAGAGCGCGCTGAGCTCGAGGGCGCTGTACAGGCCAAGGCCGTCCGCCTCGGCGAGTGGAAGTACATCCGGCGCTACGCCTTCACAGACACTGAGCAGGGCCCACAGACCATGAGAGCGCTGAGCGAAGAGCTCTACGACCTCAGCCACGACCCCGCTGAGGCAGAGAACCTGATCCTAGCGCCTCCCTCGGGCGCCCCTTTAGACAGGCTGCGCGCCGAGCTCCTCGCGTTCTGCGCGGACGACGTGCGCTTCCAAGAGCTCGCCGAAGAGCTGCAGGCGCGGCGCGACAGCCTCGAGCTCTCCGATCCGGAGACCCTCCGGATCTTGGAGAGCTTGGGCTACTGAGCGAGCCTCAACCCGCGAAGACCTCGAGCTCCCACCCTGAGGCAGAGAGCTTCACCTCTGAGGACTCGAGCTTCCCTGAGTCCTTCCTCTGGAACGGGCTCCAGTGGTCCGTCTTGGGGCGAGCCGGCAGCCAACCTGCCTCTAAAGAGCGGTCGAAGAGCCGCTTACAGACGTCATGCCCGCTGTCCGCTTCTAGGACCGGGACTTCGATCGACTCAGTCGATCTGTGCTTGCCGCTAACACCCACAACGACCCCGTGGAACTTGAGCGTTCCAGCTGACGGGGCTGCGCTGGTCGGGCGCAGGGTGAGGACATCGAGCGGCCGATCGCAGAAGGTCACGCTGGCCTCGGGACCCGCAGGGAGGTCCAAGCGAACGCTCACCACTTCCTCTATGAAGAGGCTGCCGATGATGTTCGAGTTCTCAGGGGACTCCGTGACGCGCGCGCCTCGCGCTCTGAGTCGCGAAGCGAGGAGCGCCGCGAGTGACCCGGAGCTTGTCCCGACCTTCATCTGACCTATGAGGCTCGTCTCAATGACCGCTCCCTCGACCCGGTGAGAGATCGAGATCGACACCCACGGTTGAGGGTCCTCGCTCACGGCCCCATACATGCTGAGCTGACAGAGGGTGACCTCAGGCTCTGCAGCTTCGACAGAGACGGGACCAGCTCCGAGCGCGAGAGAGGTGACGAGGGCGAGGGTGATTGCGTGGTTCATAGACGAGGCCTCCAGGCTGCTTAACTGAGGGCTCTGACGAGCCGAGCACAGACTTCTTCCACGAGTCTAACGATCATTCACCCACACCTCGAAGGGAGGTGGTTACCCCGCCAGGACTTGAACCTGAAACGTCTGGACCAAAACCAGATGTGTTGCCAATTACACCACGGGGTAACAGCGGCTCCGGGGAAAACCCCAGGGCTCGGGCGGAGAGCATAGCAACGCTAGCGGGAGTGTCGAGGGGGCTCAGCGAGCTTCCCTGAAGGCTCGGAGCATCAGATTCAGCATCGTGTTCGTCGCCCAGGCCTGAATATGCGCCCTCCCCCTCGGAGGAAAGGTCCGCTCATGGGTCCGAACAGCCCCGTCCAAGCCGACCGCGAAGTGCACCCTCCCCACGGGTTTCTCGTCTGATCCCCCGCCAGGGCCTGCTATCCCAGTCACAGCACCCACGAGGCGGGCCCCGCTGGAGGCGTGCAAGCCCTCGGCCATAGCCTCCGCCACCTCATCTGACACCGCCCCATGGGAGGTGATGAGGGACTCAGGGACCCCGAGCCGCGCCGTCTTCGCCTCATTGGAATAAGTCACCAAGGACTCCTTCAGGACAGCGCTCACACCTGGGACGCCGCACAGGCGCTGTGAGACCTGGCCCCCGGTGCAGGACTCTGCGACCGCCAGGCTGCACTCCTCTTTTAGGAGCTCCCCCACGAGGACGCTGGCGAGGTCTGGGTCTGCCTCGCTGAAGACCCACTCAGCTAGGCGCTCGCGCGCCTCGTCGAATCTGGACTCGAGCCGCGATTCATCCTCTTCGCCCGCGCCACAGGCGGTGAACTTCAGCTCCAGGACTCCTCGTGAGGCGAGGACGCCCACGCTCGGCACAGCGTCACGCTCCATCCACTCCCCGACGAGGTCTGCGAGGTCGCTCTCGCTCAAGCCGCACATGTAGAGCGTCCGGCGCGTCGGCGCGTCACCTAGCTCAACCAGGCGCAGGAACTCATCAGTCGCTACGCCGCGCATCTCGCGCGGAGGTCCGGGCAGGCAGGCGAGGCGCGCAGCGCCCGACTCGACGAAAAGACCCGGCGCGGTCCCGTGCGCGTTCATGAGCCGCAGCGCGCCGCTCGGCATGAGCGCCTGTCGCCGATTTGATTCGGGCATCTCTCTGCCGCGCTCACTCCAGAAGGCTTTAAGTCTCTCGATGGTGTCTTCGTCCTCGACAAGCTCGAGGCCGCAGGCGGAGGCCGCCGCGTGTCTCGTGACATCATCCAAGGTGGGCCCGAGGCCGCCGGTCACCACGACCAGCTCGTGCGCGCTCATGAGCTCTCGGAGGACCTCCGTGAGCTGCGCCTCATCGTCACCGACGAGGCGCGCCTCCATCACGCGCCAGCCTCGCGAAGTGAGCTCACGCGCCAACCAGCTGAGGTTGCCCTCTGAGCGGTCACCTGAGACGAGCTCATCACCTACGGCGACGAGCGCAGCGGCTCCACCTCCGGCCGTCATGTCGTGTCTAGATCAGCAGCGATGGACTTGCGGTGAGCTATACGCGCGAAGAGGTGGCCGACCTCGTAGAGGATCGCCATGGGGATCGCCATCATCAGCTGCGTGAAGGGGTCCGGCGGCGTGAGGATGGCGGCCACCACGAGCGAGCCGATCCAGAACGCGCCTCGGTGCTTGGAGTAGCTCTTTGGGTCCACGAGCCCGACACGTGAGAGCACCATCATGACCAGAGGGAGCTGGAAGATGACGCCAAGCGCGAGGGTCAGGGTCGTGACGAACGCGAGGTAGTCTTCGACCTTCGGGTCCGGGCGCATCTGCTCCAGCCCGTACCCAAACAGGAAGTAGCACCCGTAGGGCAGCATCATGAAGTAGCCGAAGATCACGCCCGTGAAGAAGAGCAAGGCGCTCAGCGGAAACACGCGGTGGATCACGCGCCTCTCCTGCTTGTAGAGCCCAGCAGCGATGAACTGCCACAGCTCCCAGAGGACGTAAGGCCCGGCGATAAACAGCGCGAACCAGAGGCAGACCTTGAGGTAGTTGATGAAGGAGCTGGAGGGCTTGTCGTTGCGCGGCTGCAGCGGGATCGGGTCCACCAAGACGACCTCGCCGTTCACCTCACGGAAGTAGGACTCCCTGCTGAGCTCGGGGTCCTCTGCGAGGCGCCGCTCATAGAGCTCTGAGAGGTCTTCGTTCAGCCAGTTCACCGTCCGCTCGAGCGGATCGATGACGATCTCAAACAGGGATTGATGAAAAGTCCAACAGACAAAGAAGGTCACGAACAACGCGATGGTCGACCGCAAGAGGCGCTTGCGCAGCTCATCGAGGTGCGCACCCAAGCTCATCCTGGAGCTCTCGATCGGGTCGTCTTTGGGCTTTTTCTCGTCAGCGCTCATGGGGAGAGTTCACGCTTCACCGCGAGGAGGCGGGGGACGGTGCGGCCCACATCATGCCACGCGCCGGGGCTCGAGGGAGAGGGGCTCGCCGTGTTCGGCCCGAAACGCGGAACGGCGGCCCGGACGCGAGGTCCTGGCCGCCGCCGATTCGGGCCGCGATAGGCTGCTCCTAGTTGCGGAGGAAGTACTCGCGGATCTGCTTGATCGGGACGATCTGGACGCCCATGGCGACCGCGTTGCTGTACTCAGGCTCTTCGCTGGGGCTCTTGGGCTCCTCGAGGGGCTCGCCTTCTTCATCCGTGAAGATCTCGGAACCGACGATCAGGTAGTCCGTCGTCTTGTCGACGTCGTCTTGGATGTGGATCCCGACCTCGGAGAGGAGGAGGCGCAGCTCCTTCTCGTTCCAGGTCCCGGAGAAGCGACCGACGAGGGCAGCGTTGCGCTGAGATTCCGGGTCATAGACCGGGTTGTAGATGATGTCACCGGCCACGGGGGGGTCGTACTGGTCGGCCTGATTGCTCAGGAGGACCTCAGCCATACCCTCATCAACGCGCGTGACTGAGCACCACGCCTTGATGCGGTCGTCACCAGGCGTGCCGTCGACGATGCGGAAGCGAGTACCGCGCAGGAGGCGGTTCTTCTGGCCGATGTTGATCCAAGCGATCCCAAGCTCTGCGTTGACCGCGAGGACCTCGCCGTCAGCAGCCTCAGGCTCCTTGAGGAACGCCAACTTGCGGCCCATCTCATCGAAACGGGTCTGCATCGCCGCGCGCTCTTGCGAGTGATCCCGGCTCTGACTCTCCATGTCTGAGAGCGTCTTGCGGAGGGTGGACTCACGATCTGTGAGGCTCGCGGACCTCGAAGCGACCTGACTTTCGAGGTCGCTCTGACGATCAGCAGCTGCCTGCTCTGCGTCAGAGAGCTGGGAGCGCAGGTCCGCGATGATCGCGTCCTTCTCTGAACCGAGAGAGTTGATCTGTGTGGTCTTGGCCTCGACCTGCGACTGCAAGTCGGTGATTCGGGAGTTGAGCTCCTGGATCTGGACGACCTTGGCCCTGTACTCAGGCACGGCGCGCTTCGCGGCCTGCTGGTACGTGATCACCGAGGCGCCCATGTCGTCGAAGCCATCCTTGAAGGTGGTGAGCTCTTCCTCTGCAGCTGACGTCGAGGAGACCTTGGCTGCTGAGCCCTCTTCGTAGAAGCCGAGGACCTTGGAGATCTCCGTGACCTTCTCGATCTCGGTGACAAAATCAGCCTTCGCTTCGTCGCGTTCAGCCCTCATGTCATCGCGCTCTTTGCGCATCGCTTCGGCGTCGTTACTCGAAACGATTGCCATCATGATGGAGACGAAAAACGCGACGATGAGAACGATGACCCAGATGAGCGCGCCGGGGGCGGCGCCGCGACGGCTGGGATCGCTTTGGTGGAGCTTCTTCATGGACTATGGAATCGTCCAGGCAGCAGCCAGACACGAGAATCGCGTCCGCGCGTACCGCGTGGAACAGAGCTGGAGGATGGTGTGAGCCCTCTCGGCCGCTCCCTGGTGGTCCAGGAATGAGCGAGGGAGGCATGGTGATAACCGACAGAGAGGCATTCCGGCAAGTGTTTGGCACCCCCAGATCCCTTTAGTACCCCTAACTTGATCGCCCAGAGGGCGGTCTCTAGGGTGCTCTAAGAGGTGATTGGAGGTCGCCCCAGAAGAGGCCTACCGCTGGTCATGATTGAATCCTAAGGAACGTGGAGCGGACAGAATCCGCCCCTGCGACCTCTATACCCGCCCTCAGACCCTCAGTTTCGCCCTATACGCCATGTCTCCCCACCCCTCTGACCCACACACAGCGCCCGTCATCGGGGTACTGGGAGGAATTGCCTCAGGAAAATCCCATGTGGCAGCGTCCTTAGCTAGATCTGGGGGCGCGGTGATCGACGCGGACGAGCTCGCGCACGAGATCCTCGCGTCGAACGAAGTGACAGCCCTAGTCGTGGATGAGTTCGGCGAGGCGGCGCTGGGAAGCGACGGACGCCCGGACCGCGGCGCCCTCGCAGAGCTCGTGTTCAGCGACGCAGGAAAACGCGAGCGCCTGGAGGGCTGGATCCATCCGAGAGTTCGTGCGAAGATTCAAGCCGCCTTGGACGAGGCGAAGGCCCGGAACACTGGGCCCGTGGTCCTCGACGTGCCCCTCCTCTTGGAGAACGACGCAGAGCACGACCTCGTCTCACAGTGCGATCACCTGGTCTTCGTCGAGTGTGACCTCGACACCAGGGAACAGCGCGCGACAGCGTCGCGTGGCTGGAGCCCTGGCGAAGTCGCGCGCCGAGAGCAGTCTCAGCTCGCCCTAGCAGAGAAGCAGGAGCGAGCGGACCACACGATCGTGAATCGAGGATCCCTCGAAGAGCTCGATCGCGCCACCAAGCTCCTCAAAGACCAACTGCACAACTCATAAAACCCCAAGGCTAGCGGGACACCTCCGCCGGCCGAACAAGCCCCACTAAGAATGGCGACAGCCCACAAGAAGCGCTCCAAGAAGAAACGCTCGCGCAAGTTCAAGCGACCCGCACGCGGAGTCGTCCACGACGAGGCGTTCGCGATCGACTACTCAAAGCTCCCGAGAGACCTCAACGAGGACGAGCTCGCGGAGCTCGCGAAGGAGCTCCCCAAGCCGAAGAAGAGCGCCAAGCCAGTGGAGCACGCGGTCCTCTTCAACCTCACCGTGAGCGACATGCTCGAGGCCGCAGAGGGTGAGAAGGTCGACGTCGCCGGCCTGCGCACGCGCAACCAGATCTACGTCGCCCTGACGACCGCGCGCCTGCGCGAGGGCCTCGCTGTGCTCACCGAGGGCGTCATCGACATCGTCCCCGAAGGCCACGCCTTCCTGCGCACCGCCTCGAGCGACTACATGCCGACCGCCGAGGACATCTTCATCCCGCCCTCGCTCATCGCGAGCTCCGCCCTCAGGGAGGGCATGGTCGTCCGTGGTGCGCTGCGCGCCCCCCTTGAGGGAGAGACCATGTTCGCCCTCAACACGGTGGAGCAGGTCGACGGTGGAGACCCTGAGGAGACTCACGGCCGCACGCCCTTCAAAGAGCTCATCCCCATCTACCCCGAGGACCGCATCCTCCTTGAGGGGACGGACGACAACCCGCTCGAGATGCGCATCGTCGACCTCATCACGCCCATCGGACGCGGCCAGCGCGGCCTCATCGTCGCGCCGCCGCGCACGGGCAAGACGATCCTCTTGCAGATGCTCGCGCGCTCCGTCGTGCGCAACGCCCCTGACGCGCACCTCATCATCCTGCTCGTGGACGAGCGGCCTGAGGAGGTCACGGACTTCAAGCGCAGCGTCCCAGGCGACCGCGTCGAGGTCGTGAGCTCCACCTTCGACGAGCCCGCCTCGCGCCACATCCGCCTCGCGGACATGGTCATCAAGAAGGCCAAGTCGATGGTCGAGGCCGGCGACGACGTCATCATCCTGCTCGACTCGATCACGCGCCTCGCGCGGGCCTGCAACACCGAGGCTCCGAGCAACGGCAAGCTGCTCTCCGGTGGCCTCGAGGCGACGGCCCTCCAGTTCCCCAAGCGCTTCTTCGGCGCGGCGCGAAAGCTCGAGGACGGCGGCTCGCTGACCATCCTCGGCACGGCGCTCATCGACACCGGGTCCAAGATGGACGAGGTGATCTTCGAGGAGTTCAAGGGCACGGGTAACTCAGAGATCGTGCTCGACCGCCGCCTCTCGGACCGCCGCATCTACCCCGCGATCGACATCAACCTCTCCGGCACCAGGAAAGAGGACCTGCTCTTCGATGAGGAGGAGATGCGCCGCGTCTGGATGCTGCGCAAGGTCTTGAACGAGCTCGACCCCGTCGAGGCCATGGAGATGCTCCTCCAGAAGATGGGCAAGACGGCGAGCAACGGCGCGTTCCTGATGTCCATCGGCTCCTAGCTGGATGAGACTCCTCCTCGGCTGCGAACGCCTCGACCTCGTGGGAGGTTCGGAGCGCTACGCCGCCGACGTCGCGGCGGGCCTCAAGGCGCGCGGGCACGAGGTGCACGTCGTGACGGGCCGCGCCGGCGAAGCAGAGGGCGCCGACGTCACTGAGCTCCCGGGGCTCTTCGACCACGAGGCCGCCCCTGAGGCGCTCTCTGCCTTCGAGCTCGAGCTGCGCAACGATCCACCGGACCGAATCCTGCTCCTCTCACGAGCCGCGCCAGAGGTCCTCAGCGCCTCCTCCGAGCGCGCCCCCACCGCACGCTTCGTCCAGGACCACACCCTCTTCTGCCCCGGGCTCAACAAGCTCCACGCGGACGGCTCGGCGTGCCTAGACCCCATGGGCGCAGCCTGCCTCAAGCGCTTCTTCCTCACGAAGGGCTGCTCTGGTTACCACCGCGACGGCTGGCGTCCGGCGCTGCGCTGGCCCATCGGGAAGCTCAAGACGCACCAGCGCGACCTCAGAGCCCACCAAGAGCTCGACCGCCTGCTCGTCGCCTCTGACTACATGCGCCGAGAGCTCATCCGCGCAGGCTGCGACCCCGCCCGCGTCGAGCGGGTCGGCTACTTCACGCGCCAAGGTGAGGAAGAGACGCCCAAGAGCGCGCTCCCTGAAAGGTTGACCGCCTCCCTCGCGGGCTCGGACGCTCCCCTCATCCTCTGCTCCGCGCGCCTCGTCCACCCGGACAAGGGCGTCGACCACCTGCTCACGGCCCTGACTGAGCTCGAGAACCCTTGGCGCTGCGTCATCGCCGGCGAGGGTCCCGCGCGTGCCTGGCTGGAGGAGAAGGCGCGCGATGAGGGACTCAGTGAGCGCGTCCACTTCACAGGCTGGCTCGACGCGCCGGTCCTCGAGGAGCTGCGCACGAAGGTGAGCCTCGTCGCCGTCCCCTCGATCTGGGACGAGCCCTTTGGCCTCGTAGGCCTCGAGGCGATGGCCCACTCCCTCCCCGTCGTCGCCTTCGACGTGGGCGGGATCTCTGAGTGGCTCGCAGGCGGAGAGACCGGTCTCCTCGTCCCTCGTCGCGACACACACGCCTTCGCCCGAGCCCTGGACGCGCTGCTCAGTGATCCGGAGCACGCAATGGAGTTGGGTGCAGCCGGCGCGCGCCTCCTCCGCGAACGCTACTCCCAAGCTGCGCACTTGAGCCGACTTGAGGACGCCCTCGGACTGTCTCCATCCGGCGGCAGGATGAGCGCGGTCCCTGCGTGCTGATCGCTCAGGAAGCTCCGCCCGCCTTCGGGATTTTGAGGACCCCGATGACGATCACGAGCGCTGCGACGCACATAAAGATGTTGTTGAGCGGCCAGAACCAAAACAGGGCGCTGCCTTCGTGAAGATTGAGGAGCTCCATTTGCAGAGCGATGTTGAAGACAAAGTTGAGCAACATTGAGAAGGCAAATAGTCCGAGGCCCAATCCCAAGAGGGTGGCTCTCCTTGAGAATGCAGAGGCGCACCCGACGAAGAGCAAAAGTATCGAGAATCCCCAAGTCAGGTTGTTGAGCATTGATGCGATGGAATCCATGGCTTCCAGGGTATTTGGCTACCTCGCGGTTTCACACGCCTACATGCGACAGATCACTCCGGAGTCGGTGCTCGCATCTTGAACACACTGACGAGCACGCACCCCCAACCAGCAGCTTGGACCAAGTCCAAGATGGGCAGGAGCCACCAGTAGAGGGACGGGCTCCACTCAGCTAGCTCGGAATGTAGGAACGGGTAGGTGGTCATGGCAGCCCAGACGAAGCCGCACAGAGACAGGAGCAAGAGCCCCACAAAGAGGAGCCGCCGCTTCTTCGAGAAGGCTCCGATGCAAGCGAAGAGCATCAAGCCTAAGACCATGAGGGTCATGAGGGAGTGCACCATGAGCGGCGCACCGTCGATAGCGAACATCGGTCACCTCCGGATTGAATTTGATTTGGTGAGCGTCGAGACAGTTGCTGAGTGGTCACGGGGGAGCGCCTGCGCCCTGCCGCGAGCCTTGAGCGCCTCCGGCAGCTGGTCGAGGGCGAGCGTGAGCCAGGTGATGCGCTCGCGATCCTCTGAGGCGACGGCGTCCGCGAGCTCCTCGCCCAAGCCATCGAGGTAGGCCTCCAAGGCCTCGCCGTCCAAGTGCTTCCAGGCGAAGAGGTGGCGGTTCTTTTCGATGCTCGCGCGCACCAACTTCTTCGGCACATGCGCGCCGATCGTGCCGCGGTTCGAGTGCTCTGCCACCGCGCGCGGGTCGACGACGACGCGGCGTCCGGAGCGCCACGCGCTCCAGCAGAGGTCCACGTCCTCGAAGTAGAAGGGCTCGAAGAGCGAGTCGAAGCCCGCCTGCGCCAAGAGCTCGCTGCGACGCACCAAGAAGGCCCCCCCGAGCGCGAACGCGACGGGAAAGCCCTCCTCGTATCCAGGAGCAACCTCACCCGGCTCGACGTGAGCGGCGCGGCGGATGACCACGGCCCCGTCCTCTTGAACGAGCTGGGGCAGCGACTCATCCGTCTGCTCCCCATCCCTCAGGACGAGGGGCGCGACGGCGAAGACATCCCTCGAGCCGAGCCGCTCCAAGAGCGGCGGGAAGAAGCCGGGCTGTATGCACACGTCTGGGTTCAAGACGCACAAGACGTCCCCCGTCGCCTCCTCTGCGCCGGTGAGGGTCGCGGCAGCGAAGCCGCCGTTCACCTCTCGCGCGACGCACGCAGCCGATGGGAACTCAGCATTGAGCCACTCTTCGAGCGAGCCCTTGCCCGTGTCATCGATGACGATGAGCTCCCACTCGAGCCCAGTCGCGGCGGCCTCCGTGAGGACTAAGGGCAGCGACTCCTTCAAGAGCTCGCGGTCATCGAGGGCGGGTATGAGGATTGAGAGCTTCATCAGCGCTCCTCCTCCGCTTCAGGTGTGCCGAGGGCTTCGACCGCGTCGCTCACGCGCTCGGCGATCTCCTCGGGCGCGGGGACCTCCTCGCTCGGCCCAGAGATCGCGTCGAGCAGTCTTCGGAGCTCGCCGCGCAGCCAGAGCTCGTGCTCGAGGAGTCGCTCCTGCTGCGTCGTGAGGCTCACCATCTGCGCGGACCAGCGCGCCCGCTCTTCCTCACGCGCCTGGACCTCGCCGCGCAAGAAGGCGATCTCCTCACGGAGCGCCTCGTGCGTCTCGCGGAGCCAAACCACCTCTGCGTCGAGGTGCGCGCGCGCCTCCTCCGTCCCTAAATGCCGGCGGCGCTCCTCATCGAGCTCCTCTTCCCGCGCAACTAAACTCTCCTGATGCCAGCTCGCCTCCTCAAGGCGGTGCTCACCGACTTCGCGCTGGTGCTCGCCCTCTCTTCGCTCTGAGTCGCGCGCTCGCTCCGCGTCCTCCAGCTTGCGCGCCGCGTGGGCCAAGCGTCGATCCCGCTCAGCCAGCTCACCCTCGAGCCACTCCGTCGCGCGCGTGCGCTCCTCGAGATCTTTGACAGCGCCCCTCCGCTCGGACTCCAGGCGCGCGACCTCCCCCTCGTTGTACTCCAGCTGCCCCTTGAGCCAGCGCGCCTCTGCGCTCGCGAGCTCAAGGTCCGTCGCCACTTGCGCGCGCTCTTCGCAGGCCTCTTCTCGCTCTCGAAACGCCGAGTCCCGCGCCTCGGTGACGGCTCCTACCTCTTCCCTCTGCGCCTTGAGCTGCTCTTCCAACCAGCCAGCCTCCTCTGTGAGCGCGCTCTTCGACTCAGCCAGCGAGCGAGCGCGGGCGTCGAGCTCTACCTCAGTGCGGCGGGTCTCATCGACGACTCGACCCAGCCAGGCGCGCGCTCGCTCCCCCTCCGCCAGCCGCTCGCGGAGCTTGGAGCCCGTGGCGACCGCCCGCATCAGCCTGTCCGCGCTCAGCGCTCCTGGCGAGAGCTCCTCGCACAGGCTGCCGTAGCCCCTGAGCGCGCGGTCCACGAGCTCCCTCCAGGTCATTTCCCCGGCCGCCTCATAGCGGCGGGTCAGTTCCTCAAGGTGCTCGAGGCGAGCCCGGGGCCTCTCGCTCTCTCCTGGGACGAGCCCCTGGTAGCGCTCGAGGAGCGCGGCCGCTTGCTCATCGACGGAGCGCGGCGCCTCAACCTCCCACGTCTGCTCTTCGCACGCGAGCTCACGCAGCCTCGCGCGCAGCGCCTCCACATCTCCCGCAGGAAAGAGCCACCCGTCGACGCCATCTCGGACGCTCTCTCTCATCGCCCCGACGTCTGCCGCGATCACAGGGACCCCGGCAGCGAAGGCCTCCCGGATCACGAAGGGCGCGTTCTCAGGCCACTTAGAGGGCACCACGACAGCGTCGGTTTGGGAGAGGATCCCCGGCAGCTCGGCGTGGTTGAAGGGCCCGCACCACTCAGCGCCAGCCGCCACAGCGCGCTCCCGACAGCGCTCAGAGTAGGCGTGATCGCTCGAGGATCCGTGCACCCGGAGCGTGACGCCCTCGAGCCCATCCGCCGCCTCGAGCAGGTCGTGCAGTCCCTTGTGCTTGGAGACGCCGCCGAGGAAGGCGACTCGGAGCGGCGCGCCCGCCGCCCTCTGCGTGTGCATCTGGGTTTTGAAGGGCCCGAGGTCGATCCCGCAGGGCTCCACCTCGAGCGGCGCCTCGACCCCGCCTTCGCGGAGGACCTCTGCCAGGAACCGCGTCGGTGAGAGCACGAGGTCCACCGCGCGGAGCGCCTTGAGCCGCGCGCTCCTCGCGAGCTCTGCGCGTCGTCGCATGCCCTCGATCTCCTCGGGCTCGAAGCCAGCGGTCCGCGGATCCCCATCGAGCACGTCCCCAAGGAGCGCGCGCCCTTCCTCGTTGAGGTCTCTCTTCAAGACGAGGCCTTGGTGGTCCGCCTCCGGGAGCAGGCGGTCCAAGAGCTTGCGCGCGAGGAAGACGCGTCCGAGCGAGTCTGTGTCAGTTGGGTCGAGGGCCACGAAGTCTGGGCGCAGGAGGCGGTACTCCTCGCAGACCAGCCAGGCGTCGTGCGCGGTGAAGACGAACGGGACCCCGCGCCGCTTCGCCTCTTCGATGAGCGCTGGCCCCATGCCGACGAGGTGTTGGGCGTGGACCAAGCTCGGTCGCTCACGGTCTAGATAGCGCCCGAAGGCCTCCGCTGCGCCGGGCTCGTTCCCCTCTTCGTCCGGGTGCCTCTCGCCGAGGGCGAGCCAGTGGATCTCATAGCCGTCTCGCTCTTCGAGCCGCTGCGCCAGCCGCCAGGTCCCCTCCGAGGGGCACGGAGCGAAGACCTGCACCTCACAGCCAGCCCGCGCCAAAGCACAGGCGAGCTGCGCGGTGTGGTTCTCGACGCCGGTCAGCTCATAAGGCGTCAGGGCGTGGGTGAGGAGGCAGACGCGCATGAGAGCTCAGCTTAAGAGCGCCCCGCCGTTCAAATCGAGGGCCTGGCCCGTGAGCAGGGCGTGACGACCGACGAGACAAGCGCTCCTTCCTTCCATGCCCCCATTCTGCCTGTGAGGGACCCCGCAAGGCGAGAGGCACCCCTCCCTGGGTGGAATCCAGAGAATCGCTGAAGAGAGAGGCGCTCGCGGGTCGATCCATGGAGACACGGGCAGAGGACCGGGCCGGGGGGCCTGGTGTGCCCGGGGGATCGGGCGATCCGTGGGCAGAATCAACGGCAGAAAGACGCAGGCGAAGCGTGGATTCACACTGGTAGAGGTCTGCCTCTCCATGGTGGTCCTCATGGTGGGCGTCCTCGCTATCACCAGCACCACCTTGCGCATCGACGCCCTGCGTCGCAGGAGCCACGAATCTGCCCAAGCCGACCTCGCGCTCAGGCGAGTGGCTGAGACCCTCCACGCCCACGCCGCTCTCGCGCGCAGCCAGAGCGATGGAGACACCTCAAACACCTTCTCGGAGGTCTTCCTCTCGCTCGCTTCGGCGGACTTCGGCGAGGGCTTTGACGTCCCCGGCATGACCTCGCTCCCTGGCGAAGAGACGGTCGGGACGCTTGAGCTCATCACGAGCGAGGTGCGCACAGACGCCCAGCTCGGCGTCTTGATGGGGATGCCCAGGGACCTAAACGGAGACGGTGATGTCTTCGACCTCGACGTCAGCGAGGACGGGCGCCTGATCCCCGCAGTGATCCGCTTGTCCTGGCGCGGTCCGAACGGGGACATGGCGAGCTCACACCCGGTCTGGGTGCAAGGAG
>PVBE010924486.1_pt1 | contig 21710 bp, 14 predicted proteins | sample 1631181 | NCBI WGS metagenome assembly PVBE01 (sample SAMN08397723, study PRJNA350692) | Marine metagenome, whole genome shotgun sequencing project. | isolation source: water | place: Pacific Ocean | collected 2012-04 | reverse complement strand
CTTCTACGCCCACGACGAGGCCGAGGTGATCGCCAACTACGAGGCGCTGGGGTTCCGGCTGGTCAAGCGAGACGACCTCTACCTGGACCAGGCCCACCAGGAGTCCATGCGGCGCTTCCGGCAGGAGCCCGAGTACCCCACGTTCGCCAGGTTCTTCTTGGGTCGCCCCAAGTTCTTCATGATCTTCGAGAAGGTCGGCCCGGCCACGCAGCCCTGACACGGCGCGAGCCGCCGCCCTATACCTCGTTGTCCACGTAGGGATTCAACGGACCGTCGTTATAGGCCTTGCGCGGAAAGCGCAGGTAGCCCGAGTGGTGGAACTGCTGGGCGACCTCGTGGGCGAAGAACGCCCCCCAGTCGGTCTGGCGGAAGCCGCCGGCGTGGGGCTCGACCAGGCCCTCGTCCACCACCAGGTGGAAACGCTTGATGGCACTTCAGGGGCGGCCCGCCTTGCGCTCGATGGCCGCCACCAGGGCACCCTCCTCACTCACCAGCCGGTCGCGTAGGAAGGGTCGTCGAGGTTCAGCAGGAGCTTCTACTCCTCGGCAATCTCGGCCAACAACGCGGCGGAGAGCGTGGACTTGACGGTATGGCGGGCGCCGATGAGCACCAGAATCTTTCGACCCTCGAGCGCGGCTCGGCACAGGGGCTCGATGAGTCGGGGGGTGTAGGTGGACATGAAACCCTCTGCACGACTCTCATTCAACAACATGATTACCTGTTTTGCGTTGCAAAATCGATAGCCAACTATGGTTTCCGACAGGACCATGCCTTGGAGCGGGTTCTCTTCACCCCCACCGCACACCACCCCACCTCTCGCTCCCCGTGAGGCCCGAAAGTAGGCCTGGTTGGAGACAGAAAAGCTTATTTCCTAGTGTCTGACACCGTCTCCTATGGATGTGATATCCGGCGAGGCCGTAGCGAGCTGCTGCAGCGCATCATCGCTCTCATCCCGCCCCCGAGGAAGAACGAGAGTTCTTCGCGCTGTGCAGCAGCATGGCGTCTTCCTCGGGGTTGGAACCAGGGCCAGGATGCGCGCTTCCTCCTTATGTGACGGATCAGTAGTAAGTGATGATCAGCGAGTACGTGAGGGAGGTGTCCCAGTAGATGCCGTCGATGCTGTACGGCTCGTCATTCTCGTCCCCCTGATAGGTGCAATCGCCGTTGAGATCGATCCAGGTCTCGAGCTTCATCAGGTCGGTGTAGTACTCGTCGTTACACGCGGCCCAGTTCCACTTCTCCAGCATCACCTCGGCACAGTCGCCCCTCAGGGTGACGAAGCTCCACTTCTCCTCGCAGTTCTGATGATCGTCGGCGAAGCCGGTGAGCTGGGCCTCGAAGTACCCCGGCAGATCGGACACCACCTGCACCTGTGCAGTGGGCGGGCCGGAGCCGTACTGGTAGGTGTCGAAGTGCATCTCCCGGCAGGCGAGGGCCTCCGAGGTTGTTCGGTCGAAGTACAGTGTTCCGTCGATGGTGACGTCGATGTGCCCGTTCTGTTCGCACCCGGCCGGGATCTGGCAGTCCGCCCCGCAGTAGCCGATGCCAGCCTGCACGCCGTCACACTGGGGCGCCCCCAGGCAATCCCCGGTCCCCACCTCGCGGCAGATCATCTCCACCTGGTCCTCGAGCTGGCAGGTCGCCGAGCACTGGTCGAGCACCGATCCGTTCCCCGTGCCCTGGCACGTCCCGAGCTGCTGGCCTGGAGTCGAACCGTTGCACACGGGCTCCGCTCCGCAGGCCGTGGCGCAGATGCCGTCGTTATCCACGCCGTCCGTGCCCGAGCAGTTATCGCCGGGGTCGTCGTCGTCGGTGTCCGTGTCCGTGTCCGTGTCCGTATCCGTGTCCGTGTCGCCTGACACGTCGTTGTCGTCGTCATCCCCCGATGGACAGCCGACTAAAACGAGCAGGATACCAAGCAGGGTAGCGATAGAGAGGTAGCTGGTATTGGGCATGGGTTCGTCCCTTTGGGGGAATGAGAGTATCACGGCGACACCGTGTCGAACGTGGCGTACGTGAGCGGGGATAGCTCGTACAAGCGGGGTCCCGCCTGTACGGCTCGCGCGCCGCTAGTCCTTCCTATCCCCCCGAACCGGAAGACCAGCCCTCCCACCTCCTGCTCGATACCGAACAGCCCGTCGTGAACCAGCTGATGATGGGTACAACAGATCGTCAGCAGGTACTCCTCGACGTGTTCGCCACCGTCTCACGTCTCAGACACCGTCTCTGAAAGCAGCGCGCGAAACACGGCGGACACGCCCACGATGCTCTGGGTCGCCGTGACCGCCACCAGCCCCCCCGACATCGCCCCCACCATGCCGTGGGCCAGCACGTCCGCCCCCGCCAGGTACAGGCCCTTGATGGGCGTGCGCGGACCGAGCCAGCGCCGCTCGAATCGATCCGGCAGCGCGGGCAGCCCGTAGACCTCACCCATGTGGTGCCGGGAGTGGTGGACGATGCTCAAGGGCGACGACAGCTCCGCGTACGCGACGGTCTCGCGGAAACCCGGGTGACGTGACTCGACGAGATCGAGCAGGCGAACGATGATGCGGGACTTCAGGAGTTCGTAGTCTTTGCCTCGCCTCTGGAGGCGGGTGCCTTCCCAGCCAGCAAACAGAGTGTAGGGCACGGGGGCGAGGATCTGGGCCGTGTGCGGCCCCTGCCGGAGGGGGTCTTTGAGCGAGGGGAACGACAGGAAGGCCGCGATGGCCGGCCCATCTGGAAGCCGCGCGTGGGCTTGGTACACTTCTTCCAGGTCGAGCGTATCGAAGATCCAGCGATTCCCCCCCTCCAGCCCCAGGGCCTGAGGGGAGCGGTCGAGCCCCAGGTAGGCTGACACCATGGTCGTCCCGGGCTCGATGCGTTCGAGCTCGTCTCGGAACGGCACGCGCACCGAGCGTGGCACCAGGCCGAGCCATGTCTGCCGCGCACCGGCTGCGGAGATGACCTTCGCGCAAGGGACGAAGTCGGGCTCGTCGTCGGACCCCGTGCGTCGGAGCTTCACCCCTCGGACCCGCCCGCGTTCGATGACGATCTCGGTGACCTCGCTGGACGTGCGCACCTCGCCACCATGTTCGCCGATGGTACGCGCGACCTCGAGGGCGAGCCTGCCAGGGCCGCCCCTGGGGTAGTAGCCACCGCCAGCGAAGTGGTGGGTGATCAGGGCGTGCGCGAACAGGCTCACGCGACCCGGCGGCAGCCCATGGTCGCCGCACTGACCCGTCAGCACGGCGGCGAGGCGCGGGTCGTCGATGTGTTCGTCCAGACAGTCTCGGAGAGTGCGGCCCCGGAACCGTCGCGAGGTCCACGCGGCCAACCGGGGGAGCCAGGCCAGCCCAGCGGGCAGGATACGCGCCGCCATGCCGAGCACCCCCCAGCTGCGCGCGCTGGCGATCTCGCGGAAGTACGCCGTGATGGAACCCGCGCTCCCGGGAAAGGCCGCCGTCAGGTCGCGGAGGTACCGCTCCCGCCCTGAACGCTGAGCGAAGGCCAGACCCGGAAAACTGTAGTGCTCGAAGGGCTCCGGGAGCCTCTCCCACTGCAGCCGTCCGCAGGAGATGAAGTCAATGATCCGCCGGGGGAAGGCGCCCTCACCCATGTCGCCCACGTAGTGGAGGCCGACATCCCACTCCCAGCCCTTTCGCTCGAAGGTGTGGGTGAGGCCGCCAGCCTTGTGGTGCTGCTCGAGCACCAGCACGCGCTCGCCCCGTACGCGCGCCAGCAGGGCGGCCGCCGTGAGCCCACCGATGCCCGAGCCGATGACGACGGTGTCGTGTGTGTCGGTGCCGGGTCTGGTGGATGGCATGAGACGCTGTCTATCCCATCCATCGCTCGTTCCCGACACCTGGAGCTAGCCCTCCAGCCAAGCCTCCAGCGCCTTCGCCCCCTCGACGGACAGCTCCGCCGCCGCCGCACCAGCCAGGTCGTCCACGTGTTCGGGCGCCACCTCTCTGGCGCACTCGAGCATCGCCCGAGCCACGCGCTCACCCTCGCTGAGCTTGCGCTGACGGGGGCCTTCGTCCTTCTCGATGATGATGCGGCGCACGTGGCCCTTGATGGGCGGGATGCCCGTGGTGCCAAAGGTCCAGCTGCTGCCCTCGTCGAAGCTCTCGACCAAGGGGTAGCTGCTCTGCAGAGCGTGGTTGGTGCGGAGTGACTTGGGCTCGTCCAGCAGGTCGAGGTCCGGCAGGCGCGCGCCTGGCATGCCCTGCTTGATCTCCGACGGGATGGTGTGCCCTTCCATGATGCGCACACAGCGCCAAGGGCCCTGCTCGAAGTCCCCAGAGGGGCGCGTGCAGAGGATGAGCCGCGTACCGTGGTGCGCCCGGATGACCATGGAGCTGACATCCCCGGAGTCCACCCCCCCCTGGATGTTGCCCGTAGGGAAGATCCGAATGCGCGTGCGTTTGCCGCCGAAGTTCTGCCCCGACCAGGTGAGGATGTCGCAGCGAACGTGCTTTCCGATCTCGAACACGACCTTCATGTGGACCTCCGGTGCTGCCCCTATCACCCCCCGGAGGCTTCGGGGGCCTGTTCCTCGCCTGGCGTCTCGGGGGCCGGTTGCTCGCCGGGGGTTTCGGGTGCCGGCTCAACGCCGCGCTCCGCTCGGCACTTCAGCAGGCCGAGCACGGGGTCGACCTGGTCCAGCAGGCAGCGCTGCTCTCGGATCCAGACGTCCAGGCCTTCGGGCATGGACATGGCCAGGGCGGCGTCGAAGTGGCCCCGGGCCGCATCGGACTCGCCCAGACGCCGCTCGAGCTCGCCCACCAGGTAGGTGGTGAGCGTGGCCTGCAGGGGCTCCAGGGTGCCCGCCTCGAGAACCTCGACAAAGCCGTCGCGGGCCCGCCGCTGGTAGAAACGCTCGAGCTCCACGGACTCTCGAATGGCCTCGACCTTGCCCGGCCAAGCCGTGGCCTCGACGCACGGCTCCAGCAGGGGCAACGAGGCCAGCAGCGCTCGATGTTCACCGTGAGACCGCAGCAGACTGGCCCCGTACGACGACGCGATGCAGCGGAGATCCCCTGGCGCCTGTGCGGCCGTCGCCAGCAGCCGGACCGCGACCCACAGCTCGATGTCGGCGGGGTTGAACAGCTCGAGCTCCTGAGCCTGCTCGGTGTAGTCGGTCAAGCGCCCGAAGAGCCACTCACGCTGGGGCTCGTTGGGCTCGAGCCCCGACAGATGCACCGGGTGGTAGCCCAGACGCACCGCCCAGGCCGCTTGAAGGTTGATGTCGGCGATGCGCTCCGGTTCGCCACCACGCAAGGCAACGGTCTGCGCCAGGACGTCCAATCGAGCCCAGGAGGGCATGTGGGCGAAGGGCGCTTCGGGCTCGTGGGGAACCCCAGCCAGGGCTTCGGGACGCTGCAAGGCGTTGCCCTCGACGATGGCCTTGCGAAGCTCCTTGGTGATGGCCAACTCGTCACCCTCTCCCGGGTCCTTGCCCCGCCGCCGCGGCTTTTCCTCGGAGAAGTCCGCGGGCCATCCCGTGAAGCCGCAGATGCCACAGCTGGCCACGACCTCCATGAAGATCTGGGCCCCCCCGGCGCGCTGCAGCAGGTCACGGTCCTGCCCACCCACGTCGTTGGTGGACATCGGCAGCTGCACCTCGACGATCTCGCCACAGACCGGGCAGTAGCGCTGCGCGGAGGAGAAGGTCGTGGCCAGGGCGGCCGTGGTCAGCAACAAGACCGCGGCAACCAACAGGGCGCAGCGCAGCAGACGCGAGGTGATCATGGAAGGCTCCGTCTCAAGGGGAAAGTGTAGCCGGCGGCCGTTCCGTGGGCTCGGGGGCGGGAAGGAGGCGAGCAGGTGCGAAGCCGCTGAACCACCATTCAGACACCGGTGCGAAGCGGCGTTCGCACCCTGACGGCAACGAGGCCTCGCGACAATGAATGACCACTCGGTCGAAATGGCCGTGGGGGCAGCCGTCCCGGCCACCGCCCCCACCACCAGGACGCGGACAGGTCCGTCCGCGCACGACCCTTGCATGGGAGGGGGCCGCGCCGCCACACGGACGCGCTGGAGTGAGCCATGATCTACGACGCGCTGCTGACCCTCGACCTCCCATCCGAACCAGGCCCCCCCCTGCCTACCCGCCCTCTGCAGGGGATGGAGAACCTGCTCTTCACGGGCCGCTGGGCCTCACGCCGGGCTTCCTGTCCGCTCTCGGGAGCCGCGGTCCTCGCTCGCTGCATGGGAGTGCTCATGGACGCCGGCGGACGGGGGCTGCGCGTCGTGGACGACGCCGGCACGATCCTCGACCAGAGGAGCTGGGCAGAACCGGGTGACCCCAAACAACGCTGGCCGGAAGCCCTCCCCCCACGCTGGACCGAGCAGCCCTGCGAGCTCGAGATGCGCGCGCTCGTCCAGGAGCGGGGCATCGCGGCGGCGGTGACGCTCCGGTACACACCCCGCCACGATCCCGAGCAAGGCGCGCTGACGGGCTCGCTCCGCGCTCTGTGGGACATCGCACCCAGAGAGGGCGCAGAACAGGCCTTCCAGCGTTCTTTCGAGGCCACCTTTGCCGGCCACGACGCACTGTCCGAGCTGGCGCGGCGGCTACGAGACCGCGGCGAGCAGCTGTCGCATCGGCTCACGGATGCGCTCCAGCAGGCCTTCGATCTCCCTCCCGAATCCACCTGGGGACGGGTGGTCGCCCTGCACGGCTACCGCGAACGACCCGAGCGCTTCGCCGACCTGCTGGCGGGCCTGCCCGAAGCGCGGCGCCTGCAGCTGGCCCTGTTCGAACGCGCCCTGGCCCGCAGCCATCGCCGCTGGCCCGCGTTGGACGCCGAGGGGATCCCCGGCCACCTGCACCGCGGCACCTTCGTGCCCTCGGCAGAGGTGCTCCATGTCGCCTAGCCCCGCCTCCACCCACCAGGACCGAAAGGAAGCGATCCGCTTCCACGCACAGGTGCTGGCCCAGATCCGTCACTGGCAGCGCGTCGGCCTGCTCACGGCCACCACCCGCGACAACCTGATGGCCTACGAGCGCAGCCAGATCGCAGCCCTCACCGGTACCCCCACCCCCGCACCGAAACCCACCCCGGCCGTCACCCCTACGCCGAAGACAGACCAAGGGGCGGGTTTCACACCCGCCCGCCAAGGCGGTCCCAAGCCATCGCCAGCCCCCACCCGCCGAGCTCCTCCGACAATACCCGCGGCCAAGCCCCCACCCCTCCCCCGCAAGCCTTCCATCCCCACCCTCCCTCTCCCCGCACGTCCCCGCTCCGAGGGCCACTCCATGCTGGCGGTGGTGGGCCACTTCCTGCGCGAGCGCACTTGGTGGCTGGTGGGCGCCGCCCTGACGGTCATAGGCTCGTTCTTCGTGGCGGGCACCGTCTGGTCCGACCTGGGTGACGCTCCCCGCCTCGCGATGGTGTTGGTGGGCCTGGGCCTGTACGCCCTGGCTTTCGCACGCCTGGGCCACCGCCTCGCGCGGCAGCCTGGCGGCGAACGCGCCGGGGGCTGGCTGATCGGCGTGTCGGTGGCCATGGCGCCGGTGCTGGGCATGGCTGCGGGCAGCGGCTGGGCCATGGGGGGCATGAACGCCGCCGCGTTCACCCTGCCAGCCCTGACCGCGGTCGCACTGTTCCTGGCTTGGCGCCTGCCCCGAGACCTGCCCCGCCTGCTCCCTCGGAGCGGCCGCTTCTTCCGGTGGCTCTACCTGTCGCTCTGCGCCGGCATCGGGCTTCTTCCTCTGGCCTCTAGCCCCGCCTTCCTCCTGCTGCCCACGCTGGGTGTCGCTCTGGGCACCTGGTGGGCCATGACTCGCTGGCACCGACTGCCACCCACTGCTGGGCTACTCCTCCTGCACCCGTTGGCCTTCCATGTCTACCTGGCCCCCCACGGGTGGAGCGGCGCCTATGCGCCGGCCCTGGCCGTGGCCGCGCTGACCGTGCTCTACCTGGACGCCGCCCTGGGCCGCTGGCGGGGCGTACACGCCATGAGCCTCCGGGGCCTGCGTGGCGTCCTGGCACTCGGCCTGGCAGGGCTGGCCCTGGTGCTGCTGGCGCCGGGCTTCGTGCCCCTGCCCAGCGGGCCCGAGACCGCGCTCACCGGCCTGCTCCTGGTCCCCTTCTTCCTGGGAGCGGCCCTGACCTGGCGCCGCCCGGTGCTGATCTTCGGATCCGCCGTGGCCGCGCTGCTGTTCACCCTCGCGCTGCCGGACCTGTTCTGGGCCATGGTGGAGCCCTTCCTGCTGCTGGCGGGCCAGGCCCTGGGCTACAGCGACGAGCCCCTACCCCTGGCCTGGTACAGCACCACCCTGCTGCCCTACGTGCTGGTCTGCCGCCTGGCGGCTGGCGGGCTGCGGCGGAGTGGATGGCGCCAAGCCGAGGCTCTAAGCGCCCACCTCTGGCGCTGGACCTTCGGGCTGTCCCTGCTGCTGGTGATCATCGCCCACACCCGCGGCTCCGACCTGCGGCCCGCGCTGCTGGCCCTGCCGCTACACGGCGCCCTCTGGCTGCGTGAGCACCGCGTGCGCTCGCTGGTCAGCGGCACACTGCCGTGGATCGGCCTTCTCGTGTGGACCATCGACCTGCTCCACTACACCGGTGCGTCCCTGGAGCTCCGCCTGTTGGTGGGAACCACCTCGGTGCTCGCGCTGATCCCCGCGGGTCGCTGGCTGGCTCGCCGCATGGGCGAGCACGACATCCTGGCGGGGGCGCGGGTGGTCGCCGTCCCGGCTGCCCTGGCCATGCCGCTGCTGCTCGGAGGCTGGGAACTCCCCGAGCTGACCCTGGTCCTCGCGGGCGCCAGCACCTGGCTCGTCAGCCTCGGCCTGCGTCCACTGGGCGCATCTCCAACCCAGAACCTGTACCAGCTGGAGACCCTGCTGGCGGTCACCGGCCAGGCCCTGCTGGTCGCGGGCGCGATGGGCTGGACCATCTCCCTGGAGCCCGGATTCCTGACCTGGGCGGTGGGCCTGGAGGCCGTGGCCATCGCCGCGGTGATCCTGGCGTGGTGGCTGCCCCGGCATCGCCCCATGGTCGGCGGCACGAGCATCGCACTGCACGTCTGGGCGCACGCACTGGTCCTGCTCGCCGTCTTCATGCTCGCGCACCTTCACGGCCTCGAGCGCTCCCTGATGAAGCTCCCCATCGCCCTGCTGCTCGCCTGGTGGCTGAGCCGCACACACTGGCGGGTCTACGGCGCTGTGCTGGTCGCCGGCGTGGCGGAGTCCGTGCTGCGGCGCCTGTGGATGTGGGGCGGGCTCGAACCAGCCAACCTCGCGGTGATCGCGATGGGCCTGGCATGGCTTCCAGCCCTGGTGCTCATCGCATCGAAGCGCAGCGAGCCTCGCTTCGCCATCCACTGGATCCATCGCTCGCTGGGGCAGCCTGCAGCCTGGCTGGGCGCAGTCTCCGCAACCGTGGCCTTCCCCATGCTGATGGCGACCTGGCCCGCCACGGTGGAGACCCAGGTCGCCGCGGCAGCCCTGGTGGGCATGCTCCTGCTGGCCAGCCGCCTGCACGAGGAAACACGACGGTGGCTCGAGGTCGCAGCCTGGGTGGCCGCGGTGTTCCTCGCCGCCCGCTGGGCCCTCAGCGGCCCGGCCGTGTACCTGCTGCCCTGGCTGGAGATCGGCAGCATCGGGCTGGGCCTGCTGGCGCTTTGGAGGCCGAGCCTCGAGCGGCGCGGCGTCACGGTCCTGGCCATCGGGGCCGCCGTGCTGGTGGCGGCCATCCACGGCCCCCTGGACCAGGTCCAGCTGCTGGTGGCCGCGTCTGCGGGCCTGAGCCTGCTCGCCCTGCGCGCCCCCAGGGGCTGGGGCGAGGTCGCCCTCCTGGCATGGGTGATCACCGGGCTCACGCTCCTGGAACGCGCCCTCGCCCCCGGGATCGGTTGGCATCTGGTCGCCATGACCGTCGCCGCCGGCGCCCTGTGGTGCCTGGGGCGGTCCCGAGAGCGGCTGCCCCGCTTGGGAGCCTGCGCCTGGCACGCCGGTCTCGGCCTCGCAGCCGTGTGCCTGGGTGGCTGGGCCCTGTGGACCGCCGCCCTGGCAGGTGACGGGGCCCTCGAGCTGTGGCCGCTGGGCCTTGTCGCCGCCACTGCGCTGGTCTGGGCCTACCGCCAGAGCGTCGCGGCAAGGTTGGTGGCACCCTGGGCCATCGCGGCCTGCCTGCTGGCCATCGAGGCCCCCTATCTCGCCTATCCCCTGGCCTGGCTCGTCCTGGCGGCAGCGACCTGGCTGCTCTCCCAGAGACGACCCTCGGACCGCTGGGTCACGCGAATCATCTCCGCTGCGGTCGTCCTCGGGTTGGCCTGGGTCGCGGAAGAGCGCCACGAGATGCGCCCCATGGTGGCCTTCGCCCTGCCCCTCGTGGGGCTGCTGCTGACCCACACGGGCCTGCGCACGCGCTGGGCCTGGGCCGGGTTGGCCGCAGGCCTGGTGACGGCGGCCGCCCTGGATCCCGTCGAGCCCATCGCCGTGGCGCTGCGCTCGGCCCTGGCCTTCACCCTGGTCTCGACCTTGGTCCACCTGCGACCACAGCGCGGCCGGGTACCGGGCCAGGCGCTGCTCTGGGCGGTGGGCTCCCTGGGCCTCGGCCTGTGCACGGGTGCATGGGGCCTCACTGCGCTCGCCCTCGCAGCGGGCGCCTTCCTCCTGGTGCGGATCCAGCGCGGCGAGCCCACCGGAGGCCCCAGGTTGCTGGAGGAACCAGCGGGCTGGATGCTCCTGGCGGGCGGCGTGGCCCTGCGCCTGCTCGATCAGGGCGGCACCGCAGAGTGGCTCTTCCTTGCCGCCGCGATCCCCGCGCTGGCTTGGAGCCTCCCGCGCCCGTGGCTCTTCCTGGCCAGCCTGCCCCTGCTCGCGTGGCTGCCGGGGGAGGTCCTCGGAGTGGACTTCTGTATCGCCTGGCCCACCGTCCTGGGGATCCTGGCCTTGACGGCCATCGGCCTCCGGCGACAAGTCCCGGGTGGGGACAAGGCCACGTGGCTCCTGCTGGGCCTGGGCACCCTCACCGCAGGGCTGACCCTCCTGGACCGAGGCACCGTCGACTACTCCCTGGTCGCAGGCCTGCTGGCCCTCGGCTGGTGGCTGAAGGGGCAGCGCGCCGGCGCCCTGCTGCAGGTCCTGGTAGCTGGGATGCTCCTGACCTGGACCGAGCTGGGCCCCGAGACCGCCGCTCCGGCCCTGGTGGCCCTGGGGATCGCCCTGGGTGCCCGCCGGCTGGAGGCTCGCTGGCTCGAGGTCGTGGCCCTGGTCACGCTGATCCCCGCCTGCCTACTCGAGGGGGGCGCCCTGCCTGGGGTCGAACCCAGCGGCTGGCAGCAGGCCGTCCTGGCCCTGGTCTGCGCGCTGTCCCTGTGGCGCACCCTGGCCGACACCGAGCCCACCCGGTGGTATCGCACACTCGCCTGGGGCGCCGGCTTGTACTCGGTGCTCCGCATCTGGGGTCCACTGGCAGACATCCCCCCCAACCTCGAGCTGCCCCTGCTGGTCTTCCTCGGGCTGGCCTTCGAGTGCGCTGCCCTGGCCTGGGAACGAACCCGGGGTGAGGCCTGGGTCGCTCCCCTCCGCGCCGCCACCGTGGGGGTCGCGGTCGCAGCCATGCTGGCCTCCGTCACGCTGGACGGTGTCACCTCCATCGGAGTGGCGTTGGCGGGCTGCCTGTTCTGCCTGCGCTGGGTGCTCCGCCCACGCTGGCCGGAGCTGGTGGTGGGCGTCATCCTGCTCGACGTGGCCACGATGATGCTCTTCCACCGCGTGCAGTGGACCGAGCCGTTGGCCTACGTGGGGCCCACAGGCCTGTCCCTGCTGGTCTTGGCCCAGCTGCTGCGCCAGAGCATGGACCCAAGGGTCCGCACACTGCTGCGCTACGCCGGCGCCAGCTGCATCTACCTCTGCACGTGGGGTCAAGCGGTGCTCGATCCCGGCTGGACCCTGGGCCTGCTGCTGATGGCCCTGGGCGGCATCGCCGCCGGCAGCCTGCTGCGGGTTCGAGCCTTCGTCTACCTGGGCGCCGGCTTCATGGCCTCGGCGCTGCTCACCGAGCTGCTGCGCTTCGGCTTGAACCACAGCGGCTTCTGGGCCTTCTACCTGACCTCCATCGGCCTCACCATCTTGGGAGGCATGGTCGCCCTGACCGTGTTCCGTCCGCAGCTGGCCGCAATGCGCGCCCGGTGGAGGAGGGGAAGCGGGAGAGCCTCGATGGGGCTCTGCCATTGGAACACGCCTGCGGCCCGACTTGGGAACCCGGCAGGGAATATCCCCCAGGATATGTAGAATGGCCGACGACGTTCCATCCCCGGAGAGCCCATGAAGACCCAGCCCTCCCCCATCCACCCCTCGATCAAGGCGAGAGCCCCCATCCGGCCCGATCCCTCGCTCATCAACGAGGACATCCGACCCACCCTCGGCGGCGAGCGTCGCTGGTCGGTGATCAACATGGCCGCCCTGTGGATCGGCATGGTGGTCTGCGTACCCACCTACATGCTGGCTGGCGGCCTCATCAACGAAGGCATGAACTGGTGGCAGGCCCTGCTCACGGTGCTGCTGGGCAACATGATCGTGCTGGTCCCCATGGTGCTCAACGGGCACCCGGGCACCGCCTACGGTGTTCCCTTCCCTGTGCTGGCCCGCGCTAGCTTCGGCACCCGCGGCGCCAACGTACCCGCCATACTGCGCGGCCTGGTGGCCTGCGGTTGGTTCGGCATCCAGACCTGGATCGGCGGCAGCGCCGTCTACCACCTGCTCAACGGCATCACGGACGGCAGCCTGGGGGGCGACCCCCTGCCCATCCTGGGCATCAACGCCGCCCAGACCCTCTGCTTCCTCGGCTTCTGGGCCGTCCAGCTGATCGTGATCTGGAAGGGCATCGAGACCATCCGCATCTTCGAGACCTACGCCGCCCCCTTCCTGATCCTGATGGGCCTGGCGCTGCTGGGCTGGGCCTACGTCAAAGCCGACGGCTTCGGCCCCATGCTGGCCACCCCTTCGGCCTTCGCCCCCGGTGGTGAGAGGGAGGGGGAGTTCCTGAAGGTCTTCTTCCCCGCCCTGACGGCCATGGTGGGTTTCTGGGCCACCCTGTCCCTGAACATCCCCGACTTCACGCGGTATGCCCGCAGCCAGAAAGACCAGGTGCTCGGACAGGCCCTGGGCCTGCCCTTCTTCATGCTGCTCTTCTCCTTCATCGGCGTGGCGGTCACCAGCGCCACGGTGGTCATCTACGGAGAGGCGATCTGGGATCCCACGGTGCTGCTGGGACGCATGGGCAGTGGTATCGGCGTGGTAGCCGCGCTGCTGGCCTTGTCCGTCGCCACGCTGAGCACCAACATCGCTGCCAACGTGGTCAGCCCCGCCAACGCGATGATCAACCTCTCACCCCAGCGAGTCTCCTTCCGAGTCGGCGGCCTGGTTACCGCAGGCCTGGGCATCGCCATGTTCCCATGGAAGCTGCTCGAGACGGCCGGCGACTACATCTTCGTATGGCTCACCGGCTACTCGGCCCTGCTCGGTCCGCTGGGAGGCATCCTCATCGTGGACTACTTCGTGCTCCGTGACATGAAGCTGGACATCGACGCCCTGTACAGGCACGACGGGCCCTACGGCTACCGCGGTGGCTGGAACCTCGTGGCCCTCGCGGCCTTGGCCCTGGGCGTGCTGCCCAACATCCCGGGCTTCCTGCACGTGGCCGGCGCGGTGGACCAGGTCCCCGCCATCTTCGACACGATCTACACCTACGCCTGGTTCGTGGGGTTCCTCATCTCTGGCCTGGTCTACTGGGCTGCGACACGCCGCCCCGAACAGACCTGAGGCGAGCCCAACGCCGCAGCTGTCACAGCCCCCCCGTGGCGCGCGCCGGCGACCCCAAACCGGCGATGGCCCAGCACTCCCGGTGAACACGGATACAGACGGCGAGGCCTTGTCCACGGAGCGCCCACACGCCATGATGGCGCCATGCCCCGCGCAGCGACCAACGGCATCGAGCTCCACTGGGAGGCCCAAGGCGAAGGCGATCCCTGGTTGTTGATCATGGGGATCGGCGCTCAACTGGTGCACTGGCCCCAGGGTTTCTGCGACACGCTCGCCGAGCGGGGCTTCCGCGTCATCCGCTTCGACAACAGGGACGTGGGCCGTTCCACCTGGCTCGAGCAGCTCGGCCCCCCAAACTGGGCCAGACTAGGCTGGGATCTCCTGCGGCGACGGCGCACACGCGCGTCCTACACGCTCTGGGACATGGCCGAGGACGTGGTGGGCCTCCTGGACGCCTTGGACCTGGAGCGTGTGCACCTGGCGGGCATGTCCATGGGGGGCATGATCGCCCAGTGCGTGGCCCTCGAGCACCCCGACCGGCTCTGGAGCCTGACCTCCATCTCCTCCACCACCGGCAGCCGCTCGGTTCCCTCGGGCAGGCCAGGCGTCATGTGGACGGCCATGGGGCCCCGCCCCAAGGACAAAAAAGGCGCCATCGCCCACGAGGTGCGCATCTTGCGCGCCATCGGCAGCCCCGCCTCGCCGGTCCCCCTCGAAGATCTACGAGCCCTCGCCACGGCGTCCTGGGAGCGCGGCTACAACCCCGTGGGCGCAGGGCGGCAAGCGGCCGCGATCCTCGCCTCGGGCAGCAGGCGACGACGACTGGCGGAGCTGCGGATCCCCACCCTGGTGCTGCACGGCGAAGCCGACCCGCTGATACCGGTGGAAGGCGGCCGTGCGACGGCGCACGCCATCGACGGCGCGCGCCTGCTCACCCTGCCCGGATGGGGACACGACCTACCCCCCGTGGTGTGGCCTCGGCTCGTGGACGCCATGGAAGCCCACGCCCGCGCCAACCGCCCGGGCGCCGCCCCCGAGAAAGGCACCGCATGAGACGCGTCGCGCTTGGCTTCATGATCGGCTGCTGCGTAGGCGCGATTCTGGCCATGGGGCTGCACACCTTGTTCTCGGCGGCCCCAGAGCTGGCAGCCGGCCCCCTAGGGCGCGCCCTTGCCTGGGTTGCGCACCCTGGCGCGCGCGCGATTTCCGCCGCCTCGGGGAGACCGCTGTCCCACGAGCTGGGCATCTTCGCCACCTGGCTCTCCCTCCAGCTGACCACCGTACTCGGGGGTGGACTCGCGGGCGCGCTCGTAGGACTGTTGGCGCGAGACGGCACTTCGAAAGCACCGCAAGGTCGCGAGCAGGGCTGACACCTGCCACCCACGCGGAGCGTCGGATGGAGCGCTCGTCTCTGCCATCGCCGGGTGTCGGCCTGAAAGGCGGGCTCCAATCGCGGGGTCGGAAAAGGTATGCTGGGCTGAGTACCGGCCCGGCAGCAGGGCCTCTTCGACCCAGAACCGGAAGCAGCCGTGACTCGACAGACCACCGCGTCCCAAGAGAGCCGCCCAGAGGTCCCCTCGGCCCGCGGCACCCACGACACCTCCAACTACGTCACCGTCTTCCTGGCCATCCAGCAACGGCGGCTCGATGGCATGCTGGAGACGGGCAACCGCAGAGGCTGGCGCCGCCTCTACTTCCTCGATGGCGAGGTGGTCGGCTTCACCAGCAGCTTCACCCAGGATCAGATCGGCCGAACGCTCTCCACGGCCGGCCTGGTACCCAAGGCCCGCATCCAATGGTTCGAGGAACGCCTCGAGCCCAACGAGCACATCGAAACGGCCCTGCTCGCTTCCTGCGCGCTCACCCCCGCGCAGCTCGAGGAGCACGACCTCACCCGCATCCGCCAAGGCATCGCGGCACCCCTGCGGGCCAGCCGGGGCACCTGGGTCTTCGAGCCCAGCCCGGGGCTGGATGCGGCCACGATCTCCCCCGGCCTCCGGCCGGAGCTCTCGAGCATCGGTGCCCTCTGGCAGGGGGTCCGACAACACGTGGCCGTCGACAAGATCCTCCCCGAGGTCACCGATCCGAGCCTGGGTTCCCTGTTGGTGGCCGAAGGCCTGCGGGATCTCTTGCCTGCCATGGAGCTCGACCCCACCCTCGCCTTCCTGGGGGAAGCCATCGGCGACGGCATCTCGGTCGAGGAGCTCTTCAAGCAGATCCCCGATCGCAGCGGCAACCTGCTCAAGCTCGTGTGGATGCTCGAGTGCGGAGGCCTGCTGCTGCGCCAGGACAAGCTGCCGGACCACAACATCCAGCAGAGATTGCTCGACGCGAGCGAAGCCGCCCAGGAGCCAGGGTGCGCCCGCACGCTGCTGGCCTGGGTGCGCGACGAGAAGCTCCCTCCCCCAAGCGTCACCGCGGACCCCGATCCCCAGTCCCGTCCACCCATCACGGTCCAGCCGGTCTCACCAGGGAGCCCCACCAGCGACAGCGTCGAAAGAACCGCTCCCCTCTCCACTGCACCGCGCACCGCGCGCGACCCGGTGTCCTCCACCACCCAGGCCCGCCTCCAGGGGCGTCGCGGCGGCGAACGGCCCATGACCCCGGCCCGCGTCGCTGCCGACCACGGCAAGCGCATGGGCCGGGACTTCTACGGCTTCCTGGGCCTCAAGGCCGGCTGCCCTCGCGACGTGGTGAACCGGCGCTGCAAGCACATGCTCAATCGCTGGCAGTCCGCCAAGGAGCTCGAGCTCGACCCCGAAGGCGAGCGACAGCTCGCACAGCTGCTCCATGGGCTGCAGATCGTCTATCAGACCCTCACCCACGGCGAGCGCAAGACCGAATACGACCGACGGCTCGAGCAGGGGAACGCACCCCGGGTAGCCGACATCCGCCAGGGTCTCGAGACCGCGCTGCCCGCCGACACCTCCCGCGTCTCCGTCACCCCGATCACGCCCGAAGGCGAGGGTGATGACCTCGACACCGCCCGCACGCTCATCGCCCGCGGGGCATTCCTGCCGGCCACCAAGCTGCTCGAGCGCCTACGCCGAAAACAACCATCGTCGCCAGACGTGCTGTCGGAGCTGGGTTGGGCGCTCTGGAAGGCCAAGGGCCGAGCCGCGAAGGGCGAGAACGAGCCCGAGGACTTCGTGGCACTGGCACTCACCTTTGCACCGGACCACCCGAAGGCCCTCGAGTATCACGCGCGCATCGCGTTCGAGCGTGGGGACCACGACGGGGTACGGGAGCGCATCGACCGCCTCCTGGTGGTGGACAAGCAGAACGCCTGGGCCCTCGAGGTCCTCGCGAGCGATGCTCTCCCGACCTCCTCCCGCCGCACGAGCGGCGGTGGTCTCCGTTTCTGGCCCAGGAAGTCGGACTGATGCAAGCCCAGCCCAACACACGAACCGCCCTGCTCCGTCACGACGACACACAGCTCGCGCAGATCCTCCGCGAGTGGCTGTCTTCCCACGCGGTCCAGCTCGAGGTCATCAGCGAGCGAACGGACCTCCTCGAGCGAGCCGGCCGCGATGACACCGTCCTCGTCTTCCTCGACGCAGACCAGCCCGCTGCGGTCGACAACTGCAACAGCATCCGAGGGCGTAGCGATCTCGACGATCTCGGCGTGGTCCTCCTGGGCTCGACCCGCGCCACCTCGCGCTTGGTCGAGCACTGGTTCACCCCTCGAAGAGCCGACCTCTACCTCACCAACCCCCCGGACGAACAGCCTCTGCTCACATGGCTCGCCGAACGCCTCCACGTCGAAGACGAGCCCCCTCCCGCCCCCCCTCCACCCGACGAGGCCGAGGATCTGGACCAGGCGTCCCTCTTCGACGATATCCCCGTCGAGAGTACGTCTTCCGTCAGCCGTCCAGCCACCACCGAGATGGACGAGCTGCGCGAGAAGTTCAGAAAGATCAACTCCGAGCTGCTGGTCACCCGGCGGGAGTACGATCGCATCCGCAAAGAGCTCAATGAGCACAAGGGCCACAGACAGGACGCCGAGGCCGCGCGCGATCAGGCCGAACAGGCAGAACAGGACGCCACGCAGGCCCAGGAAGCGCTCCAAACCGAGCTGGAACAGACCCGCAAGCTGGTGACCGAAGCTGCCTTGGAGCGAGAGGCGGCGTTCGAAGAAGCCAAAGACGCCATGGTCGAGCTCACCACGCTCCAAGCCGAGTTGGTCTCGGTCCAGGGCATGGCCCAGCAGACCCTGGAGTTGAAGCGCCAACTCGAGTCCGAGCTGTCCGCCGCCCGAGCCCGCCTCGCAGCCCAGGACATGTCGAGCGACGGCGAACACACCACAGATGCCGGCGTCAGCACGACGGCCCTCCAGCAGCTCGAAGATCAGCTCGCCCATGTCACGTTGATCGCGGAGAACGCCCAAGCAGCCCATGGGGATCTCGAGGCCCGTCTGGAGGATCAGCAGTCCGCAACCACCAACGCGACGGCGGCGCTCGAACACGCCCTGGCCGAGCGGAACCAAGCGCTCGAACAACTCGAGGGGCATCGCGTCGAGGCCGGCGAAATACGCGAACGAGCGACAGACCTGGGCATCGAGGTGCGCGATGCCGAAGAACGGGTCTCGCAGGCCCAGGCGACCGTGGCGGATCTGGAAAAGGAGCTATCCGAAGCACGAGACGAGACCTCCGCCGCCCGCGAGCTGGTCCAGGCGTCGGTCGACCAAGCCGCCGGTGAAACCCGGGGAGTCATCGAAGCCCTCGAAGGGCAGCTCTCGAGCGCCCGTGAGAACATCCAGCAGCTCGAGGAGACGAACCTGGATGCCGAGGCGAGGTGCGAGGAAGCCAACCAGGCCCTCGAGCAGGCGCGCATCGACGCGGAGGCCAAGCTCGAGGAAGCCAACCAGGCCCTCGAACAAGCACGTTCCGCTACCGAGGCCGAGCGCAGCTCCGCAATGGATGCAAGCAGCGAGAACGAGCTGGCCCTCGCCGAGCTCGAGCAGTTCCGCGGAAAACTGGCCGACACCCAGGCACAGCTCCAGAGTGCGAACGAACTCACCGCGCAGGCCGGCATGGAAGCGGAGCAAGCCCTCGCTCTAGCCACGGAGACGATCGAAGAGGCGCGTACTCAGGCCGAACAAGACATAGACCGAGCCCGCGAAGCGGCCAACGAGACCGTGGAGCACGCCCGCGACGAAGCGCTCCAGGCGAGCGAGGCCGCCGACCACGCGCGCGACGAAGCCCACCAAGCGCGCGAGCAGGCAGACCAGGCCCGCGAGGAAGCCCACCGCGCGAGAGAAGAAGCCGACCAGGCCCAGGCCGACACCGACGCCGCCCGCAGCGAAGCACGGGAGGCTCTGGACGCAGCAGCACAAGCCAACCAGGAAAAGGAAATCTCTCACACGGTCGCCTTGGAGGCCGTCAACGACGCCGACAAGGCTGGCCGGGCCGCCGAAGCCGCCGAGCACGCCCGAACACAAGCCACGGAAGCCGCCGATCTGCTCCGCCGAGAGAGGGACCAGGCCATCGAGCGAGCGGACCGGGCAGACGAGCAGACCACGAGGGCGGTGGACGACGCCGCGCAAGCTCGCACCGAAATGGACGCTGCCCTCTCCGCAGCCGAGGCGGCGCTGACGGAGCAGTCTCGCGCCGAAAAACTGTCAGGAGAAGCCGAGGCGCGCGCGGAGCAGGCCAAGGGCGAAGCAGAGAAAGCCCTCCTCGAAGCCGAGCGAGCCCAACAAGAGGCTCGAGCACAGCGCGAGAGTACCCAATCCGCGAGGCTGGAGACCACCGAAGCGCACGCGGAGACGTGCGCAGCGAGAGATCAGGTCGCCGCCACACAGCTCCGATTGGCGGAGCTCGAACAAACTCTCACCGAAGCCGAGCAACGAGCATTCGAGCTCCAGGACCAGATCCCGGAGCTCAACACCAGGGCAGAGTCCGCCGAGGAGCGGGCCCAACAGGCCCAGGACGAAGCCCTCTCGGCCCAAGAGGAGGCCGAGCGTGCGCAGGCCGAGGCCGAGGAGTCGGGTGTCGCCCTACGCGACGTACGCGGCGAGGTCGAAGCGCTGACGGCACGGGTCGAGCAGGCCGACGACGCGACCGCGACGGCCGAACACGAGGCGCAGAGCGCTCGAGAAGAGCTCGAGGAGGCCCAGCGCTCCCATCAGGCTCTCGAAGCCGAGCTCGAAGCCGCCAAGCTGGCCCGTGCGGAGCTCGAAGAAAAAACCACACAGGCTGACAAGAGCGCCGCCCACGCGCGTGAGCACACCGAAGCCCTCGAGCTCGCCTTGGCCGAGGTTCGCGCCAACCTCGACGAGCGCCACAGTGCGCTCGAAGATGCTCGGGGTCAGGTCAAGGCCCTCGAGCTCGACGTCGAGCACGCCGCAGACCAAGCGGTTCGAGCACGAGAGGAGCTCGCCTCTGCCACTGGGTGCGCTGCCGACGCGGCCGAACTCGCCGCGGATTCGAGCAGCAACTAGCCGACGTCAAGGGTGAGCTGGATGCCGCCTTCGCCGCTTCGGCGGAGCTCTCGCAACAGCGAGATGCCAGCGAGCAGGCGCGGATCGCAGCCCAGGAAAGCGCCCGAGGCCAGCAGGAACGGGCCGAACTCGCCCTCGAGCAGCACGAACGCCTGGTGCAGCTGACCGTCGAGCTCGAGCAACAGATCTCACGGGAGCGGGAGCTGGCGGATGATCTGCTGCAGAAGATCGAGGACGCAGAGAAGAGTGCCCGCTTGGCCGAAGACGAGGCGACGCAAGCCCGCGAGCAGACCGCGGCAGACTCCGGACAACTGCACCAGCAGCTCGAGGAAGCGCGGGAACAAGCCCGCCAAGCCGAGGCCCAGACCGCCCAGGCGCGCGAAGGAGGCGCAGCCGACTCCGAGCAACTACGCCAGCAGCTCGAAGCGGCGCAGGAGCAAGCTCGCCACGCCGAGGCCCAGACCGCCCAAGCGCGCGATGAACGCGCGGCCGACTCCGAGCAACTACGCCAGCAGCTCGAAGCGGCGCAGGAACAAGCTCGCCTCGCGGACAGCCAGGCCGATCTCCAACGACAACAAGGCGAGACCGACGCCGAGCAAAGTGCAGCCGAGGTCGAGCGGCTCCGCCAGCAACTCGAAGAAGCGCTCGAGCAAGCCCAACGGTCCCAGCGCGAATCCGAACAGGCCAAGGACGACGCAGAAGCCGCACGCGAACGCGCGAAAGCCCTGGAAGCCAACGCCGAGCAGAGTCAGCTTGATGTCGCCGACCAGCTGACGGAGGTTCGAGAACAGGCCGCCCGGGCGAAGGCCATTGAACGCGAAGCCCTGGCTGAACAGGCAGATCTACTCGCGAAGATCGAGCGGGCCACGACGCAAGCCGAGCAGGCCGTAGAGGCCACGCAGGCTGCCGACGCGCGTGCCGAACAAGCCCAGCAAGACACCCTGGAGGCCAGAACACAGGCTGAAAACGCCCACGACGCCAGCCAGCAAGACAAGGCCGGGCGAGAAGCCGCCGAGTCGATGGCACGCTAGCTTCGAGACCAAGCGGACAAGGCCGAAGAAGAAGCCAAGCTCGCCGAGGAGCGGACACGAGCGGCGGTCGCAGACGCCGAGCAAGCCCGGACCGCCGCCGAGCTGTCGAGAGCCGAGGCAGAACAGGCCGGAGCCGATGCCCGCACGGTGCGTTCACTCACAGAGCAAGCCGAGCGGAGTGCCACGACGGCGGGAGCACTCGCCGACCAACTGAAACAAGCGCGGAGCCAGCTGAAAGAGGCAAAGAGCCAGAGCCGAGAGTCCCAGGCCGACGCCGATAAACTCCGTCGCGAGCTGGCCGAGGCTTTCTCCACGTTCCGGGCACAGGCCATCGACGCACACCAACAGATGATGACCGTGCAGGAAAACACCGACCGGACCGAGGAAAGACTCGCACAGGCCACGGCCGAGATCGAGGCCCTCCGCGCCGCTCCCGTCGCGGCGACTCCCAGCCCCGCGGACGAGCAGGCCGAGG
>PVBE011133435.1_pt1 | contig 21712 bp, 21 predicted proteins | sample 1631181 | NCBI WGS metagenome assembly PVBE01 (sample SAMN08397723, study PRJNA350692) | Marine metagenome, whole genome shotgun sequencing project. | isolation source: water | place: Pacific Ocean | collected 2012-04 | reverse complement strand
TCCTAATCTTCCAATTTCTGTAACTTTATCTGCTACAGCATCTAAATCGGTAACAACTGCTGAAGTTCCGAGTAATCCTAAATCAGTAACAACTCCTGCAGTTCCGAGTAATCCCATGTTAGTTACAGTTGTGGCATTACCAAGTAATCCCATAGCTGTAACATTTCCTGATGTAGCCAATAAATCTAAATCTGTGACAACTGCCGAAGTACCCAAAAGTGCTAAATCTGCTACTGCCGCAGTAGTACCAAGTCTTCCAATCTCAGTTGCTTTTGCCGCTACTGCTCCAATATCTGTTGCATCTGCCGCCACTGCTGTAACGTCACTTGTAATTCCTGCAAGTGTGGCTAATCCTGAAATTCCTGCAAGTGTCGTTATGTTCGCTTTGTCTGAAGTTGATAACCAAGTGTTTTCTAAATAATGTTTTGTAACAGCGTCTTGGTTAGCCGTAGGGTTAGCGACATTTGTAATTCTTTTACTTAAAGCGTCCCACTGATCCGTAGATAAACTTAAACCAATGTTACTATCAGTAATATCAAGGGCTTCTTGAGCCATATAAAATAACTGATTACTATCTTGATCTAAAATATTTTCTGTAATCGTAGAACCATCTTGGTAATCTACTAATCTAGCCGTTCTATTACTTGACCTTATAAATTTTATTGTTACAGCACTTGCTGGAGCACTTACAAATTGTATTGTTGATGAAGTAGCAAAAGTGTAATGTGTTGTTATTGTTTGTGTTACACCATCTAATGTAACGACTACATCTGTCGTTGAAATATACGGGAAGGTTACGTTAAATGTTGTTGTTGACGCATTTCCTGTATATGTGTCTATTGCATATGCCATATTTTATTATAAAGGACTTCTTGTTCCTTTCTCTGGGAAAGGAGAAGTACCTCTTAAAAAGTTTATTAAATTATTTACTCCGTATAGATTTTGAAAAGGAATTAATCTCATAGCCCTATTAAAATCAGTTCTTGACCAAGAATAGTCAGGTCGTGTTGCTTTTAAAAATGAACCCATTGTACGACCAACTCCGTTAATAACCAAATCGTAACTAGGATTTCCAGTAATTAAATTCATTTCTAATCCTGATGATCTAAAATTAAATCTATAATCTGGTTTTAATTGACTTAACATCATATCTGCCATTGGAGGTATAACTGATGACCAACCTGATCTTTGAAAAGCTGCCATAGCTATTCTACTATAATCGTATTTTTTTCTTGTACTTCCAAATTTCTTTCTAAAATATTTTTTCTTCTGTGCTTTGTTCATACCAATAGCGTTCATATTAGTTTGAGCAATATAAGCCATACCACCAATCATTGTTGTATATAAAAAAGTAGTAAGTGTTTGAGCATCAGCTAAAGCTATATTATGTAAAAATTGTTTAGACCAAGCCGTCATTATAAATGATCTAAACTGACCCATTGTTTTACCCGTTGCTTTATCTGTGAAAAATCTATTTGTATCTCCAAGATAATTGTATTGTACTGCTCTTTGAGTATATCTATTAACTTTACGAGCAAAGTCATAAGCTAATGTTTGATTTTTCCAATTATGAAATCTAAAAGATAAAACCCTTCTACCAAAAGCAGTCTGATATGAAGTAACATTTTTACTGGCAAATTCTTTACCAATTTCCATTAATTCTTCATCAGTAAATCCTAAAGCTCTATATCGATTTAATCTACTTTTTCTTAATGCACCTAAATCTTTACCACCTTTAGCAACATCTATTAAATCGTGAGCTAAACGGTGAACAAACAATCTCATAGTCATTCGTCTCTGAAGTGAATCTATGAAAAATAATCCTGATAAATTTCCAGTAGCTTTTTCTCCAACGCTAGTTACATTATTAAAAGTACCTTTAGATGAATTTCTAATTTGACCAATAGCTGTCGCACCCATATCTTCAATTTCAGTTGTTGTAATTGCTCTTGAAATATGCTCCATACCATTAGCAGAACCCATTACTGCAAAATCATCAAAGAACGTATCTGGTAATTCACCTTTTTTAGCTTTTAAAAGTAATTGTCTAAAATGAGGTAATTCCTGTACCAATGTAAGAAATCCTTGCTGTGCCGTAGCTACACCAAATTCAGGAAGCTGTGCTATCCCAACTTGGTTTAGAACTCTCATAAAACTATATTTTCTTAATGCCCGAAGTGAACCACTTACAAAATTTGTAGGATCATCTTCAGCACTACGACCTAATATATTTTTAAAAAAGCTATCTATTGTTTCTTTTTCTTCTTTTACTGTTTTTTGTAATTTCCATTTATTACTTGCAAGTCCAAAAGGTGCACCATAACGACCTTTAGCACCTTCTTTAGCATAAGATTCATCAATAGAAGTATTTAATTTTCTTTGATAATCTAACATACCATTACGACCTGTGATGCCCATTCGTTTATTTAAAGCTAACCAACCTGACATTTCATTCATATAAGTTTGCCAAAGTAAATCTACATCATTTTCAATAAGATCATCAAAACGAACTTTAATACCATTAATAGTTGTTTCAAATGTTTCGTTTAATCTAATTCTTTTTTCTAAACGACCTGAAGTTATTAATTCAATATTTTGTTGTAAATCTTCAATAATTTTTGCTAAATCTGCTTTATCTCCGCTAGTTGGAGTTGGTACAACATCTTCAAGGTATGCTTTTAATTTATCTGGATCTCTTAATTTAACTAATTGTTCAATATCAAAACCACCGTGAGCTTTTGACATTTGAGTTGCTTTAGCAATAGCTCTAGCTAAAATATTTGCTTTATTTGCTGGTATACTTAAATCAACTTGTTTTCCAGTTTTAATAGCATCATCTAAATCTGCCAATTCATTTTTAAGTTTCTCTATTCTTGCTTCCCATTTTGCTAACGCTTTCTTTTGAGTAGCTTTTGGTTTTTTCTTTCTTAATTCTTTTAATTTTTTACCTAATACGTTTAATTTATCTTTTAATGGTTTTTGACTTTGTATTGTAATTTTCTTACCACCTGTTTTTGCCGTACTTGCAAGACTACCAATTGTATCTCCTTGCTCACTTTTAATAGCCCGTTCAATTAATGTAACAATACCATCAAATTTTATCCTCTTTTCTAATTCTCCAAACTTTTCGTGAGACATTTTTCGAGGTAAATATTTAGGGTGTATTTTTATATTTTTAGCACCATCAAGCGTACTTTTTGAAATATGATCTGCCATATAAGCAAACCCATTTCTATATTTTTCAGCAGCTTCATTTATAAGTTTATTTTTTGATGGAACACCACTTCTTATAACTCTAGCAACTTCTGTCATAAAAACTTTACCTTGTCGCATAGCGGCTACACCTACCAATCTTCCGATAGCTCCGTGTCCTTGTTCCATTAACCATTTTTTAAGGATTTCGTTAACTCCATTTTCGCCACCATAAATAAGTGCGTGGCCTCCTTGAATAATCTGATTTCTTATTAATTCAGCAGATGCAGGTTGAGTAGCAACTTGACCTTTTTTTGCTCCTGTTTTAAAGGTATACAAAACAGGTTCTTCTAAACCAAGAAAATTAAATAACCTAACTAATTCACTTTCACTTGTTCCTAATGCTCCCGATCTATTCCACGGCATAGTAAAAGCAAAAGGTAAATCTCTTAAACGGCCAAATGCAAGTTTAATATCCGCTATAATTCCAACATCTGAAATAATATCTTGTGTTGCATTTAAATCATTATTATTAAAAGGTTTTTTAATTTTCTTTGTATCTAATACTTTTTCACCTTTTTTTGTTAGCTTAAGCCCTTGTTCTTCAGCTTCTAAAATCATTTCAGCTTTAGCTATATTATTAAGGTTTTTAGAGGTAAGAGCTGTAATTCCTCCTCCAAGAGTGCCACCCAAAGCTAGAGCAATTATAATATGTCCAGTACCATAAGTTGGATTATCGGCAACAACGGGAGAAATAAGAGTTGCTTCTGTTCCACCATAAATTAAACCTGATCTCACAAACTTTTGAGTTCTCGTTAAAGTCGTAGCCATTTGAATAGGTTTAACTAATTTTGCCGCAGCTCCATACCCAAGCCAAGTAACAGGATCAAGTATAAAAGCTCCTATTTCAAGAGCCGTCCCCGTCCAACCCATTCGATTTAAAATTTCTCTATTCTTCTGATGTTTAATAACTCGTTGCATTGTAAAATCAAAATGTGATCTTGATACTACACCTGCAAATTCATTATAAAAATCAGGATTTATATTATTATCTTTCCAAGCTTCTTGGACATACTCTTTATCACTAGCAATACTCCAACCATCTTCAGGTTGAAATGAAGGAGTAGTTACCATTCTAGCAACAGCAGGGATAATCCAATTATCTCTCCAAGCTGCTGACCACCCCTCACCTAAACTTGGAGATTCTCTTTTATCTGTCCAATTTTGGTAAGTATGAAATACTCTATCTAAATATAATTCTCCACCCTGATCTACGGGATTCCATAAATTTTTAATAGGATTATATTTAAACGGTTCTTCTTTTTCTGGTTCTTCTTTTACTTCTTCTAATACTTTTTTAACACCCTCAATATCTTGAAAAGGTAATTTATCAGTTTTATCTTTTACAAATAATGCTTCAACTTTTTTTTTACCTAAAAGATCAGCTTCTATAATTCTTCTTTTAGAATAGTTATCTCCAAAGTTTCTTAATTCTTTTTCAACACCTTCCCAATCTCCATTAGTTACTGCTGCCCAAAATGTAGGAGTTCTATCAAAACTACCATATTGAAAACCAACAGAAGCAATTACTGTTTGTTGTTCAGAAGATAAATCATCAAAAGACTTCCCACTATCGTGTTCGTATTTTTCTATGATCTTATTTGCATAATAATTTTTAGATGCTTGATCTAATTCTTTTACTTCGCTATCATCTAATTGTAATTTATTTGCTACCTTCGCTGCCTCTGCACCTTTTAAACTAAAGAAAGGTTTAAGTTTATCAGTTATATTTTGAGATACACCAATACTTGTCATAAAATCTTCATCTTTAGAACCTAAATCAAATCCAGTTCCAATCGTTACACCTGATTGACTAGAATCAGCATCAGGAACATAACCAACTTTAATAGCAGCTCCTTCTAATTCACTTATAAAATCCCAATTTATTTTATTTGCCATTTATTAAGCTCCACCTTCTCCCCAAACCATAGGTTTGTTTAAATCTTCTAAATGTCGAAGATTCTTTTCTTCTGCTTCTTGTATTTTTATTAATCTGTATTCTTCATCTTTTTTCATAAGTCTAGCTTTAAATTCTTCAACAGGAATAGTTAACCAATATGTATTTCCATCTTTAGTAAAAGTTGCTGGAAGTTTGTAGTTTACATCTCCTTCAATTCCTAAAGATATTTCACCATCTTCGGCATTAATAATTAACTCATAATTATCCATAATAAGTGTTAATTTATCGCTAGGTATTTTTTTAAGTTCTTTACCAACTTCTCGGTAACCTGTAACAGCCATATCTTCCATAAAAATATCTGTTAAATTATCATCTTCAATATTACCAGCAAGATCCAACTTCTCTATTAATAATTCTGCAACAACAGCTTTAGAATAATCAAATTTATCGGCTGTAATTCCTAGTAGTTGAAGTTTATTTTTACTATATAAAGTTTCATTAAATACCTCATAGTTTTTCTCAACCCAACTTTCTAATTCTTCAGACCAAGTATCAGGTACGATATTTTTAAAATATTCTGCCATTGAATAAATGACTGCTCTATTTTTAGGTTTGTTCATCGCAAGATCACTAAATTTACTTACAAATTCTTTTTTATCTTCAGAAATTAAAGTTGCATAATCCTGCTTTGTAAAGTTTCCTTGATAATCTCCCAACTCTTTTAATATTGAATCTGCATTTGGCATTTCAGCAGCGTTATATTTATTAACTGCAATACTCCATAGTACAGAATTTTTATTATTCTCATCAAAATATGTACCAAACAATCCTTCTTTTTGAAGAAGAACTGCAAGTTCTAATGCTAACCTATTATCTCTAGTAATTTCACGACCAATCGGTCTACTTAATATCTCTTGAACATATCGAATAGGTGCATTTACTTTCATCGCTGGTATTAACTCTAAAACAGCTTTTGCAAAAGCCTGATTATCATCAAGTCCTTCTGATGCTTTATAAAACTTAATTTTTTGCTTTAACATAGAATTAGCATTTTTATTAAATTCTTTAGTATTATAACTACTCACATTTCCTAACTTAAAATTTGTTTCAAATTTATTAAGATTATCTATCAATTTAATTTCAGTTAATAAATTCTTTGCTCTTGCAACATATTTTGGATTATCAATAATAGAAGGTGTACCGTCAGGTCTTTCTTCTGTAATCATCTTTGCATAGAAAGAAGCAAAACGACCATCAACTGCAAGGTGAGCTTCTCCCTGATCCAAAATAATAGAATCTAAATCAGATAAAGTTAATGCAGGATTTAAATTGGTTTTAATTAAATCTAATTCTTCGTCCCAATACTTTTCAAAATTCTTTTTAAAAAATTCATTTTGTGCTTGAAAATAACTTGCATCATCAAAATCGTGAGGTAATGACCAATTCTCAAGAAAATCAACTTCTAGTCTCGTCTTAACTCTATCAGGAATTGTTTTAACTTGAAAAGAAGTATCATTTGTTACTCTTTCAGTTAAAAACGCTGATTGTCTTTCGACTTCTTTTTTATTAATCCAACTACGAGTAGTTGAGTTTATTGCATTAAAAGCACTTTGGAAATAAACATCATCTTCTTTACCTGTTAAAAATGATGAAGTTCTTTCATTGAAATCTGCTTCCCAACTATAATTTTTATCACCTTGATTAGCTATATAACTTTTTTGAAATTCCATTTGAAAGTTATCAGCAGCATTAATAGCATATTGCTTGTAAGCACCATATCTAGCCCACGGATTTTCAATGTCAGGAAAACCTGCTTTATGAGCTACACGCGCATCATTAAGTGTCATACCATTAATAGCGTTAGCACCTTCTAATGTTTCTTCAGCAGATTTTTCTTTACTATATTTATTACTCCAGTCAAGTAGTACAGGACTAACATCTCTTAATGCTTTAGCTAATGATTCAAATTTACTGCCTTTTTGTGTTTGACTACGAGAAACACTAACTGATGGAGCTTCCTTGAAGCTTTTAATATCTCCAACTCCAGAAACTCTACTTAAATCTAACTTTGTATCTATTGCTGCCATTATGATCTCAATGCCTTATGTTGTGACGTTGTTAATCCTGTACTACTTGGATCTAAAGTAGTAGGTGCTTTTGCCATCATAAAACCAGCACTTGAATTAACACCAGCAGTTAAAAGATAAGACCCAATCGAAGGATAACCCTTTTGAGGCATACTTAAAATTTGATTAGTAAATTGTCTGTTCCAAGCTAATCTATGATCTTCAATACTTCTAATTGTATTTTCATAGTTCGTATCAATAAGATTAAATCCTCTACCTTCTGATCTATCTATATCACCGATTAAAGTAGCAAACATATTACCTTGTACGCCACGTTCAAATAATTGAACTTTTACTTTTCCCTTTTTCTCTTTAGCTTCTAAAGATAATTTAAACTTCTCGGCAGCACTTTTATCGTATTCAACACCTTTTTTCTTTTGTAATGATATATCCTTATAAATAGCTTCATCTCTCGTTCTAGCTGCTGCTGCATCTGTTCTTGCGTTAACGTCAGCCGCATAGGCTTTGTCAGCTCGGTATTGCATATACTGCTGTCCAAACTGGAGAGCTGCATAAGCGTAAGGATCACACATATTTTTTTATTCTTATAAATTCATAAAATTTAATTTTATCTATATATTTCTTGTTAATTAATTTAAACCCACACCATTTAATCCATCGTAGATGAACCGTATTACGGCTATCTATAAAATTCCAAAGTATAGGATATTGTTTCTGCATTTCTTCTACTCTACTTTTACATTGTCGAGCAAAAGGTAATTTAACTTCTAAAAAGCGATCTGTTCCTAATAAAAAAGGAGAACCTACTTTACGATATAACGTAGGACACACGCCATACATCATAATCATATTTCCATTATTTAATACAGATTTACAGTAAGTAGCTGCTCTAAAACCTCTTACAATGGATTTTAAAGGAGCTTCTTTAGTAACTGTAACAACTTCATCAAAATCAGGTTTTCTTAAATGTTTAGCTAATTCTTCACAATCAGATTCTATGCTGTCTCTTTCGACAATCATCAAGCAATCATTCTTGCTGATAAAATGGAGAAAATCCCAGTCCACTCTGCCGACAAGAAGTTACAAGGAAGATAAGTATTATTTTGTATATCAATAGTTACATCTTTATTTCTACATTGAATAGGAACTTTTAAATCCCCAGTATCTAAACTTGGTGTTCCTAAAACAAAACTACTCGAACCTAATATTTGTCCTGTAAATTTATACACACCAGAAGTTCTAGCTCTAGGAGCTACTGTTACTTCAAAATAACCTGTATCTCCAAAGATTAAACCAATATGTTTAAGTTGTAATCTACCTGTATTAACTGTTGTTGAAGTTCCTGTTGCCTTTTGTTCTCTAGTATAAAATTTAGAAAACTCATATTTAAAATTATATTTTCTACCAAGAAAACAGGGATAAGCCGAGTGATCTCCTAACGCTGTAATACTCGTACTACTCGCTTGTGTAATGGTAACATTTCTACCTTTTTGAGCTACAGGCCAAGAACCATTATAAACTACTTCCATAGAGCTAGTTTCAGGGTAAGGAACTGTCCAAGTTGTTAAATCAGTACCACTAGCATAAACACCAGTTACAGTTGTTTTTCTATCTAATAAAACTGGAAAATCTAAATTCGTTTCAGCTTCATTGGATTTCATATTCATTTTTTCTAAATATGTACCATTAGCTCTTTTAATTACAAGCCAAGCAAAGTTTTGAATTGTATCTATATCTAATATAACATCAGAAGTATCTAAAATATAAGTAGACCAACTTCTCTGTAACGCCTTTTGATTTGCATCAAAATAAAATTTGTAAACATATAGTTGATTTCTATTCTCATCAGATAAAGCAAATAAAGTATTTTCTGTAGAAGAACCTTTAAGGGAGAATACATTACCTGTTATATATCTAGGAAGATTAATTGTTGTATCTGTTGCGTCTTTTACTTCTGTATCACTAGAAACATAATATTCTTTAACACCTGAAAAAGAACCCCTAGTAAATCCAAAATAAATATTTTGACCTATCCCAAAGGGTTTGGCCGTATCTGATATTTCATATTCAGTTGCTTGATTAATTGAAACTGTTTTAGCTGTAAGTGTTTCTTCAGGCTTTAATATAAACTGTGATTGATCTGAAAATAATATTAATTCTTCATTAAAAGGTACACCATATTTTAATATAGAAACTTTATTATGACTTACAGAAATATCTACAGGATCATCATCTTGAGTTGTAGTAACCGTACTATAATAAAAGTCAAAAAATTCTCCAGCTTTAGAAAAGACTACATTTTCATCTGCACAAAATCCTAACCTATTTCTGTAAAAGAAAATATCATTTATCTTTGTTCCAATGAAAGATGGATCAGGATTAGTCACTATATCACCGACAGCTCTATCTCCCCATTCAGGATCATCATAAGAAGCTACACCGATTGTATATGTACCACCATCACAAGGAGTAAAACGAAAATTACCATCACTTGTTCGGATAAGAACAAACGGCATTGTTGTTGGATCAAAGGAATTGTCTAAACCACCTTTAACTGTTTCAACCCAAGCTGAACCGTCCCATTTAACAAAATAATTATCAAATTCAGTTCCGCCATCTCCAGTTATTTCTATTAAAAAATCTGTTCTTCCTTTATAGGGTAAATCAGAAAAGTTTTGAGTTTTATCTTTTAATTGAATTAAACCATCTCCCCCTAAACCATCTGTAACCCCTGCTGTAAATGTTCCAGAAGTCTTTGATAAATAAATAATAGAACCATCTCTTTCAATCGTATAGCCTGTAAGAGCAGCAACTAAATCATTATATAATTCTGTTGCAATATTATCAGTAGTAATACTACTTGCATTTCCAGAACTAGAATTATCTAAAGTTTGATAACTTGCCTGTGTAGAACCATCTATTTTAATTTCATAGGTAGTTTTATACTGGCCATTTTTTACATAAAATATTGCTTCAGCAGGTCGAGAAGCTGCTGTTGATCCTGATTTTGCAATAGTTGTTCCTTTATTAACCATAAACGTATAATCAGCTACGGTAATGCAGTTAATATCAGTATTAGGAGTTGTTGTAGTTAAATAACTTAAACCCGAAGGTGCTACTACTGTTTTTTCAACACCACCTAATGTATAAACTTTAAGTCCACCATTCGTAATTAATACGACATATTGTTCAACGCTATCTCTGTTTATTAAGTGTACTTTAACATTAGTATCGGTAGCTGTACTTAATTTTGCTACGTGTTCTGTTGAAGGTCGTTTCCCAAGTCCAAACACCACATCTGATAACCCATTTTCTTGGGTAGCAGCTTGGTTAGGAAGTCTTACTGTATCGGGCTGTTGGGACACCCCGTTGAGTAGATTTTGTATTGATGAACTTACTAATCTTGCCATTATTCATTAATCAAGTGTTGACTTATTGGGTTGATAATTATCTCTGTCTGTAACACTATAAACACTATAGTTATCAAAGATACTATGATCTCTGGTATCTCCTTCACTTTCTTTCAATACAGCTAAAGCCTGTACTTCATCAACTTGATGAAATTTATGTAAAATATCAGAAGCCAACATTCTGTCTTGAAAAATTCTTGAAGCTCTAATTGTAATATATCTTCGAGCTGCTTCAGGTATTTCTGTAAATTCTAAATACCAAACTATATCAGTTTCTACTGTTGGATCAGTAATTGTATAAGTATGATTTGTTCTATCCCAGAATTTTCTAGCACGTTCTACATAGTCTTTAGATGCACTAGCTCCTGAAGTATCTATGCGTAATATGTTTGCTGCTAGTTCTATTTGATTTGAAGAATTGGGAGTGAGTTTATATCTGGTATCTGTATTGAAATGCCAACCAACGCTTTGTACTTCTCGACTTACATTGTCAAGAATTTGTATTGCTATTGAAACATCAGTTGTTGTTGAGGAAGTTATGCTGTTGACTGGAGTTTCTCCAATCGAAGTCATCATAGTGTTAACTGCTTCTAGTTTTGTAGTTACTGTTGCCATAATTTTAATTAATTTCTAAAGTTGCACCAAAGGGCGGTTTAAGTCTCCCGCTACCGCCCTCTGATTTTGTAAGAACAAAGTAATATAAAATTACGCTGTTCTAATTTCCCAAGCTGCGTCAGGACGAAGAACTCCGTGTCCCATAGCATATTTCGCTACAAGTAAAGTTCCTTGTCTACGCACATCGTATTCCATCTCAACAGATAGGTCGAGTAATTTTACCGTTCCTGCTGCTGATTTGTGCCAAGCTACGCCAGCCGTAGGAGCATAGTCTCCTCCCAACGTCCCATCAGAACCATCTAATACTCCAGATGTAATGTTAGTTGAAGGTAAGTTGTTAGTTTTAACAATACTTACTCCTGCTACTTTTAATACTTCACCTTCAGCGTAAGCACCTTTTCCACCCCAGTCTCTATTTATAACATTAGTAGTTTGTACCAAGTTATAATATGTTTCTGGATTTACTGCTACATACCTATCGTTTTCAGGTATATTGTTTTCGTCCATTTTTTGGGCTGCAGAAAATATAGTTGCTGCTGCTGATGATCCACTGGTAACAAAGTCCGCATCAGTAAGTTGAACACCTATTGGTTGTGGAGCTGCTGCTGCCGTTCGTGAAGCATTGATTAGTTGTTGATAAACGTGCTTGTCCATAACTTGAGCCAAAGCATTTCCACACTCTTTTGAGTATGTGCTTCTGACATCATAATGGTTCTTCGCTTCGTCTATCTTCGCAATAAATACTGGAGCAATCAATAAACCTTGTATTGATATATTCCGTTCATTATGCGTGATTGCAGTGCCAGTAATTTCAGCTCCAGCAGTATGATATTCTGCTGTTGCTTTTCCCAAAATTGGGAATTGTGCTGATTGACCGCTACTGATACTACGAACAACGTGCTTGTCTAAAGTCGTTTGGGCATCTTCAAATGCTGTCAACACTTCACCAGCAAATACTTTTAAAAATAATGCTGTTGTTGAGCCTGTCGCTGCCGCTTGACCTAAATTTGATACTGTGGCATCTGCCATAATAATCTCCTTTAATTTAGACTGTTATATGATTAACTTTATATGATCTATAAAAGTAGTATCAGTATTATCCTCCTCGAAGGGTAAAGTCTTATCTTTTACTTTTTTTTAGGCGTAATCACTTAACCTAAATTCTATATAATAGTAGAACGTGAAAGTTTTTCTTCAACTTGCTTTCTAAATGCTGGATCTTTCTCATATTTCGGATCAGACATATCAGCTTTAACTTGAGCCATACTTTCATATCTAACTCCAGTAGAAGCCATAGCATTTTCGCCTACTGTTAAATTTGGTTCTTTAGTATTTGACATATATCTACCAAACATACCTTTAATTGTATAAAGGGCAGTGTGGTTATCTTTTGCAATACCGTCATTAAACATTTTAACTTCATCGGGAGAAAGAGTATCTTTCACCCAAGTAATCATTTTATCGTAGTTATCTTTACCTCCAGCACTTTCATACGCTTCGTCTTCAAACTTTAATGCGACAGCTTTAATGCCTTCAATATAATTATCTACATAAGATTTAGGTAATCCTGAATCTTCAAGTTTTTTGAAAGTATCTTCACTTAATTCTCCATTTTCTTCAAACTCTGCTTGAACACCAGCGAAGTCTACACCTTTTAATCCTTCAACTTTAGTTTCAGCTTTAAGATTATCAGGTTTTTTACTTTCTTCTGGAGTACCTAGTTTCTTTTCTAATTCTTGGTAAGACTTAACTAATTCTTCTTGTGTATTAAATTTACCAAGTATTTTTTCTTTAGGGGTTTCTACTTTCTTTTCTTCTACCTCTGTTTCAGTAGGAGTATTTTCTTCACCCGTGTCTATATCTAAAGTATTTGTATTTTCAGATTTTTTCACCATAGCGTCAATATGCTCTTGCGTATCAACTTTTTCATCTACGGGTATTTTTACTGTGTTTTCATCAGCCATATTATGCTCGTCCTCTTTCCTTTTCTTTTTGGATTTGTCGTTGTTGATCTCCCTTAACTGTGTCTCTTATCATACCCATACCTTCTTTTGCTACTTGTGGTGCTACTTGATCTTGTAATGCCTGTTGTTGTGCAGCTTGTTGCTCTTGTGCTAATTGTTCATCAGATTTAATCAAGCCGTCCATATCAACACCTAATGATGTTCCAATTCTTTTTATATATTCACTTATATTTAATGAAGATAAGCCTGATTCTCCAAATGGAGCAATCTGTTGAACAAATGTATTTAATCTTTGTAAATCTGTACTTCGACCTAATGCTTCTAATCCTGTAACAATTTTAGGTCTAACTTGTCCTTTTGGTAAAACAGGAAGTCTTTTCTTCTTCTCCATTTGAAACATTAATCTATTAATTAATGGTAATTGTAATTCTTGAGATAATAACGAGTAAAGACCACCTAGACTATCATCTAATTCTTGACTTACATATTCAATTTCTTTTGCTGTAACTCTTTCAGCATCTCTTTGAACTGACGTATTCAACATAAACGCAAACTGTAATCTATCTTGAATAAGTTTCATTGTTTGAAATGCAATATTAAAGTCAGCACCTTTGTTAACTTGAAGGGTTGTTACATCTTCAGCATTTCCTTCTCGTATTGCACCGTTTGGACTTTCAGATAAAGTTTTAAGTCGGGTACTTCCGTTGGGTTTCACTAAAAATAAAACTTTACTTGCTGCTGCTGATCCCTCAACAACTGCTCTATATAACGCCTCTAAACTACGAAGATCGCCAATATACTCCTCGATAAAACCTCTACCCCAATCTTCATTGTCGATTGAAGTATAACGTAAAGGAATAAAAGGGGACTTGTCCATAGGGTAAGTCCCTTCACTGTCAGGTAGGATTGTATCAACTACCTCTTGGTGGACAGTCCACCTTTTACCATCACTACTACGTCTTACGTAGGTGAATATGTCAATAGTGTCTTCATAAGAAGAATTAACTTCTCCTTTGATAATTGCTTTAACTTCTTCACTAGCTGAATTAGGACTAACTGTATCTTTTGTTATAATTTCTAATACATTTCCTACATCATCTCTTTTCATTACATACCGATCTATATGATAAACTTTCATTTTAAGTTCGGGTGTAATATAAAGAAGGCAATTTCCTGCAACTATTAAATGTTTTAACGCTTCAAAAATTGTTGTTCTAAAATTATTAACTTCCATTTCATTCATTACTACTCTTTCTATGGAAGCTAATGCTTTTTCAAATTCACCTTTCATTCCACCCTGTCCAGCAATTTCAGCTAATGTAAATTCATCTATTGCTAATCTAAAAAACGGAGTGTTTGGTGGTAATAATGCTAATAATAATTTACTAGCTAAATTGTTTGTGCCTCTCGCACCTATACCTTGATATGGTGTATAAAGTTTTGTGGTGTTAGAGTGGGCATCTCTTGGTATTAAAGAAGGTATCGTAAATTCAGCACTATCTCTTGCTCTTTCTAAAAAAGGCAATCGTAAAGTTTCTAACTGACTATAACGACCTTTTACTGATTGTTCTGCCATTTGTCTATGGTACGTTTGCTCCAGTTCCACCACCTAAAAATGCACTATCCAAAGCAATACGCAAAGCTCTCTTTCCATATCGTCTTCTCGCTACCGAAGTATTATATTCTGCGGTTCTTGGAGCAGACGGAGCTGTAGTACGAATCTTCGTACCTGCTGCATTTATTATTGTTGCTGGAGGAGCTGGTGTTGGAGGAGGAGGCGGTATTCTAGGTGCTCTAAAAATTGATCCACACATCTATAATATATCTCCTATTGTTTTTCTGTTTAACACGTTTTTATTTTGATCGGAAAACTTCTGTTTCAAGTGTTTAACAACACTCGCTTGACCAGACTTAAACCAAACTTTTCGTTCATTATCGTTCATATCTGGGCTTTTATCGGGAAATTGTTGCTCTAAATAATTGATTAATTCTTGAGTAATATCCATAAAGTTATCCAAGAGAGCAACCAAAAGGTAGGTTTTACTTAAAATTTATATGTAAGGGGAATTTCTGTGATTTTCAGAATATTTTTGGTAGGTATAACCATTGTATTCCCTCCTTCTTCTATGACAAATTCTTTATTATCTTCATCAAAAGAAAGATCAGAGGTTAATACAAAGGCATCATCTGTTTTTTTAATTTGAAAACCAATGCTACAACAGACGGCAGGTAGCATAGTTTCGATTGTTGTAATATCTTCCCAAGTTGTTGAACTGTTTGCGTCCTCCCAAAATACAAAAACTAATTTATATTTTATCGGGTTTTTTCTCAACCACTTCAGAAGTAATTTTAGCAGCTTTTTCATTTAACATTTTCTCCATTTCAGGGTTAACTTCTTCCACAGTAGAACGAACTGTGTTTGTACCAATAATTTTATGTGTTGCTTTAGCAGTTATTGGGAAAACTTTATCAGATAAATCTGGAGTTTTAGCATAAAATTCATCTTCTATTAGAATATCTATATTCTTCCAAATTTTCTTTTTCCAATGTTTAATGTCGTGGTCTGCCATCTTGACCAGTAGGTTTTAGTTCTTCGATAACTTGCCTTAACTCACAGCTAATGGCAGCATAGCCAGCACCATCAACATAATCATCTTTATTATAATCACCAGCTTGTCGTCTAGCTACTTTAGCTAATTCAAACAAATCAGCAACCATATCAGCACGAATAAATAATTCTTTACCAAAATGATTAGTTAAATAAGCCGACCACAAACGTCCTATATTTATATGATTAACTAATTTATCTCCGTGAATTTCTTGTCTCTTACCAGTAATAATTGTACTGGCTTCTTCTAGCACATCTTGTGCTTTTATTTTTGAATCGTCCATAATTTAGGTTTCTCCTTTTTAAAGTTATAGTCCGTATGCCGAAGTATTCTCGCCACTCTAGCTTGGATTAAAGCATCTTTTTCTTTTAATCCCTCACCCTCATAACACTTAACAATAGTTTTCCAATAGTTCTTCGATACAGATAAAACTCTATGAGTTTTTACCTCACCATAAGACGGACAGCCTTTATAGTTATCTACTGGATCACCTGTTAAAATTTGTGAATAAAAATTATAATCAGCTTCTTTTTTAGAAACTTTAAAAAATTCTTTTGTTATTGGATTATAATGTAAACCTATAATTTGTTTTAAATCTTTATCTGTTGATACAATTATTTTAGTTCCTTTAATAATTTTAGATGTACCTAAAATACCTAATACATCATCAGCTTCAAGAGTAGGTTTAATATAAATTTTAAAATTCTTTTTCATATACTCTTTACAATATTTAAGAGTAAGTGGTTTTCGTTGTTTAATTCTATTGGCTTTATAATCAGGAAATATATCTTTTCTAAAATTAGCTTTATCAGAAAAAGCAATAAGAACATTATCACATTGAGTATCTTCTTTTAATGTAGAAAAATATTCATCAATTAATTGTCTACACTCGTGTTCATCAGAGTGTAATGTCCAAACTTCATTTTCCCACCTTATAGGTGTTTCAGTTCTAAATGCTATTTGATACGCAACTATATCTCCATCTACTAATAATGTACTACTCATTAATATTCCTCTTTCATTTGTTTTTAAAAATTACAACCATTAAAGGTTTAATATAACCAACTCTATTAATATCTGGCTTTCCATCATCGTGTCCAAAACGGAAACCTTCTCTTGATGGTTTTTGTAAAAATCTAATTTCACAATTAGGATTATGATAAATCCATTCGTGAAAATATTTACTATGAACTGAAGCAGGTAATAAACATACTCCTGTAAAATTTTTAGTTTCGTACGCTTTTTTAACCCAACGCCAAATGTTAGTATCAAATAGAGGGTGTATATAAGCTACTTCTCCACTCCAATCTTGTTTTAATCCATCATTCTCTTTAGTATAATATTTTGGTAATAAATGATTTACATCAGAAGCACATACGTCAACTGTAAATCTAAATTCTTTTGAGAGCTGTTCCCATATTTCTTTAGGAGTTCTCACCCATTTCAGAGATTTAGCTGAAAAAGATAATTGATTTTTATTACGTTTAAGAGGCTTTACAACCACTAATTACCTTTTCCTTTTGGTTTAAATTTACTTAAATCAATTTCAATAACATTGTCATATTTTTTAATATGGTGTCTGAAATCTTCAGGAGGATAATTCTTTTTTCTCTCCTCGTTAATAGCAGTATCAGCTAATAAATAACCGTGTCTTTCAACAGTTCTTAAGAAAGCTGATAACATACTTCCTACTTGAACTGACGGACTATCTAACATACTTACATCTACTTTTTCACCTTGTTGTGGTTTTTCAAAGATAGAATAAGTTAAACTATTTGTCTTTAATCTAGGTTGATTTAAATTCCTTGTACCAACATCAGTTAACACAATTATTACTTGCATAATTTTTTTACCTTTTCTTTCAATTTAAAATACCAAGCATCAGCTATCTTATATAAAATATCAGGAAATTGATGTTGGCCTTTCGTTTGATTACACTGAAAACAAATAACCCAAATGTTATTTAGTTCATAACCTTTAGTGGTATCAATACGATCTACTGTTGGTGAATTTTTTACAGAACCTTGAGGTACTAATATTTTTTTACAACAAGGACAATGACTAGGAGTTATTGCGATTAAACCATCTATTGTTAACCCACAATTATGACCTCTACGTCTAACTTGTGCAGTTAAAGCATTTGAAGCCCACTTTCGCCAAGCATAGTTTTTAGTGGGTGTCAGCCCAAGATTTTCCGATTTTATATTCTCCTTCAAGGGAAACTCGGAGTTTAAGTCGTTGACCAGCTTCTCGAATTGATTGGGTTGCAATTTTTCCTACTCTCTCTGCCAACTCTGGTGTAGTTTCAATTTGAAATTCATCATGAATATTAGCCACTACAAACGCATCAATACCTTTTAAATTACTCCATAAAATAATCAAGGCTTGTTTCATAACGATTGCTGCACAACTTTGAATCAAACTATTTAAAGCTGAATGACTACTTCTAATTTGTAATTTACGTCCATCAATAGCACGTATAAATCCTTTATCTTCTAAAGTCATAAAAATATCTTGCTTAATTTCTTTAAGAAAAGGTAGGTTTAAATAAAACCTATCTAAAATAATCTTACCTTCTGCTAAAGGTACTTGTAATATTTGTGATAATTTTTTAAATGAACAACCATAAAGAATAGCATAGAACATTGTTTTCGCTAATTGCCTATCTTCTAACCCAGCAGCTTTCATATTATATGAATGAATATCCCCATTTAAAATTAAATCAGTATATTCTTTTCCACCTTTATAGTTATAAATATAATGTCCAAAACATCTCGCCTCAATTCCACTAGCATCAGCTCCGACAAGTACCTTGCCGTCTGAAGGTACAAAGAGTTCTCGACATTCTTTTCCATACGGAGTGTGTAAACTAGGCACTTGTTGAAGATTAGGAAACCGAGCTGCCATACGTCCTGTTATAATATTCGTTACATAAAAAGTGTGTATTCTTCCTTTTTTATGTACTTTTAACCAAGCGTTTTTACCGTCAGCTAACATACCTAATCTTTTCTCTAGGGTTAGATATTCATTTAATTCTTTAGCTTCAGGGTATTTTAATTTTGATAAAACTTCTTCATCAACTATGGGTTGGCCAGTATCAGTAAATTTAGTAGGCTTCCACCCATTCAATTTCATTAATCTATTTGCAATATGTTGACGAGAAGATGGATTAAATGCCACAACTTTACTTTTCTTTACGGGTACTCCTTTTTTGTAGCCAAACTTCTTATTATTAACTTTAGGAATAAACTCACCTAAATCAACCGTCCAACTTTTAAATCTATTTTCTAAACTTCTTTTTAATTTATTTGTTTTATTTAATAAATGTGCGTGGAGTTTTACAGCTTTATCTACATTAAACCCAAAACCTTTTTTCTCTTGATCTCTTAAAATAAAAGCTACTTCGTGTTCTAAATTAATTGATCTATCATTAAATTGTTTCTCTAATAATTTGTTATATAATTTTTCAGTAATTTTTACATCTTGAATACAATACTGCAACATTTCATCGGAAAAGGACGACCAATCGTTGGCTTTATTGAAATCGCCCTTTTCCAACTGTAAGCGACAACCCCAACTTTCAAGGTTATGCTTATTAACCAAATGAGTTCGCATACGTCCTCTTGCGATTAACTTCATATCTAGTTCTTTTATGTCAGGGTAGATAAGACGACTTAAAACTAGAGTGTCGTGGACTAATTCCTTTTTATGGGAATAGCCATAAAGTTTTTTAAGTACAGGAAGGTCATACTTAATAACATTATGGGCGACTATTAAGTTATCACTTAACATATCTAATCCATTTGGTATTCGGTTTCCAGCAAAGGTATGTGTTTTACCTTCTTTGTTAATAACTAAACAATGGACAACACTTGGATCTAATCCATCAGTTTCTAAATCAAAAATTAAGGGTGTTGTCATATTCAAATAATCTTCCTTTTTCTTTATCGTATTTTAATAAACAGGCTTTTCCTGTAATACCAGCAAAACGATTTTTTAAAATTCTACAAACAGTTTCGCCTGATTGATCTCCACTAACATTTCTTTCAACACCAATAACAATATCTGATAATTGACCTATACTAGCACTCCCTCTTAATTGTCCGAGTGAAGTTTTAAGTCCATCGGTATGATCTTTATTACCTTCAGGTCTTTTTAAATGTGAAATAATAATAACTCCAATATCTAAAGATTGAGTTAAAGCACGAAGTTTAGTCATTAATATATCAATCGTTTTTCTTTCATCGTGCATTTTATTCTCAAGACCTGACACAATTATTGAAATATGATCTATAAATAAATATTCTATATCTAATGATTTTGCAAAATATCTTATTTTATTAAGAATAGTATCTTCTTCAATAGATCCCCAGTGATCATATAAAAATACATTCCCATTACCAACGGTTTCATCAAAACCTTTTTTTAATTCTATATCCGTAACAGTAGTTCTATCTATATGAATTGGTTTGTTTAAATGTAAACCAATAATTCCTTCACAAGTTCTTTTAATACTTTCCTCTAAAGAAATTATACCTATCCTAACATTATCTTGAATAAGTTTATAAGCCATTTCTTTTACTAATAAAGATTTTCCAATACCTGAACCACCTGTAATAGTAACAATTTCTTTTTTTCTAATTCCAAATAATTTTCTGTTCAAACCCTCGTAAGGATAAAAAACTTTTGCTCTTTCATCGGCAACACTAACTACGTCCCAAAGTTCATCACCAGCAACTACTCCATCAGGACGATATATTTTAGCCTCCCACATCGCTTTAACTACTTCATCTCCACGATTGGCTACAAGCATATCATTAACATCTTTTAAGGGTAGTGTGGCTATCTTACATTTACCAACTGTAAATAATTCTGCTACTTTTTGAGCTGCCTCAAATCCATATTTATCTTGATCAAAGAAAATAACAACAGTTTCAAAACTTTCTAAATATTCTAATTCTTTTTTTATTGACTTAACTGCACCATTAACACCATTAGGAATACCCACAACAGGATATTTATGATTGAATATTTGAGATAAACTAATCGTGTCAATTTCTCCCTCACATACGCAACAAATTTTACCTCCCCCATTCCATTTTTCTTGACCATAAAGTAAAGCCTCCTTAATGCTACCTACCGTCTTAAAGGTTTTATCCTTGTATCTAATTTTTTGAAAGACAGGTTGTTTAGATTTGTTGTAGTAGGTCGCAATCTGAACGGTCTGATTACTTTGTTGACCAATACTATAATTCCAAAATGTGCAGCTTTCAAGAGTGAGGTTTCGTGTAGAAAGGTTTTTATGTATACCTTCAACAAGGTTTGTTTCGACCCCTTTAATGTTATGATGATTGATTTCCATAGGTTTATCAGAATTTGAATAAGTGTTACAAGAAAAACAAAAAAGATGCCCATCAGAATACAAACTATTTGCATCACTGCTCCCACACTTTTTACAAGGTAGATGAGAAATAAATTCGCTATCATCGTTTTCCATCATTCCACCACCAACTTTTTGTATCATTAATTTCACGCCACCTGAACCACGTTCTCCATAACCAACTTCTCGTCATTGATAAGCCTGTAAATATTAAAGCTATTTCAATGCTTTCAAAAATTGATGGGTACAAATCAAAATAAGGAAAAATTAGCAACTGTATTAAAATTGCTAGAATAAAACCACTACCAACATCAATGAAACTTTCAATCAGACTTCGCATCTTTTTTTCCTATCTTTCTTTTAGCTTTCCAACATTTCAGTTTTTTCATCAATCTACCGTTTTCTCTATTAAGCAGATCATTACCTTCTCTGGTTAGGGTATGATTTTTTCTTTCAATTTCTAATTCACTTCTCAATTTTCCATTCATCATTTGA
>PVBE012546806.1_pt1 | contig 21720 bp, 24 predicted proteins | sample 1631181 | NCBI WGS metagenome assembly PVBE01 (sample SAMN08397723, study PRJNA350692) | Marine metagenome, whole genome shotgun sequencing project. | isolation source: water | place: Pacific Ocean | collected 2012-04 | reverse complement strand
TATAACTACTTAATTTTTTTGAAATAAACTCCATTTTTCAGTTGCTATTTATTTTGCTAGAATAGTTCTTAGCATAATTGATAGATAGAAGAAGAAAACAAAATTTTATTAGTTTAGATTTCATTACACAAAAAAAGCTTCTAAATATAGAAGCTTTTTTTAAATTATAATAATTTAGAATAATTTTTTACAGTTTAGTAAACAATTTTTCCATTTTTTGTTTTTGCTCATTTGCAAGAACTTCATCAATTAAAATTCTTCCACTGTGTTCATCAGTTATAATTTTCTTTCTAGAAGCTATTTCCATCTGAATTTGCGGTGGAATGGTAAAATATGATCCACCAGCAGCACCTCTTTCAATAGGCACTATTGCTAATCCATTTTTTACATTAGCCCTTATTCTACTGTATGCAAAAATCAATCTATCTTCAATTTTTTTCTTATACGTTTCAGATTTTTTTAACAATACACTTTCTTCTTTTTCAGTTTCTTTTAATATTATATCTAATTCACTTTTCTTGTGTTTTAAGTGTTTAGTCTTTTCTGATGAAACAGATTTTATTTCATCAATTGATTCATTTTTTTGCTCAATTTGTGCTTTAAACTCATTAATATTTTTTTCAGCTAATTGGATTTCAAGTTCTTGATATTCAGTTTCCTTTGTTAAGGAATCAAATTCTCTATTGTTTCTTACATTTTTTTGCTGTTCAGTATATTTCTTTATTAATACTTTTGCTTCAGCAATTAAATTTTTTTTAATTGAAATTTGTTCGTTAACTTCTTCAACTCCTTGTTCATGTTTTTCAATTCTCTTTTTTATCCCTTCAATTTCATCTTCTAAATCCCTAACTTCTAGAGGAAGTTCTCCTCTTATGTCATGAATCTTATCTATTTGTGAATCAATTAACTGTAAATTATATAGAGATCTTAGTTTATCCTCTACTGTTATTTCTTTCTTTTTAGCCATCTTAACTATACATTATTGGATTAGTATTTGTTTTTGATAAAACGATCGCAAAATTAGGGATTTTTTTTGTAAGATAGTTAAAGATTAAATTTTTTGTGTATTGTTCACTTTCATAATGTCCAATATCTACTAATAGCAGTTTATTTTCTGCCTTAAAATAATCATGATATTTTAAGTCTGATGTAACATATGCATCAGCACCACTACTTATTGCATTTTCAATTGCAAAGCTTCCTGACCCTCCTAATACAGCTATCTTTTTTACTTTTTTCCCTAATTTTCTAGAATGCTTTATCGCTTTAGATTTCATTTTTTTCTTTAATAAGTTTAGGAATTTCTTTTCATCCATAGCTGAATCAAGCTCCCCGATCATTCCCATTCCTATATTTTGATTATAATTATCGAGTGAACTGATTTCATATGCAACTTCTTCATATGGGTGATTTTTCTTTAATATTTGTATGACCTTTTGCTCAAGATGCTTAAGAAATGTTATGTTTACACATATTTCTTCTATTTCAGTATAGGTTTGTTTACTGCCAATTTTTGGATTTGATTTATTGTTACCTTTAAATGTGCCTAATCCTTTATAGGAAAAACTGCAATTATCATATTTGCCTAATGAGCCTGCCCCAATTTTAAATATTTCTGATTTAAGTTTATCTACCCTTTCAGATGGAATATAGGTTGTTAACTTTTTTATAGTTTTTTCTTTTGGAATTAAAATCCTGTAGTTTTTTATTCCTAATTTCTTACAGATTACACTATTAACACCTTTTATTGAATTATCTAGTGAAGTGTGCATAGCAGCTACTGAAATCTTATTTTTTATTGCTCTATGAATTACCCTTTCTACATAGGTATTAGTGGTTATGCTTTTTATGTCATTGAAAATAATTGGGTGAAAACTAATAATTAAGTTACATTTTGACTTTATTGCTTCATCAATTACTGATTCTGTCGTGTCTAGTGTAACTAGTATTCCATTAACTTTTTGATTATAATCACCTATTAATAAACCTACATTATCAAACTCTTCCGCATAGCAAAGTGGGGAGAATTCATCTAAATAATCTATTACTTCTTTGACATTCATATATATTAATATTTTTTTCAAAGATAAATAATTACTTTAGTTGGTGTGAAAATGATAAAAAAAATATTGTTTTGGAAATTAAGTATCCAATTTTCGTTAGTTACGACAATAAGAAATTTTTTATATAACATTGGAATATTAAAATCATTTGAATTTAAAATTCCAATAATATCTGTTGGGAACCTAGTTTTAGGTGGATCAGGAAAGACTCCAACAATTGAATATTTAATAAGGTTGCTATCTAAAAAGTATAAAATTGCGGTTTTAAGTAGGGGATATGGTAGAAAATCAAGAGGCTTTATTTTAGCTGATAATAGTTCAGATGCTAGTTTAATAGGTGATGAGCCAATGCAATATTTTAGAAAATTTAAGAATATAGTTGTATCTGTAGATTCTAATAGGGTTAGGGGAATTAAAAAGCTTATTAATTTAAATACAAAACCAGAATTAGTATTATTAGATGATGCTTTTCAACATAGAAGAGTTAAAACGGGAATCTCAATATTATTAACGGATTATGATAAGTTGTATGTAAATGACAATATTTTCCCTTTAGGTAATTTAAGAGAGTCAATTGAAAATGCAAATAGAGCAGATATTATAGTTGTAACAAAATGTCATAAAAATATTAGTGAAAATGATAAAATTCAGGTCATTCAGAAACTAAATGTTAGTGAAAATCAGGAAATTTATTTTAGTTCAATCAAATATTCTAATATACTTCATAATAAAGAAACTACAAGTCCAATTAGTGAGTTTATGAACAAAAAATTTACTCTTGTTACGGGAATTGCAAATAGTTCTCATTTAATTAATTATTTAAATGATAGCGGATATAATTTTAACCATATATCTTTTAAAGACCACCATGATTACTCAGACTCTGATATAAAAAATATTAACAGCAATGATTTGATTATTACTACTGAAAAGGATTATGTAAAATTATATAATAAAATTACTAGCAAACTTTATTACTTGCCAATAGAATTTGAGATAGATAATAAAGAAGATTTTAACAAAAAAATTTCTGATTATATTCAAGCAAATTCTTAGTTAATATGCTTTTGAGCTCTATAGGATGATCTTACTAGAGCGCTGCTTTCCACATGTCTAAATCCCATATTTAAACCAATTTTTTTATATTCTTCAAATTCTTTTGGAGTAACAAAATTTTGAACCTGAAGATGTTTTTTACTTGGTTGAAGGTACTGTCCAATTGTTATTATGTCAACTTTTGCTTCTTTGAGCTCATTCATTGTTTCAATAACTTCTTCTTTGAATTCTCCAAGTCCAAGCATTATACCTGATTTTGTTCTTCTTTGGCCAGCATCTTTTAAATATTTTAAAACTTGTAAACTCCTATCATATTTAGCTTGTATTCTTACTTGTTTTGTTAGCCTTCTTACGGTTTCAATATTATGAGAAATAACTTCAGGTTTTATAGCTATTATTCTGTCAATATGTTCTGTTATCCCTTGAAAATCAGGAATTAATGCTTCAATGGTAATTCCAGGATTATATTCTCTTACTTTTTTAATTGTTTCAACCCATAATTTGCTTCCCATATCATCCTTTAAGTCATCTCTATCTACACTAGTTAGTACAGCATGTTTAATCTTCATTATTTGAATTGATTTAGCCACTTTTTCAGGTTCTTCCCAGTCTACCGGATCAGGTCTGCCTGTTTTAACTCCACAAAATTTACATGATCGTGTACATATATTCCCAAGTATCATAAATGTTGCTGTTCCTTCACCCCAACATTCACCCATATTTGGACAACTTCCAGAAGTACAAATAGTATTTAGATTATGTTTGTCAACTAAATTTCTTAATTGAGTGTATTTATCTCCAATAGGCAGTTTCACTCTAAGCCATTTTGGCTTAGGCTGATGCTTGATTTTTTTCTTTGAAAGGTCTACTTTATGCCAAGTTGAATTTTCTTTATTTTCGGTTGAATTTTCTGACATTTTATTTTGATTCTCCATCAGCAATGTAAAGATATAAACTATAAATTTAAATTATATTCCTTTTAATAAAAACCAAATACTAAAACCTATAAGAAATACGATTCCAAGGATACTTAGTATATGTAACTTAATTGAAGGCCTATATTGTTTTGGTGTGTTCTTACTACTTATTAAAATATAATTGACTATAGCATAAAAAGGAGCTGTTAGAAATGATAGTATAGTGGCAGTTTTAACAAGTAATCCCATTTTTGATGAAAACATAAAGAATATAAAAATAGTTCCAAAAGATAAAATTGCTAGCCAAAACAGGTATCCATGCTTAAGATCTTTATTAATAAGGAGTTTAGTTGCTCTATCCATAGATCTTGGTGAAGCATCTAGTGTAGTAATAGTAGTACTTAACATAGTGGTAAATGCAGCTATGCCAATAATATAATAAGACCAGTCACCAAGACTTGAAGTATACATCTCAATTAGTTGGTTAGAAAAAAGACTTGCAGATGAACTAAAGGACGTGCCACCACCAAACATTACTAGATATCCTAAAGACATAAATGCAATTCCTAGTATAACGGTTCCAACGTAACCAACATTAAAATCAAAGAGTGAGGATTTATAGTTGAAATTTTTATTAGTTTTTTGTTTTTCTAACGACCACAAGGAATGCCATACAGAAATATCTAATGGACCAGGCATCCATCCCATAAATGCTATAAGAAAAGCTATTTCTGTAGTGGTTTCTGGTAAGAATTGATATAAAACTATCTCATTATTATTGTTATTGAATGCCATTATAGTAGCTAAAATTGTGCTGATAGCTAAAAGAATTATGACATACTTAATTAATCTGTCAAGGAGTTTATATTTTCCAAAAAATAAAATTATTGAACAAATTGTAATAATGATTATTGTCCATATCTCAACACTAAAAAATCCATTAGTTAGGGATGAGGCCAATCCTGCTGTTACAATTGTTACAGCAGTTTGAATAGTAAACATTGTAGCTAGAGTAATGACACCATATGCAATTAATATACCTTTACCCAATTTGTAATACCCATCAAGTAGGCTTTCTCCTGTTGCAGTTGCATATCTAGGGCCGTATTGGAAAAAAGGGTATTTAAAAATATTTACAAGGATTAATGCCCAAAGTAATCCCATACCAAAATCTGCTCCCGCTCTTGTTGATTGTACTAGATGAGAAACACCTATAGCTGCTCCTGCAAACAATAAACCTGGTCCTAATTTTTTTAGAAGTCTGTTAATTTTTGACATCACAATCTTTGAATTGATCTGGAGTTTTTCCACAAAAACCACATGGTTCATTAGTTTTGTTTAATAATGGGTTTTGACTTGCACAGGTTCCAGCAAATTTGCCATCTTTTTTTGTCCAAATTTTAATACTAATTCCAAGAATGCATAATCCAAGAATAACTACAGTAATTAAGACCAGTATCATTTGACAAATATAGATTTTAAATAATATTAACTTCAGTTTCTAATTCAATACCAAAAATAAGTTTAATAGCTTTTTGGATACTAATTGACAGGTTCAATAAATCACTTCCTTTAGCAGATTTATAATTAACGAGAACTAATGCTTGATCCTTATGTACTCCATAATTTCCAAAATTCTTTCCTTTAAAGCCAGCTTTTTCTATTAACCATGCTGCAGGTATTTTATAGTTTTCATTATCAATGCTATGGAATGGAATGGTATGAAAAATAGACTTGAGTTCTTCAATTTTATCTTTGGAAACAATAGGGTTTTTAAAAAAACTACCACTATTTCCTATTTTATCTGGATTTGGCAATTTCTGATTTCTAATCTTAATTACTGCATTAGAAACATCTTTTATGGTTGGGTTTTTTATATTTGATTCATCAAGTTTATCTTGTATACCTTTATAGGTTAGATTTAAATTGTGCTCCTTATTAGTTAGTTTTAGTTTGACACTAATTATCACATAATTAGTGTTCCTTTTAAAAATTGAATTTCTATATTCAAATTGACAAGCCTTGTTGTCAAATGTTTTTATCTTCCCCGTTTCTCTATTTATTGCCTCACAGGAAATTAGCAAATCTTTTAATTCTATTCCATAAGCTCCAATATTTTGAACGGGTGCTGCCCCAACACTCCCAGGTATTAAAGATAAATTTTCAACACCTCCAAGATCTTTATTCAAACACCATTTGACAAGAGAATGCCAATTTTCACCAGCGAATGCTACTATTTCTGTAATATTATTTTTTTTACTTTCTATATAAATTCCTTTAAGATTTATATGAATTAATAGACCTTTAATTTTTTTTGTTATTAATATATTACTACCTCCTCCTAGGATATATTTGTTTGGATATTTTTTTGATTTTAGAATTTTAACTAATTCATCTACATTTTTTACAGAAACAAAATTTTCTGCAATAGCATCTATTTTAAAGCTGTTAAACTTCTTTAGAGAAAAATTAGTTAGAATCTCCATTAATTATGGTATTTAATTAATGCTTCTTTTAAGATATTTGTAGCTGAGATTAAGTCTTTTTCATTAAGAACATAAGCAATTCTTATTTGATTTTTTCCAATATCTTTTGTAGAGTAAAACCCTTGTGCTGGAGCAACCATTATAGTTTGATTATTTACAGTGAAACTCTCAAGTAACCAACTGGCAAAATCATTAGCATTATCAACAGGTAATTCAACAATACAATAAAAAGCTCCTTTTGGGGTAGAAACCTTAATATTAGGTATTTTTTTGAGCTGATTAATTAAAACATCCCTTCTTTTTCTATATTCCTCAATAACATCGTTAAAATATTTTTCTGGAGTATCTAGGGCTGCAAGACTAGCAATTTGAGCAAGAGTAGGAGGAGAGAGTCTTGCTTGCGCAAATTTTAATACTGTTTTAATTACTTCTTTATTTCTAGATACTACACATCCAATTCTAGCGCCGCACATGCTATATCTTTTTGATACTGAGTCAATCATTATTGCATTTTGATTTATGGACTCTTCTTCCATAATTGAATAATGCTTACAGCCATCATATGTAAATTCTCTATATACTTCATCTGCAATAAGAAACAAATCATATTCTTTTACGATTTCAACAAGTTTTTTAATTTCTTCTTTAGAATAAAGATAACCTGTTGGATTATTTGGATTACATATAAGTATTGCCTTGGTTTTAGAGTTTATAAGTTTTTTAAATTCATTAATTTTTGGAAGTGAAAAATTGTCATCAATTGTTGAAGTAATTGGAGCAATTTTAATTCCATTTGCAATAGAAAATCCATTGTAATTAGCATAAAAAGGTTCTGGGATAATTATCTCATCACCGGGATCCATTATGCTACCTAAAGTAAAGAATAAAGCTTCACTAGCTCCACTAGTAACAATTATATCATTTGGATTTACTATTACATTTTTTTTTGAATAATATCCAGTCAGTTTTTTTCTATAAATTTCTGAACCCTCAGATCTGCTATATGCTAGAACTTTTATTTTTGAATCTTTTACTGCTTGAATTGCTTGTATAGGAGTTTCTATATCTGGTTGACCAATATTAAGTTGAAAGACTTTAGTGCCTCTTTTTTTAGCATTCTCTGCATAGGGAACCAACTTTCTAATTGGAGATTCAGGCATTGATTTTCCTTTTATAGAAATATTTGGCATTTAAACAGTTTTTTTATTCTAGTTATTATTTTGTATAAAATAAAAATAAGTAGACTTATTAGTAATCTTCTTCAAGAAGGCTTTTTGATTTTTTTTCTAAACCATTCTCACTAACTTTATTAGTTACTTTTCCTGAAATTTTTAAAATTACAGTAGGTGTTTCAGCATTAGAACTAACCATTATAGACTTTCTAATAAAACCAATTCTATTTGTGTCATATTTGACTTGTATTTTATCAGATTCTCCAGGTAAAATAGGTTTATTAGGCTTTTTTGGAATTGTACATCCGCACGTTGATTTTACATTAGTAATTATCAAGGGAGAATTACCCTCATTTGTGAATTCAAAATCTCTAACTCCATTTGATCCCTTTTCAATTACCCCATAATCAATTTCTGTTGTTTTAAAATTAATTTTAGCAGTTTTATCTTGTGAAAATAAATTAAAATTAAAAGCTAAAACACAAACAATAAATAATATTTTTTTCATTATGTTTAGTTAAAAAATTAGGCAGATAAATATAATTATAATTACTCAGATAAAGAAATATGAGTATTTTTGTATTCAATAATAAATAGAGAAAATGGGTATCAGTTCCAACTATAATTTTAATGATATTGAGGATAAATGGTATTCATATTGGATTAAGAATAAATATTTTCACTCTCAACCTGATAAAAGGGAGCCTTATACAATTGTAATCCCTCCTCCTAATATTACAGGTGTTTTGCATATGGGACATATGCTAAATAATACTATTCAAGATATTTTAATAAGAAGGGCGAGATTATTAGGAAAAAATGCATGTTGGATTCCTGGTACAGATCATGCATCAATTGCTACTGAAGCAAAGGTTGTAGAAAGCTTAAAAGAAAAAGGTATAGAAAAAAATGAAATAACTAGGGAAGAGTTTATAAACCATGCATGGGAATGGAAACATAAGTATGGCGATATTATTTTAGATCAATTGAAAAAGATTGGTTGTTCTTGTGACTGGGATAAAACAAAGTTCACCTTAGATGAAACAATGAGTAAATCAGTGATTTCTGTTTTTATTGATCTATTTAATAAAGGTCTAATTTATCGTGGATATAGAATGGTTAATTGGGATCCTAAAGCACAAACAACTCTTTCAGACGAGGAAGTCAATTATGTTGAAAAGAGTGATTTGCTTTATTATGTTAAATACAAAATTGAAGGAGAAGAAGATGGTTATTTAACTATTGCAACTACAAGACCTGAGACAATTTTAGGAGACACGGCAATTTGTGTTAATCCAAAAGATGTTAGATATAAAAAATTAAAAGGTAAAAATGCTATAGTGCCCATAGTAGATAGGAAAGTGCCAATTATTTTTGACGATTATGTAGATATTGAATATGGCACTGGATGTTTAAAAGTCACTCCTGCACATGACATAAATGACAAATCAATTGGCGATAGACATAACCTGGAATTTATAGATATATTTAATGCTGATGCTTCATTAAATGATCACGGACTTCATCATAAAGGAAAGAATAGATTCAAAGCAAGAAAAGATATTCTAATTGAGTTAGATAAATTGGGTATTTTGGTAAAACAGGAACAAATAACTCATAATGTTGGAATAAGTGAAAGAACCAATGAAATTATAGAGCCTAAATTTAGTCATCAATGGTTCTTAAAAATGGATGATTTAGTTAAACCAGCAATTAATTCAGTTTTAGTAGATAATGAAATTAAGTTATACCCTAATAAGTTTGATAAAACATTTAGAAATTGGATGGAAAATATTAGAGATTGGAATATATCTAGACAACTTTATTGGGGGCATCAAATCCCAGTATATTATTATGGAAATGAAAAGGATGATTTTGTAGTTGCTCGAGATGTTGATAAAGCTCTTGACTTAGCAAAAGTAAAAACAGGAAATAATAATTTAACGAAAGACAAATTAAAGCAAGAAGAGGATGTTCTAGATACTTGGTTCTCCTCATGGCTATGGCCTATTAGTGTATTTGATGGAATAAATAATCCAGATAACAATGATTTCAAATATTATTATCCTACTTCAGATTTGGTTACAGGACCTGATATACTTTTCTTTTGGGTTGCTCGGATGATAATAGCAGGTTATGAGTTTAAACAAAATAAACCTTTTAAAAATGTTTATTTCACGGGAATAGTTCGTGATAAACAAAGAAGAAAGATGAGTAAATCTTTAGGAAACTCACCAGATGCATTGAAGTTAATATCAGAATTTGGTGCTGATTCTGTCAGAGTTGGATTGATGCTAAGTTCATCAGCAGGAAATGATTTATTATTTGATGAGTCTTTATGTAGTCAAGGAAGGTCATTTGCCAATAAAATTTGGAATTCTTTTAGATTAATTAATGGTTGGGAGATAGAGGATATTGATCAGCCAGAACATTCATCTGTAGCATTAAAATGGTATGAGAATAAATTTCAATGTGTATTAGCTCAAATCAATGATCATTTTGATAAGTTTAGAATTAGTGATGCATTAATGTCTGTATATAAATTGATATGGGATGATTTCTGCTCAGTATTACTTGAAATTATTAAACCAAAATTTTCAAAACCTATTGATAAAAAAACACACGATTCTCTAATTTCAATTTTTGAAAATAATTTAAAATTACTGCATCCATTTATGCCTTTCATTTCAGAAGAATTATGGCAGTCTATTAGAAATAGAAAAGTAGATCAGGCACTAGTTATTTCAAAATGGCCAACATCTAATAAATATGACACTAAAAGTATTGAAGAATTTAAATTTGCTTATCAAGTAATAACTTCCATTCGTTCGCTAAGAAAAAAACATAATATTCCTTTTAGGGATGCCATAGAATTAAGTGTCTTAAATAATCAAAAAGCATCTAAAAAGTATGACTCAATTATAAAAAAAATATGCAATATTAGCAATTTATTATATGTGAAGACTGAGGTAAAAGACACCATTTCATTTAGAGTAAAAACTAATACTTATTATATTCCATTGTCAAATGAGGTCAATATTGAGGATGAAATATTAAAATTAGAAAACGAGTTAAACTACAACATTGGTTTTCTAAATTCAGTTGATAAGAAATTATCAAACAAGAAATTTGTAGAAAATGCACCTGAAAGTGTTATAGAAATTGAAAAGAGCAAGAAGTCGGATGCATTGGCTAAAATTGATCTAATCAAAGAAAGTATTAAAAAATTAAAGAGCTAATTTCCAGTAATTACCGTTATACCTCCTTTAACTTTTTGATTTATTTTAACATTTATTTTTGTATTTAAAGGGAGGAAAAGATCAATTCTAGAGCCAAATTTAATAAAACCGGCATCTTCTCCTTGAGTCACATTTTCAGATACTCTCGCATAGTTTACTATTCTTCTAGCAACTGCTCCAGCTATTTGACGATAGAGAATTTTCCCAAAAATTTCATTTTCAATTACAATAGTTGTTCTTTCATTTTTTGTACTTGATTTAGGATGCCATGCTACTAAGTATCTTCCAGGATGATATTTCGAAAAAATAACTTTTCCACTTATTGGGTAACGCGTTACATGTACATTTAAAGGCGACATAAATATACTAACTTGAAGTCTTTCATCTTTAAAAAATTCAGCCTCATATACTTTCTTAATTATTACAATTTTTCCATCAACAGGTGATAAAATATGCTTGGTGTTAGAGTTAATAATGATTTTAGGGTTTCTAAAGAACTGTAGAATTAAAACAAAAACAACTACTAAAAAAATCTTTATAGGAGAATCATATTGAATTGAAAAGTAATCAAGACTTAAAATAATTGAAACTATAATTATAAAAGAAACAATAATTATAGTATAACCTTCTTTATGAAACATTTGATAAGGTTTTTAGAAATAAATATATAAATGGACTTGCAAACATTATACTATCAAGTCTGTCTAATAAACCTCCATGTCCTGGTAATAGCACACCACTATCTTTTACTTGTGATTTTCGCTTGTATTTAGATTCAACTAAATCACCTAATGTCCCAAAAACACTAATAATTATTGAAATAATTAGCCAATTGGTAAAATTTAATTCTCCAATATAATTAGCAATAGGGAGACTACAAATACAACAGAAGAATAAACCACCAAGAAACCCCTCAACAGTTTTTTTTGGTGAAACACTAATAAATAGTTTTTGCTTACCAATTTTACTACCAACAATAAATGCAAAAGTGTCATTTACCCATATAAGTATAAAGCATCCCAGGATTAAATTAGGATTAAATTCATTATTATAATTTCCAATAAGAAAGATAAAAATGAATGAACTTGATATATAAAAAATTGAGTTTATATATTTTCTTGTCAGGAATTCAGGCAAGTCTTTAGTAATAAATAAGTCCCTTATTGAAAATAGTAAAACAAATATTGTAAACACAACTAAAATCTCTATAGATTCATTAAAAAAAGAATTATTTAAATCCAATGAGTTGAAATAGTAACTATAATATGAAAAGTAGGTAAATAATAGTGTAAATATTATGTATGAACTAATACCTTTTTGCTTAATTAACTTATTAAATTCAGCATGAACGATTAATCCAAAAATGAAGATTAAAACAGTAAAGCTTATAAATGACTTTAGTGAAAGAAGAAATAATAGTGTATATATTAATCCTGTAATTGATCTTTTATAGATTTCTTTCAATTTATATTGTTCCTTTTTCTAATAATATCAAATATAAGTTTTTTGCACTGCTTCCATAACTCAAAAAGTCTTTTTCTTGAGAAACATGAAAATTTTTAATCGTAGTGATATTGCTTGGTATTTTATTACTTTTTGATTTAATTTCTGCTAATCCTTCACCAATATTGTTTTTAAATTTTGTTGTTTCTGAGAGAATAATTAAGTTGCTTGGAAAATCTGAAAGATTTTTTTCTTCAATTTGGTTTGATGAAATTAAAATAGATCCATCATCAGCAATTAAATTTTCACAATTAGTTATAAAACATTTTGAATTCTCTTGATTAATTTTTATTGAATTCGGAAGCTTATAATTAGATTTAATTTTGTTCTTGGTAATTAACAAGTCTTCTTTAACCCAGTTGTTCTCTTTTAAGATTAAACTTAAATTTTCATTGAGCTCATTATAATTTTCACTGTAAAGGAATTTTCCTCCATTATCAATAAAGTTTATAATAAACCTTTCTTCAATTGCAACTTTTGCTTTAGGCATAAACTTGCTTTGTTCATGCTCTTGGTCTTGTTTAGATCTTTTTGTTCTGGAATTTCCTTTAAAAAGGTTGTTAAAAAACTTCAATTCATTATGCTATAAAAAGTTTATTAAAATTATGAAACTCTTAGGTGAATATAAAATGAAAGATAAACTAATTTTTATTTTTTAGAATTTTCTTATTTTTTAAATGGACGTTTCCCAAATATTTCTTCAAGGTTGTCTTTGAAGATCACTTCTTTTTTTAACAACAATTCTGCTAATTGAATTAATTTCTTTTTATTTTTTTGAAGAATTTTTAGGGCTCTTTTATACTGATTTTCAATTATTAATGATATTTCTTTATCAATAGTCTCTGCAGTCTGCTCACTATATGGCTTGGTAAACCCATATTCATTTCCATTTGATGAATCGTAATAGGTTAAATTACCAACCTTATCATTTAGGCCGTAAACAGTTACCATAGCTCTAGCTTGTTTAGTTACTTTTTCTAAATCACTTAGTGCTCCTGTTGAAATTTTATTAAATACAACCTTTTCTGCAGCCCTACCTCCAAGGGCAGCACACATTTCGTCTAGCATTTGTTCGGGTCTTACAATTAATCTTTCTTCAGGAAGATACCAAGCAGCACCTAATGATTTACCCCTAGGAACAATTGTTACTTTAACTAGAGGAGAGGCGTGTTCTAGCATCCAGCTTATAGTCGCATGACCAGCTTCATGATATGCAACTGCTTTTTTCTCATCTTCAGTAATTATCTTATTCTTTTTCTCTAGACCTCCGACTATTCTGTCAACTGCATCCAGAAAATCTTGTTTCCCAACTGATTTTTTATTTTTTCTTGCAGCTATCAGTGCAGCTTCATTACAGACATTAGCAATATCAGCTCCAGAAAAACCAGGTGTTTGTTTTGATAGAAATTCAACATCTACGCTGGCTGCTTTTTTCAGCGGCCTTAGATGAACATCAAATATCATTTTTCTTTCTCTTATGTCAGGTAAATCAACATAAATTTGTCTATCAAATCTACCAGCTCTCATTAGTGCTTTGTCCAATACATCAGCTCTGTTAGTAGCAGCGACTACTATAACATTAGTATTGGTTCCAAACCCATCCATTTCAGTTAGTAATTGATTTAGAGTGTTTTCTCTTTCATCATTTGATCCTGTAAAATTACTCTTACCTCTTGCTCTACCAATGGCATCAATTTCGTCAATAAAGACGATTGATGGAGATTTTTCTTTTGCTTGTTTAAATAAATCTCGTACCCTAGATGCACCAACTCCAACAAACATTTCGACAAAATCAGATCCTGAAAGTGAATAAAAAGGAACTTTAGCCTCACCTGCAACAGCTTTTGCAAGCAGGGTTTTTCCAGTACCAGGAGCACCAATTAGTAATGCACCTTTTGGAATTTTACCTCCAAGGGCAGTATATTTTTTTGGATTTTTTAAAAAATCAACAATTTCTTGCACTTCCTCTTTAGCTCCTTCCAGTCCTGCTACATCCTTAAATGTAATTTTCATATCAGATTTTTCGTCAAATAGCTTGGCTTTTGATTTTCCAATGCTAAAAATTTGGCCACCAGCACCACCTGCACTTGATGACATTCTTCTCATGATGAATATCCAGATTGCTATAATTAAAATAAATGGAAGCATTGAAATGAGAATATCACCCCAAACATTTTGTTCAGTAACATAATTAGTTTCTACACTTAAATTATTCTCTCTTGATATTACAGCTAGATTATTCTCAAAATTCTGTAAGTCACCAAATTCAAATTTATAATTAGGAGAGAGGCTTGTGCCAGTTATAAATGATTTCTTAACAGTATTTCTGTGAATATCTTTTAATTCAGCATCTTTTGTTAGAAAGACTCTGACCTCTCTTTTATTTATTATTTCAATTTTTTCAACATCACCATCCTTAACAAATTCAAAAAATTTAGATGGAGTTGTGGCTGCTGAGTCTTGATACCCTGCACTGCTAGAAAAAATATTTATAAGTATGAATAAGAATATTATTCCACCATATACCCAATATTGGTTAAACGAGTTGTTCTTCTGAGGTTTTTTGTTTTTCATTAAGATTTTTTTAAATCAATACTTTTTGCATCTGCCCAAAGTCCTTCAATATCATAAAATTCTCTTTTGTGTTTTTGGAATACATGGACAATAACATCTATATAATCTATTAATACCCATTCAGCACTTTCCATTCCTTCAATACCCCAAGCCTTGTCTTTTAGAGTTTTACTAACTTTCTTGTTTATAGCATTAACTATTGCACTGACTTGAGTATTTGAAGTTCCCTCGCAAATTACAAAATAATCACAAACTCTAACTTCAAGCTTTCTCAAGTCAAGAATATTTATTTCTTTACCTTTTACTTCTTCTATACTATCAACTATTGTTGAAATTAAATTATTAGAGCTTCGCTTTGTTTTCGCCATCAATTCCTTTTACCTTGTTCTACAAATTTATTATTTTTTTACTTTATACACATGAATATTATCAAACTTAATGCCATAGATTCTACAAATAATTATTTAAAAAAAATAATATTAGATGAAGGTATTAGTGATTATACAGTTGTTACTGCAAAATTTCAAACTGAAGGTAAGGGCCAGCTAGGAACTAAATGGGATTCAGAAGATTCTAAAAACCTTATTTGTAGTGTTTATAAGAAGGATATCAATATTAAAGCACAGGATCAATTTGTTATAAGTGCATTAGTCTCATTAGCGCTAATTAAAACATTAAGGAAAGCTAATTTATCAAATTTGCATATAAAATGGCCGAACGACATAATGTCAGATAATAAAAAAATATGTGGCATCTTAATAGAAAATATTGTAAAGGAAAATTATATAAAAGACAGTGTAATAGGAATTGGATTAAATGTAAACCAAACAATTTTTAATAATTTACCTAATGCAACATCAATTAAAAATTTACTAGGGACTTCTTACAGTAAAGATGAAATTCTTAATGATTTAGTAAAAAATATTGAATTTTTTTTCAATGAATTAAAAAAGGCTAGCACTAATTCTATTTTTAAAACATATGAAGATGCTCTTTTTAGAATAAATGTGCCTTCGACTTTTAAGAATTCAAAAGGAGATATTTTCAGCGGTTATATAAAAGGAGTAACTAAACTAGGGAAACTTAAGGTTATGCTCGAAGACAATTTGATAGAATCTTATGATTTAAAGGAAATTTCGATGCTCAATTAAAAATTAACTCCAAGTAGATGGATTTACATTCCATTTTTCAATTATTTCAAATTCAACATCAGATATATATTTAGTTTTTTGAGCAATTCTTAATAAGGTAGAATAATTGCTTAGAGTTTTAAATTTTACTTTTTCTTTATTGAAATTATCCTTAGAAACACTGAATTCATAAGTAAAAATAGCTATCATCCCTAGTACATTTAATCCATAAGATTTTAAAGCTCTTATCGCACCAATACTGCTTTTCCCAGTACTGATTAAGTCTTCAACTACCATTACTTTTTTCTCTTTTTCAATATCTCCCTCTATTTGATTTTTTCTACCATGCTTTTTAGCCTCTGGCCTAACATATATAAAGGGGAGGTCTAGATAATCTGCTACAAGCATTCCAATTCCTATTGCTCCTGTGGCAACTCCAGCTATAGCGTCAGGTTTTTCAAAATTTTCACCCATAACCTTAGCTAAATACTTTTTTATAGTATTCCTAATCTCAGGGTTAGATAATATAATTCTATTATCACAGTAAATGGGTGATTTCCATCCAGAAGCCCAGGTAAAAGGCTCATTAGGGTTTAATTTTATTGCATTAATGTCAAGCAGAATTTTAGCTGTTTCTTCTTGAAAATTATTAAATTCTGTTTCATCCATATTTCTAAAACAAAATTAATATTTTTGTTTAGTTTTTTAATTAATGTACTATATTTTTTATCAAGATAAGCCAATTATAATTACAGATACTAGATCTGAAAAGAAAAATGTACACAATATTAAGCTCAATGATTTTAATCTTAAAAAGGGATTAAAGAATCTTTCAAAGAACACCATATCTTCTATAAGGATAATTGGAAAAGACAAAGAAAAACTGCTTAATAAATTTCTTAAACTTTTACCAAAGATAACAGCAGCAGGAGGGAAGGTGATAAATCCAAAAGGTGAGATTTTATTTATTTTTAGAAACAATAAATGGGACTTACCCAAAGGAAAGGCTGAGGTTAATGAAACTATTGCTGATACTGCTATACGTGAAGTTAAAGAAGAGACAGGAATTGCAGAACTTACTATTACTAAGCCTCTTGAGATTACGTATCATATTTTTAAAAAGAACAACAGCTACAGATTAAAAGTTACCTATTGGTTTGAGATGAAATCCATGGGTGATAATCAACTTATTCCTCAGATTGAAGAAGGAATCACTAAAGCAGTGTGGATAAATAACTCAGAAATTGATCAAATAAAAAAGAAGTGTTATGCTAATATTAGATTATTGATTTAACACCATCTAACAGATTTAGGAACAAGTTTATCGTATTGGCCCTTATTTGCAATGATTTCTCTTACTATTGAAGAAGAAATATAGGCAGTCTCAGGAGAAGTTAAGAAAAAAACAGTCTCAATTCCTGTTAGTTTTTTATTGGTCTGTGCAATAGTCTTTTCAAATTCAAAATCAGCTGGGTTTCTTAATCCTCTAACAATAAAATCTGCATTTATGCTTTTGCAAAAATCTACAGTTAAACCTTCATAAGTTGAAATTTTTATTTTTTCTTGATTTGTAAATTCATCATTGATAAATTTTTTTCTTTGCTCAATCGAAAACATGCTTTTTTTTGTTGAATTTACTCCAATAGCCAGAACTATTTCATCAAATAGGTCTAGACTCTTATTTATTATATCACAATGCCCTAATGTAAGCGGATCAAATGATCCGGGAAATACAGCTTTTTTCATGATTCAAAATTACAAATTTAATTTATAGCTTCATTAATTGCGTTACTAAATAGGTCTATAAGCTCTATCCCAGCGGCATTAGCTTGTTTTGGAAGAATACTCTCATTAGTTAAACCTGGAACACTATTTACTTCTAGTAAAAATACTTCATCATTTACAATAATAAATTCACTTCTTGAAAATCCTTTCATATCTAGAATTTCATAGATTTTTTTTGCTATTGATTTAATTCTCAAGGTCATTTGATTTGAAATCCTAGCGGGAGTTATCTCATCTGCCTCACCTTTGTATTTTGCGTTATAATCAAAAAATTCATTGTTTGTAACAATTTCTGTTATTGGGAGTGCTAGGATATCATTTTCATATGATATTACGCCAACAGAAACCTCAACTCCATCAAGAAATGATTCAACTATTGCCTGACTATCTTCGTTAAAAGCAATATCCATAGCGTTGTCAAAATCTTCCGTTCTAACAACTTTTGTTATTCCATAACTACTTCCAGATTTACTAGCTTTAACAAAACAAGGAAGCCCAACCTCTTTTATAATACTGGCACTGTTTATTTTATCTCCTTTTGAAACAATAGATGATTTAGCACATTTTATTCCATGGGGTTTAAGATATTCTAAGCACTTTATTTTATCGAAGGTTAGTCTTGCTTGAAATTCGCCGCATCCGCTCATTGGGATGTTAAGCTTCGAAAAGTATTCATGCAATAATCCGTCTTCCCCTGGAGATCCATGAATTGCATTAAAAGCGCAATCAAATTTAATTTCAGGTTTTTCAATTATTGTAAATGAATCTTTATCAATCATAAATTCTTTTTTACTTTCATCTACGTAGACCCATCTGTCTGTAAGGATATGTATTTGAAAACAATTAAAATTGCTATTTTTTAGCGTTTCAAATACAACTTTGCCACTTTTTAATGAAATCTTATATTCATTAGAATACCCACCCATTAAAATTGCTATATTTTTTCTCATTTGTAATCTGAAAAGATAAATCTCTATCAAAGTTAGTATTTAAATCATATTTATTTAATAAATGTTTAGTTTTGTAAAAATTAATCCGATAAGATGGCTTTTTTAAGGTTTCTGTTTAGTAAATACTTTTTCAAACATGTTTTTTATATGCTGTTAATTATTCTGTTTGCAGTATTATTTGGAATACTAGCACTTGGATTTATTACTGATCATGGTGATTATGTGAGAGTACCTGATTTAAAGGGAAAGACTTTAGATAGTGTAGCAATTGAGTTAGATAAATTAGAGCTAAAATATGTAGTTCTTGACTCGGGCAATTATAATCCTAATTACAAAACTTTTTCAGTTTTAGATCAGCAGCCTAAGTTTGATTCTAAGGTAAAAGAAGGTAGAAAAATCTATCTTACTATAAATTCATCAGACTTTAAAATGGTTGAAGTTCCCAATGTAATTAGAACTACCATACGTCAAGCTAGAAAATCACTTGAATCTCTTGGTTTTGTTATAGGTGAAATAGAGTATATTGATGATATTGGAAAAGATGAGGTAATTTCTTTTAGTTTTCAGGGAAAAGACTTAACTCCTGGAGACACTTTAAAAAAGACATCGGTTATAGACTTTAAACTAGGTAATGGAAAACTCTAATTCATTATTTGAGCATTTTTCTTTTGCAGTTGATAAAGGTCAAAGTCCTCTTAGGATTGATAAATATCTAATGAATTTTGTTGAAAATGCAACTCGAACAAAGATTCAGGCAGCAGCAAAATTAGGTAGTATTCAGGTAAATGGTACTGTGGTTAAATCAAATTATAAGGTAAAGCCAGGGGATAAGATCAAAGTTTTATTTGAATATCCACCTCACGAGAACCTTTTGCTGGCTGAAAATATAGATTTAGACATTGTTTATGAAGATGATGAACTGGTGGTGGTAAACAAGCCAGCCGGGATGGTCGTTCATCCAGGTCATGGGAACTACTCAGGGACTCTTATAAATGCACTTATTTATCATTTTGAAAATCTACCCAACAATTCATCAAATAGACCAGGTCTTGTACATAGAATTGACAAAGAAACAAGTGGACTTCTAGTTATTGCTAAAACTGAAAAAGCAATGATTGATTTATCAGAGCAATTTGCAAAGAAAACTAGTACTAGAGAATATATAGCGCTAGTCTGGGGAAATGTTAAGGAGGATTCTGGAACTATAGATGAATACATAGGAAGAAATCCTAAGAATAGATTGCAGAATATTGTTTTCTCAGGTGATGATATAGAAAAAGGAAAACCTGCCATTACTCACTATAAAGTGTTGAATAGATATGGGTATGTGACTCTAGTTGGCTGCACTTTAGAAACTGGCAGAACTCATCAAATCAGAGTCCATATGAAGCATATTGGTCATACAATTTTTAATGACAGCAGGTATGGTGGAGATTTAATCTTAAAGGGGACTACTTTTACTAAATATAAGCAATTTGTAGATAATTGTTTTAAAATATTGCCTAGACAAGCTCTTCATGCTAGAACACTAGGCTTTAAACACCCAAAAACTAAAGAAGATCTTTCTTTTGAAAGCGATATCCCAAAAGACATTCAGCAGTGTCTTGATAAGTGGGAGTCATATGCAAAACACCAGCTATAGGTTTTTTTTGTATTTTCATTTTGATATTAATTGTTATCCTTTGTATTTTTAAAAAAAATTATTTGTTATATGAAACTCGTTCTCTCACCAGCTAAATCATTAGATTTTACTAGAAGTTTACCTGTTGAATCAAATTCAAATGCCTGTTTTTTAAAAGAAGCGGAAAGCCTTAATAGTATTTTAAGAGAGAAATCACCTAAAGAGCTTTCTGAGCTAATGAGTATTTCGTCATCTTTGGCAGAGCTAAATTATGAGAGAAATAACAATTGGAAGCTACCTTTTACTCCTGATAATGCAAGACAAGCTATTTACGCTTTCAATGGTGATGTTTATAGAGGAATTGATGCATATTCAATAGCAGAAAACAAAATAGATTTTTTGCAAGATACGGTTAGAATTATCTCTGGTCTATATGGCCTTTTAAAACCACTGGATTTAATTCAACCCTATAGATTAGAGATGGGAACTAAAATACCAGTTGCAAGCAGTAAAAACCTATATGAATTTTGGAGAAGAAAACTAACAGACTCTATTAATCAGGAGCTGAGTGATGGTGAAATTTTTCTAAATCTTGCCAGCATGGAGTATATAAAGGCTATAGATACAAAGGTTTTAAAATCTCCAATGATAACTGCCAACTTTAAGCAGCTAAAAGATGGTAATTATAAAACAATAGCTATTTTCTCAAAGCGAGCAAGAGGTCTTATGACCAGATATATTATAGATAACAATATAGATTCTCTTGAGGGGATTAAAGGTTTTGCTTCTGATGGCTACCTGTTTACGGAATCTCTTTCCTCTAAAAACAGCCTGATCTTTACCAGGTAAAAATCTGGCTGTCAATAATGTCAGATAATAGAATGACGGTAAATAATCTAATCTTTCCAGGGAAGAAATAAGCTATTAACAATACTAGACATTACAATATCTAGTATAAATTCACTATTTATTAACAATTTTTTTATATTTGTAAGTTCAAAAGCTAGCCACATTACCAAAAATCAATAATTTTTATAGGTTTAAAATGTGGTAAGCATAATAATTGCATAACATGTCATTTGGCATGTTAAAAATTAAAATTTAAGCTTATGAAAAAAATATTACAATTAATAGCGGTTATGCTTTTTATTACATCTAGCGTAATTGCTGAAACAAACACAGCAAATACTGGGGAAAGAGACTGGGATGATGGAGGAACATGGT